>ENA-ORXR01004988-ORXR01004988.1-marine-metagenome-genome-assembly--contig:-NODE-4988-length-10801-cov-3.897706_pt1 | contig 10801 bp, 11 predicted proteins | sample MGYA00237866_ERZ511479 | MGnify/ENA metagenome assembly ERZ511479 | reverse complement strand
CACAAGGATTCGTACCAGTCGGTGCGCACGTAGCTTCTGGGTAATATTCGCACCCAAAAGGCGTGGGGTCGAATTTGGACCATTTACATTCGTGCTCACTATGAATGAATGGAGAAAAGGCACTATTTTGCATTAGAGCGGCGCGCGCAATATCATAGCTTTTACCCTTAGCTAGCGCCTTATCCGGTGTTGGAATATTCTTAAACTCATGAAATATCTCTGCGGATGAAATTGCGCCACACTGACTTCCAAAGCGAGTGTCTTTGCTAGCGGATTTTGCTCCTTGAGCACTCGCCATTCCACAAATAGATAACAAAGCAGCAGAACATAAAACGCCCCGACAAATAGACTTAAACACTCTGTGAATTCTCCAGTTTTAATAACAATTGCTCGAGTTGGCCTAACGGGCCAAAGTTAAAGTAAGGTGCTAAATTATTACTAAAAAGTTCTTGATAAACCAATGGGACAAGAGCGAGCGCATTTTTATGCGGCCAATCCCGTAGCTGGCCGGCCTCATCGCCAGCCTCTCTGACATCGTCCCCAGAATAAGCTAAATTACGCGGACCTATCCACTTATATGATACTCTGTGGTTGAAGATCCATGCTCTCGCAAATGCTGATGCCGCCATATCGGCCTACATCACCAGCGGCCCTCTTTGTAAGTTTTAAGCGGCTCAACTCACCCCTCCACCAAACGCCCTCAAAACCTACCCCTGAAGCCATGCCCCATGAAAGCCGAGCGGTAGGGCGTAGGGGAGTTCGAACACGGCCACGGGTCCGTCAGATATGTTTTGTGCGTTCAGAACATTCAGGCGGGTGACTTTAGCAGCGTAGTCCAGGTTTGTGCCGATCAGCCAGCCTGCGTCTTCTGCGCCGCCGGGTCCCGGAATAAAGAGATGCTCTTCCGCAAAGCTCTTTGCGCCGTAATCATGGCTTTGAATATCGCCGGTTTGAAGGTCATGTTTTAGGATCGCGGATTGGCTTGGGCGGCCTTTCAGTGAGCGGCCGACGGTATATAGGTAGCGCGCTTTCCGGCCTACAAATCGCGGGTTGAATTGCGGGAATTCATGGTCGGCCATTTCGGAGATGGTTTCCGTAATCTTCGCTGTGCCGTCTGCTTTTAACACAGCATGGCAGAGGTTGACGGGACTTGGCGCCAGGTTTTTTCCGCGCAAGACATCTCTGGCGCCTTGGGTGACGAAACCCGCATCGCCCGTGCAGGTGCTGAAATGAATGTCGCCATTGGCCTGGGTATAGGCATTGCCGTAATGGAATTGAAATCCGGGCGGCAATTCGAAATCCCGCCGCGCGGTCAAATCATCCTTGTCCAGAACCACGACATGTTGCGGGGCATTGTCCAGATATTTGAAGCGGCCCAGAAATGTGTCGCTGGACCGCACGGCCCGAAAGGAGGGGGCGACAAAAATTAAATGGCGCTCCGTGATACAAAAGTCATGGATCATCCCGCCCGGCACATCCTTGACCAGCGCCATAGAGTGCAACTCGCCGCCGGGTTTGATCCGGTAAATAATGAGCCTCTTGCTGAAGACGTCCTGACCGAAATTCCACACTGTTCCGTCGGCGTCGACTTTCGGGTGGGCCGAGAAGGGCAGGCCGTCCATATCTTTGCCCCACGTTTTTGTGCCTTTCGTCTCCAGCGTGACCGGGTCCAATCGGTGCGCCGAGCCGCCTTCCCACAACGCCAGCAGTTCGCCGCCCACGGGGAGCACGGATGTATTGGCCGCATTGACGGAATCCGGCCCCGTCATCGGCGCGGGGTTCGGAACAGATGTGCCAAAGCCCCCGCCCGTCATGCGGCCTTGCTTCTCGTTGTTCAGATAAAGTTCCGTCTCCACCATGCGCCCGACATGTGACACGCTGCCCTCGCTCATATGGAAACGTTGCACCATGCCGTCGCCGTCAAACCAATGGTTCATGCGAAATCCGCCGCGCTCCTGCACCGCCGGACCGTTTCGGAAGAACGTGCCGGACAGACCTTTGGGCATTTTCCCTGACACTAATTTGAGGTGCGGCGTATCAAGTTTGTGGTTGATGGGGTTACGCCAGCCCAAGGTCCAATCCGGTTGCTGCGTGCTTGCTAGATTTGCAAAAGCGGGATTGCTGAGGGCGGCCATCCCGCTAAGCGCGGTCAGGCCTTGGAGCATATGGCGGCGGGATAAATGGGTCATGGCGTCTCTCTTGTCTCTCGGAAGGTGGGCGGGGCTCTAGCGGAAACTAATCCGCTGGACCGCGCCGTCTTCCGTGACCGTGAACTTCGCCGCATCCCATTTTGCCGGGCCCATCATGCCTATAGCGTTGTTGGAAAATGCGTAGGGTTCCGTCGGCAGGCCAAACATATTGGCGTTCATTTTCCCGTTCTTGTCGACGTCCTGATAAAGTTTAATGCCGTATTCCCCAGCAGGTAAGCCTTCGAACTTTAAGGTCACTGTGTCCGCGGTCACGTCAACATTCTGACCGCGAACAGGCGGTCCGCCTTTATATCCGGCTTCGTCAAACAGCGCGGCGGAAACATGGCCTTCTTGCACCTTAAAGCCGTCCACCTGCACTAATATCATGCCAGGCACAGCGCTCAGGCTGTCCGTGTTTTCGGCGGAGTTTGGAAGGGTTGATGCGGTACTCGCACAACCCGCTAGGGCAACCGCAGCTGTGATCAGGTTCATTTTAAAAATCGTTTTCATTGTCGTCTCCATCGTGTTTGCGTTGCCGATAGTTCGGCTTGAGATCAAGATGACGAATAATTTGCTAAATGAAAGCAGGTTTGCACGAAGCGGCCATCTCGCTTCGTGAACGGTATATTTTTCAATTCGCGGGACGTGAATGACCGTGATAAAACGTTGCTGAATAAGGGCTTACCGTTCGCGATACGCCAATGACATGTATTGATCGCAGCTTATCTTGTTAATTTTTGGCGCTGCTCTTTCGGTAAATAGATATTGAACGTCGTTCCCCGTTCCCCGTCTTTGGAGAAAACGTCTATCTTGCCCCCCAAAGCTTCGGCCATTTTTTTGACGATGGAGAGGCCGATACCGCTGCCTTCGACATCATCGCGGGGTTTGAGTTTTTTGAATATCTCAAACACAAGACCTTGATATTTTTCGGGGATACCGGGGCCATCATCGGTGACGTAAAAAATGTGGTCTGTATCGCTTTCGCCATAGCCAATGCGGACCGTACCCTCGTCCTTGTCATGATGTTTGATGGCATTTGACATGAGGTTCAAAAATATATGTTCGACAGCCGATCGCGGGACATTTAGAACGGGTAAATCTGACTCTTTAACAATATTGAAGCGGCCCGACGGAGATAACCACTGCGTGACTTCATCGACAATATCGTCAATATCAATGTTTTCGGGATCCGCCATGTTTTTCCCCGCGCGGGAGAAGGCCAGGATGTCTTTGAGGAGAACCTCCATTCGGTTCACCCGTCCACGCAGTAGGTCCAATTTTTCTTTGACGTCGGGCACAATCGCGTCGCCCAAATCCTCTTCAATCCATTTCGCCAACTCATCCATACCGCGCAGGGGCGCTTTCAAATCGTGCGAGGCCATATAGGCGAAATGATCGAGGTCTTTATAAGCTTGATTGAGGTCCCTATTGGCCTGATTTAGATGGAAGGCATTTTCAAGAATTTTGTGTTCATATTCTTTTTGTTGCGTGATGTCCGTCGAAATGACGAGAACATGTTTTTCATTCGTTAAAGGATGAGAGAAGGGAAATTTATCGGTCCTGACCCAGCCACGCGGCGCGTCCACCGGGGTGAACTCTTCGACAATGCCTTCAAGAGGTTTGCCCGAATTTATTACGGCCAGATCTGCTTCGTGATAGGCTTTCGCGAATTCCGGAAAGAGATCATAGGTATCTGCGCCTTCCGCGTCCTCCACGCTCATATTCATCGACTTTGCGGCTGTTTCGTTGAGCTGCAATATTCTGTTATGAGAGTCCTTGAACCATATACGGGCCGGGACATTATCAAAAATCAGGCGTAGGTTTCGTTTGTCAATTTCTAACTGTTGCTTGAGAGCCACATAGGCTGACGCGTCGACAATGGATCCGCCGACTTTATGCGGCGTCCCGGCGACATCATCGACCGCCCGCCCATCAATATTTATCCAGACATATGTGCCGTCCCGGTGTCTCACGCGGAACTCTATCTCAAAAAAGCTATTGCTTTCGATGTGCGCGTTCAGGGATGTTTTGAGAGCGTCATAATCCTCCGGATGGATAAGAGCTTTGACATCCTCAATCCTGCCGGTGAATTCAGCTTTGGAAAGTTGCAACATCTTCAGCGAAAAATCGGACAAATAAAATTGCCCGGTTTCAATATTCCAGACCCAATATCCGACATTTGACATCTTGAAGGCAAAATCAATCAAGTCCCGTTCACCGTCTAACTCAGAGGGAGATTTGGGCGCATTGGAGCTTTGTTTGGAACCATCATGTGTCATGCTGGCACCGGCGCAGATGTGTTTTCAGAGACAACATTAAAGCCCTTTTTGCGGTCAATATGTGTATCACTACATATAGAGGCTAAGCCTTACAAACCTTTAAATTGGGGTTGCTTTCGTTCCGGAGAGTGCAGCTCTCGTCTTCCGGTCCCGAGCCTCGCATGTTACCAAGTGGCACTCTAGAAACCGTCTTTAAAACTCAGCAGATTTCGCATGAATGCCTGTCCTCTGTCTGAAAGAACGTCCCAAATTTATCATGCGGTTTTGAGACCTGGATGTATGGCGACCGAAGTTTTTTTTGGAAACTTTTGCAGTAAAGCCTAGAGCTGATTTCGGTTCGGAGAAGGACGAGAACCTCTCATCCAACCCATCATCCACGGCGAAGTTTAGATAGGATGATAGGTGCGTTCCCAGACACTCCCATCATTTCCTTCTCTAAGGATTTTTGCATTTTTTCCCAGTGGGGATAGGCGCGTTTCATTGTTTCTATGCCCTTGCGGGTAATACGTATTTTCTTGCGGCGGGTTGTGGTGTCATTATCTCGCTCAACTAAATTTCGGGCTTCCATCACTTTGAGGTTTCGCGACAATCCTGATCTTTCAATGGAAAGTAGTCTCCCAAGGTCAGCGATGGATTGCGGCTTCATTTTTGCCGTTGCCACGAGAAGTGTGAACTGTGTCGTGGTTAAGTTTACGGGTTTTAATGCGGCGTCATACCGGCGAGCGATCACCCGCGCAGCGCTCAGGGTTCGCAGCCCGAGACAGCGACCTAACACCTCTCCAATAATCTCCTCCGCATCCATATGTCGCATATACACGCTTGACGCCAAGTGACAAGAATGAGACATAACGTGTATATACACGTAATAGCCATGAAGGGCCTGTCTTATGACACTTGGAAATTTTGCTCGAATCCTAATCGCGGCAGGTCTAGCCTCTTGCGCTCCTAAAGCTTCTAGCGACAATATACCTAAAGATGCGCTCCAAACTGCTCAGCTAGAAACTCCTCTGCAGACGTCCCCGGAAGAGAACGCACGCTCAAATGTAAAAGTCATGATTTTGGGATCGGCGCATCTTGACCAAATTCCGGAAGAGGTCGCTCAGGTCTTGTCACCTAAACGGCAGGCCGAATTGAACGCGCTCGTCACGGCCCTCGCAACTTTCAACCCGACGGTTGTGGCCGTAGAGCAAACCGCACCTGCGCCATATAACGATGTGCGATGGCCGGAATTTGACGCTGACATGCTCGGCAGTGATCGTGATGAGACCGTACAGATAGGATATCGCCTTGCGGCGCTTGCCAAAATAGACCGCGTCTATGCGATTGATGAACAGCCCAAAGGAGGCGAGCCGGAATATTATCCCGTCGAGGGATTAATGTCATATGCCCGTGACCTCGGGCGTCAGGATGAGGTCAACACTCTGGCGGATTGGGGACCCTTTATGGGGAAGATGCAGGCTGCACTTCAGACCGATACGGTTTCGCAAATTCTGATCCCGCATAATAATGAGGCTTTTATTGATGACTTTTATTGGAATGCGCTCTTGATCGGGGAGGGTGAGCGTCAGCCCGGTCCGGAACTTGCGGCCTATTGGTTTATGCGGAATGCCAAGATATTTAATAAGCTGGTGCAAGTGACCCAGCCTGGTGACCGCGTTGTCATCGTCATTGGCGCCGCGCATGTGCATTGGCTACAGGATATGGTTGAACGTCTTCCGGGCTATCAACTAGAGCCTGTTATCCCATATTTAAAATTGGCGGACAAATAGAGAGCAGGACATGACCAAGTGACAACAGATATAGACGTCAACAGCGCGGAAATCCCGGCCCAGCCGGCGGAAAATCAAACACGCTTTCTGCGGCCAATTTCCGGCCTCACGGGATGGAAGAGATTTGGTTTCGAAGTCGCCGTTATAGGTGTCGGTGTTGGTTTGGCTCTCTTGGCCGATCAATGGGTAACTAGATATAATAAGGCGCGCGCAGCTGATGCGGCCTATGCCGCGATGTATAGTGATCTAAGTTCCCTTCAGATTGTCATGGCCCAGCGGCTTGCTACGCAGCCTTGTGTTGATGAGCGTATCAAATCCATCCGGGATGCCCTTGCCTCGGACGCTCCCAATTGGACGCCGGTCCCATTTCCCGCCGATACGGCAAACAATGGAATGCGCGGAAATATTCCCCCCGTCATTGTCGTGCCGCTGACGCCTTGGCCAGGGACGGCTTGGAAATCCGCATTGGAAAGCGGGGTCGCGTTTCAAATGCCGCCCGAAAGGTATGAGGCCCTGAGCGAGCTTTTCGAAGCTGTGGACTATGCCCGCGTTGAACAAAATAATGAACTCCGATTGCTCGGCCAGCTTTCCCAGCTGAACATTTCGGGACCCGTCACTGTCCCCGAAAAACGGCGCGCCTATGCAACGTTGGGCGAATTCAACTCCGCCAACAACGTTGTGTGGTTGGTTTCAGCCACATCTCTGAGCGTCGTGAGCCGCCTGTTGGAAGATAACCCCGTCGATGAAACACTTCGTGACAAGCGCGTGCGCGATGCAAAATTCGCTGCCGCTGATGGGGCGCAATCTCTCGGAGAATGTTATGCGGCCGGAGTTTGGGAAACCATTAATTCGCCGTCCTTACCTCATACTCCGGCTCTTCGCTAAACAGTGGCGTGCTCAGATACCGTTCCGCGAAGCTTGGAATAATCGCGACGATCCGTTTGCCTTTCATCTCTGGCCGTGCGCCGACCATGAGGGCTGCGGCGACGGCTGCGCCTGAGGATATGCCGATGGGGACGCCGTCTTCTGCGGCGACGTGTTTTGCGGTGCCGAAGGCGGTATCATTGTCGATGGTGACGACGCTGTCGATGAGGTCTGTGTCGAGCACATTTGGGAGGAAGCCGGCGCCGATGCCTTGGATTTTATGCGGGCCTTTCGTACCCTCGGAAATCATCGGGCTGCCGACGGGTTCAACCGCGATGATTTGGCAATCCGGGTTTTTCTCTTTGAGAAATTTGCCCGTGCCCGAGAGCGTGCCGCCTGTGCCAACCCCTGCGATAAAAGCGTCGACTTCTCCGCCCGTATCGGCCCAAATTTCCGGGCCTGTTGTCGCGTAATGAATGGCGGGATTGGCGGGGTTATCAAATTGTCCGGGCATGACCGCTCCGGGTGTTTTGGCGACGATATCCTCGGCAACCTTCATTGCGAGCGGGATGCCGCCTGACGCTTCGGTGAGGACGAGTTCCGCACCAAGTTGGCGCATCATCTTGCGGCGCTCCGCCGACATTTGTTCCGGCATGACAAGGATCGCCTTATAGCCTTTAGCCGCCGCCGCGAAGGCGATGCCGATACCCGTATTCCCGGAGGTTGGCTCAACAAGGGTGCCGCCGGGTTTCAACGTGCCGTCCTTTTCCATGGCTTCGACCATGGCAATCCCGATGCGATCTTTGACGGAGGCGATCGGGTTGAAAAATTCGAGCTTGAAGCAGATGTCAGCCGGGACGCCCTCCGTGATACGCGGGAAGCGGACCAGCGGCGTGCCGCCCATCGTGTCCAAAATAGAGTCGTAAATTTTTCCGCGCGGGCTGGCTGGCATGAGAGGGTCTCCGTCAATGAATGTGAGGTCTATGTAAGTGCTGCCGCGTCAGGGGCAACTACCAATCGCGGATAATCTCGCGCACCAGTCGTCCCGATGGCGTGAGGTCTTCAGTCGTCCACTCGCCGTCCGATGACGCGCCGTCGCGGAACATGGAGGCGGTCTCGGCCTTATCGCTGACAGACCAATTCAAATGGCTGAGATTGTGCTCTTTCGCAAATTTCATCCACTCACGCGTTGATTTCTTGTCGAACTCTCCATCGCCGGAATAGGTCACGCTGCCCCATTCGGAGATGATAAGCGGCAGGCCTTTGTCTATCGCATATTTGGCTTTGTCGCGCAGGTCTTCTTTGTGGGACGCGGCGTAGAAGTGCAGGGCGTATAGGATATTGCTCTCGCCCATGATCGGATTATCGGCGGCCTTATCCACATCCTGCGCCCAGCTCTGCGTGCCGACAATGATGAGGTTGTCCGGGTCCACCGCGCGGATGGTATCGATCAGCTCTTCCGCATAGGGCTTCACCACCGTCGACCAATCCGTCGTATCCAGCGGCTCGTTATAGATCTCATAAATGACATTAGGCGTGTGGCCATAGGCCTGCGCAATGGCGGTGAAAAACAGCTTGGCTTCCTCAATATCTTTTTCAGCGTGATGGGAATGCCAGTCGATGATGACGTAAAGCCCGTTTTCAATCGCAGCGTTGACGACGGTCACCAAGCGGTCAATGTTTCCGGCTTCATCTTCCAGATAACTGCCGCTACTTTGCGCGCCCATGGCGACGCGGATGATGCCCGCGTTCCAGTCTTTGGCGAAAGTCTCAACCGCGCCTTTGGTGTAGAAACGCTCTTGTTTCCATCCCGTATTGGACCAGAAAAAGCTCGGCCCCGCGAGTGACGTAATCTCGCCGTGTGTGTCCAGAATGTTTGGGCCGACAACTGAGAGCGGGCCATGTTTTGCAACGGGGGTTTCGGCTGTGTCTTGAGCGGCGGCGTTTGAAAGCGCGGCCAGCGTCAAAACGGCGGGGGTTAGGACAGATCTCAAAACTTGCAACATATCTTGTCTCCCTGGTGGTCGTTCAAAATTTCGGTGTGAAAATTGAGTCGTTTGCGGTGACGCGGGATTCTGCGCGAGAGGCCGAGACTTTATCTCGCGTCAGTGTGAATTGACCGCTCACCGAGCCAATGTGCCAGCGGCCTGAAATGCGATTGCCTGATACGCTGACTTTACCAACATATTCGACGGGCTCATTGTAATAGTCAGATTTTGTCACATAGGTTTTGGTGAAGCAAAAATCCCGTTTGTGGATTTGCCCTTCAATGAGGGATTCCATCATGAATTGCCCGGACGGTCGGAAGCTATCAACCTCCGTGATATGTCCTGTGACGCTTGGCCCGGTCTGGAGAAGTTCGCAATCGAATTTAACCTCCGGCCAGTTTGGCTCAGAATATTTATAGAGCCCTGCCCAATATCCGGAGAGCGATTTCACTTACGCGGTTCCGGTGCTGCCAAACCCGCCTTCGCCGCGAACAGTATCATCCAGGCTTTCAACGCTGACGAAATCAGGCTGGGTGATCGGGGCGATGACCATTTGTGCAATGCGTTCGCCGCGCGTGATTTTGAACGGGTCTTCGCCGTGATTGATAAGCAGAACTTTCACCTCGCCTCGGTAATCGGCATCAATCGTTCCCGGCGTGTTTAGACAGGTGATCCCGTGCTTATAAGCGAGGCCGGAACGCGGACGAATTTGCGCCTCATATCCTGGGGGCAGAGCCATCGCGAAACCTGTCGGGACCAAGGCCCGCTCGCCCGGGTCGAGCACCATGTCCTTGTCGAGGGCGGCACGAAGATCGGCCCCGGCTGCAAGGGCGGTTTCGAATTGGGGGAGAGGTAGGTCTCGAAAATGGGCCAGCGCCTTAATTTTGACAGTCAGCTTCATTCTTCGATCTCAGTATTTGTTTGAATATTTAATTTCGTAGCTTTGGCTAAATCTGTCTCGCCCGTCGCGATAACCTCGGCAATGATATCGTCAAGCTCATCGTCAGAAAAGCCGTTTGTCGGGATGGCGCGGCGCGTGCCGACTGCGTCCGAGCCGTCATCTCTATCGAAACTTAGGATGACCAAATTTTCGGCTTGAGATTCAGCTTCTTCGCTCATCAACATTGGATCTTGATCCGCCGGGTCCGGGTCAATCCCGACCTCAGCGTCAGTCGCAACATCAGCGTCTGTGCCGGACCGAACCTCAATCTCAGCTACCGCCATCTCGGTCTCCTGTGATGCGACGGCCCATGCGTTTAATCCGCGTGCTGAGAACTCAGCGAGCCGGACTTTCAACGCCGTCTGTGCCTCGTCGGATAGAGGGTAACCTTCATATTTATATTTAAAATTCCCGCCTATCCATTTTACCGTGAGGCTATCCGTATCGTCGCTGTCAAAATTTTGGGACAGGCTAAGCGGAATACCCGTCGCCAAGAGCGGATAGTCTGACACAGTTGGGATAAGGTCATTCCGGGTGCACAGCAGACCATTGATCTTACTGCCGTCGATTTGCGTGATATGTTCCGGACTGGCGTCAAGCGCCGATGCGATAAATGTCTCGGACGACCGGAAAGACTGAATGTGCATTTCGCCTGATCCATCCTCAGCTTTTATAACCTCGACGACCACGACTTCACAGTTGGACATATCCGAAGCTTGAGCGGTTTGGGCCAAAGCAACTAGGGCGAATGCGGCGGTGAGGGATTTCCTAA
>ENA-ORXR01004987-ORXR01004987.1-marine-metagenome-genome-assembly--contig:-NODE-4987-length-10807-cov-3.536067_pt1 | contig 10807 bp, 14 predicted proteins | sample MGYA00237866_ERZ511479 | MGnify/ENA metagenome assembly ERZ511479 | reverse complement strand
TCCATTAAGTCCCTTGGCGGTGACGCAATCGTAAGGAAAGTCATCATTGTGCCGGGCCGTATCGTGAATATAGTGGCCAAATGATGCGCGCTCTTTTTATACCTATTGCCCTGTTTATCTCTGCCGGTTTGGCGGGGTGCGGGTTTTCGCCCATGCATGGAACAGCAGGCGCGAGCGCGCCGCTGGCGAATATGGCCGTACAATTGCAAAAAGGCGCTGACGTCGTCGATAATCAGGCCGGGTTTTTCGTAGAGCAACGTCTGCGCGACCGGATTGGCGTGCAGTCCGGCACTGCGCCTTATACGCTCAAAATTACACCCCGTTATTCTCGAAACCGCTTAGGCCTGACCGTCGCAGATGTCGCGTCGCGCTACGATATTATCGTCATGGCGAGATGGGAATTAATCGATACAAAAACCGGCGATAGCCTGACAAAAGGCAGCTCGCGATCAGTCGTCACATTTGGCGCACCGGCCGGCCCCTATGGCGTCATTACAGCGGATAATGTCGGTATCGAACAATCGGCGAAAGAAACGGCAGATAAAGTGATCGTCCAGATCGCGAGTTATTTCGCGGAAGAAAATAAAAAAGCCAAAAAGTGAAGACCCTAAAATGAAAATCACCGGCGCGCGCCAGACCCGATTTTTAGGCGCGCCCCCTGCCGACATTATTGGCGTGCTTTTATTCGGACCGGACCGGGGACGCGTCAAATCACGCGGGGCGGCGCTTTCCAAAATTTTTGTCCCCGATGTTGACCCAACTTTTGGCTCCACGCTCATTACCGCCGATGACCTTTCAGGTGACCCCGCTAAACTCGCCGATGAAATGAGCGCGATGAGCCTGCTCGGCGGCGGACGTTTGGTGCGGCTTCGCCTCGACCATGAACGGCAAGCCGCTGCAATTGCGAAACTCATTAAAGGCTTTGACACTGACCCGTCCCGCGCGGAAGCGAAACTGATTATTGAGGCGGGCGATATGACGCCGCGCTCTGCCATTCGCAAAGCGGTGGAAGCGTCAAAACATTTTGCGGCCATTGGCTGTTACGCGGCCAATGCCAATGATTTGCGCGGCCAAGTGAAAGACGGCCTCGGCGCGCTGAAGATTACGATTACGCCCGATGCGCTGGAAAATTGGCTGCCGCTCCTCGAGGGCGATCATGCATTGGCGGCGGGCGAGATAGAGAAAATGGCGCTGTATAAAGGCTATGGCAAAGTGGACGGCGCGGTTGTGAGCCTGAGCGATATTCAAGCCGTCGCGGCAGGCGGGCAGTCGGCCTCTATCGATACCATTGTGACCGAAGCCTTGTCCGGGCAGATTGATGCCATGGACGCCAGTTATCGGCGCGCCGTCGCGGGCAAGGTCAGCCCCATCGGAATTTTATTCGGCCTGCAAAGACAAATCATGCGCCTGATCGAGGCGGCGATTGCCATGGATGGCGGGTTGCCCAAGGGCCAAGCTATGAAATCTTTGCGCCCGCCTGTCTTCGCCATGCAGGAACGCAGCTTCTCTCAGCAACTTGATATTTGGGGGTTGCGCATGTTGAAACGCTCATTGGTGGAATGCCAAACCGCAGAGCGCGCCTCCAAAACAGCGGGCGCGCCGATTGATTCCATTGTCTCGCGGCTTTTATTGGCGCTCGCCGGATATGCGGCGAAGCGGCGGTAGTTGGGTATTAAAAATACGCCGCCGCCTTAAAGCCGACAAACTCAGACAGCAAGGACTGAAAATGGAAAATAGTAAAGTCTTCAAATTCTTATGGCGCGCCAATGCGGTGTTTTTGTTTATCGCGGGTATCGGCCTTATTGGCTTACTCCTCATGGCCTTCTCTTTTTTAATACTAGACCGTGGGTATTCTACGGCGCCGCCGCCTGCTGTTTTAGCTGCTACGGATCAAAGTCAAGGAGAGGAAGTCTTCACTCTCAGGCATCCGTCAAATTATGGAAAGACATTTTCGACCGACTTCACTTATTTTGAACTTCGCTCTGGGACAGACTCATACGGAAAACTCAGCTCCGGTTCTTCGAGTCAGCTTCGAAATATCGCGGTTTATGATTTAAATACTGATATAACGCACTGGGTGTTTCCCGATGCAGGGCAAGAGATTGAGAGTTTCAAATCTGTAGGGAAGTCACTGAAAGTGGATGGTCGGGAAGAGAGAACAATCCGAACCGGGTTTCTTTTGACGGTCGCAAAAACCTTGCCAGACAGATCAATCTCCAGAGATCTTTTAGTCATGACCCCGGATGGCAAGACGCTTAAAAAAGTCTTGTCCGACATTCCCGGTTCGCCGGACGTCAAAACCTATAGCGACGACCGGAAAAAACTCATTTCCGAATCCAAAACCCATATCGACATCTATCCCTTTGATGTTGATAATCTGACTGTCGGAAAACCCACGCGGGTCTCCCTTCCCTAAGGGTCGCTGTACAAGTGCTTCGTCAAGGTCTTGTCAAAATCGCGCTTATCCTCAAAGACGTTTTCATGACCTCTTTCATCCGCGCCTGTCTCGCCATTGTGTTTTCCATGCTTTTGGGGTCTGCCGTCTTTGGGCAGGAGAGCGCACCGGACCTTTTGATAAATGAAATTGCGGGGCATTGGCGGATTGAAGTCATTGATCGCCCCAATCATAGTTTCAAAGGCACGGCGATAATCCCCCGCGTCATGAATGAAGAGGCCGACAAAAGCGTATTGGCGGAAACCATCACAGAAGATAAATGTTGTAATGGTAATCACGCGAGAGTGCTGCAAGACAGCCAAATCACGATTGAGGACAGGGAAATTATCGTCGAGTCAAAGATCGTAAAATATTTGCTGCGCGTCGAGCCCGTCAAAGCCAGCTATTCTCCCGATGATTTTCGCCTCACGCGGTTAAACGCCAACACCCTTGTCGGGACCGCTAATGGATATTTACCGGTGCGCTGGGTTCGCGATGAGCTGAACATTAGCTAAGGGCGCCTCCCTCCCCGTTTGCGGCAGCTCCATTTCCAAACTATTGTCCTCAAGGGATTTTAAAAGGACAAAATCCATATCACAGTCTATCCATTTAATATCGATATGCTAACGGTCAGCGGGAAAAGCGAGCTTCTATGTCTTAGGACCCGCCACGCGAAATAGGCTTTGAGCCGGAGAGAAAACATGGACAAGGCGCTACAATCCTGGACTTATATCCGAGAGCAATTTCCATTCTTATTGAATATATCGATGAACCTGATTTCAGCCGTCTTTATTTTCGTCCTTGGGATGATCATTGGGCGCTGGGTGCAAAAACGGATTCGCCAATCCAAAGTCGGCGCGCATCTCGACGCCACCCTAAAGCCTGTGGTCGCCTCGGCATTTTTCTACATCATTGTTGCCATGACAGTATATGCCGTGTTGATAAAGCTCGGCGTTCCGGCCTCCTCACTCATCGCCATCTTCGGCGCGGCAGGCCTCGCCATCGGCCTGTCCCTGAAGGACACGCTATCTAATATTGCGTCGGGTATATTTTTGTTGATGTTGCGCCCGATTAAAGTCGGCGAATTTGTTGACCTGCCCAATACGTCGGGCACAATCATGGAAATCGGTCTCTTCGCAACGACATTGAAAACGGCGGAAGGCCTGTTTCAATATGTGCCCAATTCGAAAGTCTGGGAAGGCCGCATTCAAAACTATGCGCGAAATCAGACTCGCCAATTTCGCCTGGATATAGGTGTAAGCTACGACACGGATTTACGCCAAGCGCAGAGCGTCATGATGGAGGTCTTAACGGCTGCGGAAGATCGCATCATAGATGAAGACGTCTCGCCGCCCGAAGTTTTTGTCATGAGTTTTGGTGATAGCTCGGTGAATTTTAATTGCCGCGTCTGGCTACCGTCCGATAAATGGTTCGCCCGCGCTTCTTCCCTGCGCATCGATATTTTCGAAGCCCTTGGCAAAGCCAATATAGAAATCCCATTCCCGCAGCGTGTTGTCACGATGAAGACAGAGGGTTGAGGAAATATAGCAGAGGGTTGAGGAAATATAAGAGAGATAGTCAAAATTTGAAAGCACCCGAAAAAATACTGAGGGTCAGATTACTCACCGGGTTCATCTCCTTCCTGATCACTATATTCCTATCAAGTCATCAGGCGTGGCAAGTGGGAGATATTGTATGGTCCGTTTGGCTGGCTAGCCTTGTCACCAGTGTTGCGCTGATATTTGTCGCGCTCGTATTTGCGCCGCTTGCCAAAAAGACGACCAGGCGCGTTCTCCTTGATAGAATCTCCACAGCCTATGGAAACCTGTCAGCGCGGCGCCAGATGGTCGTCTTGGTCGGGATAACGTGTCTTGCTGCTATCATCGTTTCTGTTTCCATCTTTTGGCTCCATGGCATTCAGGCGACTTTAATATCGTTATTTTTTGGGGTAGAGGGTGTCGGAGCTGGAAGGGTCTCGCAAGTCCCTTTCCGGGCCGTCGTGATGGCCTATTGGGAGTTCACACTTCTGGCTTTACTGTTCAACGTGCCGCTTTATGCCATGTTTATTTTGGGTGAGCGTGAGGCTGATATGACCCTGCCCTTTGTCTTTTTGATGCATAATTTTTTCATTATCTTCGGCATTATTTTCGTGAGCGCTGTCGCGCCCGACATAGGCGCCAGGTATTTTGCGTTAGTTGCGTATTTTTTCCCGTTTGAGATTATAGCCGACAGACTAAAGGCCCGTCGCGCGAGGCGTTTGGAAAGGTAGCGCAGCGTAGCGCGCCAAAAGGCTTCATCTAGATAGGTGCAGGATTTTTTAAACCGCTTGTATCCATCCTCATTTATATAGAGGAAAACGCCCTCAAGCGGACCGTCCTTAAATTTAAAGCTCAATCCAAGACCCCTGCAATCTTCGTACTCAACGCCGTCTTCGTGAGAAAACATGCCGATATTCTCTAATCCGGCGCTGCGGAAGTAGCCGCTCGGAAACGCTTCTAAATGAGTGCCGAACGCCAGCTCGACGGTCTTAGAAGGTAACGTTAGTTCCAAATCGCTCATTTGCCCTCGCAATAAAGTCTTCGTAATCGCTAATAAGCTTGCGTCGGGATGCGGCGATGTCGCTAGCGGACAACCCGGCTCGCTTTAAACCAATATCTTCAAAAGTGGCGTTGATAGCGCCCCGCAGGTTGGACCTATCATTTGTTCGGCGTCCGGGCTCACGCATCCATCTGTCAGCTTTCTCTAATCCCGCTAGATAGGCTATACCTTTTATCAACACGCAGGGCGCATCGTCCTTCAGAAATTCTCTATCCCTGTAAGATAATTCATCGCCAAATTCAGTTTTAAAACGCTCCACGGTCGCACGCCATGTCAGAATATTGTCTGTTCGCCAGCTACTCATATCTTCAAGCTTTGAAGCCGCCATGTCTTTAAAGGCCTTAAAGCTTTCAAGTCGCGGGGTCGGAATTTGGACGCCGTCGGTTATCAGCTTTTCGGTGGCGGTCGACCCCGGATTAACATAGGTCCCGGTGAAAAGACCCTCAGGACTGAATTCTGGGGCAAACTGACTCCCCTGATGCCTGATAACGCCCGCCTCATACCCGTAATCTGCAAGCGCACTTTCGACCATCCAATCCGCGCCAACGTTCGGCCGTTGGGTCACGGAGACGACTTTGATCGGGACCTGCTCTATAATCACGCCTTCACGATCACGGAAAAGGCTGTCACAATCGTGAAGGAAGTCTTCCGCTTCTGCCTGCGTGTCCTCAAAATTTTCCCGAAGCAGAACAACGAGTCTCGAAACTAACTCCGCAGATCCGTCTTCCGTATTCGTCCAGCGGTAAAGCAACTCGATCCGGAAAGCGATTTTCTTGTTCAGCCCTCGCATTTTGTTTCGTCTGTTTTCTAAAATCATTTTTCCTGTTTTCCGGGACCGTTTAAGACTTTAATTTTAGCAGGCCTTATCTGACTATTTTAAAGTCTATCATATTGACGAGGGTCCCTACATCATAGAGGCGATCAGCTCTTCGTGATCCTCCAGCGCCTTGGCCCCATCGGGCGTGAGGCCGTAAATCCCGCGGTCGATTTTTTCGAACCAGCCATAGTGATTTGCCGCCATACAATTTCGCGCCTTATCAAACCCCGCCATTTTCGCGACATAAGACGCTTTACACGCGCCCTCATCATGCAGAACTTTTGCGCAGCGCAACGCGCCCTGGCGATATGACGTCATCATCCCACTGGATGTCATGCCGCCCAGATTCGGGTCGCCGTGGCGGGATTCAAATTCCGAGAGGAGTTTTGTCTTGCGCGCTTTGATCTTACGCGGGGTGAAGGGTTTTGGTTCGCAATGGACGACAACCGCTCTGTCCTTCATGCGCACCGTAATCAACCCCAGCCCCAAGCGGCGGCAGAGCATTTTATTGCGGCGCACGGCCACCATAGCCGCCTTCCCGCTTTTGCGCGGCACGGCGATATAGACCTGATCCGTCATGGATTGACGGTTAATGGCCTGATGAAATAGCGACAGGGTAAAGCCGGTTTTCAGCTCAATAATCACGGGTTCATCACCATCCTCTGACACTGATTTTCTTCGGGGAACACATACCATATCGGCGGCCCCCACCTCGCCTTTGACCTCATATCCAAGCGCAACGAAATGCGCTTTCACAGGGCCGTAAAGATCGGTCTCTTTTATGGTTTTGGCTTTTGGGATGGGTGAACCTCAAATGAATTCGGAAAGATGAGAGCCCTGTAATTAACAGAATATTATCTCCCGGTCCCCAAGGTTTCGTAAATTATTTTACCGGAGACAGAAATGTTTAAGACTACAACCTGTTTAAGTGTAATGGCCGCCATTTCAATGGCCGCTTGCTCTGTCGTGCCCGAAGACACCTCGCGATACGCATATAATCAAACGCCTGCCAGCCATTCAAACGCGGTGTATCAGAGCGCGCCGAGCTATAGCGCCACGATGGCCAGCTTTGAAGCGGCGACTTGTCCCGTCGGTACAACCCCGCATGCGGGTAGCGGGAGCTGCCTTTTGGATGATCCCAATGCCGGCCTGCAATCGGCCGTGTTCACAGGCGCCCCGGCACAAAGCTATCAAGCTGCTCCAACGTCGACCCGGACGGGAAACCTCATGACCGCATCGACTGCGCCCGCCGCCCCGTCAGCTTTCATGGGTGAAGAGATCACGCGAAGCTATGGCGCGGCCAATTATCGGGTTCAGTCCGGAGACACGGTCTATGGTTTGGCCCGTAAGCTCTGCGTTCCGGTCGGCGCGATACAGACTTCAAATGGCTTGGACGCCACTTACGGAATTAAAATTGGTCAGGCTCTGAAACTACCCGCCAGCCAATGTTAAACGCCTAGCGTCTGATTTGCAAAATCGCGAGGAAAATCAAAAAGACGAGTTTGACGCCCATAAGGGCTAAGGATGCTTTTTCAAAGATTATCGCCATTGCACACGCCTCTGCCGGCTCGCTTTATTTTTAGGTCAGATATAGCGTAACGCCTGCCGCTTAAGATTTGCCCAAATTGCAAGGGTAAAGTTTTGGAAACTGATTTCATGGTAAAGACGCCGTAAATAATTCGGGGTCCCCATGGTTCATCTCAACTCTACATTACGGAGCGTCGCGGCTCTGGCTTTTTTTGGCGCAGGGCTGGGACTGGGCGCGTCCGGATGCTCGAGCAGCAGCGCGGTCAAACCGATCAGCGCCGCAAAATTCAAACAGAAAAAGATAGATAAGACCCTGCAACCACATCAAGGCGTGGGCAAACCTTACAAGATCAAAGGCAAAACTTATAAGCCCAAACACGAGCCGAAATATGACAAAAAGGGCATCGCCTCTTGGTACGGGCCGGGGTTTCAAGGCAAGCCGACGGCGACGGGCGAGCGGTTTAATATGTATGCCATGACGGCGGCGCACCCGACCCTGCCCTTAAACAGCTATCTCCACGTCACGAATTTGGAGAATGGCAAACAGATTATTGTGCGCCTGAATGATCGCGGTCCCTTCACGGATAAACGCATTCTCGACCTCTCGAAAGGCGCAGCTGAAAAATTGGGGATTTCGGGATTGGGGAAAGTCAGGGTGCAATATGCAGGGCCTGCGGAGAGGAAGTAGAAACTCCCACCGCTTATTTACGAAAGATTTGAAACCCGAAAAAGAGACTTATAGCCAAAGTGAGCAGCGACATAGCGCCGGCAATGCGCAAACGTCCTTTCAAAAACTTTTGATGCGTCCCGAGCCCGGCGCGCAGCTCTACGGGTAAAGCGTAACGTCCATTTTTCGCCACAACGATATCCGCCGGACCTTCTTCCAGCCAACGGCAAGCCGGCACGGACCGGCACCGAAATTGATAGGTTTTAGCCCGTCCGTCTTTTTCATATCCGTAATGCACAGACAATTTTGTCGTCGGGAATATCACATTCATCCTGTCGACTTTGCGAACCTCCTGAATATAGCCGGGCTGTATTTGCAAACTCTCAATGGGTTGCATCAAGGCTTCCGCTTTCCGGAGTTTCCCGGTCAAGGTAAATGTGCCTAGAAAAAAGTAGGCGCAAATACCCAGGATCGCTGCAAAGCTATACAAATTGATTTTAATCGGAACGAGCATGGGGCTTGTAAGCGATTTCTCTTAAAAAATTATGGTCGAGATAATTGACCATTTTTGTTTTGGGAAAACCTTCAGAGTTTAGGCGCGCCGCAACCGCGCCAGTTTCTTCGCGGCGATTGCACAGTTACACTATCACGGTGCGTATAACCCGAGGCGCTATGTGTGCATCCGCCCTTTGGGCTGACGTCTGTGGTTGTGAAGGTGAGCGCGCCTTTTTCGCCGTCGCCCTCAACGGTCCATCCATCTGCGAGCGCAGTTTTGGATGTCACCGTATAGCTGTCAGGTATAAAATCCGCGCCCATCGCCGGGTCGAGCTGCCTGAATTGGATGAGCGTTCCGCCAGAGAGTGTTAGGCTCCAACTTGGTTCCCATTCGGAGGCTTCGTAGGATATGAGATTTGGAGATAGTTTCGAGGAGGCTGTTGGCGCGGGTAAAGTTTCGCGAGCGCGGTCAATATCATAAGCATCAGGCTCGCGTGATGGATTTATCGTTTCCATTGTTTTCGCGCGTATGTGAGGGGAGCTTGCCCACAAAACAGCGCCGCCAAATAACGACACAATAAGTGTTGCCAGACCGCAGAGACCCAATTTTCGAAACAGGCTCAACCGCCTTTTTGTCGTTTTATCGGACATATCACGAACCTAATCCTATTCCCCTGACCCATCAATGGGGAGGAGGCTATGAGGGTCCTTTGAAATAGGTTTTAAGACCACTGTCTTCTCCGGAGGTGGTTCGCAGATGACAATAGAAGATGACAGTAAGAAGCAGAACAAATTTGGGCCGTGTGGCAGGCTCTAGAACAATATCCGTTTACCTGTGTGTAATGTCGCCGGACCGCAGGCACCGGGCACCATGTTTCAATTCGAATTGTAAGGCGCCTCATGCCCCCTCACATAGGCTTGTGTCAGTTGAAATATAAATGAAGTTAATATATCGCTGTGCAAATGATTTCTCCGCCCTATGGCGAGTCATTGGAGCGCGCAGATGTTTATCACCTCAAATGTTTTGACTGAAACACTGACTGTCCCAAACGCGATGCCTGCCGACCGCGTTAGTTTTTCTCGGGTGGATAATTTTTAGGATGGATTATTTCTTCGAAGATAACTTTGAACTCATCATGGGCATTGGCCTCGTTATATTGCTGATCACAATTCACCTTATAGTGATGCGCTCCAAGTCCGGTAAATTCGAAGAGGAACGCCCGAGACCGGAGACAGAGAAAGAGAAAAAGGCGAAACACGCGGCCCGGTTAAAAGAAGTTATCAAGCTGGAAGCCATAAATGACGCCGCTCGCAAAGCGGCCAAACGCAGAGCCTCAAGCGACGCAGAGAAGAGCAAGGCAATACAGCGCCAGGATGCGACTTCACGCGAAACCGAGGCATTACGATCGCCACCATCGATGAGACCTCCGTCACATTTCTCAAATGATTTGGATAAAATTCCCTTTTCACATTTGACGGACGCAAAGATTCCACCCGAGAATTTAGATTATGAAATACTTTATGATATTTGGTTCAATCTCAACGCATCTCTCGAAGCCCTTAGCCAGAAAATAACGGACAGCGATCTTGTAGGGGGGGAATTTGATAGGTTGGATGAGACAGAAAAGCGCCTACGGCAACTCGACATGATAGATAGGCAGCATTGGCATCAGGGCATGCTTAATCAGCAGAAGACATCGGAATATTTGGAACTGGTAGACCGCATCAGGCCCCTTCGCGTAAGAAAGCTGGAATATTCAAATATGATTGAAAAACTATTCGCTGATAAAAAGCGCACAGAAGAATCACATAGTAAGCTTCATGAAGATCTTGAAACCTGCATCAGAAGAAGCCTGCCATTGCCGGTTCGCTCAAGCCTCGAAAAGGAAATTAGCGAAACGACAGATCTGCTAAACAGCAATTATGAAAAGACAAACCAAATCCGAAAAGATAAATCGAATATGGAGAGGCTGATCTTATCATATGAGTCAGAGGAAAAATCTATAGTGAGTTCATTATTGGAAGACTTGATACCGTTTACAAAAGTCCCTGACTAACCAATCTCTGATATACCGCTTATATACAAACTCATATTCTCGAGAGCCCACAATTTGAGGACCAACAGCACAACTAATCATGAGCGCGCCAGAGCCTGGCGATGTCATTCGTTTGGCGATAGTCACGACCCTTTCAACCGCCGCATCACATCTTCCAGCTGATCCCCATGCCGATATTTAATCTTCAACTCTCCGCCGGGGCCTTTGTGGTT
>ENA-ORXR01004986-ORXR01004986.1-marine-metagenome-genome-assembly--contig:-NODE-4986-length-10807-cov-9.173998_pt1 | contig 10807 bp, 17 predicted proteins | sample MGYA00237866_ERZ511479 | MGnify/ENA metagenome assembly ERZ511479 | reverse complement strand
GGGGTGGGGTGGGCGGTGTGGCGGCGCCCTTGCCATCCCGTCATTTTTGCGCCTCTGCGGGTGCGGCTAGCACGGCGGATGTCGGTGCGGGGGTCCCGCCCCTGTGGAAAACGCATGAGCTGCCACCTTGTTCAAGCCGCGTGGTTTGGCGCGGTGGCCCCGCCGCCACGCCTCATGTGTCTGACCCGCACCACCGGTTGCGGCGACGGTGGACCGGGTTCCTCCCCCCTCCCCCCCCGCCGCACGCTACCGGCATTATGCATGCTCTGTACTCTGTTTCTGACGCGTTGGCCCTTTTCCTGCTCTGCCTTGCTTGTCGTGATGCGTGCCACCCTTTGCGACCCCCCCCGGCCGATGCCTCCCGCGCTGCGCCGTGGCGACGCCGCCGCCGACCGGCTGCGCGCACAGGCCTTTGACCAGCACATGAACATGGTGCTCGGCGACGTGACCGAGACCGTCACGTCCATCGACACGGACGAGGAGACGTTTGAGCAGATTGTGCGGAGCCAGTCGCGCGACCTCGACATGCTCTTTGTGCGCGGCGACGGCGTGATCTTGGTGGCACCCCCACTGCGGACGGCTTAGGGTGCCAGCGTGCGGGAGGGGCGGCGGCTGCCGTGGCCGCGGTGGGCGGTGGAGGGCCAGCCCGCGCGGCATGCGCTCGGCGGTGGGGGCTTTGGCTTTTTGCGGTGCCCCGCGCGCCTTGGGTGCGGTGGCCACCCCTGTGGGGCGGCAGCGCTTCCGCGGGCCCCCCGAAGGGCCGTTGCGCGGGGGCTGCGGCGAGATGGCCGCAGCTGTCGGGGTAGAAATGCAGAGCTTTGCAAGCCTATGCGCCACACGGGTTCTCGAGCGCGTGTGGAGGTTCTTGTTGACACTATCAACAATTTACAGCGTGCACAAGCCGGTGGGGTCACACTTGAAAAAGAAAAAAACATGAGTGTTATAAATGATCATGCAAAGACAGAAGCGGAAGAAACACAAGACGATACAACAGCCTCCCAAGAAGTAACAACAAGATGCAAGATTGGCCCCAACGTGGCCTCTACACAAAGTCGGCAACGCATCGGCGGTCGGTTGGCTCCGACGCGGCCGTCGCTGTCAACTGCACGTCGTTCAACCGCATCAGCGGCGCGCATGGGTCGAGCGCCGCCTTGGCGCCCGTAAAGTGGCGGCCGAGCCACACCCGATACTCCTCATCGGCCACCACCTCCTCCCACGTCAAGCCCATCACCTCCCCAACGCCTGAGCCGAGCGCGGCTTCCAAGTCCTCCACCAAGTCCACATACTCAATGCTCGTCCACGCCGCCCTTACGTCGCCGCCAACGACCCACGAGGCGGTGGCCGCGGCCGCGCGCCACGAAAAGTCAGCGCCGAGCACGTACACCGATTGCACCCGCGACGGCGCCACGTGCGCGGCAGAGAGCAGGGACGCCAGCTCCCGGCCCGTTGCCGATGATGGCCGCCCCGCCCCGTGGGTGACGAGCGCCACGACGACACGCACCGACGGGGCGAGGGGCGCCAACGCCGCCGCCACAGACGCGGCCAGGGAGGCCGACGAGGGTGTGCCGGCGGCGGGCATGAGCGACGCGTGGAGGGTGACAATCGGGTGGCCGCCCCGGTCCGTCGCGCCCGTAATGGTCACAAACGGAGCCGCGGGGGGGGGGGTGACGGGCAGCGGCGACGCGGCGCGGCCCTTGCCCTTGTACGTAGACACCTGGCTCGGATCGACCGACGCCGGGGAGGGCGCGCCCCAGAGGAAAGTTGGCAGCGTCGCCATGGTTGGCACCGCAAGGCAAGCCAAAGACGGGGGGCGGTGGGAGAGGGGGAGAGTGCAAGGAGAGGAGGGAAGACGCAAGGTGCAAGCCGTCTCTAGTGGTCACGGGCGGTTGGTGAGGAAGCTGGGTGTGGGCGGGACGCGGGTTGGGCGGAGGGTGGGTGAAGCGGACGTGCTGGCAAGGAAGGATATCGGCTTCGTTCGTACAAGACAACCGAGCTCAGGTGGCTATCAGCAGGCACGCCGGGGCTTTTCAGGACACGTTCCCCCACTGCGCAGCTGGAACCGTTGTACCCCGCCCCGAGCAGAGACGGCACGAGGGGGTGGAGCGGCGCGCGCGGCAGCGGCAGCTGCCGCTGCAGTGGCAGCAGCCCGCGGGGGCGCCAGCGGTCTGGGCCCCCCGTGCGGGGGCAGCCGGTAGCGCCCGGGCGCTGGCGGGGGCGCCCCCCGTCGGACGTCGGAATCAGCTCGGGGCGTGTACCGGCCGCCCAGCGCCAGAGGGCGGCCCGCAGAGGCGCCGTGCGCACCCGCAGCCAATGCAGGGGGCGCCGCAGCCCGCCTCCCCCCGCAGCCCCACCGATCCGCAGTGGCGCAAGGGCGATTCGCCGCACGTGGGCGCCGCACCCGCCACCGGCAGTGGGGGAGCCGCCGCCTCGGCGCGTCGGCCGTGGCGAGGCGGGGCGCGTGGTGTGAGGGGCACGCGTGCCGCCCCCCACCGCCGCAGCGGCAGGCGCCCCAGCCAGGGGGGTGCGGCGGGAGTCGGGGGACGGCGGGGGGAGAGGCGCTCGGCCACGACCCGCGCGCGACTGTTTTGGCGGTCCGCCGTTCAATCCGCTGGCAGACCCCCCGTGCCCGGCTGCGTCGTGCGGTCGGTGGCGGCCGCTTGGAAGGCTGTGGCGCGGCGCGCCCCTGGCCAAGACGCCCGCTGACGGGAGTGCGCACCAGGGGGGAGGCCGCCCTCCGGCCGACGGCGCTCGCGCCACGAGCGCTGCCGCAATCGGGGGGGGGGGGGGGGCGCAGTGGCGTACGGAATGAGGGGCGGGCGCGGCTGCATTGCGAAAGCGCGTCCACCTGGGCCAACTGCCACGCGCTGGCGCGTGCGGCACCAGTCCCGTGGACCAGCGGCCCGGCTTGTCACTTGTGTGGCACGCGAGCGTCGCTCGGACCATAGCCTCGAACACTGGCATGTAGGCGTTTCTGCTGGTGGTGGCTTTTTTGTGCGGCTGAGGACGATCCGATCCAGCAGATCGTGCAGTGCTATTGGCTGTCTAGAGGTGATCAAGGTTCCACGGGGGCTCTCGTGCCACTGCCACGAACAAGAACCCACTCGATGCTGTGGCCTTCTGGCCGGTGATGGATTGTCAAAGAAGTAATTGTATGAAATCAATGGATGAAGTCCCAGAACTTGTCTGCTCAACTCAATCATCAAATCGCCATATAATTGCCTCTGTGCTGTCTTGAAGCCAGTTTAAGTTGCAACTGTGGTGACGGCCAAGATGGTTCATTGATTGAGCAACTCTTTGTCGTCCATGTCACCGGAGATGTCAATACCCTTTGACCTGAGAGCATTTTGCAGCGTTATGCCTCCAACATTCGAAGCTGCCACACCTGTGAAAGCTGCTTTGACTAAGGGCCTGCGTCGCTGGTTGTCGCTGAAGCCGCTGGCTTCCTGCTCACAAAGCGGTGATCTATAACACCGAAAGTACTGCCCCAACGTGTCAATGAGATATGACTTTCCAGTGCAACCTGGACCAATGAAAAAGAGGCAGCTGATTCACCTCAAAAGAGAGAAATTAGAATGGCCTCATTGGCCAATGGGATTTTCGTGAACACGAGTCTCGTTGATGGGGTGGGGAACGCACTGTAGAAGGGTGGGCGTGCTTCACGCCCAGTTCAGGCCGGAGCTCTGGACAAGACAGCACAGGGTCTGCGACAAGGATACACGGCTTCGCACTGTTTCCGAAAATCAGTTTCCCAGGAGGCAGTGAACTTGGAGTCCTTCGAACGAGTGAAGGCACCCTTTTCCAGAACATTCTCGATAGAGATGAGAAGTGGATGTGCTTCCGGGGTACAAGAAAACGTGGTGTGGGGACCGTGTGAGTATTACTGCTGGGCGGTGGCGCCAAGCCACCTGTCTGGTCGGCGGATGAGCGACCGCTTGTCGCGAGTCACTGCCGGCGCCGCATGCGGCCCGCCGGCAGTGGCTGGCACGACCTGCCACGCAACACTGCCAGCACTCCGCCACGCAACGGTGGCAACAGTGGCAACCGAGAGATGCCATGCCTCGGGTTTTACCGCGGGGAGAGCCGCGAGAGGAGTGTGCTTGGGGGGCGGGCGGCAGGGCTCGGGCGTGCGCCGCAGTACGCGTGCCTGTGCCCGCGTCCACTCCGGATACTCCTTATTAGTGAGCCGCCCGGTCGAGGACTAGCCTCGCCGGGCGCACCATCAAGACGACAAGCCTTTCTCATAGACCGGTTAAGAAAAGGTGCAAGATGAGCTAAACTACCGCGCTGTCCAAGGGAGCTCATGCAAGGACTCCTCTCTACCCCGCATGAAACATGGACGCACTTTTGCTGTGTGCGGCCCATTGTTCTCCTCCGCATGGTGAATAGGCGGGACTAAGACTGCACTACTGTGTCCAAAAAGCCTCGGCGACAATCATATTGTCGTTGCGCCAAAAAGTGGAGAGTCCATGCCTAGGGGGAAACCCTGACGAAGAGGAGCTTTTCTGCGTTTGATTGGCCCAGTCATCGATCAGCTTGACTGGGGCCTCTCCAGCTATTGACCGAACGACCGCAAGCGTTATGTTACAGGCCTGTACACATGGTGCGAGCAGCAAAGGCTGAGAACCTGGGTCCTCTGAGAAACATGGACTGGCTCATGAGGAAACTCACGGGGCACTGTGTGGAAAGACTACGGTTGTTCCGTCAAAAGCTGGAGAGACCCCAGTCAAGCCAATGGCTGCTGTCTGGGCCAATCAAACGCAGAATAGCCCCTCTTTTGTGGGACTGGACTTGGCCCAACGACAAAAACAGAAAGTCCAAAGAGGTACCTGCAATGGCTGACATAAAGAACGTTGTCCAATCAACAGCCGTAATATTTTTCTTCCACCAATGAATGGTCACCATGGACCGACTGGATCCAAGTATTCTTTTTGACCCGAAATCGGGTCGCGCCTGGGCTCTGCTGGACCCAGACGCGCTTCCACTCCACCTCGCCACCGCGTGTCGACCGTGGTTGCCCGACACCCGCGCTGCTCGTCACGACAGAGGCGGCGACCTGCTCCGCCGCGGTCGCCAGTCCAGTGCGGCAGCCGCACGTCCGTGCCTCTCTCTCTGTCGTCCTCCATTTTTTCTCCATCCCTTTGCTGCGGTCTTGCGTTTTCAAAGTGTGCGTTATCCCTCACGTGTCGACGCACCACACGCCCCCACCCCCCCGCCCGCGTTCCTGGCCTTGCTTGGGCCCCTCGACGACACGGTGTGAGAGCGCGCCCTGCTCCTTTTGCGGTTTTCTTGCAGGGACGCTTCCTTCCTGTCTATCGCCTCTCTTTTGAAGTAAGTGGCTGCGTTTTGAGCCCCCCGCACCACGGCGGGACGAGCCGAGCCTCCTTTGGCGGCCGCCCGCTCCGCCGGGCCACTGCCGCCATGGCCCTGATACCTTGCTGGAGGTGTGCCCCTGCGCATGTGCGACTCTGTAGCCCTCCTCCTATTGGAGCCGCCTTCCTTCCGCCCCTCCCCCCTGGTGCGGCACGACCACTGCGGCTGCCGCGTGGCTGGCGTGGTGGTCCCCTTCCCCGGCGCGGCGGCTTTGGCGGCGGGGGCGGCGCCGGGAACAGCGGCTACGGCAGCGGCGGCGGCTGTGGGCACCGCACTTTCGTGCCCCCTGCGCCGCCCAACTCTACACGCCTTCCGACGAGCGCACGTCTGCCGTGGCCAATGCCATCGTGGCGGCCGCGACCCCATCGGTCCCCACCCTCACCGGCTGGGCGCGGGCCCCACCGGGAGCGTCGCCGAGGCAAAACGGGGCCGCCGTCGGGCAGGCCGTCGTTTCTCCCCCCACTACTGTCTGGGCGCGACGCGTCACGTGCATCGACGTCCGGCACTTCGGCCCCAGGCGGGCGGGGTCCCCCGCGGCCAAGCGGTGGCAACGGGCTTCCTCATCCGCCCCCACCGCCGCACTCATCCCGCCACGTGTCGGGGTTGTGGGCGCGCCTCTCAGCACACCTGCTACTCTCGGTGGGTGACAAGAACGACTCGCTGTTGGCTGTGCTCGACGCCTGGTGGGACACCCATATTGGGTCGGTAGTGGCGCTGCCGCCACCCTCGTCCTCTCTCCGCGCTCTGTCTGAAGGTGCCATTGGGCTGCTGCGGAGCATTGCGAGGCGGCTGTTGTACGAGGAAGGGGTGGTCGAGGGGCTCGTCCATCCTGCCCCGGGCGACAAGTATTACGTCGACCCGCTGGAGGAGTGGGGGGTGGTCGTCGCCCCACCGGGCGCGCCTCCGTCGCCGTCTTCGACCAGCCTGCGTGGGGGCCTCGCGTACGTTGACTCCTTTGCGGACGGGGGTCTCGACTACGCGGACTGGGACGGGGGGGCCGTGTCGCGCGAGGCGGATGGTCACCACCCCGATGACTCCGGTGGCGCGCCGAGGTGACTGGGGCCCGACGTTTGACGTCGCGTCGGCCAATTTTTGGGGAGGGCAGTGGGGTGCTTTTGTTTGTCACGGGATGGGGGGAAGGCAGCGAGCGACTCGCCTTGCGCCTTTGTTGTCGTTTACATTACATTATCCGCAATCGTAGTCGCTCTTGCACCTGTCTTTCTTTTGCCTCCCGCCCTCTTGTTGGCTTCAAGCAAAGGGGCTGGCTGCCGACTGGGGCTGGGGCAAACACAGCTGAGTTGAATATGTCCTGGTGCATGGGCCACGGTCTTGTTCGCTGGCTGCCAAGTTTGTCACAAGCCACGTCCGCCAGTGACGGCAACACCTGGCTTAGTGCGGCGGACTATTCAACGCAAGACAGCCGACATGAAAGGCATGTCACGTAGTCAGATAGGCCGGGAGGTGACATGGCTCGCGTCACCAATGGATCAAAAACCTTCTCGGTCGATAGAGCATTAGGGCCCGTGACGACACCTGGTGACTGGAGAGCACGGGGCGCGATGCCACAGGGAAACATCGAACAGCCAGTTGAGGCTGACATGCACAACACGACACGCCCGCGCTGAAAGAGGATGAGAACCAAGAGGCACTGCAGTTGCGACTGGCCTGAAAGGCGAACACAAACCGGCTCTAAAAGGCGAGACAATGGGGATGACACAAAATATTGGCGTTTGTTCAAAGCGGGCAGCGAGGAAGGAAAAAAAAAAAAGGGGCGGCACGGACCACGGCTCGCCTGATGACGCGATCACAGGGCACACACATGGCGATGTGCGCCACGTGCGTCGCTCAGTTCCGCCGGTCGTCGATGGTCCCGAAGAAGTCCTCGTTGTCCTGGGGAGCAAAAAGGAAGCGACGAGTCGATTGCGACAAAAAGAAGTACCAGTTTGGTTAGATCTTGATCAATGACGTGAACACGCTCATGCCTCAGTAGGAAACAATAGCACGTTAACGGGTTCGGGAACAAAGATACAATCAGAAGACAACCAGTACTTGAACACAGAAACCAGCACAATGTAATCGAACGAGAGGCGACAACGTACCTGAGAGCTGCCAAACTGCAGGAAGAGGAACAGGAACACGGCGGGGATGCCCAGGAGCGGCACGTACAGCAGGGCGTTGTCAATGCCGAGGCCCTCGCCAGTGCCCTCCGTGGCCAGGACCGGGGCGGCAGTGGCGGCGAGCGCCGCAAGGGAGGCCGACGCCTGAGCAGCGGCGCGGCGGACCGGGGCCACGGCCATGCGCGGGGCAGTGGCGGTCGCCGCCGCCCGCCGGGGCGACGCCAGCAGCAGCGGGGACGTGGCCACAAACGCAGAGTTCATGATGAAGGGGTGTAGGGGGTGCAGCGACACGAGGTGAGAGTGAAGGGGAAGGGGAAGCGTAGGGGATGGAAAGAGCTGAGATGATGGGCAAGGCGACGGTTGGCGAGGGAGCGGTGAGGGTGGCGGGTCGACGGAACGGCGTCGACAAGTAGGGGGCCAGGAGGGGGGGATGCGCCCGTCGGACCCCCCCTGCCTGGCGACCTCCCAGAGGGGGTGCTGTGTCGCAAGCTGGGGGGGCCGCGCAGCTCGGCGCTTGCGCACCTCGCCAGGCTGATTCCGTTCGGGCCATGAGGGCCTCCAGATCTGGCTGATTTTACGCTGCCTGGTGGTTTGATTGGCAGGGAGGTGACGACCGAGATCATGGCCCGCAAGTGGCCCGAGCGAGACCTCAAATCTCAGCTTGCAATTGAAACAAAAAATTCTGGTCGACAGTGTCACGGAAATGGCGTAGGTTTGGTGATAATTGTTATTCGCGGTACACCTTCCAGATATCTCAAGGCCTCTTCCAACGCGGCGGTTCGTCAGCTCCCCTCTCCCGCTCGGTCGTCTCTGTCGCCATCGCAGTTCTTTCCCCCACTCGGCTGCGCGTACCACATTCTGGCATTTCGCATCCCCTTCCACGCCTGAGAGCTTCCAGCGCCCTTCAGTCTCCCTTGTACGTACATCGCCTGTCGACCCGTCGCCTCCCCGCCCCCCCCCCCTGTTCCCCTCGTCGGGTGACCGGCAGCGTCATGGCCTTTGTTTCGTCGGCCGCCCGGCCGGTTATCGCGCCCTCCCCCACCCCCCTGCGGGCCTCTGCCTTCACCTGCCCCCACCCCCCAGCACGGCATGCTGCCGCCGTCGCTGCCCCCGCCGCTGGCCGCCGCGCGTCGGTGCAGATGGGCATCTTTGGGTTGGGCGCCCCCGAGATTGCCGTCGTCGTTGGCGTCGGCCTGCTGCTGTTTGGGCCCAAGAAGTTGGCCGACTATGGAAAGAAGGCGGGCAGCTTGGCGGGGGATGTGAAGAAGGCCACCGCTGAGTTCCGGGACGCCATGGACGAGAGCCTCTCCGACGCGGACGCGGAGATTGAGGCGCGGAAGGCGACCAAGCCGATGGTCGTTGAGGCCAAGGACGTGACGCCGGTGCCAGACGCCAAGGCGTCGGACGCCAAGGCGGTCGACGCCAAAGTTGCCGACGCCAAGGTCGCCGATGCAAAGGCCACCGACGCGAAGGACAAGCAGAAGGCATGAGCAGCTGTTGGGTGGACTCTGCTCGGTGTGAGGGGGGGGGGGGACAGGGGGGCAGCGAGGGCCCTGGGGGGAGTGCGTTTGGATGAGACCGTGCATGTGTTGCTAGGCGCTCTTCATTGTGGGGTCGAGGTGCATACCGTGGGACGGGGAATCGCATTCATACAATGGCGGGGACTGTTTGCTTAGTCACGTTTTCGTTGGCCACAGCGGCGCAGCGATGGGGTAGTGCCGACGACGTCCCAGCTGCAGTGTGCATGGCGAGGGAGTTGCCATCGGCCGCTTTGCCCAAACCGGGGAGGTCTGACCCGATCGGTGGCATGATGTATCACCCGAATTCCGGCCCCAGGTGCGCCACCCGACGCAGTTGCCGCCTCCGCCTGAGCCCGCTACGGCGCCGTTGGTGTGCCAGCGGCAGTCACCCCCGTTGCCCGCCGCGGCGGATGCCCCGCCCCACAGCTCCTATTATCCGTGGTGCTGTCGCTGACGTTCCCGCCGCCTGTCGCCGCTGGGAACACTGCTCCCGCGGCCACAGGAGACGCCGCCCCACCGCGCCTCATTACCGCCGTCCTGCTCAGCGGCAACTTTGCCTTGGGGCTGGTGCTACCGCCGGAAACGCCCAGCATGGATGCCGAGCGCGGGGGCGTGGCGCACACGGCGCTCCTTGCCAACATCGTTTTTGGCGGTCGCCCCACACAACCGCGCCGACCTGAGGGGACGGATCACAATTCGATGGCGATTTGATCCGGTCTGGGCTGTCCAACTTGCGGTGACGCCGCGGCGGCGGCCTGCCGCAGCCACGTCGACGGCCGTCGTGCCTCTTTCCCGCCACCCCGCGTGCCCGACTCTTGCCGTTGCCTCGCCCGTGGCCTACCTCACCTCTGCGTGTCCTTTTATTCTGCTTCCCTGTCCTCTGTGCTGTACCAAGTACTCGTCTTCTGGTGCTGCATTTCACGTCCGCAGCGACGACCGGCGGTTGACACGATGCAGAACCAGATGGATGTCGCTCGGATGGAGATGCAGTTCTATACGGACCTCTTTAACCGGTAGGTGTCGCCGCCCTCCTTTTCATTGACCATGACGTGGTGTTGCTATTTTTGCCGATGCTTCAGCACCAGTGACTGGTCGGTGTGGAGCGTCGATGCCGCCTCGCTCGATAGAGTGCCTCACCCAAAGGGTCGGCAGTGGCGCTGTCTGCTGACATGGCAGTCTTCCTGGTCCTTTTTCTACTGTTGTGGCTCTCTGGTATCCATTTCACGGCTCGTCGGCGTCTGCCACGGCTGGGTTTCCTTGCCCCCGCTTTGCACCGTGCTTTGACTACACTGGCGGTGCGCGCAGGATGGTGGATGGCTGCTTTAAAAAGTGTGTCCCCCGCTTCCATGACGCGGAGCTCAACACGGGAGAGCAGGTGTGCGTCGACAGGTGTATCGCCAAGTACATGGACGTACGTCTGTTGCCCGCGTGTGTTGGTGGGAGCGCCCTAGGTGGGCCACGCGGCGTCCCTGGTGCGCCACTCTCTTTATTCGTCACGCGAGCAGACTGTGTGGCGGCAGGCGGCCTCGTGCTGGATCCAGGTCGGCAGCACCCTGCCCTGCACGGCGCAGCCGGCGGTGGGCTCTCACGGGTAGAACGTGCGACAGTGTGCGCTTCCGCGGGCAGGCACTGACACACCCGACTCATTCTCCTCTCACTTGCTGCTGCGCCATGCTTGCTCGTCGGTCACCTGGCCTTGGTGGCGGCCGCGGCGTTGGCCCCGCGGCTACACCCGTGGCGTTCCCCCCCCCCCCACCCCCCGCCCCTTGGGGCCCCCCCCCCCCCCCCCCCCCCCCCCCC
>ENA-ORXR01004985-ORXR01004985.1-marine-metagenome-genome-assembly--contig:-NODE-4985-length-10812-cov-2.389194_pt1 | contig 10812 bp, 9 predicted proteins | sample MGYA00237866_ERZ511479 | MGnify/ENA metagenome assembly ERZ511479 | reverse complement strand
AAAAGCCGTAACATCTGCAGGAATAACAATGACATCGTGCGTGTAAGTTGTTGTATCACAATCGTTACCAACTGTCAAGTTAATTTGAATAGTGTCCTGAATACTGCTTATGTAAGAAAGTGGTGAAGGCGCAGGGCCGGAAGAGCTTGTTCCGTCACCGTAGTCCCACAACCAAAAGGTGGCATTGTTGGCACTCACATTATTGAAATAAAGCGTATCACCGCTACAAATAGTATTTTGACTAGTAAAGAAAATAGGGTGGGGCCCCGCTTGGACTACAACATCTTGAGTACTAACATCTGTGCTACAACCATTTCGTACTATTTGAGTGAGCACATAGGTTGAATCCTGTCCAAATGCAAACAGTGTTATCGGTGCTGGGCTTTGATCAGAACTAATGGTATCTCCATTGAGCAACCATAGGTAATTTAGATTGCTACCTGATGCAGTACTGCTTATTGTTAAAATATCACTAGAGCATATGGTATTGCCAGGTAGTAAATCGAATCCGGCTACAGGAGGAGGTTCAACTGTTACATTTTGAATTTGCTCCATCGTACATCCGCCAGTTTGAGTTAAAGTAACTGTCACAGAATAAGTGCCTGCTGATGCATAGGTATGGGAAGGAGAAACTGTATTGGAAAAATTACCGTCTCCAAAATCATACGTTATAGTTGAATATACAATGGAAGTATTAAGTGTATCAAAAGACAAGGTGTTATCATTACAATCCACTACCAAAAAGTCCACAAATAGTTCTGGGAAAACTTCAATGATTTCAGTTGTAACAGCAGGACAAACTGCTCCGCCTGGTGTGGGGAAATTATAGTAATATTCGATTGTGTCTAATCCCACCCCTGACAGCTGAGGGTCATAGATATAGATGTCTGGATTTGAGATGCCTTGCCCAAATAGTTGACCGCCTACTGGATCAACGTTTACATCAACAGGTGCATCTGTTATACAGAATTGAGTTGAAGAAATATCTAGCGTTAAGGCATCCGTTTGGATTACATCAATAAGCAACGTATCTGGAACCAAACAATATCCTTCGAAGGTTAACAGGTTATTTTCTAAAGCAGCTCCCGGATCAGATTGACAGTCTGGTAATAGCAGACCATTCAAATAACACTCCCCCTCATCAGGTAAATTGACTCCGATTTGGAAAGAGGATGAAGAGGAACAAAGAGTGGTATCGGTCATTAAAAATAGTCCTTGTATCAATGGATTAATCGTGAAGGAATCTACTATGATGCCATCACCGCAAAAAGAAGGTAAGGTTGCTTCAACAACATGATCTCCCTGGCCAAGTGTAATAGGAAATTCTGTAGAATCAATCACTACACCATCTACAGCATAGGTAGTTCCTGATATAATAGGACTCGGACTGTAGCTTATCGAATCGCAACCATCTGGTTCCTCCTGTATCGTCAATGCATTTGTACCCTCTACTTGAAAGGTAAGTGTATCATAGCTTGGCATTAAGCAAGCGTTATCAGCTTCAAGAACAATGGTAAATGGGCCTTCTTGTTGAAAAAATATTTGAGGATCTATAGAGTCAGGTGTTGTATTACCCCAGGAAGTATTGACCCCTGCCGGAAAAACAGACCAGGAATAACTGGAAGCGTTTAAGGAACTATCCCCACTTAAATAAACAGTATTACTACATACAATATATGGTTCGCCACCAGGCTCGACTCCATCTACAACATAAGCATTGGCGATAGCGAAATCAAGTATTGTAATGGTTTGTTGCCCAGAAACCGTATCGCAACCATTGGCAACTGTTAGCGTGACGGTATAGGTGCCCGCTTGATCATAAGTATTCATCCCAAGATCATCCGCATTACCGTCACCATAATCCCAGCTGACTACCGAAAAGTTATTTTCAGGACAGGGAGGAGCCTCAAAAGTAATAGGTACATCAATACAAGGTGTTGAAGGGCTGTAATTAATTATGGGTACTGGAGGGTTTAAGAATGTCAAAATAACAGCATTGTTAAGTACGTCTCCATTTTCCAAGAAAGTATAAAGAATCAGCGTTACCATATCTGGGTTAATACATGGATCATTTATGTCAAAACTATACAAATGATTAGACTGAAGAAAAGAAGTATTGCCATCGATAGTAGTCGAGTCTCCGTCTCCCCAGAGTATAAGGAAGGATTCAATAGGTTCAGAAAAAGTGGGGTCTAAAATAATCTCAGCACATAAGTTATAATCGTAGCCGGAGGATAGACAAAAGGTTTGTGTATCATCGTCACAGACGGCAATGGAGGGTTGGTTTTGTGCTAATGTCAATTGGGACAAAAGCATTAGGCAAAAGAAAGCAAGGGTTATTTTCTTTTTGAGGTACATTTGGTTGAGGTTTATAGTATTGTAAGATTGAAGTTGTTAAAAGCTATCTCCTAAAGCCAAGAATCAATGTCTTATCCGCAGCCATAGGAAATAACTTAAAACAACTTCATAATAAAGAGATAAAAAAACAAAAGACATGAGGATAAAAGCAACTAAACCCTGTTCCAAAATTTATACGATTGAAAAAGTTATTGATGACTTTTTGCACAATTTCAATTATAGACAATTGTGCTTCTTCGCCAGCGACTTGCTCGACAAGGGATTTACAGTGGAAGATATTCATGCATCTTTAAGGAGAGCTATGGCAATTTGCCGAACGGCCAAAATCCCTCTCAAAGAACATTTCATCCCCTTGTACAGTGATCGAGATGGCGAAACAATCAAAGATTGTAAACTTTCAGAGTTAGGGTTTCAACTTTTGATACTTAATGCAAACCCAAAAAACCTTTTTGCGGCAAAGTTTCAACTTCGTGTTTTGAAGCAATATAGCAGTATCAACAAGGTTTGACATGATAACCCTTAGAAAAAACATTACAGATTATCTGGATCAGACCGGTGATATTTCATTATTCGCCTTTCGCTTTTTCCAACAGGCTTTTAAACGGCCATTTGAATGGAAAGAGTTGATCCGACAGTGTTATGTGATTGGTTACAACTCCATTTTTCTGGTTGCTACGACTGGTTTTATAATGGGCTTAGTATTGACCTTGCAGGTACGACCTACCATGATTGAGTTTGGTGCCGTTTCCTTCATGCCTAAGATGATTAGTATTTCTATTATCAGAGAAATTGGGCCTATGGTTACGGCTCTGATTTGCGCTGGAAAAATTGGTTCCAGTATTGGAGCTGAGTTAGGTTCGATGCGTGTCACGGAGCAAATCGACGCTATGGAAGTTTCGGGTACCAATCCTTTTAAATACTTAGTAGTGACTCGAATATGGGCAACCACTTTGATGTTGCCTCTATTGGTGATCGTAGCCGATGCAGTAGGTCTCGTGGGATCTTTTCTAGTGGAAAATGCGAAGGGTGATGTAAGCATGACTTTATATTTCAACATGGCTTTTGAAACTCTTGTATTTGGAGACTTAATACCAGCAACAGTAAAATCCTTCTTTTTTGGTTTTGTAATTGGATTGGTAGGATGTTACAAAGGTTACTATTCAAAGAAGGGAACTGAAGGAGTTGGGACAGCTGCAAATTCGGCAGTAGTACTCGCTAGTTTGTTGTTATTTGTCATCGATTTCCTGGCCGTTTTGGTAGCAGATATTTTTTATAAAATATAAAACATTACAAACAAGCTCAATAGTAGATTTATTGAAGTTGTTTAAAGTTTCAATTAATGATAACAAAGGAAAAAAATATTACTCCTCATTCTAAAGCAACTACCAATCAGGAAGCTTTGGTAAGGTTAAAAGGAATAAAAAAATCATTTGGTTCCAATGTGGTACTTAAAGGATTTAACCTTGAGTTATTTCCCAATGAGAATGTGGTGATTTTAGGTAAATCGGGTTCAGGTAAATCAGTTTTGATCAAGTGTCTCATCCGATTAATTGAAATAGACGAAGGTGAAGTGACAGTACTCGGAAATTCTATTCCCGACCTAGGCCAGGAAGAATTGGATAAAATCAGAACAGAGGTTGGTTTTTTATTTCAGGGGTCTGCTTTGTATGATTCAATGACTGTACGTGAAAATTTGCAGTTTCCACTTCGCCGACATCCCGATCGCCTAAAAGACCAAGATGAAGCAAGCTTGATTTTAAGCACTTTAGAAAGTGTGGGTTTGGCCGATGCCATCGACCTGATGCCTAGCGAACTTTCAGGAGGTATGAAACGACGCGTAGCATTAGCCAGAACTTTAATTCTTCAACCTAAAATAATATTATACGATGAACCAACCAGTGGTCTGGATCCCATCACCTCTAATGAAATCATCCAACTGATTTTAAAGTTACAAAGGGATTTTAATACTACTTCAATAATCATCACCCATGATATGGACTGTGCGAGAGTTATCTCAAATAGGGTAATTATTTTATTTGACGGAATCAATTATGCAGAAGGGACTTATGAAGAATTATCAAAATCAAACGACCCAATCGTCAAAGCATTTTTCAAAGAAGTTCATAACAGAATAAAATCATGAGTAAAGAAAAAGCATTTAAAACAAAACTCGGATTGTTTGTAACAATAGCCATATTGTTATTTGCCTATGCCACTTTTAGTATTGGTCAAAAGCAAAATCTATTTGGTTCAACCTTTCGAATTAGTTCCATTTTTCAAAATGTCAATGGATTACAAGCTGGCAACAACGTTCGTTTCTCCGGAATCAATGTAGGCAGTGTTGCAGATATTATCATTCTAAACGATTCTACCTTACAGGTGGATTTACTTTTAGAAAAAAAAGTAAAAGGTTTTTTGAAAAAAAATGCTGTTGCAAGTATTGGAAGTGATGGATTAGTTGGAAACATGATCGTAAATATCAGTCCGCGCAAAGGCCCCGCTGAATTAATAGCAAACGGTGATTTCATTGAGTCTTTTGCAAGAGTTGAAACAGAGGCTATGTTGAACAAGCTGGGAAACACCACCGAAAACATTGCTTTATTAGCGATCAACCTTCTGGAAGTAGCCGAAAAGCTAAACAAAGGATCAGGCAGTGCTTCTGTTTTTGTTAATGACAACAACATGGCAAAAGATCTTCAGGCAACTATCCGCAATCTGAACGCTACTAGTCAGCAATTCAATAACATGAGTACTCAACTTGCAGAACAAATGAATCAGGTTGCAGCGGGGAAAGGGCTGCTGGGTTACTTGTTAAAAGACAGCACATTTGCCACCACGCTCAATCAAAACCTTGGCTATCTTGACACGCTTTTCCAAAAGAAATTGACTCCCATTATGTCTAACATGGAACGATCCAGTATAGACCTTGCCACAATGACAAATGAACTTGCAGAACTTTCTCAGGAGATTGACCTTGACAAAGGCATTGTCGGGACTCTATTAAAAGATTCTTTGGCAGCAGAACAATTAAAATCTACTCTACTGAATTTGAACGAAGGTTCTAAGCTACTAAATGAAGATCTTGAAGCTTTACAACATAACTTCCTATTTAAAAAATATTTTAAGAAGAAAGCAAAGGAAAAGAAGAAAGCAGAAAAGGAGCGGAAGCAACAAGAAAATATTCAGGCTAATGCCCCAATTGTAAAAGAATAAACTATAACAAATGAAAACAGTCAACCATCTAATTCCCTCTCCTCAACTTGCCCATAGGAATAGAAAACCCCAACCAGGGCAACGCTAAGTTTAGAGGTTCATCTTCAATGATAGGAACTACTAAACCATAATCCAATGAAATTTTATTCCAAACTGTTCTTGCGCCAAAAGAAATTAAGCCAACATTTGCAGTGCCAGCACCGATATAATAATTTTCTGACAACAAATAAGTTCGTCGACTAACCCGCTTCATGAAGCTTAATGATAAGGTTGGCCCTCGTGACCATTCACCATCTAAAACTCCATATCCTACATTAAGACTCACGTTGTTATCCCTTGATCCACCAGTGATCGAACCATACAAAAGGCCTCCATAGCCTTCACTCGAAATACCGCCCAGAAAGGCGCCGAATCCAAGATTGAGTTGATCGGAAACTACGGGGATGGACACTTTGGGGGTAATCCAAAATGGACTGTATTCCGGAGATACTCCAAAAAGAAATACGGGAACCGTTCCCAGCCCTAAAGTAAAATGATCTGTAAAACCGTAACTAGCCTGATTGGCTAATATCCAAATATTTTGAAAGTAAGCTTCTCCTTTTTTCAGGCCATATCCATTAGGGCCCCAAAAGTATCGGGTAGCCTGCGGATTTTCAAACCAAAACTCCCCAAGAACCAGGTTCTTTTTATCAATCTTTTCCTTATGAACAATCTGTCGAACAGGTATGTTGATGACACCTAAGGTTTTTGTTTTAAGTTGAACTTCGATTGAATCTTCCGTTACTATTGTTCCGAAGTATTCGTTCCCATCCATTGTGGTAATTGTCCAAATGGTGGCGGTGTCTGTGATCTGCGTGTAAGCTGTTGGCTTGCACAAAACGAATAGTAAGAACAACAGACTTAGTTTGGTTAGTGTATTCTTCATGGTTTGTCAATTGATATAAAACAAACCAAAAAAAATTTCGGATTGTTTGATATTTATTGTTCTTCTATTTTCTGAAGAGGAACTTGCTTTTATTGAATATTTCATAAGTTGGCATCCATTTTAATAACTAACCTCACTCCAGCACTACATTCAAGGCCAAATCCATCATTTCTTTGAAAGATGATTCCCGTTCATCAGTACTCAATTTATCTCCTGTCACCAGTGAATCGCTTATTGTTACAATAGATAAAGCCCGTACATTAAATTTGTCAGCAATCGTATAAAGTCCGGAAGTTTCCATCTCTACTGCCAGCACGCCATAGTCTGCCCAATGCTTGTAATTATCAAAATCATCTTCATAAAATTCATCAGTAGTGAGTATATTCCCTGCTTTAATCGGGATATTGTTTTGATGGGCATAAATAATCGCTTTTTGAAATAATTCAAAATTAGCTGTTGGACTATAATCTGCATTCAAAAATCGAGAGTTGTTGATACCATTAGTAGAAGATGCAGACATAGCGATTACGATATCGCGTAACTTTACGTCAGCCTGATAAGATCCAGCCGACCCTACTCGAATCAAATTTTTCACACCATATTCATTGATAAGTTCATGGCAGTAGATTAAGGCAGAAGGTACGCCCATACCAGTGCCCTGTACAGATATTGGCTGGCCTTTGTAAGTGCCGGTGTATCCCAACATACCTCGAACATCATTATACAATTTGGGTTTATCCAAAAAATTATTGGCAATCCATTTGGCGCGCATTGGGTCTCCTGGCAGTAAGACACTTTCTGCTATTTCCCCTTTCCTGGCTGCTATATGTACACTCATTTTTTTTGTTTTTTGGAGGAGAGTTTATTCTTATACGAGTAGGTCTAATAACGATTTACTTATTTTATACAAGTAAGTAAAAAGGAAAGAAACAGTATTAAATTTAGCTTATCCATTTATTTTATTTTTATAACTTAAACAAGTTGATCATTTAAACTCTTTTACAAAAAAGCTAACTTATGGCCATTTAAACACTGACAATAATCATCCTTACATATGATTTATGTTTTAATGTGTGAGCAACGATTAATATAATTTTGAATTTGGGATAATCAATGATAGCAACCAATACATACGTATAAAAACAAAAAATCATCGTTCAATAACAAAAAAACACTTATCGTTGATTGAAATAAAATCATTAATACCAGTGCTTTGTGCTAGAAGCATTTCACGAAAAAATTAAACCGGATAAAAAGGGCTCGCTCCTATCTGTTTTAGAATTATTAAACGTAAAAATATGACGACATTCATTTATAGCATTCACGGTTTTGACAAGCAATTTTTAGAAGAAGCCAACAATGGAAAATACACTCTGGGATTTACAGAAAAGGCATTGAGCCTAGAAACTGTAGATTTATGTCAAGGATATGTTGCTATTGCTGTTTTTTCAAGTGATGATGTATCTGCAAAAGTCCTTGAAAAATTAGCTGAATACGGAATAAGATATATTTCATCTCGTTCTGTAGGATATGATCATGTAGATTTACAAAAAGCCAAAGCATTAGGTATTAAGGTGGCTAATGTTCCTGAATACTCTCCCTATTCAATAGCAGAACATGGAGTGGCGATGCTTATGATGTTAAACAGAAAACTTCTTGAAGCTCAAAGATTAATCGAAATACAGGACTTCAGACTTGATACATTAGTAGGCTTTGATCTTTTTGGAAAAACCGTTGGCGTTGTCGGAACAGGTAGAATTGGATTTGCATTTGCTCAAATAATGAATGGATTTGGATGCAAACTTTTGGGCTATGATATTGTTGAAAATCCACAAGCAAAGCGCATAGGACTGGAATACTGCTCTTTGGAAAAACTATTAGAGGAGTCAGATATAGTTTCATTAAATTGTCCGCTAAACAATGATACTAAATACCTGATTGATGCACCAGAGTTGGCTTTGTTAAAACCGGGAGCCATACTTATCAACACAGCCCGAGGAGGAGTATTAAATACTGCAGCCCTTATTGATTCTTTGGAAAGTGGAAAACTAGGCGGCGCTTGCCTGGATGTCTACGAAAAAGAAAAAGGACTTTTTTTCAAGGACCACCGAAAATCTGTTTTAGATGATGAATTGTTTTTACGTTTGAGGTCTTTTAAAAATGTTTTAATTACTGGTCATCAAGCTTTTTTAACTCAAGAAGCTTTGAAAGGAATATCAGAAACTACCTTTAGAAATCTAACCAGTTGGCATCTAAATGGATGTTCTGATAACGATTTGAATTAAATTAATCCGAATTAGTTTACTAAAATAAAATAGCCCTGACTGCTTAAAACGGTCAGGGCTATTTCTATGCCTGAATCTAAAATCATACAAATCATTATATCAAACAAATCAATTCAATTCAAAGCGGGCAAAAAGAAATTAGAATTTTATAGCTTATTCGCAGCCACGACAACTGAAACAGTCCTCTTTGAAATCAGCATCTGATTCATACCTGCGTTGCTACAATGTAGACAAATAACAGTAGTAACTTTTACATCAATATTTTTTATTCATGGTCAAATTGATCCCCCAAATATCATTGAAATTAATATTTCTTATGGTGATAAAAATCATTAGATCACAGTGATTTTCTTCAAAGTTTATATCACCTTGGGGTCTTAACTTTACGCTAAAATTGAATATAGACTCTATCAAAAAATACGTCATGAATAAGCGATTAATGTTTTGCATTCTTCTTGTTGCTTCTAGTACGATCACTCCTATTTTTGGACAAATAACAAAAGGAACTGAATCTATAACAGCCTCTTTTAGAAGCACTCATGATTCCCATCTTGGAGGCCTGATCAGCTATGAAAATTTTTGGAATGAGCATATGTTTTACAACTATAGTGTAGGAGCTAGTGAATCCCATAATTATAAATGGGAATACCTTGTCGACTTTGACATGGGGTATCGTTTTAAATTAAATAATTATCAACCTGATATTCGATTCGGTTTTGGATATTTATTCGGAAAGTATAAAGAAGATATACTTGACACTAAAAATGGATCCTCTAATACAGATGAATTACAAGCCTCTATAACTACGACTTTAAAACTGGGTTTATTCAATTGGAACTTCCCAGACATGCAGAACTTTCCATTTAGAGTTTTCACCAATATTGGTGTTCAGTATCAATTCCCAACTAACCGATTTTACGATAGACGAAACGAAGCCAGTTGGCATTTATTGATGGAAACCGGACTTGGGTATTACTTGAAATAATTAATCATTTTCATAAAATTAAAACATCAAAAATTATGTCATTAAAAGAAGATTTTTTAGATCTCCGAAAAGGTAAACTAACACAAGCCAAAGCTTTCCTGGAAGAACTGGAAGTGCAAATGGCTCTAGGAAAAGCAGAAGCAAAAGATGCTTTTGAAAGTGAAAGAAAAAACCTAACGACTTATCTCAACAAACAAAAAGCACAGTTGAAAAATGTAGAAAACATTGCTGTAGAACATAAACAGTCTTTGCTTCAAAGTCTCGAAAACCTGGAAAGTCAGCTCGGGATGGAATTATCGACTGGTAAACGAAAATTTGACAAACAGAAAAAAGACACCTTGGGGAAAATTTATCAGTTGGAAGATCAGCTCCAAAAAGCATATGGTGATGTCAGTCATAATTTACAAACCCAACTGGATGCCTTCAAGATCAAGTTGGATGGCTACCGTGTTCAACTTGCACTCGGGAGTATCGAAGATGAGGCAACTTTAGCTAAACTCAAATCGGAACTTCAGGCACAAGTAGATGAACTTCGAATAAAGCTCCAAAGAGAAACCGTTTCTGGCGATAAAGTCGATCATTTCATCAATGAAATTAGTGAGTCTTTCCAGCACATGAAAAAAGCTTTTTCTGACTTATTTGTCTAAGAAAATGGGAGGAAAACACAGAGAATGGTATCCAGAATCGGTTACCTAGTATTTCTTTTTTTTCTCCCATTGAAGTTATCTAAACATGACAAAAACAAAACCTTCCCTTTTACAGCGATATCAAAAAGTAATCTTGGTATTACTAAAATATGGCTTTGAAGATGTGGTGGCTCACCCACCATTCAATCGATTATTACCCTTATCCAAAAAGATTGTAGGAAAAGGTAATAAGTCTGTATTTGCCTTTACTCGGTATGAACGAATGCGAATGGTTTGTGAAGAATTGGGAACAACCTTTATTAAATTTGCTCAAATAGCGAGTAACCGCCCTGACATTTTACCGGAAGGATTTATCACAGAGATGGAAGTTTTCCAGGACAATGTACCTGCTGTTTCAAT
>ENA-ORXR01004983-ORXR01004983.1-marine-metagenome-genome-assembly--contig:-NODE-4983-length-10814-cov-3.020862_pt1 | contig 10814 bp, 7 predicted proteins | sample MGYA00237866_ERZ511479 | MGnify/ENA metagenome assembly ERZ511479 | reverse complement strand
GATTACTTAAAAAAACTGAATAGAGAGAAAAAAATGACGATTCTATATACATCACATTATTTGGAGCAAGCAGAATCTTTTTGTAATAGAATTGCTATTGTTGAAAATGGAAATGTTTTACGCATGGGGAACCCAAAAGATCTAATACTAAAAGAAAATCTGCATAGCCTGGAGGATTTATTTCTGAAGTTAACCGGAAGAAAAATCACAAGCTAATGTATCAAATTTTAGCAACCTTTATTAAAGAATTAAAAATCTTAATTAGAGACAAAACAGGCTTTGCAATACTCTTTGCAATGCCCTTGTTTTTGGTTCTTATTACTACTTTAATTCAAAATGAAGTGTATAAAAGTTTTAGTGAGATTGGCCTTCCCGTTCTTTTAGTAAATTACGACAATGGTAGATTAGGAGAGGAAGTAGAAAAGGGCTTTCAGGAATTGCCAGTTTTTAAAGTCTCAATTGGAGGTGCAGACAAATACCCGGATTTGCCAAGTATTGAAAAAGATGTAATAAAAGGCAATTATATAGCAGCACTAATTATACCCAAAGATGCAACTAATTCACTTAGCGAAAATGTACTAGAAATGATATCCTTGCTAATGCAAGATTCATCTTCAGGGGATGTAGGTCAAATGGCGAAAATAGAGTTTAAAATAATAATTGACCCTGTTACCAGGAAATCTTTTGTTGTGGCAATAAACAGTAGTCTTAAAGAATATGTGGCGAGTATAAAAACAAAATTGCTATTTGAATTACTTTCTGATAATATAAATGAATCATTAGACAATGAATCAGAAGTGAAATTACCAGAGGAAGATTTTTTTTCTTTTAAAGAAGAATATGCTCTTCCAGTCAACAAATCAAAAAGCTATGAACCCAATGCTGTTCAACACAATATACCTGCTTGGTCTATTTTTTCAATTTTTTTTATAGTTCTACCGTTATCTGTTAGTATAATTGACGAAAGATCAGAAGGACTGTCTATTAGACTGAGAACTTTTCCAGGATCATATATTCAACAATTATCAGGCAAGTTGTGGCTGTATATATTAATTGCTGTTGCTCAATTTTCGATGTTGATATTTTTGGGGAAGTATTTATTTCCATATATAGGTTTACCACAATTAGATACAGGGGATGAATATTTAGCAATGGTTATTTTAACTTTATCTTTATCTCTTGCAGCCATTGGTTATGGCTTACTATTAGGAACTGTATTTAATAATGCTCCCCAAGCATCTATATTTGGAGGGATCAGTATTTTAATAATGTCCTCATTAGGAGGCGTTTGGGTTCCAGTATATTTAATGCCAGAAACGATGAAATCTATTGCGGAATTGTCTCCAATAAATTGGGCTTTAACAGGTTATTATGAATTGTTTATAAAAGGAAGTGGGTGGGGCGAAATAAAGTTTAATGCTTTAAAATTATTTAGCTTTTTTATTGTTTGCATTACCTCTTCATTTTTGTTATATAAAGTAAAGCATAAATGGCAATAAATCATATGAAACTAACTACTGTAGAAAACATTGTTAATGAGATAAGTTTATTTGTTCAAACTGAAATTATTGATCAATCCTTTAGTTTTGACAATACCTTGTCATTTAAGGATTTGGGAATTGATTCTATGGCAAAAATTCAAATTATACTTTTTGTGGAAAGAAAGTATGGAATAAAAATAGAAACAGAGGATTTAATACCAAAAAATTTAGAATCAATTAGTACACTTGCTGTTTTTACTTTTAATAGATTAGAAAATGGCGAAAAAAAATACGGATAAAATATATTCTTTGTCTGGAATAGATAGTTTTATGCTTGCTTTGGAAAAGCACCATAAATCAAATAAAACCTCTTCAAATATATGTCGTTATGTGATTGATTTAGATGGGGTGCTATCACCTACTAGATTAGAAAGCGAGCTAAATGAGAATGAAATAGTGATGTGGTTATGTAAGCTTTATGTATCTGAATTTTTAACAAAGAAAAAGTGGGAGAGGCATAATAATGCGCTCATTAGTGTAAATGAATTTGATGAAACAAAAGAATATATTTCTGATGCTATTTTGGCAAATCCTATCGATAAGTCAATTGCGCCTCTGCTGCGTTTTGATATTCAAAAATTAAAAGAAAGTAAGTCAAGACTCATCATGTCATGGCATCATTTATTAATGGATGGACATGGAGCTGTATTATTACTAAAGTCACTTGGAAATATATTAGGAGACCTAAGCTCAGAAGGTTACGATACAATTCAAGATAAAAAAAGTTTAAAAAAAGCACTTAAGGCAAAGTTTTTTCTAAGCTCCACTTCAAAAGGAGCTATTTCAGATGGATTTGATATAAATAAAGAAAAAGGAAACTCAAAACTTGAGATAATTAATTTTTCAGAAAAAGATTGCACCTCAATAAAGGAAAATGCATTGTCATGTGGGGCTATATATGGACCAAGTACTTTTTTTTTATCGTGTGTTTCGATAACTATGAAAAACTTATTGGCTAGAAGGGGACGGAAAAAGGTAAATTTTTGGTTGCCAGTTCCTAATGATAGAAGAAAGAAAGGAGCTAATTCTCCTATATTAGGTAATCATCTTTCTTTTTTGTTTTACAGGATTCATCATCAGAGTATGGTAGACCTTAAAAGTTTGGTTAAGTCTTTAAATGAACAAATGATTCATCAAATTAAAGCAGAAATGCCAAGTTCTTACGATAGTCTGATGTACTTTATAAAAAAAACTCCATCCAATCTTTATTATCATTGGATTAAAGGTCCAAAAGGAAAGTCGTTATCAAGTTTTTTATTTACTGTAGCTGCCAAACATCCAGAATCTCTTAAGGAGCTTTTTGGTTTGAAAATTACAAATGCAATCAGTTTACCTCCAAATACTTATCCTCCTGGAATTACATTCGCTTTTAATACTTTCGAACAACAACAACATTTGGCAATTCTATATTATGATAATATTTTTAATTCAGAAGAAATAAAAGTTTTAATTTCATCTATTAAAACTTTATTGATTGAAAAAAACTAAACAAATAGTAGTCGTTGGATCTGGAATTGCGGGTATCTGTTCGGCATTAAGTTCCGCAGATGCTGGCAATGATGTAATACTTTTTGAAAAGTCTTCCAGCCTAGGAGGTAATTTAGTTAGAAGTAATGTGGGAACCATTTGCGGATCCTATTTAAGATCAGATAGCAATTTTCCTATTCTTGTTGGTAATGAGTTTACTCAATCTTTAATAGCAGAATTCAAAAATGTGCTTAAGTTAGACGCTCCAATAAATTATTATAAAGGATTACATGTTATCCCTTACGAATGGAGCGTGCTAAAAGATTTTTTTGAAAAAAAGATTAATGCACATCCATCTATTCAGCTAATTATTGACACGGCAGTGGTAGGGTTTGAAAAAGAAGCAAATTCTATTACCAAAGTAGTAACATCTAATACAAATATTGGCAAAATTACATGTGATAGTGTAATAGATTGTAGTGGTATATCCAATGTTAGTCGTACTTTAAATCATGAGCTTATAAAAACTGAAAATTATCAAGCAGCATCGCAGGTATTTAGAGTCTCAGGGATTAAAATATTGAATGAGTTTTCTTTAAACTTTGCTATTAAAAAGTTTTTGATGACATCAATTCAACAATATAATTGGCCTTTAAATCATAGCTCTATAAGTGTTGTACCTGGATCAATTAGAAATAATTCAACGGATTTAAAATTAACATTACCAGATTTAATTGATGATAATATAGATGTTGAGCAATTGTCAAAAAATGCTTCTTCTCTTATTCATAGGGTTTTTAATGAAATGGAAAAACAAATAGATTGTTTTAAGGATGCTCAAATAGAACATATTTTTCCAGATGTTGGAATAAGAGTATTAAGCCGGCCAAAGGGAGTAGAGGTATTGACAAAAAAAGATGTCCTAAATTGTGTGAAAGCGAAAAATGGTGTTGCTATAGGAACTTGGCCTATTGAATATTGGAATTCCAAAGGAAAACTAGAGATGACTTTTTTCCCGGAAAAAGAATACTTCCTTATTTCAGCAAATTCGTTAATTTCAAAAGAGGTAAATAACTTATTTTTTGCTGGGAAAAACATATCGGCTTCTGAAGAAGGAATCGCAAGTGCCAGAGTCATGGGAACTTGTATTCAAACTGGATATGCAGCTGGGAAAATTGCAAGTGCTTACGGTGATTTTGAAAATAACGTTGTTTATGATTTAAGAAACGAATTAAAGATTGGAGATGAATATATTTAACATTCTGGATGAAGCTTCCTTAAAATGGGGCGGAAGGGAGGCTGTAATTGTTGATGAAAATGTAATCAGTTATAAGAAATTATTTGATAATGCATCATTCATAAAAAATCAATTAATAAGCAAAGGTGTTGTAAAGGGAAGTGCCATATCAATCATTGCCCCAAATGGAATTGATTTTGTGACGCTTCTTATGGCTACTGCCGGAACAGGAGCAGTAGTCATGCCTATTTTTCATAAAGAAAAACCTAGAGAAATAGATGAGACATTAAAAAAGGGGCAGGTCCATTATTTTATTACTATTAAAAATTCTTTTGCAACACATGGGGTTTTAAAATCTATAATTAAGCTGGATAATCAGGAGTTTTTTTTGTATAAAACTTCCAGAGACTTAAAAAACAAGACAGCTTCTTTTATTGAAGATCCATGCTTTATGCGGTTTACGTCAGGGACAACCGGGAATGCAAAAGGAGTGATTATATCTCATCAATCCGTGATGGATAGAATTAAAAGTGCTAATGAAGGATTAATGTTGAATGAAAAAGATAAGGTTTATTGGGTCTTACCAATGGCTTTCCATTTTGTTGTGTCTATAGTATTGTTTTTAAAATATGGAATCACAATTGTAGTTAATACAACTTTTTCTGCTACTGAGATTTGTGACAGCATAATCAAAAATGAAGTCACTTTTCTATACGGTTCCCCTATGTATATAAAGCTATTAAATTCATCTTCCAAAACAGTAAGCCTGCCAACATTAAAAAAAGTAATATCTACTTCCTCTTCTATAGCTCCTAATGAATGTAATTCTTTTTTTGATAAATATAATGTCCCTGTGACTCAAGCTTATGGTATAATTGAAGTGGGCTTACCTATTATTAATACCCAAAAGTTAACGTATTCTCCAGAATCAGTAGGCTATAGTTTACCTGCTTATAGTGTTGGAATATTAGATGCTAAATATGAAGAGTTAGGAGAAAATAAAATAGGATTACTAGGGATAAAAGGACCAGGGATGTTTGACGCTTACCTTAGTCCACCTACTTTGAGAAATGACACTTTAATGAACGGTTGGTTCATTACAGGAGATTACGCCATTCGAGATGAGGAGGGTCTTATAACTATCAAGGGTAGAGAAAAAAGTGTAATTAATGTTTCTGGTAATAAAGTTTTTCCGTACGAGGTTGAAAATGTAGTTAATTCTTATCCTGGAGTTGTAAAAGCAAAAGCTTATAGTAAAAATCATGTCTTACTAGGAGAAATAGTTGCAGTATATATTGTTAAAGAATTAAACAAGGAGATAGATGAAGAAGAGTTGATCAATTTTTCACGAAAATTTTTGTCGGATTATAAAGTTCCACAAATGATAGATTTCGTTCCTGATATCAAGATGACATCTTCCGGAAAGATTAAGCGATAAGTCTCAAATTTTTTCTATGTTTTATGAGTGTATAACAAATAGGGGGCAACGAAGCGGCTGGTTACATCGCCTACTCGACAGGTTCGCCTTCCGGTCAGGCGGTTAGAAACCTCTCTCTGTTACCTCGGCAGTTTCGTTGAGATCGAGCCATCACGCCTTGGGCGTGACCAACCTCTTGGCGTTGCTGAAGCATCCTATTTGTTACACACTTATGTCATATTCAAATTCATTGAAACAAAATTCCCATTCTTGGTTTATTCTTGATTTAATAGCCTTGGGTAATTCACCATATGTGTTAGTTTCATAATCGGCAACATCCTTAACCTCTTTTTCAATAAAACTTTTCGCCATATTGAAGTTGTTTATTCCTAGATAATCATAAGCTTTTTCAATGTGAGCAACAGGAGATTTAATAAAATCTTCGTACTTCAATTCATAGAGTTGATTTGCTGGAATGATTTCTTTTCCGGCAAAATACTTATTGTATATTTTTGGATAAGCAGTTAGAATAAAATTTTCAATCTCCTGTTTATCGATTCTTTGAAAGCTTGTTATGGGAATTACTTTTTCATAAAGCCCTACAGTGGAGCGATAAACATCATATGGATTTCTACAAATGTGGATAAATTTAGCATCAGGATAGAGCTCGTAAATTTCTTTTAAACGAGCTGTATTCGCAGGGCTTTTTAATAGTAGACGATTGTTTTTGTTCTTAAACGCAATTTTTTTCAAGAAGAAGTCGTATTTTTTTTGCCAATGTTTACGATTTTTATCATCGGTAAATAAAACACTTTCTTCAAAATTTTCATAAATCCTTTTTGGAAAGAAAAATCCAAAGAAATAGGAAGTTTGACTAATATTAGCCATTGCAAATTCTTCTTCTTTGGGCGAGTCTATGGTCATTTTGACATTATCTTGTGGCCTTGTAGGGGGCAAAACTTTTGACATAATATTTTTTAACCCTTTATCAATAGTTAAAAATATGTGCGGCACCAAAACATTATAAGTATTGCTATAAGATAGCGAAGGGTCTTTACTTAATAAGTTATTTAAATAGGTTGTTCCACTTCTTGGGTGACCAAGAACAAAAATGGGACTTTTTAGATTTACTTTATTAATTTTAGCTGAGTAGATAAAGTACTCAAAAAGTTGAAAGGGGAGGTTTAAGATAGAAAACAGGGTTAAAAAAATAACTTTAGGAATAAACTTAATATAGATATTAAACTTATTCCTAATTAATAATCTCAACCAATTATTAATATCAGTTCCTAATATTGGATGTTTAAATACATTAAAATAACTGGAGGTATTAAATTTTATACGCATTCAGCTAAAGTACATATTATTTAATTTATAGAGCGCGTCTTTCGCGAAGCATTTGTGCGCAATATTTGAAATCAAGCCAGAGCGCTCCTCAAGTGGCGGGATGGCCAGGCCACCACAGTGGGTGCGGGTGACAGCCTGAGCAGCCGAGCATTAGGTGGCCTTGAATTTTGGTTACTTTGTTTCAAGACAAAGTGACAACCTAGTAAGATAAATTAGAGTAAATTATTTTTATCTAGGGGTACATGACTTTTTGGTACATCGCCCTAGCCACGAGTTATTGGTATTCAGCACCCCTGAAGATAAAAAACCTGGGCTGAACAGTTAGATGTAATTTCAAAAGCAATTTTAGATGTTAATGTTTAAACATATTATTTCCGGTTTACTTTTTCTATTGGTAATTTTTGATACAAATGCCCAAAATATTATTATCGAAGGGGTCTTGAAAGAAGAAGGGAGTGGTGAACCAATAATGTTTGCACACGCTGTCATTAAGGGAACTAATATTGGAACTACAACAGATACTTCAGGGTATTTTAAGATAGAACTCAGAAATGAAGCGATTATTGATAATGTATTAATTTTCAGTTCTCTGGGATATGATTTATATGAATATTCTTTTCCTAAAGAAGGTGGGAACTTTGAGGTTTATTTAAAGTCAAACTTCATTCAATTAAATGAAATTGAAATAAGCGGCGGAAGAAATCCTGCATGGGAAATATTAAGAGAAATAATTGCGAATAAAGAGAAAAATAATCCAGAAAATTTAGAAAATTACACTTGTAGAGAATATTCCAAGATCAGATTTGATCTAAATAATTTTACGGATAAAATCAAAAAAAATATCCTTTTACGTCCTTTTGATTATATATGGGAAAACACCATGAAAAATGAAGCGGGGATACAATATCTACCTGTTTTATTAGTGGAAAAATCTGTTGATCATTATTATAGATCATCTCCAAAAAAGAAAAAGGATATTATTCATGGAGTTAACAAATCAGGTTTAGCTGGTCGGAATTTGCTCCGATTTGTAGAAGACCTTGCCTTCTCTCCAAATATTTATAACGACTATGTAGTTATCCTGGACAAGAGTTTTCCAAGTCCTTTAAACGATAATTATAAAAACAACTATCATTTTTATTTTAGATCGTCACCCTCTGGAAAGGAGGAGTATAAAATTGGATTCAAACCCAAACGTTCGAGAGGATTGGGCTTCACAGGAGAGATGTTGGTGGATTCAGTAAGTTATGCTATTAAAGAAATTAGCTTAAGATTTGATATCCAGGCAAATGTAAATTTTGTTAGAAGTTATTATATCAAACAGAATTATGAAATGGTGGATGGGGAGCATTGGATGATGGTGAAGTCAAATGTTCTAGGCGATTTTACGGTGCTAGAAAACGTTTCAGACTTAACAGGCTTTTTTGGCAGAAAAAACTCCACGTATATCAATTATCAGATAAATGAGTCTATTGATGAAAAGTTGTTTTCAGGAAATGAACAGATTGAATACAAGAATAATTATGAAACTAAAGATTCTACATTTTGGGAAGAGCAGCGGTTGGTAGAATTTGAGCATGAAGATGAGATGGTATTTTCTATGGTAGAGAAGATAGAATCAGATCCTGCGTTTATCAAAAGAAAAAAAATTATTCAGACTGTATTTGGAGGATACCTTCCTTTGAATCGGATACAACTTGGTAATATATACACATTTTATAGTTACAATGAAATTGAAAAGTCCAGGTTAAAGTTTGGCTTTCGCACAGACCTGGGCAGTGAGATTCCAATAAACTTTAGTGCCTATGGAGCTTATGGCACTTTTGATAAAAAATGGAAGTATGGCGCTTCATTCCAATACAAGATAGGAAAGGATAAGAGTAAACAGTTTAGAATAGGAACCGATTATAGAAACGATATCACCCAGTTGGGTCGCAGTTTTAATAATATTCAGTTAGATCATATTATTACTTCATTTATCAACATTGATGCGAATTTCTCGAAGCTATATATGGAAGATTTTAACTTCTACATCGAAAAAAATCTGACAACAGGTATGACCGGACGAATCAATTATTTCTACAATAAAAGTTCCCCTACACAAAATTCAGTTTTCAAGGAATTTGATGATAATATGAACATTGTGGATGTTAACGCCTATCAGGTATCCGGCATTGACTTTACGTTGAAATTCAGTTATTTATTTGAGGATATTAAGGGCAGTTTTTACGATAAATCTGATCTTTCAAATTCGTTTAGGAAGTACCCTGATGTGGCAGTGAAGTATACTTATGCTAATAAAAATTATTTTAATTCTGATTTTAATTACCAAAAAATTAAACTGAGTTTAAGACAGCAATTGCGTGCACAAAAATTAGGTTACTTAACCTATAATATTGAAATGGGTAAGACCATAGGACAGCTTCCGTATTTATATCTTGACATACCGTTTGGCCAACAGCAAATATGGTTAGATGAATATGCGTTCAACCTAATGCGATTTGGTGAGTATGTGGCTGATCAGTATGTTTGGGTTCATTTATCTCATCATTTTGATGGCTTAGTATTGGATAAAATACCATTACTAAATAAGCTTAAATGGCGAAGTTTTATTTTTGCGAAGGGATATTTTGGAAGCCTTTCAGATAAAAATAATCAGACCCAACACCTGTTTCCACCTGGCACACAAGCGTTGACTGCCCCTTATTACGAGTTTGGTTTTGGATTAGAAAATATTCTAAAAATTGCTAAAATAGATTTTTTATGGAGGGTTACGGATAATCCTGTTTTTAGGGACACCTATACCTTTATTGTTAAACCGTCTTTTAAGTTCAGTTTTTGATGCTTGCCTGCCGGCTTGTCTAGTGGTTCATCCCAGAAGTTCGTGCTAGTTAAAACGAGTCTATTTTTTCTTTAGTCAAGGAGTGAGAAGGGAAGATAGCCGTAGCTACCTGACCGCCGAATGACGCTGGATAAAGGAAAAAGAGGCCGTTTTAACAGTCATGAATTTCTGGGACGAGCCACTAGCTAGCCAGATAGATCAGGCAGGGATTTATTTTAAAAGTATTAGGTATCTGTTCAGCGGCCTTTACTTTAGGCAGTAGAGATTTAGTTTGGCGAGACTTCCTTCCCGCGCTTCGTGGGACGGAAGTCTTCTGCTTTTGCAACAAACCTACCTTTTTTCCTTCTAAGACTGAACAGTTACATCTATAGAAGATTCTTTTACAGATAAGTACTTAAGTAAAATCAAAATACAATTTTTCATAACGTAGAATACCATTATCTCTATCACTTACCATGACTGGGTTGAAGTTTTCTTTTGCTGATATAGATTTGGTCTCCTTAATTAGTTGTTCAAGAGCAAATTTAGCCTGATGCTTTGCTAATATCATTCCAGGGCAAAAATGGACACCCTTACCAAAACTTAAACTTTGCTTATGATTCTTTCTTTTTGAATTAAATTGATAAGGATTTTGAAAAACATCTGGGTCAGTATTTGCCGCCCCCAACATGAGAATTACCATTGAACCCTTGGGGATTAATGTGTTAGAAATATGCACATCCCTTTTAGCTCTACGTAAGAATCGACCAACAGGAGTGTAGATGCGTAATGCTTCATCAATAAAATGGCCAATTTCATCGGGGTTTTCTTTAAGACATTGATATTCCTTTGGATTAAAAGCTAGATGGTTTACACAATTTGATAATAAACTTGAAGTAGTTTCATATCCTGCAAACATTATAAAGGCACAAGCCGTTATAGCTTCTGCAAAAGATATTTTATTAGATTCCATGGATTTTTTCA
>ENA-ORXR01004982-ORXR01004982.1-marine-metagenome-genome-assembly--contig:-NODE-4982-length-10816-cov-6.815067_pt1 | contig 10816 bp, 9 predicted proteins | sample MGYA00237866_ERZ511479 | MGnify/ENA metagenome assembly ERZ511479 | reverse complement strand
GGGGGGGGGGGGGGGGGGGGGGGGGGGGGGGGGGGAGGGGGGGGTGGGGAGAACCACCTGGTAGCGGCAGCAACAATGGAAGCGGAACGGCGCGGGGTGTGGGTGGGGGTGGGTGGCTGGTCGGCGGGGCGATGGGGGGGGCGGCGAGACACGTCCGCACGCGGGCGTTTTCGAGTGCGGCGCGGGCCCAGTGCATTGCATCGGGCTCTACACTGTGGTTCATTGAAAGTGCGTTTGTGAACATATCCTCAATCTTATCCTTTTTCAGGATAAAACTCCCTAATTTTCTCACTGTTGATCCGAACAACGATGGCGTCTTCTTCACAGCCACAGCCGTCGTGGTTGGCAGCCGTTGCCCCGCCCTCTCCCATGGGAGCGGGCGGGGCAACGGCTGCCAACCACACTGGGCCCAGTGTCGCCCACGCGGCCACGCTCCCCGCACGGCGGCCTCGGTTGAGCTCTCCGCCACCGACGGCGGCGGCCGTGGGGCTCCACGTCCGTGGCAGCGGTGGCGGTGGGGACGACCGGCAAGCAGCAGACGCACGGGCGGGCACGCCGCCCACGCGCGCGCCGCGACCGACCAGGCCGCCGCCGTGGCCGCCCGCGCGTCCCTCAACCTCTGCCATTTGGGAGCACCTCCCCCGCCCTTTCTGCTTTTTCTCTCCGTCGTTGGCCCCCCCCCCCCCCTCCCCCCCCCCCCCCCCCCTGCCGCCCATGGATTCCCGCCGCACCTGCCTCGCCGTCGCCGCCGCCGTCGCCGCCGCGGCCGTGGCGCTGTCCCGGCCGGCGCCGCCCCCGCTCGACGACGCGGCGACGCCCGCGGCGGCCGCGCGCCTCGACGGCGCCTGGGCGGCGGCCGACGGCCTGGCGGCGGCGACGAGCCGCATCGGCGGCGGCGCCCTGCGCTCGGCAGAGACGGTGTTTTTTCACCCGGCCGCCTGCACGCCCTACACCGCCGACGCCGGGGGGGGGTTGTGGCGGCTGCCGCCGCCGCCGCCGCCGCCACCGCCGGCTGCCAAGGGGGGTGGGGGGGGGCCCACGGCGCACGCCGACCGCCCGCCGGCGCCGGTGCGGGTCGGGGTGGTTGGGGGTTCCCCCCTCGGCGCCGCCTTTTCCGCCGACGGCGCCACCTTGTACGTGGCCGACGCGAGCCGCGGCCTCTTGCGCCTGCCCGTCGACGCGGCGACGGGCGAGCCGACCGCCGGCGGCGCGGGTGTGGAGGTGCTCGCCGCCGCCGCGCCGCTGCCCGGTGGGGGTCCCCCCGCCGCCGCGGCCGCCACCACCGCCGCCGCCCCTCCTCGGCCGGTCGCCTATGCCAACGCCGTGGCCGTGTGCCCCGTGTCGGGCACCGTCTACTTTACCGACTCGTCGGTGGTGGCGCCGCCGCCACTCCCCGGCGGCCACGGTGGCGCCGACGGCGACGCCGGCGGCGCCGTCGACACCTTTGAGGCGTCGGTGCGCGACGCCCTGTCGGGCGTCCCGACCGGCCGCCTGCTGGCCGTCGATCCGGCGGGCCCCCCCGGCGCCGTCACCGCCGTCACCCCCCACGCCTTCCACTTTGCCAATGGGGTGGCCGTCGCCCCCGACGGCCGCTCCGTGGTCGTTGCCGAAACGTACGGGTCGCGGCTGGTGCGGGTCGCCCTCCCGGGCGGCGCCGTGCGCCGCCTCGGCCCGCCGCTGCCGGGCCTCCCCGACGGCGTGTCGCGGGATGACAGCGCGCGCGGCGGCTACTGGGTGTCCCTCTTTGTGCCCGTGCCGCCCGTGCTCCGCGCGCTGCGCGGCGCGCCGGCGTGGGCGCGCCGCTGGTTGGCCGCCGTGCCCCGCCGCCTCCGCCCCTACCGGCTGCCGTACAGCGTCATTGCGCACGTGACCGAGGCGGGGGAGGTGGACGGGGTGCTCGGCGACCCGCGGCGCGCGTTGGGGCTCGTCTCCTCCGTGGCGCGCTGCGTTCCCCCGGGGGGGGGCGCCACGCCGCTGTACCTCGGCGTCCTGCACGGGGATTTTGTGGGGCGCGTGGATGGGGCTGGGGGGGACGTCCCGACGGCAGTGTCGGCGAGCCCGTGAGGTCGCGTGGCGTCCTCGCGACCGTGCTGGAAAGTCAGTCGGGAGCGGACCTCGGTCGTGGGTCCTCTTGCATGGATGGCTGGGACACTTTACTGGCCTGCTGATTTTGATCTTGAACTTGACTTTTCAATTTTCGCAACCATACTGACAAGTGAGAATTGAAACGCCATGGCGTTTCTCGTCCTTCAGGTTGTGTCCATAAATACTTCATGAGCATGCCACCCAGGAGCCTTGAATGGTGGTCCTTTGCGCTCGCCAGGTGCTCCACTCTCGCCACACGTTGCAGCGAGAGGGCCTACCCAAAACGGTCCTGACGGCCGTTCGGCTGAGGCGGTCCTGGCGCACGTTTTCGTGCACTGTGGGTGCCGCCCAGCATTCTGGGCAGCTGACGGTTCGGCACCAAGCCTGGCAGCCGCCCGCGCGCGTCGCCACCGTGCCGCGCCTCTGGCGCCCCACCCGGTCGGCCGCGCACCGCGACGCGCGGACCGGGGCCGCGCCTACGACCGAGTGGCGTTGGTGGTGGTTTTGGAGGCGGTGCGTGGTGCCGTTCCGCATCGCCTCCGGGCTTTTTTTGTTGGTTGGCCCGTCTGCTGCCGATACGCCCCCATTTTCTGTTTTGGTCCCCTCTGTGTGGGTCACCTCGGCCTCTCTTGCACGACTTTTCTGCACCTTCTCGCTCCCCCCTTTAGCCCGCCATGCCGTCGGCAACGGCTGCCCCCCCAATCAATGCCGTGGGCCTGTCAGGCACCCCTTACACCCTCTCCATCGTGCGGCGGTTGTCTGCGACCGCGGCGGTGGCTGTGAGCGTGGGCGCCCCCCATGCGACCTACACCCTGACGCGCGTCGAGCCGTCGGCGGCGCTACCCCTCTCTGCCCTCCACGCGGAGGCGGCCCTTTGGGCGGCGGCCGCCGCCGCCGCGCCCGCGGCGGTCGTGCCCCTCGTCGATACGTTTGAGGCTGGCGGCGCGCTCGTCTTCCTCGCCGCCGCCCCGCCGCCGTGGCGCGGCGGTGCTGGCGATGGCGCCCCGCCGGCGGGCCTGTCAGAAGCCGACGCCCTCGCCGCGGCGGCGGCGGTGGCGACCGCCTCGTCGGCAGTGGCGGCGGCGTGTCCCGGCCGGGCGCACGGCAACATCCGGGCGGGCACGGTCGTGTGGGGGTTGTGGGGCGGGGAGGACTCCCGCCCGACCGCCCGCCTCGGCGGCTTTGGCGTGGAGCGGCTGCGGTCGCGAGCAAAGGGCGTCACCGAAGCCGACGACGTGTACGCGTTGGGGGTCGTCTTGTACGCGTGGCTGGGGGGGGCGGGGGCGGCAAAGGCCCGCCTCAGCAGCGTCACTCGGGGGGTGGTCGAGGCCGCCCTGCGGCCGCCTGCATCCCGTCCCCTGATGGCTGTGTGGATGTACGACTTGGCGGCCGCGCGCGGGCTGGTGCCGGTCGCGTCGGCGGCGCTGCCGGCGGCGGCGGTGCGGGAGCGGGAAGAGGTGCTGGCGGCGGACCTCAACTCGGTGCGGCTGGGGGGGAGGGTCAGCGGCGGTGGCAGGGGCGGGGGCGTCGGTGAGATAGGCGGCGGGATGGCCCCCGCTCGATCGTCGACACCGCCGTCCAATGGGGGCGCCCATGCTGGTGCCTCCGCGGCGATCGCCGGCGCTGCCGGCGCTGCGGCAGCTCCCGCGCCGTCTCCGCTGGACGCCCGCGCCCTGACCGGTGCCGTGCGGGAAGCCACCTCGGGCGACACCTCCGCCACCGCGTCGGTGGCGGCGGCGGTCCAGGGCTTGGCGATGGCCGCCGCCGCCGCCCCTGCCGCCGTTACGGACGTTGTCTTTCGTGCGCTGTATCGGCGGCCCCTCTCCAAACACCCCCTGGTCGGCTTCCGCTCCGCGAGCCTCCTCGCCGCCCTCCTCGCCGCCGCCCCGGCGGGCGTCGCGCCGGTGGTTGTCGGCCAGGCGCCCTTCCTCTCCTGGGTGGAAACCACTTGGGCGCGCGGCGCGACCGGCGACGCGTCTGCCGCGCCGCACCCGCTCGCCTACTGCTTTGCCGGCGGGGAGGTGGCGGCATGTGCGTCGCTGTTGCGTGGCACAGCGACGGCGCTCACCGCCCATCCGCTGCTCACTGGTGACGGACCGTGGCCGGCGACCGACCGCGTCGCGGCGACGGCGGCGGTGGAAGCCGTGCGGGAGCAGGTGACGGCGGCAGTGGCCCTCGCTCGGCGGCTATCTGCCGCCATGGACCCGTGCGCGGGCGCCAAGGCGGCGGCTGTGGCGGCGCTGGTGCGTGGCGGCCGCCTCGGCGTTGCCGCGGCGGTGCGTGTTGGCGGCGGCGGCGGCGCGGGGGTGCAGGCCTTACAGGCGGCCGCCGCGCCGCTACGCGCGCTGGCGGCGTTGCGCGGCGGGCCGCCCGACTCGCCCGTGTCGGTCGAGGAGCGGACGCCGCTGCCGGTGGTGCGGAGCGCCCATGGGCAGGATTCGCCATCCACGCCGGCGGTGGCCGGGGGTGGGGACAAGGACGCGGCGCTGCGGGCGGCGTTTGCGGATGGGGGGGGGTGGGGCAGCGCCGGGGGGGGGAGCGGCGGCGGTCGCGACACGGCCGAGGAGGAGGACGAGCGGGCGGCGCTACGAGCGGAGCGCAAGGCTGCTCGCCGGGCGGCGCGAGCATCAGCGGCTGCGACAGCGTCGGCGGCGGCGACCAACGGATTGGCCGCAGCAAACGGGTCGGCGGCGGCGGCGGCGGGTGGGGACGTCGTGGCCGATGTTGCCGCCAACGCCGACGGCCGGTCGCACCGCCACCGGCGGAGTGGGCGGCGGGACCGCCACCGGTCAGACACCACGACGCCGTCGACGACGACCCCGACGACGTCGTCGAGCACGAGCAACGGCCATCGCCGCCGGAGCACCACCACCACTTCAGCCGGCGACAGCGACAGCAGCAGTAGCAGCAACAGCAGCGACAGCAGCAGCAGCGGCGGAAGCAGCAACAGCAGCGATAGCGGCAGCAGCGACAGCAGCAGCAGTACCGATCGCCACCGAAGACGCAACTACAGCCGGCGCCACGGCTCGTCGGCCACCTCCCACAGCGCCGACGAGCGGCGGCGGCGACCCGCGTCGGGCTCCCGCCGCTCCACGTCGTCGGACGAGCGGAGTAGCCGCCCCGCGCGGCGGTCCAAGGCCAAGCCCAAGCGCGCCACGCGGCCGCCCAAGGTCGCCCGCCCCCCCGTGCCGCCCGTGGGGTCGGGCCCGCTGGCGGCAGCGACGCCTACTGGCAAGACGCCCGCGATGAATGGAGCGTTTGAGATCCCGCCCCACGCGGTACGGTTTGGGGCGCAGGTCGGCTCTGGCGGCTTTGGTGTCGTCTTCAAGGGCGTCTACGCGGGCGAGATGGTGGCGATCAAAAAGATCCACTCCCACGCGCTCGGCAACGCCGCTTCCGTCGCGGAATTCCAATCGGAAGTCGCCGTACTGTCGGCGGTGCGCCACCCCAACATTGTGCGCTTTGTCGGTGCGTGCACCATGCCGCCGGCGTTGATGATCGTGACTGAGTTTTTGGAAAAGGGCACGCTCTTTGACGTGCTGCATGTCAGCAAGGAGCCGGTCGGATGGCGGGAGCGGCGAGGCATGATGGTTGGGCTTTGCGACGGGATGACGTACCTACACTCGCGGGGTCTGTTGCACCGGGACCTCAAGGTATGTCCACGTGGTGAGAGTGGGTGCCACTAATTCTGACGGCGGAGTGGTGATGCCGGCGCTCGAGTGTGAGGTCTAGTTGAACGTCCAATAGCCGTGCCGCGGTGTACTGCTCGGGTGCTGGGCTTGCCTCGAGCTCGCGCTAGGACATTGACTGACTGACTGGGTACGTTTGCCTTTGGCCGTTCCCCGCTCTTTATGGCTACGTTGGTTGTCCGGTCGCTGCTATCTCTCCGCTATGCGTCCTTGTAGAGTTCAAACCTACTTCTTGACCAGGACTACACCGTCAAGGTCGCGGACTTTGGCCTCACACGCATTGTGTCGTCCCCCACAGCTGCGCCCATGACGGGTCAATGCGGCACTTTCCAGGTACGTTTCATTTCCGTGGAAGTGCAACCTTCTCCCTACTGAGTTGCCTCCTCGTTTTGGCTCGACGTTGTGGTGCTCCGTTGAGTCCTGTTTTGCAACAAGTTATTGTGCTGGTCTCTAACATGTTCCGCTACTACGTGATGACTAGTTGGTTGAACTCTCAATGATGTCCTTCCCTCACCTCTTTGTACCATACTCTCATTCCTCACCTGCAGTACATGGCCCCCGAGGTGCTTGCCAACCGGCCCTATACCGAGAAGGCTGACGTCTTCTCCTTTGGCATCCTTCTGTGGGAGCTGGTGGCTCGCAAACTCCCCTTCTTCGGCATGGCGCCTATGCAAGTGGGTCTGGCGGTCGTCAACACCGGTTTGAGGCCGCCCATCCCCAGTGACTGCCCACGGCCGCTGGCCATCCTCATGCGGCGGTGTTGGGAGCAGGACTTCCGGCACCGGCCGTCTTTTAAAGAGGCGAGCAAAGCGCTGAAGGCAATGCCTAGCCACTGACGTGGTGCTGGTCTTGTTGAAGGAATGATGGGGCACGCACAAGTGAGATGGTGCGGACACGGGGCGAGCTGTGGGCGACAACTGCTCATGAGGCTCCAACTTGTATTCACACACTGTGGCCGCCCATCGCAATGCCAAGAGCCGTATGGATGTCGCCTGTTGTACCTCTCGTTTCCCGCTCCCAAACGCCTTCCGTTTTATTGCCAGGCGACATCCTCGTTTGAACAGTGGAGTACGCGTGACCACGCATGCGCTCGCTGTGACTCGTTTTGCTTTCCACACCTCCACGTCCCCAAGGTCTGTAGTGTTTCCATGGCTTCTTCCCAACTTCGGCGACTGCGGACAGCGTCAAGGTCAAGATCAAGCCGCTGGCAGCAGTCTTGCAGCCATCCATTTGACCGAACACGAGGGATCAACCAATGGGAAGTTGACCCGTCTTAGTTTTGAAATTGGGGAGACACAACGATGAACACACTGGCTCTCTGACCGTTTTTCAACGGTGTGTTCTTAATTTGGTATTTGGAACTGTGACTCAGGCGACTTTAGGGCGACTGCCCAGATGCGATCCAAAGTAGTCTCCCACAGACTCCACGGATCAAGCCGGTTGCAGCCCAGTGTTTCCAGCTCGTTTGCCAGGCTGGTCACTGGACCGCGCGGTCTCCTCGACTTCGCGCGACACGGCGCCGTGGTGTCGTTCTCGTTACGTTCAACGCGGGAGGCCGCCTCGGACCGCCTTCTTGCCTCCTTGCTTTTGCCAGTGTCCGTTGGACTACGGGTTCCCGCCGTGCCTACCACGATGGCGAGTCGGGTACAGGCGCTCTTTAACCACCCTGCCGGACCAAAGACGGGTGCGTTTGGGGCGACGAGCGGCGGCTGCTGGACGACTGGCCTGCCTGAGCTTGACTGCACCTCGGTGGTTTTTTACCTTCTGCTGGGTCATGTGTTTGTTTTGTGGGCAAAGAGTAAACGCAGCTGGTTGCACAACCTGCACTGGATGTTAACCGTTGAGTTGGAGGATGACTTCGGTCCCTTGCTTTTTCTTGTGTGGCATCCACGGGTGGTATGGTGCGGGCGCAGTGTTTTTCTGGGCGCCGATGATGAAGTGGGGTTTGGTCGCCGCTGGCGCATCCGAGATGAACCGGCCAGTTGAGAAGGTGTCGGTGCCGCAGAGCTTGGGTACGTTGCGTCGGCCTGTGGTTCAAAGGTGGGCGTGCGGTCAGCAGAGAGATGAGGGCTCCGTGCCGTCGTGTGCGAGGGAGACGCCGCTCTATATTATTCTTTGGTCTCGCCCTTCCAGAGTTGTTGCTGCTGGCCCCCGCCCAGTCTCAAGAGCTGACGCCAACGCCCCACCCTCTGCCCGGCACTCATCGTCTCGTCAAGATCCCTCCTGCCGCCGCTTCCCATGCACCGTCTTTCTCCGTATTCTCCGTGAGCACCCCCACAGCTCTGGCCTGCACGGGCATCATCTGGACCCGCTGGTCGTTTGTCATCACGCCCGTCAACTGGAACTTGGCGGCGGCCAACGTGTTTGTCGGCTGCACCGGCTTGTACCAGCTGCAAAGGGTCTGGCGCGCCAAGCCGGCCGACGCGGTGCCCGCCGAGGGGCTCGCCGGCGCCCTCGAGCCGCCACCACCGGCGGCCGGGCAGCCGCCAGCCCCGCCGCCTGCCGTTTCCGCGTGACGTGGCTCGCGCAGCGCTGGGCGGGCCAGCGCGCCCCCGCACGTGTGGATGGGGTCCGTGGGCATCTGTACTTTTCCCACGGCATGCGTGGAAACATCTGTGCACCCCCACGGCAAGCTGCTCGGTTGGCTCCCACCCCCGCTTCTTGCTCCTTTCTTGCTCTGCACTCTTTTTTTTCCACCTGCGCTCTTTCTTACACTTGTCTTCTTTGTCATGTGGGAGTTTCTGTGTTGCTGTGGTTCACCCGCTTCCGCCCGCCTCTACTATGTACCATAGCTTTTGTCGGCGAATGAAACGGGTCCCGCAACGACCCTGTCTGATCCACCCTGTCCCACGCGGGGTGGTCGCCGCCGCCACCACCGCCACCGCCGCCCCCAACCCGACCCGCCCTCACACATTCGTACTCCGGCTGCGGTACAGGTACGGCGCCCCACTACACACGTACGCCGCGATGCGGTCGGTGACCGCCTCCCCCCCCGGCGGCGGGGCGGCCCCCCCCCCCCCGCCGGGCCGCCCGCGCACGACCACCGCGTGGGCGGCGGGCGGGTCGGCCGCCCCCCCCGCCCCGCCGCCACGACCACCGCCGCCGGCGCCGCCGAGCAACACGCTGCGGCCGCGCGCCCGCACGGCGCCCCCCCCCACGTCGCGGCTGCGGCTCCGCCGCCGCGCCCGCCCGCCGGCGGCGGGGGGCTTGGCCGGGTGCTCCCTGCCGCCGCCGCCCCCGCCGTCGCCGCCGCTGCCGCGGCTGACGCTCCGCGCCGTGGCGTCGGGCGGTGCCGCCGGCGCGGGCGGCGCGTCGACGGCCCCCCCGCCGCCGACGCGGCGGCCGCCGCCGCCGCTCGCCTGGCGGCGCGTCGTCTTGTGCAGCGCCCGCACGCCGACGCTGCGGGCGCGGCGGGCGAGGCTCGCCGGCGGCTGCGCGGGGCCGAGCGACGCTTGGCGGAGGAGGGGCATGGCCTCGGCGGCGGCGGCGGCGGCGGCGGCGGCGGCGGCGGCGGCGGCGGCACCCGCAGCACCGTCGGTGGCCGTGTCGGCCGCCGCCGCAATGGCGGCGGCCGCCGTGGCCCCGCCCGCGTCGGCCGCGTCGACCGCGGCGGCGCGCCCGACGGCGGCGCTCCGCGCCGGCTGCACGGCCATCACCTCCATGTACAAGAGGCGCTTGACTTGGTCGGCGGTCAAGCCCCCCCCCCCCCCCCCCCCGCACCCCATCGTCAATGCCGCTCACGTCTGGGGGCGGGTAGGCGGCGGCGGCGGCGGCCGCCTCGGCCTCGTCGTAAAAATCCGCAACAAACGGGTGCCGCAGCGCGTCGGCGGCGGTGAGGCGGTCGGCGGGATCAAACGCGAGCAGCCGCCCGAGGAGGTCGAGCGCGCCCGGCGGGGCGGCGGGGAAGCGGTCGGCCAGCGCGACCCCCCCCGTTGGGGGGAGGTCGCGGAGGAAGCGGCGCGCGCGCCCCGACGAGATGTGCGCCGTCTGCGCGGGCGTCGGCGTGCCGACAAACGCAACGATGAGCTCGACTTGGTGCCGCACGTCCCGCCCGGGAAACAGGGGCGCGCCCCCATTGAGGAGCTCCCCGAGCACGCACCCGACCGACCACAAGTCGACGGCCGAGGTGTAGGCGCGCGCGAGGGACAACTCGGGCGCGCGGTACCAGCGGGTGACCACGTACGCCGTTTGCGCGGCGTCCTCCCCAACCGCCGCCGGGTCGACGTAGCGGGAGAGGCCAAAGTCGGCGACGCGAATGTCCCCATTGCGGTTGACGAGGATGTTGGCGGGCTTGATGTCCCGGTGCCAACAGTGCGCCGCGTGCGTGTAGGCGAGCGCCGAAAAGATCTGGTACATAAAGTAGGCGAGGTGCACGGGCAGGATTGGGGTGGTCGAGCGCGCGAGCTTGTGCAAGTCCGTATCCATCCGATCGCTGACAATGTACAAGTCGGCAAAGCCGCCATAGGACGGCGGCGCGTCCAAGTCGACGATGGAGAGGAGGTTGGGGTGGCGCAGCGCCTTGCCGAGGCGCACCTCCCGGAGCATGCGCTTGGCGTCGGGCGCCGACGCAAAGCAGCAGCGCACCTTTTTGATCGCCACCGCCGCGCCCGTCTCCGCGTCGAGCGCCGACACGACGACGCCGTACGCGCCGTACCCGAGCGGCGCGCCGAGGCGGTACCGCGACGCGACGGTGAAGCGGGTGCCGAAAAAGACGCCCGTGGTTTTGCCGGGGGGGGGGGGGGGGGGGGGGGGGCCGCCGCCTCTGCCGCGTCTGCCGCCGCAACGGCGGCGGGGGGGGAGGCCCCCGCCGGCCCCCGTGCCGGCTGCCGCGCCGGCCGCCGCGCCGGCCGCCGCGCCGGCCGCCGTGCCACCGCCGCCGCCGCTGCCGCCGCTGCCGCCGCTGCCGCCGCCGCCGCCGCCGCCGCCACCACCGCCGTCAACGCCGCCATCTCCCCGTGGCACCTCCCCCGGCGCCGCCACCGCCGCCGCCGCCGCCGTCACCGCCGGCGAGCCCCCCCCCCCCGCGCGCCCCCCCCCCCCCC
>ENA-ORXR01004980-ORXR01004980.1-marine-metagenome-genome-assembly--contig:-NODE-4980-length-10817-cov-9.200559_pt1 | contig 10817 bp, 21 predicted proteins | sample MGYA00237866_ERZ511479 | MGnify/ENA metagenome assembly ERZ511479 | reverse complement strand
CAAACGTCCCACAATCAATCAAGATCCCACCCAGCACCGACAGCGCCACCTGTCCGAACCGGGGCGTGACACGTCATCCGCGTCGCCCGGCGCGCCATCGACCTCCTGGCCAGCCAAGGGGCGTGGACGGGGCCGCGTAATGCGACACCCTCACCGTGCTCCCCCCGTGTTTCCTACCTACCGGCACCTCCCGTTAGCCCTTTGTCTCCTCCCCCCTCAACCGCTGGTGCCCCCCTCCACTTTTTCCCCCACCCCCCGTCTTTCTCATCTCTCGCCGAGGGCTCCAGGTCGCTTCGGTTGCCGCGGCTGCGCACCCTGTTCGGATGGTCGGATCGTCCGCGCTGCAGCTGATACTGCCACGCGCGAGCCGCTCCTCTACCAGCTGCCCACTGCTCGACATTTCGAGCAGCCGTTGGACAACTTCTACTTGTCGGACCGCAAGGAGGGTCTTCATCGAGAGTCTAGGGATGTGCTTGATGGGGGGAAGATGATGGGTGGGTGCTGGTCGGCGTGGGGCTGGGTCGTGCGAGTGGTGCTAGTGGTACCGACGACGAGTGGGCTCTTTGGGGGGGGGGGGTGCGGTCCACATTTTTTTACCCCCGACACACAAGACATCTTGGACGGGCAGAGTATGCGCGGGGCGTAGTCGGGTGTTGATTGTGTTGATGGTGCTTGAGCAGGGCGTGAGCAGTGGTTGGGATGCACCGTTTAGGGAAGGTGAGGGCTGGGGGGAGGGCTGGGGGGAAGGGGAAAGCGGCCTCTGGACGATATACAGCAAAACAGCATTCGAGTGCGCCTTGGGCGAGCAACGTGTATTCTGTGTTATTCTTTTTTCTGTCATTATTCTTCTGGGTTTTCGATGCGTCACCATCTCGATGGCTCGCCGTTGGAGGAACAACTAATTGCAGAGAGAACACAGAGGCACAGGCTATTCACGCACGCTGCTCGACCGCCCGCTGATTCGCAATGGCGCGCCTCTCGCGGAGGGGGAGAGCGTGCCGACGAATGAAGGCACGAGCGCCGGCCACCGCGCGCAGGCTCACCTCCTCGGCCACGCTGGACGCGGACCGTCCGAAGGGTTGCTGCCGTCGCCCGACGAGCTGCGTTAGCCTCGGTGGCGGCGGCATGCTCCGTCTTCTTCTGCGCGGCCGCGGCGGCCGCGATGCGCTGCCGCTCCGCGTCCTGTCCCCGCTTGGCCGCCCGCTGTCGTAGCACGTCGAGGACGGCAGCGCTCTTGACGTGAGCACCCACCGCCGTGCACACCGTCCCGCTATTCGTTACGGTCGCGCTGCTGGCCAGCAACTCCCCGCGCAAAAAAATTCGCGCGTGGACGTCCAGCCACGGGTCCACGGCGTTGTCGTCGGTGGTCAGCGTGTAAGGGGCGCTCACGGAAAAGGTCGAGTCTTTGAATACGGCCGGGTTAACCTGCCACACGCCCGTGCGCGAAAAGCCCAGCTTGATGTTGGAGGGGGTCATGGCCGTGTTTTAGGCAGCGGTGACCAGCTCGCACGCGGTGTACACCATAAACTTGGAGCCCACATTGGCCGGGTTGTTCACATAGGCGCTGACCAATTCTTTTCTGCTGCCTTTCATGGGCCCAAACACGGACACGTCCAGCGGCTGCGTGAAGTGAGGCGTATGAGCAGGGAGTGCGTGCGCGATGACGCTGTTTTGCGCCAATCGGAGGAGGACACGTAGCGACAGGTGACTGGCGTGGCCGTCAAAGACGACCATCGTCTTGCCGGTCTTCTGCAGGTCAACTGTCTCCTCGAGGTAGGAGTCAACCCAGGAGAGCATTATCGGTCCGCCCACCCCCGCCGGGTCCCTGTAATGAGCCTTTGACCCAGCCGGCAGGGAATGTTCGGGTGTTTGGATGGAGCCGCCCTCCAACACCCGATACTTGGATTCCTCTCCGGGAAGGATGACGATGGGGCGGTATGCTCTCCCGCTTTCGGAAACCGCCGCCCAGATCTTGACGTGCTCACAGTCTTTGCCGACAGAAAAGCCCCGCGACAGCGACCGGCCCGCCTATGTGCAACCAGCACCTTAGATCTGGACACCGCCACTGTGGCGAGGGAAAATCCCGTCTCGTCCCAGTTCGAGGTTCGCTCCGCTGTGATGTTGTACGTGGTGTCCAGGTGAGAAAAAACAGACAAGTGTTGCGCAACGTTGGCCCTGGTCGTTGCCTTGGCGCGGCAGCTCTCGATGCGGTTCTCCATACACAGCTGGAGGTGCCGTCGCTGGCAGAAGCGCCGCACCCAGGACTCGGAAGGCCGCCCGGTGGGCCACTTGGCTTTCTCCTACGCGGACATGTCGGAGATAATGTCCGACACGGCCTGGATGAGGTGGAGCTTTGTGATGTTGAACCCCTGCAACTGGAAGGCCTGCACGGCGTCCGACAGATTTTGCTCCTGCTTCACCGACAGGTTGGTGGGGCGGCCCATTCGCGCCGCCGGCAAAACTGGGGGGTGCAGCGCCTGGTGTATTGACCCGACCGAGGCGCGCACCGCCGAGTCGACGTTGAATTTGACCTCGTCCATAGCGTTCCTGACGCTCCAGCCGCGCCGAGCCAGCTCTACCGCGTCCAAGACGAGCTCGAGGTTGAGCTCACGGATGGTCACCGCCGACCGCCGCCGCCTGGGGGGCGACGGGGGCAGCCGGGGGGGGGGGGGGGAAGAAAAAGGGGGGGGTGGGGAAGAACCTGGGGACGCCAGCAAACTCGTGCGGCAGACGCCAAGAGGGGAGGGGCGGCGTCGTGGATGACGGAGATTGTGGCTTTGTAGGATCTCAGGACCGCTGGTGCGCCTGGTTCGAGGACAAGCCAGGTCGGTGCCCGGATAAAGCGCCTGGGCAGACGGGAGATTTTGTCTGGCGGAGAATGACACGGAATCGTTACGGAACAGTACTGGACTGGGCCGCGGAATCGGGTGATACGACAGATGTCACGCCGTAACGACACGAAATACCACCGTGTTCTCACCAGTCAATACATCGTTGGAAAGAGAGGAAGCGTTGCTCTTATACTGTGTCTTTTTCTCTGTTTTTAGTTGTCTGCTTCGTTTTTTTTTTTTTATTAAATGTCCAGAATAGAAACAATGAGACCGGCAATCCGGCTGGAATCAAAGTATGGGCCGTTCCATTCATTCGACGAGCGTTCCAAAGATCCGACACCCTGGATACGTGCCTCCAGAGCCTGGAAATGAGGCTGAGCGTAGACATCGCCGTCGACCCTCCAGAGCAAGGTGTCAGAGGGGTGTAGACATGCCGTGACGGACCCGAGTTGCAGGGGGTCTGCAACCAATGAGTGGTGTGTCCTCCAGACTGGGCCGTCAGGGACCACCCATTGCCGGTCATAGATTTTCAACAGCTATACAAAAAAAAAAAAAAATCACTGCTGTCTGAGCTGTTGACAGACGCGTGTCTTATTTGAAAGGGTGTGGTCTACCCAATTTTGTCGCCGTCGTACTCGGTGGCGCCTCGTGCACCTTGGCACGAGGCATGTCGTGGAGCCGCGTTTCGCGGCAAACGACTGGCGTGCCACGAGTCGGTCGATCGCGGGCCCTCCCATCACGTTTGGCCAGCGCCCCGCCCAGCCGCCGTCCCCACCGCCTCCCCCGCACGGCACGCGCTACCCCCGGGCCCCCACTGCCGTCCCCTCCGCTTCCCACCCCCCCGTACTTGTCCAGCGTCCGTAGCGTAGCCGCGGTCATCGCTGCTTTTCCGCCCCCGCCACCTGCAGTCAGTCACACGGGGTGCCACGGCGGCGGCGGCGGCGGGCGGGCCGCTGCGGGGGCGGCGGCGGGCGGCGGCACCGCACGTGCCGCGGTGGCGGGCATGCGGCGGCGGAGGCGGCGTCGGCGGCGGCGGGTGAGCCGCGATGTCGGCGGCGGCGGACGGCAACATCACACGTGCCGCGGCGGTCGACGAGCCGCTAAGTTGGCGGCGGCGGGCGGCGGCATCACACGTGCCGTGGCGGCGGGCGGGCCGCGGCTGCGGCTGCGGCGAGCGGCGGCATCACACGTGCCGTGGCTGCGGGCGGGCCGTGGCGGCGGCGGCCGCGGCGGTGGCGGCCGCGGGCGGCCGCAGCACAAGGTTCGCGACGGCGGCGGTCGCGGCGGCGGCGGTCGCAGAAGCACTAGTCGCCACGCGCCGCTGGTGTCTCTTTCCGTCCCGCTCGTGGCAAAGTCCCGAGCTGTTCGCAACTGCGAGGGCGTTCGCGTGCCGTTGTGATCGAGCTTGTTCAAGGATGGCGGACAGTGACGACTCGGTCCTCGTGCCGGAGGTGTTCGTCGCCAATGACATTGAGGGTCAATTTATTGACGCAGACGCCCTGTTAGGCACTTCTGATAAGGGAATGTCTGCTGGAGGGCTCCGGGTTTCTGGTGCTCCACCTGCAATTTTGGCGAAGAACGCTGCGGTGGAGGCGTCCGAGGTTGAGGTGGACGAGCTACTCCGAGCGTCCTACGACGCGTCGAGGCCCGTGTTCCTCCAAGACTGAGTGGAGACCGAAGAGGTTCCGGTGCTGTCGGACGGATCAACCTCGTGGGATAAGTCCGAGGGGGGCGGCGGCGAAGACACGGCGAGCGAGGCGGACGAAGGCGGGGACGGTGCTCGGACCGGTCGTGCCGGAGCCCCATCTGCCGCAGTGGCCGGTTTTGGTGAGTAAACGAGACGTGTGCGCGGTCCTGCCTTCCCAACGGCGGGCAGAGGCCGTGCCCGCGGCACGGGGCTCGACGTCCGGGCGTGCATGAAGGATATCCTAGTGATCCTGATTCGTCTGGGGCTGGAAGCTGCGCCAGAGGTGCGGAGCGCCGGGGACTCGCGCAGCGAGAACCTGATCGTCGCCTGCACCGCCAACGACCGCGCTCTCCGGCTCCGCTATGCTTACATAAAGAACGCAGTGTTGGCTACCAAGGCATGGACGCCGCGGCGGAGCCGCTGCGTACGTTCCCTCTTCAAATTTAAGAACAAAGGCGCTCGAGACGACCAGGCGCGGGACTCCAACCTCGCCGCCGAGGTGTTCCTGTCCGACGTGGACGAGCCGGTCGTGTGCTGCAGTCGGGCGGACGAGAATTGCTTGACGGATGGCTGCGCACAGAGGGCCGTTGTCTTGACCGCCCTGGACGAGGTGATGGCGGCCACGGGAATGGACGTGCGCGGCGTATCGGGGGGCTGCTGAGCGAGGACCTGCGGGTGTCGGCGCTCAACCAGGGCGTCGCCGTGTTTTACGGCCCGAGCCTGTGCGTCGTGCAACGCGAGGGGGGGAGCTGTTCTCTTGCGGTCGTCCGCCGTAAGCCAAGGGACGGCGTGTGGATGTGCCGCGCGTGCGCTCAAGGCCCCGGCACGTGCACGCATGCATAAGCGGCCAAGGAGGCGCATTGTAACCGGAAGTCGGAGGCATCCGACGACGAAGATCTGATCAACGACCTCGGCCGAAGCCGAGCAAGGAAGCCGAGGAGGGGAAACACGATCTATTCGACCTCCCCGCGGCCGCTCGTAACGTCGTCGCGAGCCCTCTCCGGCCATGCTGCGGTCATCCGCTCAGCTTTGACGGGGTCTAAGATTTGAATCCCCGCTCCGTCAACGTGCTAGTCGTGTGGCGGCGCTCGAGGCAGCAGGCACGCCGTGTTTTCCCACGAGGGCGTGGTGGGGTTCGGGCAAGGGGCGGTGCGTACGAGCGTGCAGTCGTGGTGGTGCGCGCGGTGCCGCGCTTTTTGCGTGACCGACGGCGTCGAGCAGGGGCTTATCATTTGGTCACAGTTCACGGCCTACACCGAGTACTTTCTTTTTGAGTGCGCTGTCACCTTTGCAGGAACGCGTCTTTCTTGACGGCTACCCACGACTTGCGCAGAGCCTTCCACCAGCTCATCGGGGACAATGCGTATCCCCTGACTATGGCGAATCTGCGCTCGCTGCCGCTCTTTCGCTTTGCGGCGCTACTGTACATCTATTTTGTGCTGGATGACCTGCCTCTGGTGGTGAGCACGTGAGCTGTGCGCTCCCGACTGGACGGCAGCTTGCAGTACATCTGCTTTGACGGATTACAAGTCGGCTTGAGGGTGCGGTACCAAACGCCCTTCACACAAATCTCAATCAAGCTGTCTCCCATCAACCGCGCCTCCATCCAGGCGCTGACCCTCTCCAATAAGGTGGTCGGCCGCGCGCCCGGCTCGGTGCTCTCGTCGGCCTCGTCGAGCCACGAGGCATCGGTGGGGCCTATCAAGACGATCACTGCCATCCGCGGCCAAGTTTTGGAATTTATCTTCCTCGCCGGTGACATCAACGTCGCCGGGCAGCCACCGAACTTGGCCGGCACAATGCCGCACGCTGAGGATGTGTCACGGTCACGCCGCTGGGACCCGATCATGGATGGGGGCGTCCAAAATTCCTTGATCCACTTTTTCAGGGAGCTGTTCCGCGGCGGCAGGGCGGCGCACAAGCTCGCGAGCACCATCGTCGACGCGCTGGACAAGTCAAGCCAAAGTTCCTGTTGTCCTCATGGAGTGGGTGAAGGGCATCGCTCGGGGGGGCAATCGAGACACGGACACCGAATCTTCGACTGAAGCAGGTAGCGATAGCGGCCAAGTGGATGGTGTGGGCGCAGGTGATTGCCCAGACCGTCGTCGTCATCTTCCCTCCTATTCTCGTGCCGTTGCGGATCCTATCCTAGCTGATGATGGTGGTGTCGCGGGAAAGGAGCGACGCGATTGCGCGCTGCTGCGGCCGCAGCCGACCATTGTGACAACAGCGGGGTCAGCAGAGAGGCTGGTGGACTTTTCCCGGGCCATGGTTATTGACCCTGTCGTCGTTTGGGCGCCGGGTGGAGACTGGCCCACGGGTGGCCTCGTCTTCGAGGCCCTGGAAGCGGAACCGTTTAATCGTGCCGCGCTGCAGGGCTCTTTTCGGAGCACCCCGGTCAAGGAGCTACGTCTGCTACACGGCGCGCTCGTCTCCCTGTATTCCTCGTTCTGTACGCAGCCGCGCGTGCGGGTCTTAGCGCTCAACTTTTTGCTCGCGCTTTGCTCTACGGATGTTCGGAACTAGGACTTTGTCGACAAGCACGCGGCTAAGGAGCTGCCGCGGGATGACCACGGCCGGGTGGTGATGGCGACGGGGAAGGAGATGCCGGATGCACCCGACGGCACCGTTTTCCACCCACAGGAGCTTTCGGCTGCCTACCTGGAGACGGATGAGGAGGCGCCTTGGGAGACCTTTTTGGGGACGTATGGAGACCGTGCTCGGGCTGTAAGGGACTAACTCGTGTCCGGCCAGTGGGCGCCCAGCTTCCCGCTCGTGCGGGCCCTCCCCGACTTTGTTTGTATTCGCTCCGGTGCCGACGACTGCCCCGAGTGCAGCCACATCATGGCTACCGCCAACCGCTGCACCGGCGGGACTTCTTCAACCTCGTGTACCTGCGCACACCGCAAGACCGTCGGCGTCGTCGTCCTCTAAGGGTCGGAAAGCCAGCGAATGCCGATCGAATTCGTTGTCCAGTGCTTTCAGTGATTCCCGGACCGCATTTTTTATGACTTTGCCTGTGCGTCTTTGAAGATGGCTCTGTGCCGCTTGCCATTTGTTGCACTTTTCTTGATTTCCTTGTAGACCGCTTCCATTGGCTCCAGAATGACGTCTGGTGCTCGAAGGCGATGAATCCAGACTCCTTCAAGTCAATGGATTCCCAGATCACGTCGGCCTCCGAGGAACGCAGCGCGGCGTCGCGGCGGCTAAGAATTTTCCTCCGACTGCTCAAGCAGCGCAACTTCATTTCATTTACAGTGTATCAACAAGCGGTGGGCAATGTCATTGCCATGCACCGCGACGCCACGGACGACCCCAACGAGGCGGTCACGGACTTTTGGCCGCGCTGGTACCGCAAGAAGATTTTCAACGTGGCGGTGCCCAACTCCTGCGGCGAGTGGATGACGGAGAAGGGAACCGACAGAAGCGCAGCGGTGCCCGAGGATAGCGAGGACGTTGTCGACGGAACGGACGCAGATACCGGCGGCGGGCAAGGCCGCGACGCGGCGGCTTAGGAGCAGCACGAGTAAGCGGAATACCGGGTGGTGAGTGGTCGGGGGGGAAGTGGAGCGAATTGGCCAGGCTCGGGCGAGTGTGCTGGCCAGCGGACGGCCGTCGAGTTGGTCACGTCACCGGGTGCCGGAACGTTGGCGGGGATAGGGAGCTCGTTGAGCGGGGGGCGGTCGCTCTGTCCCGGGTCACATCCTGGGCGCGTTCGTGGGCAGGCGCTTCTCGAGAGCGAGACACGGGCCGTTGCCGAGATCGACAAACGGTTATCGACGCCAAAACCACGAAGTATTGCTCTCATCCCAATTTTGTCCTCTTCACAAGATGACAAAGTCAGTACAGCTTCTCGTTGGCTGTATCTGGAAACCCGAAAGCTTGATTGGCGAAGACTGTTGTTTACACCACTCTTGTGCCCAGCTCGAGACGTCGAAATCGCGACAAGAACAATAACTCTCTAGACCTGTCCGCTCTCAAGCAAGTGTGCCATAGATCAAAGTTCGAATTTGAGCCGCCACTGTGCCGTTGGCCTTCGCCAATTGTGGCGACGGAGGCGGTGTCGATAGATCGCGGGCCGCCCACGCCTGCTCGGCCGGGGCCCTGCGCCCTACACACCGCTTCTGTCGTACCGCGCACGTCACCACCAGGCCCCCGCCGCTGTCCCCGCCGCCTCCAACCGTGCTCCGCCGCCACTATCAGCCGCAATCGGTCACTCGAGCGGCGGCAGCGGCGGCGGCGGTGGCGGCGGCCGCGGCTCGGCCCCCAAATCCGGCGCCCCACCGCCGCCCCTCACCGTCACGGCGCCCGTGTATGATGCGCCGGCCACGGTCGGCGGCCCCGCCGCCCCGTCGTGCCCCGAGTGTACGCGCCGGGCGGGGACGGCGCCGCCGTGTGTGGCGCGCCTCTTTGGCATTGGGACCAAGCGCGCGGGGCGGTCGTGCCGCCTCGTTGTCGCCGGCGGGTGTTGGCCCAAAGCCACCGACGCGGTGTTGGCCGACTGTGGGGCGGGCGGCGACTGTCGGTACAAGGTCAGCCGCGGCGTGTCGGCGCTGTGGTGTTGTCGGGCCGCAGAGACCAAGCTGCTCCGCCGCTGGCGCAACGTGTTTCGGTGTGGGTCGATGGCGCGGAGCAAGCGGAGCGCGCGGGGGGCGGTAGTTATGTGGGAGTCGTAGGGCGCCCAGAGGCACGCCTAAAGTCTCTCTCATCTCGCACTACATATAGACGCTTCGTGTATGGGTGGTTGTCCTTGTCCAGGTGTTCCGTCCATCTACAAACTTGGCCGACGCCTCACATGAACGCTTCCAGGACTAAGAAACGAAGCATCAAAGCGAGAAGCGCAGTAGCTCCGACGTTCTGGCATGTGCTGCCCTGCACCCGGCCACGTGGCGTGGGGGACTGCGACGGAAATGTAGTTTGGGCGCCTCTCTTGAGCGCGTGGCCCATGTGTACAAACAAAAAAATCGAAAGCATTGGAGCCCAACCTCACCCCCCCCCAAAGACCCAACGCGCGCCCGGCTGCATCCCGCAGCCGGGCGGCGGTTCACCCCTGCGGCAGGCGCCGCCAGCCCACAACCAGCGCCCACAAAAGCGGGCCCGTCTTCCCCCCCCGCTCCACGTGCGGTGCGCGGCCGTCCACGGCCCCGCCGTCGCGCCGCCGCCGTCCCGCCGCGGGGTGCCACCCCCCGGCGGACCGGGCCGACGGCCGCCCGGGCCGACCGACCCGCCACGCCGCCGAGGGGCGCGGCGCAACGACCACAACCACCGTCGCCGCCGCCGGCACCCAGCAGCTTGGCCCCGCAGCGCCCCACTCGCGGCCGACGCGGCGGCCCGCCGAGGCCACTGCCCCGGCGCCGTCAGCGTCGGCGGGGGCGGCACGCCCGCCGCCAGCGACCCCCCCCCACCGCCACGCTCACGGTGGCACCGGCGGCACCGCCGCCACGACCGCCCGCGGCGCCGAGGAGCCCCCCGCCACCAGCGCGCGGCGTCGGCCGTCACCCCCGCGAGCGGATGGCGCGTGTTCCCCCCCACCCTCTGGGCGGTGAGGGCCACCCCCGCACCGCCTGTCGCTTTGAACGCCACGGTCCGCACCACCGCCGCCGCCGCCTCAGCGACGGCACACCGCCGCCGCTGTGCGCGGCGCGGGCCGCGTCGCGTGCGCTCCTCGGTCCCGCCGGTTGACGACCGGCCTCCCCCCCGGCGCCTGTGCCACGCGCGGCGGGCGCACAAGCCGACGCGCCCAGCGGGCGGCCGTTGCCGGCGCGGGCCGCTTTGACCGCCGCCGCCACCGCCGCCGCCGCCGCCGCCGGCGCACCCCCCCCCGCCCCAACCCCCACCCGCGGATGTGTCGCCCGCCGGGGCGGACGTCCGCTCACCCCGCGGCCGTCGACGACCACCAAACGGCGGCGGCGGCACGGGCGCCGCGCGTCGCGCGTCGCCCCTCGGCGTCGGCCCCCGCGGCGGCGGGCCCGACCCAGCCGCGGCGCGCGCCGACGGGGCGCGCGCCCCGCCCCGCGGCGGCGGCGGCGGCGGGCGGCCGACCGGGCGCCAGGGGGGCCCCCCGCCGTCGCCCCCCGTGCGTCGCCGCGCGCCGCTGCGGGCGCGTCGGGGCCGTCCCAGGGGAGGCGCGCGGCGGCGCGCGGGGGCGGCCGACCTGCGAGTCGGGGCGCCCGCTGCGCGGGCCCCCGTGTGGCGCCCGGGGGGGCGCCCCGCAGACGACCGCGTCGGCCGACGCGGTGAAGCGCCGCACGTGGTCGGCGTTGCAGGGGGCAGGGAGGGCGGTGGTTCACGCTGGGGGG
>ENA-ORXR01004978-ORXR01004978.1-marine-metagenome-genome-assembly--contig:-NODE-4978-length-10821-cov-5.379840_pt1 | contig 10821 bp, 8 predicted proteins | sample MGYA00237866_ERZ511479 | MGnify/ENA metagenome assembly ERZ511479 | reverse complement strand
AGCACGTCGAGAGCTGTCCCGATGTCGTGTACAGCGCTCGAGATGCGGTGAGATGCAGAAAATGACATCCAGATGCATGTGGGCACGGCTGCCGACGATGGTGCGAGAGACTGGCAGTCTATAGGTCGCGCAGTGGCTAGCGCTTCCTATCGGGGACACCGCGCCTGCTGAACATCCGCTGAGACTCATCCCGCTCATGTCCCGCCGGAGACGGTCCGCGCGCCCACCTTGACCCTCCCCGCATCCCGAGGGCCGCTGACCGCTTCAACCGGAATTTTGGACCTGCCTGGGCCTAAGACAGTAACAGCGGCAGGATCAAAGTCCTGTCAGCACGGAGCCGTGCCACCACGCCGGCGTGCCTCTCTATACACACGGACGCAGTGAGTGACAAAGGCGGAGACGGATGATCGTTTGTTTCCCTTTTTCATTCCTTGGGCCTGCCAAGAACGGTGGTTACCCTCCCTGAACCCCGTCCGTCGTGCAGCCTCTTCCACCCTCTCACTCGAAGAGTGCCTTGAATCCTCTAGGGACCCCTTCGTACGACGGATCCGTCCCGCTGCTATCCACGCATTCACCTGATGCACCCCCCGTTTTCTCCCGTAGCCGTCGCTATGGCCCTCAGCCCGCCTCTCGGCCCCCGCGGCCGCACAGGCGTTGTAGACATGGCCGCCGACCCCTAAAGGTCGGGTGCGGCGGCGGTGGTCCATGCGGCTTCTGGAACGCACCCGGCCCCTCCCACCACACCTCGACCTACTGACAGGCCGCTGCCGCCGCCGCCGCTCTCGCCGCTCGCGCCGCCCGCCGCAGTCTGCAGCGCCCGACATACTGGTAAGCTCCTCGAGCATGCGGACGGCGCGGACACTGGGAAGCACTGCGCGTGACCACCAGAAAGTCATAGGGTTGTTTGAACTATTTGTATGGTGATATCAAGAAATCAGAGAGTGCGCATTGACGTGGCTTCCGGCTCACGTAAAAGAATATATGAGCGCCTAGTGCCCCAACAGATGCACAAAGTGGAGCAACTCGGCAACAGACGCAGCAGTCATGAGTGGGTAAACAAAGGCACTAGGCGTTAAGACCGGCGTGTTGACCTTGGGCACAACGCGCCTGTCACTGGTCAGACACCAACGGCAAGTCGTCAGTCTCAGTGCGGCCGCCGTGTGCCCAACCATATGGCAAACAATGCACTGTCGGACCTGCTCACATCCCGGGTTGATGCATTGTCCGGGCTTGTAGAACGGATGGTCCTCCGACAGAGTGTGTCTGCACTCCTTGTTGTTGAGCGGACACTGGCGCGCGGTGTGCCCAGACACACCGTCCTCGCGGGCCTCGTAGTGACAGATTGAGCACTTCATTCTGCCACGCGAGCGGTAGGCTCCGCACAAGCACGAGAGCGTCACGACCGTAGCGGTGGAGAACCCCTGTGTCGGAAAGCGCATAAGGAGAAACGAAAACGTGCACGGTTGATGAGTTGGATGCCAGCAGGTGGATCCAACCACGGCACACCAATGTGACAATGACCCAATGGACACCGTCCCGCTCTCGCTAAGGATGTGTGCACGCATCATCAAACAAGAAGGACGCCCAGCGATCCGAGAACATACCACGGCGCGTGCTCGTTGGCACGCAGCAGGAGGATGTCTGCACTGCAGAGGAAGCGATGAGGATACAAAGAAACGGCGCTGGTGCAGCCCTCGACGACGGTGTACCGCGCGACGACGGTGATGGGGTGCCGTACGGACATCAGATGGACGATGAGGCGGCTGGCAGGGTGGCCGGAATGGCCAGGCGTTGTGAGGCAGAGAAACGGGGACCGTTCGTTCCAGCCTCGAGACTTCATGCTGGAGGGCTCGCTGCTCCGGAGATCCAGCCAGACATCTCTGTGACGCATGCAGAATGCTGTTTCTCTGGCCACCGAACGGAACCGCGGATGATTTTCCGCTACCCAAGCACCTTGGGTAGCGCGAAAGCATATTCAGAGTCCAGATCGACATGTCAATGACAACAACGCGCCATGTGGCCTCCCGCGTCGACGCTTCTTGCGTTGACCGCTGGTCGGTGAAGACTTTTACGCTGCTTGGAACTCCTATCGCGGAGGACTCGTGCTTCGATCACGCTTGGGTTGAAGGATTGTAAATGAGAAGGTCTGAGAACTGGGGCTTCTTTTGACACGGTGGTCGCTTGATGAAGTGCGTGAAGCCATGCATGCCATTGGTCAACACTGATGTAAGATTCTACCGAAGATATCCGGTGTCCGCGAAGGGGTCCTTTGATCAACGGTGTTGCCCAGGGTCTTCCTACGACATTTCCTCGAAGCCCTTATCGCCAAAAAAAGCTGAGCCCCAGCTCTTGTCTCTGAAACGCGTTTTTTGGACCCCTCTGTCCCTGTCGGATTGAGGAGCAGCGGGCTCGCTTTGACGTCTGAGGTGGCGGTGCTGCTGCTCCGGTTGGACGGCCTGCTGCTGGTGGTCATGTTCGTCAACCAGCGTTGCTTGTGCGGGCATGGGAGGGGGGGCGGTGAATGTGGACGGCTGGGTCGGCTGTGGCGCTTATCACGCGATGGAGGGTCACCGCTACGTCCCGGACAGCCACCGTGGTGGGCGGCTTGTCAGACCGTAGGTGCCGCCACTGGCCATGTCGGCGACCCGAAGAACGAGAAGGGGTGGGAGGGGGATGTTGGCGGCAGGTACGCTGTGTAAGTAGAAAGGATATGAGCTACCTATCTGCTTGCCGAGAGAGAAACTATAAAGCATTGTCCACAGGCGCACGACTCACTCTGCGGACCCCCCTGCCTTGCGCTCATCCTCTACGCCCCGTCCGTCGTCCGCTTCGTCTTCGTCGCTCGCGTCAGCCGCGTCACCTAGACGGTCAGGTGCCACGGGAACCGGCGTTCGTCGAGACCAGCCGAAGGTCGCCGGGCCGCCGCGACGAGACATGCCAATGGGTGTGGCGCCTCTGTCGCCCACGGCAGATGGGGGCGCTGGAGCTCCATCAGAAAGCACTACCGTCGTGGTAAGGTAGCTCGTGGGTACCGCCGGCAGCGAGAGACGCACAGATTCCCTGCGTAGTGCGCGGCATTGTCGCAGATTCCTCAACAGGAGAATGGGTGGGCGGGGAGGGGGGGCAGCCACTGTGCGCCCACCCACCGCTTTCGCTGCATCTCGAAGGCCACTGCCACGAGCCACCGCTTGCACCGAGGGCCGTGCGGATCCGCCGTCCGCCGACCCGCCGCCGGCTTCCCGGGAAGCATTTTTCCCGAGCAGCAGCTCCAGCGCCGAGCGAAAAACTTGGCTCGGCCTGTCTCGGAGGAGAGGTCTCTCTCCACGGCGGAGCATGCGTCGCAGCAGGGGCCTCCCGACGACAGTCACTGTCGTGTTGTTTGGAGCCTCTGACGCCACGCCCCACTTACGGCAGAAGATGGTCTCGGTCTCGCTTCTGCGGATTCCCGTGATGCTAAAGCTGGGGCTGTCCGTCCCGAGCCCAGGGTCACGGTTCAGGGCGGCGGCGACGGCTGCAGCGCGGGTGGTGAGAAACCCCGACAGTGCCGCGTCGGCCTCCATCCGCTGCACGTACACCGCGTCTTTTGCCCTGCCGGCATGAGCGGGACAAAAGGCAGCGCGGCAGTCGTAGATCCGCAAGCATGGCCCAAAGTCGTTTGCCGGTTGCCCAATAGATGGCGCGGGGAACCCGAAGAGGCAAATGAAGTGGTAGACGTTCGTACAAGAGGGCACGTAATAGCCGACGGTGGCCCCGCTGGAGCTGCAAACCGTGCAGATGAGGCGACGGCTGCGGCAATAGTCGGCCGCAACGTTGCTCAGCTGGTCCGTCTCGGGGTCGTGAAATACCTCAGGCGCCCACGACGCGCACATCTCGTGGATGTGGATGACCTTGGCACTGTTGCCATTGCGGAAGGGGCCAATGTTATCTTGGGACCGCTGTTTGCTGAGAACGCCGTTGCCGTGGGCAATGTGGCGGGTCCGGCGGGCATCAGCGTTTTGGCACTTTCCAACAACGTAGACATCGCGGGCGGCAATGTTTTCGTTCTGGGCAACACGTTCCGCAATTCCGCTGATCGCTTGGTCAGCTATGCGTTTTCGCAGGGCAAGAAACGTGCGTTGATCGTACATGCCAAAAACATCGCGGGGGCCGCGGGCCAGCGTGCGTTGATGGGGGCCATGTCGGGCATCGGTGTGAACCCGGTGGGCGTTGCAGGGTACAACTTCACGCCCGAAGGCATTCAGGCCGCATCCAGCACCATCGCAGCCCAAGCCAAAGCCACCGGCGCGGACGTCATCTTGTTGACGGCTGATTTCGGCAGCGGCGATTTGCAATTCTTGGCGCAGTCTTTGCCCGAAGCTGGCTTGGACCCGTCCGTTACACAATACGCGGGCATCACCCGTTGGGATGCAGAACCGCAATCGCGCAAGTTGCCTGGCATCCAGGGCGGTTGGTTTGTTCTGCCCGATCCCCAGCGCATGGCTGGCTATGAAGCCCGCTATCAGGGGCAATTCGGTGCTAAACCACACCCGCTTGCCGCCATCGCATTTGACGGCATGGCCGCCATCGGTGCGGTTGCCGCATCGAGCAACACGTTCATGCCAGCTGATTTTTCCAGCAAAGCGGGTTTCCAAGGGGCGGGCGGTATCTTCCGCATGTTGCCAAGCGGGACCAACCAACGCGGGATGGCTGTGGCCACGATCCGGGGCAACGAAGTTATCTTGATCAGCCCCGCGCCAGAGCGTTTCAATGGCGCTGGCTTCTAATACCGCTTCTATAACTTACCCAGATGCGCCGGACAGTTTGATCTGTTCGGCGCAGACTGTTTTTGATGGCCCATCTGTGGATGCGGCCCTTGGCGCGATTGATCTAAGCCATCAGGACGTGACGGTGTCACGGGGATTGGTGGTGGGCATTTTGGCCGATGCCCTGAAACAGGGGCGGGGGGCCATTTCTGACGCGTTTGCCCAAAATCCCCACCAGTCGCGCCCGGCCACCCAGGCCTATACCTTTTTGACGGACTGCGTTGTGACGGCGGCCTTTCGCATGGTGGTGGACCACTTGGTGGACGCCCCCAAGCCCCAGCGCGAGGCCCCTTTGGCCATTGTCGCCGTGGGCGGATACGGGCGCGGGGAAATGGCGCTGCATTCGGATGTGGATTTGTTGTTTCTGACACCCGGCAAGACCAGTGATTGGGACAAATCAGTGTTCGAGGCATTGCTGTATATCCTGTGGGATTTGCGGCTGAAGGTGGGCCACGCCACGCGGACCATCGCGGAATGTATGAGCCTGGCCAAAGAAGACTACACGATCCGCACATCCCTAGTGGAAATGCGGTGTCTGCTGGGGGACGTGGGCGTGGCAGACACCCTGCAAACCCGGCTGCGCGACGAGTTGTTCACCGGCACTGAGCGCGACTTTATCGAAGCCAAACTGGCGGAACGCGACGAGCGGCACACCAAACAGGGCGGCCAGCGCTACGTGGTGGAACCCAACGTCAAAGAAGCCAAGGGCGGTTTGCGCGATTTGCAGTCGCTGTTCTGGATCGGCAAATACGTGAACGGGGTGGGGGACGCCGCCGAACTGGTGGATTTGGAAGTATTCACCAAAGACGAATTCGCCACCTTTGTGCGGGCCGAAGATTTCTTATGGGCGGTGCGGTGCCATCTGCATGTGATTGCGGCCCGCGCCATGGATCAGCTGACATTCGACATGCAGGTCGAAGTGGCCAGTCGCATGGGTTACAAGACCACAGAACACCGCCGCGCGGTGGAATACTTCATGCAAGATTACTTCCGCCACGCCACGTCGGTGGGGGAATTGACCCGCATCTTCTTGACCGCCATGGAAACCGCACACCACAAACCGGATCCGATTCTGACCCGCGTGTTCAAGCGCCGTCCCAAGGTGCGGCCCCTGTATACGGTGCGCCAAAACCGCTTGGCCTTGGCGGATGCTGACACGTATCTGGACGATCCCATCAACATCTTGCGGCTGTTTGAAGAAGCGTTGCGCACGGGCTTGTTCATCCACCCCGAAGCCATGCGCCTGGTGTCTGCGAACCTTCACCTGATCGACAAAAAGATGCGCACGTCGCCCGAAGCTGTGCGGCTGTTTTGCGATCTGTTGTTGAAACGCGGCAATCCCGAACGGGCGTTGCGCCGCATGAACGAGTTGGGGGTTCTGGGGGCATTTATCCCCGAGTTTGAGCCCATCGTCGCGATGATGCAGTTTAACATGTACCACAGCTATACCGTGGACGAACACACCATCCAGACCATCAGCCATCTGGCCAAGATTGAACGGGGCGAGTTGGAAGAAGAACTGCCCGTGGCCAGCAGCATTCTGGAAGGCGGGATCAACCGCAAGACCCTGTATATCGCGCTTTTGCTGCACGATATCGGCAAAGGCCGGGACAAAGATCATTCCATCCTGGGGGCGCAGATCGCCCGCAAAGTGGCCCCGCGTTTGGGGCTGAACGCGGGCGAAGTGGACACCGTAGAATGGCTGGTGCGATATCACTTGTTCATGTCGGACATGGCCCAGAAACGCGACATCGCTGATCCGCGCACCGTGGCGGATTTCGCCAAGGGGGTGAAGACGGTGGAACGGCTGAACCTGCTGACGGTTCTGACGGTGTGCGATATTTCCGGCGTGGGGCCGGGGGTGTGGAACAACTGGAAAGCGGTGCTGATCCGGTCATTGTACCGTCAAACTAAATCGGCCCTGGAAAACGGGTTAGAAGAACTGAACCGCGAAAATCGCGGGGCAGAGGCCAAGCGAAAGTTGCGCAGTCTGTTGGACGGCTGGACGGGCAAAGATGTGACCCGCGAAATTCAGCGCCACTATCCGCCCTACTGGCAGGGCCTTCATTTCACCGCCCATCAGGTGTTCGCGGGTCTGCTGCGCGATTTGCCCGACGATGAAATCCGCATGGATTTGGAACTGGATGCGGACCGCGATGCCACACGCGCGTGTTTTGCCATGGCCGATCACCCCGGCATTTTTGGGCGCATCACCGGGGCCTTGGCCTTGATCGGGGCCAACGTGGTGGATGCGCGGACGTTCACCACCAAAGACGGCTACGTCACGGCGGCGTTCTGGATACAAGACGCGGAACGCAGCCCCTTTGCGACAGATCGCTTGCCGCGTCTGAAACAGATGATCAACAAGACCCTGAACGGGGAAGTGGTGGCCCGCGACGCGGTGCGCGACAAGGACAAGATCAACAAGCGCGAACGCAAATTCCGCGTGCCCACCACCATTACATTCGACAACGACGGGTCCGAGATTTTCACCATCATCGAAGTGGACACCCGCGACCGCCCCGGATTGCTGTACGATCTGACCCGGGCGCTTGGCGGGCTGAACGTGAATATCTTCAGCGCGGTCATCGCCACATACGGCGAACAGGCGGTGGATACGTTTTACGTCAAGGACATGTTCGGCCTGAAATATCGCAGCGCTGAAAAACAACGATCCCTGGAAAAGCACTTGCTAAGGGCGATCCAGACCGGGGCGGAAAGGGCGCTGTCATGAAACCCATTCGGCTGATGCAGGGCTTTTTCACCGTGGGGGGCTGGACCTTGATGTCCCGCGTGTTGGGCTTTGTGCGCGACGTGATGATCGCCGCCACCTTGGGGGCGGGCCCCGTCGCCGAAGCGTTTGTCCTGGCGTTTTCCCTGCCCAATTTATTCCGCCGTTTCTTTGCCGAAGGCGCGTTCAACATGGCCTTTGTGCCGATGTTTTCCAAAAAGCTGGAACGCGGCGAAGACCCTTTGGGGTTTGCGCGCGATGCCTTTGCCATGTTGGCGTTGGTGTTGTTGGTGTTCTGCATTGTGGCCACGATATTCATGCCCTGGTTGGTCTGGGCCATGGCCAGCGGGTTTGTGGGGGATGCGCGCTTTGATCTGACAGTTCTGTTGGGGCGCATCGCATTTCCGTATATTTTCTTCATATCCTTGGCGGCGTTGCTGTCAGGCGTGTTGAACGCAGGCGGGCATTTCCGCGCCGCCGCCGCCGCCCCTGTGTTGTTGAACATGATCTTCATCGTGGCCCTGGTGATGGGCAACGGGGCGGGCTGGAACATGGGGCTGACCCTGGCCTGGGCGGTGCCTGTGGCCGGGATTGCACAACTGGCGCTGGTGTGGGTCGCGGCCAAACGGGCGGGGTTCGCTGTGACGCCGAAACTGCCCCAATGGACGCCCGAATTGCGCCGTCTTGCCATCATCGCGGGACCCGCAGCATTGGCCGGGGGCGTGGTGCAGATCAACTTGGTGATCGGGCGGCAAGTGGCCAGTTACTTTGAAGGGGCCAATGCCTGGCTGTATTACGCGGACCGTTTGTATCAGTTGCCCTTGGGGGTTGTGGGCATCGCCGTGGGGATCGTGCTTTTGCCCGAACTGTCCCGCCGCCTGGGGGCTGGGGACACGGGCGGCGGGCGCGACGCCATGAACCGCGCCGCCGAATTTGCCCTGACGCTGACACTGCCCTGTGCGGTGGCCCTTGCCATTATCCCCAACGCTTTGGTGGCAGTGCTTTTTGAACGGGGCAGCTTTACCGCAACGGATACCGCCGCCACCGCTTTGGCCACGGCGATCTACGGTTTGGGCCTGCCCGCGTTTGTATTGCAAAAGGTTTTGCAGCCCCTTTTCTTTGCCCGCGAAGACACCAAATCGCCGTTCCGGTACGCCCTTGTGGCGCTGGTGATCAACGCCGTTTTGGCCATGGGGCTTGCCCCTGTCGTGGGATACAAATCTGCCGCCATCGGGGCCACGGTGGCCGGATGGGGCATGTTGATTTGCCTGTGGTGGGGCAGCCGCCAATTTGGCGAGGCGGCCCGCTTTGACGACCAACTGTTGCGCCGCATCCCCCGCATCGTGGGGGCCAGCCTGGGCATGGGGGTCGTGATCTGGATCGTCGGTCTGGCGTTGGGTGTGGCTTTGGGGATGGCGGGGTGGCGGTATTTGGCGCTGGCCGCGGTGTTGCTGGCGGGTGTGGGAAGCTACGCCCTGTTTGGTCAACTGCTGGGGGCGTTCAGTTTGGCGGATTTCCGCAAGGGCGTTCGGAAATAGTCTATATATTTCAAAGCGTTATAAAATTCGCCCCACAGTTTATGCCCAGGGGCATACCAACCCCTTACCGATGCGGTCGGCGGGGTAAGACATGCCCTGAAACCCGTTAACCCGTGTGCACAACCTGTACACAGGCTGTACACCGGGTGTGCACAGCCGCGCGGTTAACCAAGGTTAACGACATCTTGCCTTAGCGTTGGCGCAGCCGTTCCAGCAGTATTTCCACCCCGCCTGGCACCCGCGTGGCGGCGATGGCAAAGCCCAGAATGGCGGCGGCCAGTTCGGCGATCCACGTGTTGGCCGCCCCAAAGAACAGGACGTAAATCCAGTTCAACACCAGCAACACCCCCAGCAGTTGGAACGCGCGCATCTGTTGATCGCGCATGCCGCCCGCTTGGGTGTACATCACAAAGCTGAACGCCCCCAACATGCCAAACGCCGCTGGGTATGCCCCAAACAGCGGGTACGTTTCGCCCGACAACAGGGTGTAAATCAAGGCCCCAAAGATGGCCGTCAAAAAGAAGGTCAGCACAAATGTTACTTCGCCCAATGCTTCGGCCACGAACTTGCCCAAGGCCAGGGTCATGACCCCGCCAAAGATGGTGCCCAGGAAGTTGATGTTGATAAAGCTGTAGCTGACAAACCGCCAGAACACGTCCAGCCCCCAGGACCCGGTGCGCAGGGCTTGTTCGGTGACTTCAGGGAAGTATGCATACTGTTGGATCGCCAAAGCGCGGATGCCCTGTTGGCCCCATAACCCGGCCTCAGACCCGGCGAAAAAGCCTTCGGCGATGACCATGGGTAAGAAAACCAAAATCACGGTGGGGGGCAATGTGTTCACCACGGGGCCGTTGGGATTGTACATAAGATGCGCCTTCCTTGACGTAGCATGGGGCCGTGGGTAAGCGATGCGGACCAATATTTCCAGACGGAACGGAGGCCGGACATGGCCAATGAATTCACCAAACGCGTCTTTTCTGGCATTCAGCCTTCGGGTGGGCTGACGCTTGGCAACTATCTGGGCGCGATGAAGCGCTTTGTGGACATGCAAAACACCGGCGATTTTGAAACCGTGTACTGCATGGTGGATTTGCACGCGATCACCGTCTGGCAAAACCCCGGCGATCTGGCCCGTAACACCCGCGAGTTGTGCGCGGGCTTTATTGCCAGTGGGATCGATCCCGAAAAATCCATTCTGTTCAATCAATCCCAAGTGCCCGAACACGCGCAGCTGGGGTGGATTTTCAACTGCGTGGCCCGCATGGGCTGGATGAAACGCATGACCCAATGGAAAGACAAGGCGGGCAAGAATTCTGAAAACGCCAGCCTGGGGTTGTTTGGATATCCATCGCTGATGGCCGCCGACATTTTGATTTACCACGCCACGCACGTGCCCGTGGGCGAAGACCAAAAGCAGCACCTGGAACTGACGCGCGATATCGCGGCCAAGTTCAACAATGACTTCGGGGTGGATTTCTTTCCCATCACGGAACCCGTGATCGAAGGGGCCGCCACCCGGGTGATGTCTTTGCGCGATGGGTCCAAGAAAATGTCCAAGTCCGATCCATCGGACATGAGCCGGATCAATCTGACCGATGATGCCGATACCATCGCCAAGAAGATCAAGAAGGCCAAGACCGACCCCGAGGCATTGCCGTCCGAGGTCGATGGCCTAAAAGACCGCCCAGAGGCGCGCAATTTGGTGAACATCTATGCCGCGTTGGCGGACATGACGCCGGACGCGGTTTTG
>ENA-ORXR01004977-ORXR01004977.1-marine-metagenome-genome-assembly--contig:-NODE-4977-length-10822-cov-16.718381_pt1 | contig 10822 bp, 9 predicted proteins | sample MGYA00237866_ERZ511479 | MGnify/ENA metagenome assembly ERZ511479 | reverse complement strand
GTCCGGAATATGATTGAAAGGCATGTGCATTGCGGTGTATTGCGTGAAAACCGGCGGTGGCACAACCGCCGACGATGCCCTTCGCGGTCCGTTGGTTTCCCATGACAGTCTCCAAGTGCCCAGAGGGCGTCCCCTGGTGGTGTTTCATGCCTTTTCCCACGATGTTGACCCCCCCCCCGCCACTGATGCCATCCCTTCCGTCATGCCCTACTTATTGTCGGTGGACCCCCCCCCCTTTTCTGCTTGAAGGCCGCGGGTGCGGCGCCTCCAGGTCGCATCCGTGCCGCCTGTCTCACCCTGTGCACCATCAACCCTCCCCCCGGCTCCTCTGCACCCACCACCCCTCCCCCCCACGGTTTGGGCAGCCGTTTCGTTTTCTGTCTGTCGCTTTTTCGCAGCCCCACGATCCGTACCCATGGACCGCTTTGAGGATGCTTTGAAGGGCCTGTCCATCATCGACGGTCGGTCCAAGGAGGCCATTGCGCCTCACCTGAAGCGGTTCTTGGAGGCTTCGCAGGAGCTGCAACGGGTTCTTACGCCCATCAATGGTAGCGTGCACGCGGCCATTTTCAGAGCTACCTCTATGCAGAATGAGCAGACGACAAGCATCGACTGGATTTCCGTGTACGACCGCGTTGGGCTTTTTGACGTGGATGACCGCAATGTCGCCCGCTTGGTCGACGCTGCTTTGCGGTACGTTTGGAGGAAATAAGAGGTTGATGCGCTTGTTGCATCGGTGGGGGCGGCTGGGAACCGTCTTGTGATTGAGGCGAGGCGGGCGATGCGTTTTGAAGAGGCGGGTGGGGGGCTGGCCGGGAGACCCGAGTCATCGGGTGACCCACAAAGCCAGTTGATGACCCTACCTGCCCTGCGAGCCCGCATCGATTTTTCCTCCATGCGGCCCCCTGTCTGTATCCCTACTGCTGCTGCCCTCTCTGAGGTACGGTCCGTCGTCGAGGCGGTGGCAGAGTCAGAGAACCCGGCCGGCCTTTGCCGTGCGATGGGCCAGCGGGCATTCAATATGTACCAGAGCTTCCTCATTTCGGAGGCCGGCCTGACGGTGGAAATGGTGGTGGGCCGACCCCAACCCGATGGCGGCTCGACCCCGTCGACATCTGCCCCATCCAGCACGTCGGCGCCGACTGGCACGCACGCGGGTGGCTCGACAGACGGGGCCGCAACCAGAGTCGTGTCGAATGCACCTACGGGCGGCTCGCCAAGCGCTCCGCCGTCGGCTGACCCGGTCGGTGCTGGCGCCGTGGCAGCGGTCGAGACACCAGGTGACAGAGAAAGATGTACGTCCTCTGTAGTTGTCGACGCTTGTGCTGATTCAGGCAGTGGCCTTGGCGTTGGGGGAGCGCCACCCCCATTTGAATCAATACCACTACCCAGGGGTGACGATTGCACCGGCACGGGCGGCACGTCGGCGGAGGGCGCGTCGCTTGCTGGCAGTGACCTAGTTGGCCCCACCAATGCGAGCGGCGCGACGGACTGGACCGACGCAATGCCCCCGATGCATACGGCCAACTCGGACGGCACCGGTTCCCCCGTGACGTCGTCTGCTAAAATTCCAGTTCTTCCTACCGAGGACTTCTCTAAGGAGGCAGGAGCCGGGGGTGGGGTGTCTGAGGAGGGTGATTCGGTCGCAGCGGGGAGCGTGCTGGCGGCTGCCGCTGCGGGCGGCTCGCCCATGTCTGCGACGTTGTCTGGCTCCGCCGCCGCTGCCGCGACCACGGGTGTGGAGGATGTCCACCACGCCGACAACGAGTCGGCTGGGGTTGTGGATGCGGGTCGTATCGACCCAAGGGGTGAAGACATCATTACGAGCTCACGCGACAGCACGCCAGCGACTCATTTCGCCGCGTCCAGCGACACATCCAACGACGAGGCCGCGTCCAAGAGTACTGAGGTGCAGCCGGCGACCGTCACCACGCAGGAGCAAGGTGGCCCGTCGAGCGGCAAGACGCTTGTCCTTGGCTACCTCATCGCGTACCTCCGCACCAAGCGTCTGACGCCGTGGAAGTTCCCCGGGACGAAGAAGGGGCCCGCTCCCCCAGGGACGGTAGCCAACCCCCCCGGCAATGTCACCGTGGACAAGAGCCGCTCACTATGGTGCCACCGAGTGAGTATGGTGGATATGAAACCATCTTTTGACTCACCCAAGCTGGCAGGCCATCGGTTCAAGCACTCCAACGTTTCGGACGAGATGTTGGTTGGGGACCTGACTGATTTCAAGTCGAAGAAGATCGGAGACGTAGTGGCGGCCCTGTTACTTCTTTGCACCTACGAGCCAGAGGCGGCGAGGATCGTCAACGAGATTTCGACCGGATCTTTTGCGGCCAGGCCGAGCCGCCACTCCTCGCTTGTTTTGTCGGGGTTGGAACTTGAGCGTGTGGGCAATGGAGATGGTGCAGCGGAGGGGGCTGGGGGCTCGACCGCCGCCGGCTCCGTTAGCGACGGCGACTATGGCCACGCGCCGCCCAGCAACGGGAGCGTACCTGCTGATGCAGCTGTTGGGGCTGGCGGTGAAGGTGTCGAGCGGCGGCCCGGTAACCTCCTACCTGCTCGGGGAGACTTTGCTGCAGGGGACGCTGGTATCAGGGTGGGCGGCAATGGCGGCGCTGGTGGCGTGGCGGGTAGCAATCATGGCGTTCGTGGTGCAACCCGGGGGAATGATGGTGGCCCTGCTGATGGGGACGGCATTCGAGAAGGGCGCAACGTCGCTGTTGAGGCCGTTTACTACCTCCGTGCCATGCGTGAGGCCGCTAATTGCCGCGCTCAGTGGCTTGCGGTTCGACGGGCTTCTCGGGCCAAATGTATGTCGGCCGTTCGTGCTAGAGTGGTCAATGTCGGTTCATCAACAGCCCCTGTGCATGCCACAGGCATCGGAGAGGCATAGTTTTCAGCAACAGCGGCAAGTGCCGTCACTGCGGCCGGCTCTACGGTTGCCGCGGGCGGCAGGGACGCCCCGGCTGCCTCGCGGCCATCTCCGCGCGGAGCCCCGCGCCGCCCTCCTGCTTGTCCTTCAAGGCGCCGTCAGACTGTAGGCGCTGCCGGGGACGCTGGGACAGCGACCTAGAAACGCAAGACGGCGGCGGCCCCGTCCCCGGCGGCAGGTGTGTCCAAAATACGCAAGACAGCACCAGGAGATGCCACGGCGGCTACTGCCGGTGGTGGTACTATCTTAGCTGTTTTCGGTGGTGACCGTGGGCCTGCGGGCTCGGTGGCCGACGCGGGCACACTGACATCTCTGTCGACCGGTGCGACAGCTACTGTCGGGGTGATAGGGGTAGCAGATTCAAGTGACAGACTGTCGGCCAGCGTGGTTGCGTCGGCAGGCGCGCGGGCGTCGGCATGGGCGGGTGCGTCGGAATGCGGGGGTAGGTTGGCTACCGGGGGATTGTCGCCAATCGAAGGTGCGTCGGGAAGCGGGGGTCCGTCTGCGAGTGAGAGCGCTGGAGAAGCAGCAAGTGAAGCGGCCAGTGTCCGTTGAGTTTCCACCCGCGGGGGGCAGCCAAGTGCTTGTATTCGTTGGCATGAGAAGGTGCGAGCGCGACGGACTCTCTCCTTGAGGTGGTGTGTTTCAACGGGCGCCCTGGAAGTCCGCGGGGGTGTGGGGCATGTGCTGTTTGGTTTGCTTGTTTCAGTGCGTTTTGATGAGTGCGAGTTCGCGGTCCATGCTGCTTCTTTGTGCGGCGCGGCTTATTTCTTGCCATCATCTTGAGTACAACCTTGTGGCGGGCTCCACACTGCCAAAGTAGAAGCACGCATCACGCCATGCTATCGTCGCTCGGTACTTTTTACGTCCTCCTTGATCAGCAAACGAGGTGCTGCGCTAATCCATGGAGAAAACAAGGAAAAGCCACGCAACGGGGTACACCATGCAAGCCCACAAAACACAGTCACCAACACTACAAGAGAAAACCCATGCCCAAGATGGGCAGGTGGAAAACAGGCCTACACATCGCGCGTGGGAATCACACAGTCAAGAAACACGAAGCCAATGTCGCGCTGCGTGCTATAAATCGATGCCACGCAGGAATCAGTCCGCAACTTCTCGAGGTCAAAAGACAGAACATGCACGCCCTCCACCGACCGCACTCGCGACAAAGCCACATAGACCATGCCGCTGACAAAGCAAGGCGCAAGGTCCATTACCGCTGCATCTATTGACAAGCCTTGGCACCGATGCACCGTGACCGCCCACACCAGCACCAGGGGGACTTGGTGTCGGCTGGCGTACGCCCCGTCCCGAGCGACCGACTGCAGCTTCATACCTGTCGCCGACACGACCATCTCCAACGGGCCACTCACGGTGTTAAAACGTACAATGGGCACCTTGGAGGGCTTTCCGCTAGAGCTGTGCGACGCGACCGGCTTGAACCGCACTACCATCCCAATGATGCCGTTGGGCAGCTCCTTGTCTCCGTCCTTAACGGTAGTGCACGAGGCCACGCGCGCCCCGATGCAAAGCTCGAGATCCTCGGGCGCCATCAGCGCCTGTTCAAGCCGGCGTGTGACCTCCTCCTTCGTTAGCTGCGAGTTGATCGGGTAGTCGATGGCCTTGAACACGACCTGCTGGCAGCCATTGATCGACTTCGTCATCTGCAAGCACTGCCGGTTGTGGATCTTGACCCTCTCGCGGTGCGGGAAAATGTGGGTGACGTCCAAGTCCGTCATGCCGCCCGTCGAAACACGCGTTTGGTAGACCTCGGCGCGCATCTCCAGGAAAGTTGCCAGGTTATCACTGACGTCGCCGACCCGTAGGCGAGAGAGCATCTCGATAAACAGGCGGTCATCCTGCCGCCATACATACATGAGCTCAAGCTGTTGGTCGTTGAACAAGTGCATACAGTTGGCTGACTTGTACGCAAAGAAACCACGGGAGTCGCACTTTTCCTTGTCCCCCCGCCGCACGGGGGGCAGCTAGAAGAAGTCGCCAAATGCCAGAAGACGCCACGGCCGGTCCGGATTGTGCTTCGCGTGGGCTCTGTCGCCGAAGTAGCAGAGGAGCGTGAACATACGGCTGCTCACCATGGACACCTCGTCCAGCAGCAGGATCGTAGTGTCCCCCAGCCGCATTCTTGTTGCCGCGGTCATGGCGCTGTACAATCTGGCCTCATCGCCCTCTTCGCTCAGGGACTCGTCGAAACACCCGGCCGGCAGCCGTAAGTAGGCGTGCAGCGTGACGCCACCAGCGGCCGCTGCCGCCACTCCGGTCGGCGCCACCACGTGCAGGCCGACGTGGAGGCCACCGTGAGCTTGGCGGTACTTCGAAACGCACTCGTGTAGCAGCCGCGTTTTGCCCACCCCCCCGCCGCCCGTCACGAACAGCCCCTGGTTTCGCTTTAGAATGCTCTCGGCCAGCCGCGCCATATCGTATGGCACGGCATCAGCTAGCCGGCGCTTCTTGGTCGGCGGGACTCGGCTGATAGAGGCCGAAAACGGCAGAGTGGTGCACGTGCGCGCCGAAGATGCCGACGCCGCGTCAGCGGGAGGGAGTCCGTTGAGGGGGGTAGGCCGGAGGCCGGGACGACGACCAAGCGGGGTAAGGCTGCTGGTACGGAGGCCACCACGCAGGGTACTGTTGCTACTCGGAGCGCCGGAGCCCCCCTTGGCAGGCTCAAGGCTAGAGGAGAGCGATACCGGTCCCACGAGCGCGGACAGGGAGGGCCCTGCAGAACGGAGAGCGCCCACGCTGCTCGTTGAGTGGGCGTGGCCGAGGCGGGGGGGAGTGCCGCGAGGCGTCCCGCCAACAAAAGCCCCAGCACTGGCCGTAGGCACCGAGAGAGCGCGGGTCCAGCGACGCACCCGACTTTCGATAGCGGGAGAAGAGGTCCTGCGAGGGGGAGTCAGCGACGAAGACGTTGACGCATTGTTCACCGACACTGCCGCCTTACTCTGGTCACAGGAGCGCACGACAACACCGGTCAATGGGTGGCGCTGGAAAGCCACTGGTAGAAGCATGTCGTCAATTAAGCTTCCGCGGGATAAGATGGTGCGACTGAGGGCGGGGGGGGGCGGTAAAGACTGCGCCGCGCGGGAGAATTCAGCCGCCGCCGCGTCATCGTCCTCAGAATCTTCGTCCGACAGAACGATGACCACGTCTGGGGACGCCGTGTTGATCAAGTTGCCCCGCCCGGCCGACAGCAGCCACGGCGGCAGGCGCGGCGCCAACAACCACGTCTCGGCGGCGGTCATGGACGACAGCATGCGTGCCAGCGCGCACTCGCCGTTGAGGGCTGTGAGGGTGTTTACCAGCTTGGTTGACATGGCCGCGTCGGCCAGGGGTGCGACGTGGCCACCTGCACCGCGCAAAAGAGCAAAAACAGAGGAAGAACGGCTCCCGCTGTCGGGGATGGCGGCTTCGTCGCCGCCAGTCGGCACACAAGTAAGACTCGCCCATGATGCCAGCGCGGACACCGGGCCCGCCACCCAAGACGTGGCGGCCTTGCGGGTCTCAAACGAGCGGACGAGCGCCACGTCCCGTCCCAACTTCGTCCACACCAACAGCAACCTGGCCACGTCAATGCCGTTCTTGGCCTCCAAGACGAAGCGCTTGGACCTGGACCGAAGCGCGATGAACGCTGCCGGCACGGACGCCCCACCCCCAACGCTAGCCAGCTCAACGCGCTTCGCCATCGAACAACACGCACACCTCGCCCCCTCGCACAATCAACTTGCGAGTCGTCAAGTAAGATCAGGCTCCCCGTGCGGGCACTCACACATGCGCCCTCCGCCCACGCAAGCCGTACACGACGTGTGTGCTCAGCGTTGCGGAAGAGGGATCGGAGAGAGCGGCATCGGTGCATCGGTGCATCGGGCACGGTGGGGAACGCTCCCCTGAAGCAAGCACCGCCCACAAGAAAGGCGGGCGGTGCGCTCGCGCCATGACCAAAACCCCTGGCAGGGGGGAGCTCACAAGGGGCGAGGCAACCTGCTATCGAAACGAGGCCAAGACGAGGGGTGCGTTGGGGAGAGCAAAAAGAGCTGCGCAAGGTCCCCAAAGCCCGTCCCCGTCGCACAGCACCTGGATCACGACTACATTGCCGCCGCTAGCAGCTTCTTGGTAGGGGGCCGGCCCGGCTGCGCGTGGCCGCCGGTGGCGGGAACGTGGGCGTCGGTGGGGTGAACCCCGCCCCGCGCCCCGCGCCCCGCCCCCCGCCGTCACCACCCCCCTCACCCCCCGCCTATTATCTGTGCGTTTCCGCTTGCTTGACACCGGCATTTCCGTGCTTGCTTTGATTCCCGGCGGGGACCGAGTAGGGGCAGCGGCGCGGCAGCGGCGGGTGCCCCGCCGCGCCCCCCGCCCCGCCCCGTGCCCCCCATCTTCGCCCCCCACCCCCATGGCAGGCTCATACTCCGTACCTTTCCGCTCGCTTGCGACATGTATTGACTCTTTCTCATCGTTTCCCGGCACGGGCTGGATAGGGGTAACGGTGAGGCAGCGACAGCCCGCCCGGGCCGGCAAGGCGGTCGCGGCGGTGGGTGCCGCGCCCCGGCTGCAACCCGCCGCCGGCAGGCGCGGCCCGGCTGCATCCCGCCGCCGGCAGCCGCGCCCCCCCCGACCTGCCGTACTCTGCGCATGCCTCCTGGAGTGCTGCTTGCTTTTCCCCGTTCTTTTTGCCTTGTTGAAACGGCCGGGTGGCGGCAGCGGCTAGGATGCGGCACCCAGCCCAGAGTGGTCGGGCAGTGCGGGACGTCGTGCGCCCCGCCGAGCGGAATTTGGCCACCGGCGCGGCACGACGTCGGTCTGGCACCCTTCGCGGCTCCCTCCGCGGTCGCGCTTCTCCCTACTCCCCGCCCATCAATCGTTCTGCGCCCCATGGAGCCCGAAATCTTTCCGAACTGCTACGCCGGTCGGCAAGGGGTACGGTGGAGGCAGCGGTCGGCCGCGTCGCGCGCGTGCGGTGGCGCCGGAGACTGGATAGCTTCCCTGCTGGCGCCTATCCCGCAGCGGGTGGCGCCCCATCCCCCCTCCACCGGCCGCCGCTCCTTCGCTTTGGCACACCGCGTGCATGTTTCCCTCCTCGCCGCCGCGCGGAGCTGGCCAGATACCGGCTCCGGGGTTGCGGCAGCCTATAGGCATGCCGGAGCAGGCGGATGTCGGCGGCGGCGGGCAGACAGCTCCGCCCCGTCCCGGATGTCAGCCACGACGTGGTACTGGGACGCTGCCCTAGGTGTTCAGCTGTGCCATCCGCGCATCGGCCGCTGCGCCGTGTTCATGAACGCCCCGCTGCCGCAGAAAATCCTCCACACTTGTTTCGTAGAGGAGATTGCCGCCGCAACGTGACTCCCCGAATCTCTCCAACGTTTGCCTTCCTTGAGACATCCCCCCTGTGTTTTAACGCATCCCTCTGCGTTAAAGCGAGCATGTGCATATTCTTGGTAGTCGTTGTAAAGACCACTACTTCCTAGGTCCCAGCTTCTCTGCTCGGCGGCTATAAGCCAAGGCCCTGTCCGCTTCATTTCTCTTTGCCATGTTTGCTGGCCGTGTTCCTTTTCTACTGCACGTTGCCGTTTCTTCTGTACAGGCGGCGAGCACGTGTGGCCTGCTGCCATCACAAAAGCACGCGACAGTGGAGCTTGTCTCCGTGAACAGCGAGCCGTAGCCACCAGGTTGGAAATCAAGCATCCAGGTTCGCGACGAGGTCGGTCAGTCCCATGATGTGCTCTTCTTCTCCATCACGCCCATGAACCTAATTCTCACCAGCGCCAGATGATGACGCCTCCCCCACCATATAGTCGATCCCCCACGTCTCCCCGCGCTCAATGCTTTGTTCGCGTGCGGCATGTGCACCGCTGCCATCACGCCGCTCACTCTGCCCATCGCTCTCACTCCTCTCCCCATCCCTGGCCTCCTTCTCCGGCTCCCACCCCGCCCGCTCTCCACTCTCCAAGTCTTTAACGGACGTGGCGCCAGCATGCCCGCCATCATCGCCGGACGGGGACGCCACCAAGGCGTCTAACTGCCTTGCAGGGCAGGTACACGTCGGCCTGAGGCACTTGGCGTTGCGGTAGTTGTAGTAGTAGTGGTTGAGGCGGGTGCCCTCGTTCTCCGCCTTTGCAGTGGGGTGGTGGACCTTGAATGAGGCCGTCAGGTTCATCATAGACAGCTGGAAGATGCGGTGCGCCATGAATGCGGTCGGCGACATGTAGGCGAGGTGCCCCCTAAACTTGACAGACACGGAATGTTGTACCTCGGCGGCCTGCGTGGAGACGCCGTTGGTCACCGCCAATGACTCGTCGGGGAAGTAAACGCACGAGCATGTGTGCCCCTTGGCGTGTGCCCTGTCGAGGCAAAAGCGCACGCCGTGGTGGGACAGGATGGTGCGCACGCGCTGCATGCCATTGCGGTCCATCTTACAGGCCACGTCATAAAAGACGACCTTGGGGAGCTTGGGGAAGCGTTCCAGAATGACCGAGAGCGCGTCGGCGACGCTCTCGGCCTGGAACATGACGCGAAATCCCATCGTCACAACGTGAGGGCAGACAATGTTGAATACGCCGGCAGTAAGCTCCGAGTGCTTTGGAAACGACTTGGCACAGCGGTCCCCCGCGTCCTCTTTGGCGGCCTGGGCTCCACGCCGACCACGCCCACGAGCTGGCTGCTGCTCCGCCGTTCTCTTTGGCCTTGCCCTCGGCGTGTAGATTGCCGGCCGTACGCGCTTCAAAAACCCAAAGTACTCGAACGAGGTGTAGGGCGAGTCAATGTCCTTGCCTTTGAACTCCGGGTGCTCCGCCGCAAACTTGGCGTACTCGGCGGGGGACGACACGTTGAGCCATCTCTTGCAAAAGGCCGCCGTCTCCACCTGGCCACCCGCCGCCGCCTTCTGGGCGGCGACTGCAAAGTCCTTGTCAACGACGTGATCGACCTCGACGGCGAACTGGAGCAGCGAGCCGACGGCGAGCCGCAGCGGGGGCTCCTTCTTGAGGAGCGTGCCAACGCGCGCGAAAAAGTTGGCGACAAAGCCGACAGCGTTGGCCGCCGTCGCTTTCTTCTGCCACTCGCTGCCGTCCGGCTTCTTCAACTCGTCCACGAGCTCCATCAGTGGCTCCCGTGCGTGTCCGACGAATAAATTGACAACCGGGTCGCCTAGCAATGCCAAAATGAAGGGACGCACGGTCGCCCACTCAGTACCCCCGGCCTTGAAGGTGTCGAATCGAGGGCGGCACGTGCCCTCCCGCTCGTCCGACGGCAATGACGGGGAGGCGGCGTCCGGAGAGTTGCCAAGGCCGCAGATAGGCGGTTCCTCGACTTGCGCGTCGGACGCAGCGGCGGGAGCATTGGAGGGAGTGTCTGCCGAAGCGTTGGCGGCAGCGCCGGCGGCAGCGTCGTCTGGCGCGGCAGATGGAGCGTCGGCGGGACCGGCACGGTGGCCTCGTGGACGACGCACTCCAGCGGCAGGGGCAGCGCGCGCACCGCCGATGTCGTCGACCGCCGTCCATGTGTGGAAGCGGAAGAACAGCGTGGCGGCGTCACGTTGGAGCCGCCAATTCTCGCGAGCCGCCGCCGTGCGCCCCCGCGGGAACACCGCGGTGGGCGCCTGGTGCAGCTTGAGAAGCGCGTCAGCTTCAGTTTTGGTGATAGGGTCGCCCGTCCGGAGGACCTTTCTTATTGCTGCGCGTATGCTGGGTGGACGTATGACCGCGTAGTTGTCGATGCTCAGGTTCATGCTCGGCAGGTGGAGGGCGGGGCGGGTGATGTTTAAGCCGTCCTTAACCCTAAAGCCCAGCGCCTGTCCGTCGATGACGATGTACGCGGGGTCGTCGCCGCACAACGGGCACACGAACGCGTCCTGTGTGGGCCGCAGGGTTGCCA
>ENA-ORXR01004976-ORXR01004976.1-marine-metagenome-genome-assembly--contig:-NODE-4976-length-10822-cov-75.833132_pt1 | contig 10822 bp, 6 predicted proteins | sample MGYA00237866_ERZ511479 | MGnify/ENA metagenome assembly ERZ511479 | reverse complement strand
TACGGCCCCTTTGTCGCAACCGGATTTATCCCGTTCGTCCCGGACGCAAGTACGGGACTTGCATGCGTTCAGAAAAGCCGAATCCCATCGCCTCAACATGCATCTGCACCGAGGCGAGACGCCTCTGCCACGTTACGCTTCACCAAGCTCGAATTTCCACTCCGACTCGTCCGCGAAAAACGGTTTCAGGTCCGTCGCGATCCGTAGCGAAATCCCGACTCCCCTCCGCCGCCAAAACCCCGCGCCATTCCCTTCCACTCTCCTCACCCAATCGCCAAACCAACCGACTCTCCGCCCGAAGTCGATGCCCATAATCAGAGTCGCTCGAAACCGAAAACGCCGCGTTATTGCGCCACTGCAGCTTGCGACCTTGCCCCAAGCTCACCAAGCTCTGAACCCCCATCGGAACCTGCAACACCGCACCGGCATGGCGCCCATTCTCGCGCCAAGCCACATCCGCCCCGAGCGAGACCATGGCAAAATTTTCATAAAAGGCGGTCGACCCAAGATTCGCGATCACCGAGGCCCCCGCCAAGCTCCCCTGCGTTTTACCCGTGGCCTCTTCATGCGCGAGATCGAGCACCTTCAGCCCAATCCCAAGCCCGCGCGTAGACTGGAAAACCGACTCCACTCCCTCCAACGTATCGCGAAATTTCAACAAATCCAAACCGGTAAACCGCCATGCGTCGACCCCCTCGGTTGACAGGTCAACCCGCCCGCGCCCCAAAACAACCGCGCTTCCGCGTTGCATCGCCACCCTCGACATCGCGCCCAAGGCTTGCTCCAGCACCGCCCCCTCCAACTGCAACACCTCTTTCTCACCATCCTCCTCATCATCATCATGGTCATCGTCATCACGCGGACGATTACCACCCCCGTCATCCACCGACGCAAATCTTCCTGCCACGCCAACTCGATGAACAAACAGACCCGTATGCCAGCTCCCCGCCGCAACGTGCTCCTGCTCCCGCGCGGCATGCGCCCGATCCAACCGCTCTCGCACATCATAGCCCAAACTCATCGGGTCGGTCGCCTGAAGCAACAGCTCCCTCTGACGCGCACGCGCCGCCGCGATGGCTTCAGAGGTATAGGTTTCGCACCGCGTCCCCTTGTCAGCAAACACCATATCCGCTTCCTGCAGCAATCCACACATGCTGTATAGCCCACCCAGCCTTTGCAGCCCACCCAGCCGATCCGCGCTCTGCCCATCATCCATGGGGAGATCCGGAAGCATTAAAATCCCATCCGCCCGTCGCCGCTCATCCGAGGCAAAAAACAAATCTACCGCCGGCCAATCTAACTCAGGAAATCGCTGCTTCGCCTCCGCGTAATCGGCGGCAAACAGCTTACGCGCAAGAAAACCATCCTGCCGATAACTCGAAAAAGCGGGCGACACCCGACGCGCCAATCCAGCCCGAACCAGATTCCCCATGAGACTATGCGGCGGCGCAACCGGCGGATGAAAGCGAGCCGTTTTTTCATCCCCAATCCCCTCCCCCACGACCTGCACTAAAACCGACCCACAGTTCTGACTAAAAAAGAAATACGGAGGCGCGGCGTGGTCACGCACATACAACAAATGCGCAAGCAGTCCGGCGCGCTGCTCCGGGGTCAAAAGCAACTCATAACGCAGCAGATCACGATCTTGCTCAACCGTATACGTCTTCACTGCCTGCTCCAAGGTTTGCCGATCCATGATGATGCGAAACCCACCCGCGAGCCCTTTAAGCGACTGCCAGATCGATACAAATGGCGACTCGCCATCCGGATTGGGCGCGACCAAATTCAGCCAATTATTTTTTCGGCAATCCTCCCGAACCACGGGAGCTTGGGACGGGGTTTCAACCACAACCGCCGAACCCGATTCGGTATCGGCCAAAAAGGAAACCACCAGGTCATGCGGATGCCAGCCCGACTCGCCCTCGATGGCATGCACCGCATCCGGATGCCGAAGCTTCACCCGCAATAAAAGATGCCCCGCAATTTCAGAAATATCCCCCGCTCCTGGGGTGGCATAAAGAATTTCAAACCCATCAACAAACTCTGGCCGAATCGCCGGCATGGCAACTTCATCCTGCGAATTCAGATCGTAAAAAATAATGTCATCCAGCAGATCCTGCCCCACACCCCTTGTTCCGCACACACACATCCCAAACCCAACGAGGCCCACGAAGATCCAAGACGGCATCAAGAAAAGTGGGATGCGGAAACACACGATACAAGCAAGGCAAGACGCTACGAATCGCGCCCGAGATCCCAAATAGAGCTCGGCTAAGACGAGGCCTGTTCGCGCTCCAGCGCGGGAATCACCCACGTCATCATCCGCTCCAGCTGATTCCGCGTTGGTTGACCCGGAACATCTTGAATCAGAACCAACGCAAGCCGCCGCTCGGAAACCCGAAGCTCATGCGCAAAACGCGTCAACGTCGTCCCCCGAAAAGCATAGGCATCTTTCAACAGCTGGTCCGCAATATCCGGATCCATGCGTGCCGCCTCATGCTTCTTCCAAGTTTTCGCCGTCGTATCCGCTAAGCTTTGATCCAAGCTCTTGCTCACCTCAAGCGTGCTGCGACCGGTCCGTCCCGAAACCTTGTCCACCAAACCGATGCTCGCCTGCAACGCTTTCGGCGTCACGTCACTGACATCGCTCGACACCTCCGTCGCAACCGTCGTCGCATCTAAGGTCGGCGCCAAGGTCACATCCGAAACCTTACTCGCTTCACCAGTCACTTTGGTTGACGCGTCGGACGAATGAGCCGTCGCCTCAGAAGAATAGGCCGCGGATTCGGTCCCGGTCCGCCCCGTCGCATCCATCAACGGCGCGGTGCTGTCAGAAACTTTCGAAGAAGCCCTCCCCGTTGCCGCACTCACATCCGCCGAGGCCGCCATCGAACGATCCGTCATCGGCTCCGTCAACTCAGTCGCCCGCACCGAGGCACCCGCGGTCGCTTCCATAGATTGGTACGCCAGGTTTTGGCTCGCAGCCGTAACCGGCGCGGTGGCATCGGCCGATTTCGCAGTAGAATCATCCGTCGCATTTGCGGTCTGATGTGAAACTTCCATCACCGCATCCGTGGCCGGGGCAGTGCCTTCGCTCGTGACCCGACTCACCTTTGCCGCCCCATTGACCCCAGCGTCGGTGGCCATGGTAGAGGAACGAATCAACGGCTCAATAATCGCTTCCTTGGTATTGTCCGTGGTCTCGTTGGTGGGCTCTGAGGTCGCATCGGTTTGCTGCGAAGTAGCAACCGAGGCCTTGGTGACCTGCTCGCCACTGACCCGCACACTTTTCTTGTAGACAAGATCAACCGTCTCAACCGTGGACACCCCAGAAACCGTGAAAGGCCCCGCCGAAGCAGACATCAAGGTGCCGGTGAGAAGAATGCAAACACTGCGGAGGGAAATGGCCATATCGATAACGTTTAAAATGAAGGTTGGTTAAGCAGATGATACTCGAATTAGACAGAAGAGGCAGGAAATAGTGTCCCTTTGTTTATAACCAAGCGAGCCACTTGAGCGGAGCGCGAGGCAAGCCAACAAAAAACGGACGAGGAGCCTGGGAGCGCCGACGTCCCCGTCGGCATTGGGACGCCGAAAATAGCGGCAGTGATTAGCCTCTTTACACCTCAAGTAAATCGTACCGCTCAATACTTGCGTATAATTCATCTCTACAATCAGCCCGAACCTTAAAAAGTGGCCCCTGTTCTCTCGCAGCCTTCTTTGGCTTCATAGATATACAATGGTCTACCGTTATCATTCCATTTAACAGTAAATCAAAAAACGCCCCAACTGAAGGCTCGCCAAGCAAATCGACATACCGATACTGATAAGCCGTTTGACCATTAAGATCGACCTTAAGAGCCGAAACTATAGCCGACTTGCCTAGTGCACCTAGCTTTGTCTGGAGCCGCTCGACATCCCAAGCTACCACCGATTGGTCTATCCCATCACACAAAGACCGCTCCTCAAGACTTGGAATTGCCGGGTCAACCTCCAAATAAAGCCCGAAACTATTCGGCCCGGCAGAACTGGTCGTACAAAAAAGCGATTTGGCATACCCTCTTGCAAAGTCCTCGCGCCCATAAGTTTCCACCAATGCCTTGGAAGACTTCAGTGTTGATAATGACCAATCAGCGACACAAGCAAATAAATTCGTTTTACCTGAAGTCCCAGTTAATGTTGTTGTAGCAGATACTGTGTAATTGAAAAGCGAGTTCCTGCGAGTCGTATTATGCTGTATACCGAGGTGCTCCTGAAGAGTTACACCAACAGCATTTGCACTACAAACCCTCGGTAAAACCGGCCCTTGTTCGGCTAGTTTTTTTAAGGAAAGTAAAAGTTTTTTTTTATCATTCATGAGGGAAAGTCAAGGTGAGGATCTTCATCTAAATCACTAATACCGGCAATATCGGCCAAATATTCAGAGAAAAAATCCTGCGAGTATTTGGAAAATTTAACGATATCGCCATCCGGATAGTGAACGACTTCCTTACCTGAATATAGGGATGCTAAATCGTTCATCTCTACACATGCGGCCAACCTCCGAACATCAGCGACGAAATCCAAAACCGCAACATGCGTCTTGGTACCGCTCAGCCTAAGCCCACGGCCAAGTTGCTGCAGAAAGATACGTCTGGAATGCGTGACTCTGGCAAAAACGACAATATTTACAGCGGGAACATCTATACCTTCATTTAACATCTCAATCGAGATAAGTACCCGCAACTTGCCAGTACGAAAATTACTCAAATTTTTGAACCGCTCTGCCCTGTGCAAACCAGAGTGTATGACCCCAGCTGCAATATCGAACTGACGGAAAAAACTCTGCAGCCGATGAGCATGCTCTTTTGACCTACAAAAAACTAAGGTCCTTGCGTTTGGAGTATTCTCAATCACCTCCGAAACGGATTCTATCATTCCCAAATCTCTTTCAGGAATATATAACTTCCGATTCAGGTCTCTCACAGTCAGGCCTTGTGAGCTTAACAACCTGATTTCCTCCCAATCGATGCCATCTAGCATCATCTGGTAGTCAACTCTGGACAAAAAGCCCTGCTGCATCCCTTCAACTACGTCCATCGAGAATATGGGGTCGCCAAACAATGGTCTAAGTGACTTACGATCGCCCCTCCAAGGGGTAGCAGTAACACCAAGTAGATATTTGGGACCTAAGAATTTTATCAGCTCTGTAAAACTCTCGGAAGGTGCATGATGGCACTCATCAACCACGATAAGGTCATATCGTTGCTCTAGCGACTCCCCTGAATTCATCGCAGCTGCTACACTCTGCCATGTAGCGAATGTTACCCCCACAGAGGAGATTGGAACCTCTCCATCCGTCCAGATATGAGTGTCCAAATATTTGGCAAAACTAGACCAACACGATACTTCTAACTGACGAACCAAATCTTGCAATTGGGCTAGAACCAGAACCTTCGCGTTCGCATTTTCTTCCAGATATTCTGCAATGAAGGTAGCCACTACCAAAGTTTTCCCTAGACCTGTCGCCAACGTTACGAGGCCTTTGCTTCTCTGAGCTTCAATAGACAAATGAAGCGCATCCACTGCAGCTCTTTGGTAACCGCGAAGCTTAGGCAATGAAGAAGGCTCTATCTGGAGCGTTTCGATACGTTTTAAAAAAAAGTCCCTATTCCAAAGGTAAACCTCAAAGCCTCGCTCCTGAAGTTCCCTTTGTACTTCCGACGCACCCTTTGAAAAATATTGGTTTGTAGCAGCTACGATTACATCGGCATCATAATCCCACATCGCGCTAAACGCTTCATTGACAGCAGACCGCCCCACCACGCCTGAAGAGCGATACTTTGCCTGCACCAGCCACCGTTTACCATTAAGTGTGCCAACAATGTCCGCACCTAAATCACCGGTTCCGCCGACAACACTCACATCAGCAAATCCACCATGGGACAAGTACCGGGCAATCATACGCTCGAAAGCTGGCCAAGGCCCCTCTTGTAATCGACGTAAACTAATGAAGGGTTTGGAATTCGTGATCAAGCCCGCCAATCATTGAGAATTTCGAGAGCAGAAGCTAACCGTTTTGCTTTGGCTCTCCAGAGTGTATTTTTCAATGAAGACCGATTCATGAGGAACCAATCGATATCACCGAGGAACGACCTAAGATCGCGCAAATAGGTATGCATTACCGAGGATTCATCAGCAGGGTCAGACCATTCGATTTTGAAAAAGCCCCTTCCAAAAACTAACTGGGGATTGGAGCAGGTAATATCACGAATTATATTAAACGGAGCATAACTTAAGAACTCGCATTTCTCCAGAGCTTCGGTCATTTGCAGATCATCTAATACCTCATTTTGTGCCATCCGTTTTTTTATACCGGCTAAATCTGTTGGTGGGATGTCGTGGTAGTTGAAATCACCCTGTGTAATTTCAGACCTCAACTGAGTAATTAGCTCACTATTAAAAACCTCCACTTGCCTGTGTAACTCCTCCACCGTAGGATATAATTCAGAAAAGTATTTTTCACGCAATGCAAGTTCAACAGCCGTAATAGGTATTTTAGACACTTCATTTTGAGCAGTTGAATGCAGATGATAGGCGAGTTCATTGATCAGGAAATCTTCGGGGCGTAAGAGGTTTTTCTCGAATGCTGTCGAATTTGGCCAGTACCTAAACACAAGTACCACCCCCTTTAGGGAAACTGAAAACCCATTTTCATGATCTCCCTCTAAAGCTTTCTCCGCGACAACTCGGATCGCAATATTATCAAACAGATCGATTGAGTACATCTTTGCAAGTAAAGGGTCAGGGACCGTTTTAACCTCCTTGACGGCCCCAATGCTAACTAATGGCACGGGATAGTTTTCATTTTTTGCGGGGGGTGGTTTGGGCGCAAAAGGGTCACCCCCTGTTACTCCATCTTGAGACGTAGGCTGCGGCTGGACGCTGGCTCTGTTCACCAAATCCCACCACTTTTCGTCACTCTGATAATCGGACTCCCCCGACTCGAAGCGTCGTACATAATCCTTGATTTCCTCATCCGATATCATTGCAGAACCATTTGGCCGCTGAGGCACCAAATTTTTAATACCAGCCTTAGCTTTTCGGAAGGCGGAAAATAACTCGGCCACAGGAGTGGTATTTGGAGGGTACCCTAAGTTTTTACCTATATTAGGCCTAATAGGCGCATCCCCTCGGATATGAAGTACAACGTCTCGCCAGTCTTGCGTGTCTTTTTGGAAAGAATCCTTTTGATGGGAGACCTTCACGAAATCAATCTCGAGTTCTCCCACAATCCGCCCAAGGGCACCATGCCCGTCAATTGGATATTCTAACTCTAACTCCTGCTCTTGGTTCTGCCAAAAAAACAGACTCTTATCCAACTCTGTAATCACCCGGCCATTTCTAATAAAATCAATTCCGTAATGTTCTTTGGCGAAGTATCTTTGTATGCCTAACCAACCTTTAATACGCCTTTCGCGACTTAGAATACCTGTATTCTCTCCGCAAGAAGGACAGTGTGATTCGTAGTTATCCAGCCAAACCCAACAAATGGAGCAGTATTTCTTTTCATCAAGAATATGATCGATATTAATAACAGCAGGTACCGGTCCAGATTTCGACTGGCCACTTCTCTCCGCAGACCAGATGCAATGCTTGAATGGTTTACACTTTTGTCCGTGATAAATGAGGTCGATGCTCTTTTCGCGGAGGATCCGCCCATAAATCTTGCCCAATTTCTGTGTTATTTTTTTTCTTTGGTACAGCGCCCTTAGATTGTCAGTTCGCAACTTCGTAATACGAATGGACGTGCCATGCTTTCCCATTTCGTCGGCTTTTTTAGGAACCCTCTCAACTGGTGCCAAAAAATGTCCCTCTTTCTCTAACTCCTGAAAATCTATTGTTACTTTCAGGAATTCCTTACTTTCTTTAGTACTAGTTATAACCTCAGTTCTGTGGCCTAATCTTGCTGTTGAAATGTTAAAGCCCATCCCGAAAAGCCCCATTTTGTCCACAGGGTTATTAGAAGAAAAACCCGCCTTTAGACTGCGACTAAGGGCTTCGAAAGTCATTCCCTCACCGTCATCCTTAATTTCAAGATACTGGCTGGGTTTTAATTCGTTCACATTGCGAGCCGGGAGGATGACCTTTATAGTCGGCCTCTCAAAGGAATCACTACCAACATAAGCATCGATTGAATTATCTATAATTTCACATAGACATTGCCATGCCTTGAAATCTATTTCTCCCAACATCCTTAGGACACGTGGACTAGGGGTAAGATCAATCGTTTTTTCCATAACACTCCATATACAGATAATTTTTGCACCAACTCAATCGCGGATAGATAATGTCGACGAAGAGCAATATACCTGTATAACGCAAAGCGCCCCCCTATCAAACCACATATTTTCAAATGTACTTAATATCATGTGTAACCATCGGCAGAAAACCCTGGATACAATCAACGACAAATGCTAGGTTTTACCCGAGAGCCACACAAAATGAAACCACAACCCAATGAACCATATTGAACTATTCGCAGGTTGCGGCGGACTATCACTTGGCTTAGAATCAGCTGGATTCGATCTTTTACTGGCCAATGAACTATCTCCAATGGCAGCTGAAACGTTTGCGTATAATCATCTAAACGCAGACCTTCCGTCAGGCAAAAACGTTGAGAAAATCCTGTGGATTAGCAGTTCCTTTCCGAGAAGCCAAATGACTAGTCGCCTGCGTGAAAATCCCGAAGAGGCGACAGGTTTAGGAGAACATCACTTTTCAGACCTATTAGAATTGGAGCCAAAAATTGAAGAACTCAAACGAAGTTTACTTGTCGGTAGCATAATCGACCTCAATAAGATTCTGGCTCAAGCCACAAAAAAAACACCAACGTCACTCCTAAAGCTCTTCCAGTCGGGATTCGGATCAGGAGAAGTCGACTTGGTATCGGGAGGACCTCCCTGCCAGAGCTTTAGCCTTGCAGGAATGCGGCAGCATTCGCACCGTCGGAATCGATTGCCAGGCGAATTTGCAAAATTTGTTCAACTAGTAAAACCCAAGCTAGTGCTTTTGGAAAATGTCAGTGGCATACTGAGACCGTTTAAAGTTGGTGAGAAAAAAAAATTCGCATGGTTCGAGGTTGCCAAAGCCTTCGCGCGAGAAGGCTACCTCCCGCTATGTTTACATGTAAATGCAAAATACGTAGGTGCGGCACAGAACCGGCCGCGCTTTATCATGATAGCGGTGCGCAAGGATATTTATCTTAAGTATAAAAAAAACTCACGGAATAATGATCCATTAATAGATGCGTTTAAGGGCTCTGAAACATTGATAAAGGAGCTCAAGAAGGGAAATGCTTCTTACGGCTGCTTGGAATATTTTGACATCAATAAATATGACAGTTTATTTCGGAACAGCCTTTTATCCCCCCTTGTAAGTCACAAAGATCCAGACGCGTCAGATAACCTGTTGGTAAGTGTAAAGGATGCAATTGACGACCTGAGGGAAGGCAGCGTTTCAACAAGCGATTACGTTCACAGATTAAACAACATCTTCGAACGGCATGAAAACCAACCCACAAACAAGCATAAGAATCATGAGCTTCGAGCCAATAGCGGGAGGGTGAGGTCAAGGTTTCGGATCTATCAAATCATGAACTCTCTGGACAAAGCTGAAGCAAAAGAGGTCAGTAACTTCTTACGAACGGATGGCCAAAGTGGAATCTGTAAGCCGACGCTTTCTGCAGTCAGCAAATTTTGGCTCCTAGGACTGGACGGTATTGTCATAAAGAAACCAAGTCAGGACGGCGTATTACGCATACTAAAAGAGTTATATACTAAGAAGCAGACACAAAAAGCCCTGATAGCCAATGCTCCTGCACCTGCCGCGTTATCGGTCGCAGACGACGCCTGCCATTACCACGAGAGCAAGTCTTCATTACGCACATTAACTGTTCGGGAAATGGCTCGGATACAGTCATTTCCCGACTGGTATGAGTTGAGGTCCAAAGTAACAACAGGCGGGCAAATGAGAAGGTTTGAGGTTCCACAATACACTCAAGTTGGGAATGCGGTGCCCCCGCTTCTGGGATTAGCTTTAGGGCAGGTTTGTAGAGCCTTTATTGAAAAAGCTAACGGGTCCTAACGAGGGAATGAAAACAGAATTAAAGGTCGCGGCCATTCGCCACACGAGAGCGTATTGACAAGATGATTAAAACGTCGGCGCTCACAGGCTCCTCGTCCGCCTTTGCTTCCGCGCTTCTAGAGCTCGCTTGCCCTACACACTCGCTGGGCAGCCATTCCTCTGCCAAGTATTCCTTTGCCAGCCATTCCTCTGCCAACCATTCCTCTGCCAACCATTCCCTTGTTAAAAGATGCCGACGGGGACGTCGGCGCTCCCAGGCTCCTCGTCCGTTTTAAGTTCCGCACGCGTAAGCCTCGCTTGCCTACACTTTCGCTGACCAATCATTTCTTTGACAACGATTCCTTTGCCACTATTCCCTTGCTAAAAGATGCCGACGGGGACGTCGGCGCTCCCAGGCTCCTCGTCCGTTTTAAGTTCCGCACGTGTAAAGCTCGCTTGCCAACACTTTCGCTGATCAATCACTCCTCTGCCAATCATTCCTCTGCACCCATTTCCTCAGCCACCCATTCCCCATGCCAACAGATGCCGACGCGGGGACGTCGGGGCTGCCTGGCTCCTCGTCTGCCTTTACTTTGCGCTCGTAAGCCTCGCTTGGATGCCAGAGCGCTCTCCGAACCGCGATGCCCGATAAAACACGTGTTTTGACCGAAAATGGCTGTTTTCACTCACTCAACCTCGCGGATGATGCAAAAATGTA
>ENA-ORXR01004975-ORXR01004975.1-marine-metagenome-genome-assembly--contig:-NODE-4975-length-10823-cov-9.318351_pt1 | contig 10823 bp, 8 predicted proteins | sample MGYA00237866_ERZ511479 | MGnify/ENA metagenome assembly ERZ511479 | reverse complement strand
CGCTCAAACGATGCAACGCGCTTTACAGGCGCAACAGGGTTGCTGGTCAGTTTGAATCCGCTAGCGCGACTGGATGCGAGCGGGTCGGTGACGCTGCCCAGACCAAATGTGTAGGCCGCGCTTAAATAGCTGCGAACACGATTTGTTTGCGTAGTGTGGCCCGCGTCAATGATTGCTCGCAGGATGGTCAGAATATCCTCAGTCGTTATGTCGCTTGCTTTGCGTTCTGATAAATCAGGCTGACATTTGATTACCCAGTGCTTTAGAGCATTGCGAACGACTTTGGCGCTGGCTTTCTGCTCAGCCTCCAAGTGCTGCCAGTAAGCAGTACATAGGTTGCTCAGAGAATAGTCGCGAATTTCTTGCTGTCGTGTTTGCCGGTCTTGGCGTGAACGCTGGAGTGCTTCGCTAGCTGCGTCACGCTGCTCCCGCATATAGCCCAGTAAATCACCATGCTCTTGCTGAATAGCTGCCAGTTTAATTGCTCGAGCACGTGCACCGGCCAAGTTGTAAGCGGTTGAATCCGCACCACCCTTGCTGTCACCGTCACGGCTATGCTCGCCCAGCGGGCAACGTGCTTTCTTGCCGTTATCCCAATACTGGTAGTAATAGCGCACTTTTCCGGTTAACCCTCTGGCAGCCAGACTCCCGCCAAGAGCCACAGGCTCGTAACGTGTTCGGCTAGTGCCTTTTAGTGATTCGACGCCCGAAGTGGTAAGTTTTGCCATTACGTGCCCTATTGGTGCCCTAATCTGCAACATGCTCAGCAGCTAAATGAAACTGCTTGAACGCCTAACCTATTGTATTACTGGAATATTAGATATGCAATGGCGTTCAGAAGATTTCAAGGAATTGCGTAAATTAATGACTGTTAATCATTGGGTCGGTGGTTCGAGCCCGCCCCAGGGAGCCATTTTATTCCATGGCTTAGTGATAATTCTCAGGTTGGAAGTCCTTTTCCACCTGAGAGCCATATCTGTTTTATCAGCCTGATTTACTCGCTGGCCATTTCTTCCTGGAAAACCAAACAAGCATCACTATAGCTCTACGGTCTTATATAAGCATATCCCTGCTCTTGGAGTGTAATAAGCTGGATAACACCAGAGGGCACCATGTTTGCCTCTTCCACTAACTCCACATCTTTACCCGCCTTTTTGGTCATTGCTGAGTGGGTATTTCCACAGGCTGAAAATGTCAGGTCTTCAATCTCCAGCGACATTTGTGAAATTCGATCGCTAACCGGGGATGTATCGGCTCGCAGCATGTGCAAACCGGGACCGTATGCGACAACTTCAATTTCCACTTTTTCATCAACGGAATCGTAGTATTTCTTAACATTGGCAACATTGTTAAGTGCCATATTCATTCTGGCTGGGTCGTTGTCATCCACATGTATTACAACTTTATGTGCGGCATCGTCAGCCCATGCACTGGACATACTAAACATGCCCATTATTAGGGCCAGAGTAAACGCTTTAAACATTAGTAAAGTGATTTTCATTTCTGCTCCAAGATAGTATTAATAGCGATTGGCAAAATCGCCCAACCGCCGCGTATTGGCTAAGCTGAAATCGTTGTATCCTGCCTGACACCACTATATCACCACAATTTACATGGCGACAGGTTCGCGCAGGTTGCGCTCGTCATGCTGATGATGATTTAGTTGCGTAACTATTCGCTTTGAAAAGCCAGCTTTATCCCAAGCAAAATCAGAATGCTGCCGCCTGCCCCTTCCATCACATTAGCAACACGACTGGAACGCCTTAACCGGTCTATAATCATTCCCGCAAAGTAGACGCATAATAGATCTGCTGACGCGAAGATGATGTTGACGACAGTGCCTAGTATCAAAAGTTGAACCCAGAGAGGAAAAGCGGCGGCAGGGTCGATAAATTGGGGCAGAAACGCGATAAAAAACATTGCTGTTTTAGGATTGAGTACCTCCACGGTCACACTTTCCAAAAACGCTCGCCAGCCTGTTTGTCCGGTTCCTGGCTGGGTATCCATTTCAAGTTTGTGGGCCTTGAATGCGCGAACAAGCATTCTTAATCCGAGCACGACCAAGTAGATGACACCCACTGATTTTAATAACAAATAGACCGATGGCACAGCATGGAAAAGCGCGGAAAGCCCGGTTGCGGCTGTAACGACATGAAAATAACCACCAACATGCAACCCAAATGCAGCCATCAATCCGGCGGTACGACCACGCGCTAACGTCTGCGCTGAAGCGTAAAGCATCCCAGGGCCAGGTATATAAGCGAATGGGATGATCACTATGAACAGCGTGAGCAGGATTTCGAAAGACGGCATTAATACATCAACAACAGGGTCAGGTCTTTGATTTTGAATGGATTAGAGGCGTCAGCAATAGGGTCAGGTCTTTGATTTTGGATGGATTAGAGCCACCATGACGAACGTAGTTTAAATTAAAACCTATGTTCAATTTGACGACTCTAATCCATCCAAAATCAAAGACCTGACCCTATTGCCTGCAAAATCAAAGACCTGACCCTATTGAACGTGACCCTATTGAACGTTATCGGTCTCTGGAACGACCCAGATTCTTAAGCAGCTCATCTACATCCACGGACGATTGATCGTCAGTTGGTTGCGGTGGGATAGCTGCAGCATTTGTATTTCCAGCGCTGCGTTGCATCGCAGCACGTTCGCGCAGATAACGCTCGTAATGTTCATCACGTTCTACAGGCTGCTTAGCCGCCCCATTAGGTCGTTTGTTCAATATAGGCGGAGCTGACCCGACACTTTTTTGCTGTACTTTTCTGGCAGCAGTATTGCTGGCTCCCGGCCGCATCTGGACAGAGGCTTCACTTTGTAAAGATGCCGAAGCTTCTGATGCACTATCGTCTTCCACCAGAACCACACCGCTTTCTAGAATAAGCATAGCGCCCTGATGCATGGTTTCACTGATGTCCTTTAAATCTGTTGGCGTAAATGTGCCCAAATTTGCCAGCGTGTTCAAGTCTTCGAAGATGGGCAATGAGGCCACCAGTTCATCCAGGTCTATATCGTCGTCTGGGTGCAGCTGAGCAAGCGCTTCAGGAATAGAGGCGATAACTGCGCTCACTGCAGCAACGCTGTCCCGTTCACCCATAAAGTGGATGTCACGCGTCTCTTTACCGCTGATGCTGTCAAGGCGTAAGTCCATAGCAGGCTTACGCGCAATACTGGCGCAAGCCGAATAAAGCATATCGATACCGTCGATTGAACGGGCAATGCGATCAGGGTCTGATGCCCGCTCACCGGCATCATTTAAGCGTATGCCAAGCAACGACTCGCCCGCTACAGGCAACCCTGCCGTAGCAACAGTTGATGCTGAGCTATTCACTTTGCCAAGCAAATTGATTAAGTTAGGTAGGTGTGTCGATGCAAACAAAACTCGACTAAACAAGTGCACAAGCTCAGCCGCATTTTTACGCGGATCTGCAGCAGAAGCTAACAAGCTTTGCCAGTACTGAGTCGTGCCCAGGTTTTCCAGGAACATACTTCTCGCCACGGCTTTTTCGGCCGGCGAAAATTTATCCATGTTCTCCATAATGACCGCACCAGAATGCCCAAGACGTGCAGCAGCCACTGCGCGCTGATCTCCTTGCGCGGTGCGGTATTCCTTTACTACAGCCAGAATATCGGCTTTATTGAGAACTTCAACCACTCGGTGAATGGCCGTACGCAGCTCGTCTGCGTGCATGTTAGGCTCCAAAGGTACCATCTGTATCCACTAGTTAATCGGCCAAAATGCGAAATGGTTAAGCAAAATAAGCAATTGATTAAACAGCTACAAACGGCTTAAGCACCATAGTTACGATTTACACTAAAAACCAAAACCGTTGCTGCTAATTTGTGACGCAGTTACGGTTTTACCCTGCTCCCTGCGCTGTCAACTTTGCGATATTCATTTGACCAACCGACGCGCGGCTTGGTTTGCAGAGGTGGCACAGTAAAGTTGAAAGTATTCTACACGCCATTTACGCCAATTTATGGACGCAGGACGCCTGTTCAATTGAAAACATCTCGATTAGGGGCGCTCAGACTGGCCAATTGCGTCTTTTCAGCTTCGTTTGCCGCTCAAAGAGCCACTTGGGTGGCTCCCGAGCGACACTGTCATTGCAGCAAGGCTAGTTACCAGCGGGCCTGATTGACGAACCACTTTCTAGCTTACAGACAAGTTAGCTAACGACACGGCAGGCAAGCGCACCGGTGAGTCAGCTTATGGGCGCGGCTTCTCGCGCTGGCTGGTTTGCGGTCATCGGGGCCGGCGTTGAGATTGGTGCTTCTGACCCAGGGCTCGCCGTTGTCTTACCTTGAAGAGCATCCACCACAGCTTGAATCGGAGTTTGCATGTACGGCGCAGGATCGATATCCAGAGCAGACAAAACAGACGATGTCACTGAGACAAGATTATGCTCAGAGTCTAAATCGGTGTGGGCAGACAGGTCTGAATGGCCATTGAAAACAAAGCAACACCCACCTGGTATGTGTTGAGCGGTTGAACCACTCATGTCTTGTATCTTGTCGATTGCCAAACCAGCTTCTGCCAAACTGACAGTCTTGTTGCCTACCGAAATGCTGCTAATATCGATGTTGTTCTGGAAAACCAGAAACGCACATTGCTTGTCGTTGATTGGTTTTACGATGGGACGCTGGCCATTGATGTCCATTCCAGCGCAGATTTGCTCAAACTTTTGCAAGCCATCTTCGTTTTTGAACTCGACAACATACTCTGGCTCCATACCGGTGCGCTTTTCGTATTCTAAAGACTCAAAACCAAGCGAGTGCATGAAAGCATCGAAATCGCCAATGATTAGCTGATTGTGGGTTGGTTCGTGTTCTATTCCTTCTTGACCCATGCTGGCAATAACCAGGACAGTGAATTCAGGGTTTGCCTTAACGAATTTATCCAGCTTACCCATCATGTAATCTGCTTCATCCATGGCAGCATCAATTTCACCAGAGTAAGTATCACGCCATTCCTGAGGCATACGATTGACTTCGTAATCGTCCTCATACTTGGCAGCCCAATAACGATGCATATTAGCTGCAACATGATTGGCAAAGATTGTTGAAAAATCAGGCTTGGTTTTTTTAACCTGCTGGAAGACCACATCAAAGGTGAGAAGTGCCTGGATGTTTCGTCGTCTGACAATCCGTACGCTATTTCGTCGCTCAGCAATAAGCTGCTTAACCGTTTTAGCTATAGTGGAAACCGAAATACCCAGTCGTGGCAAGTTGAACAATAAAGAGCTGACCTCAGCTAAGCCAAACCCACCACGGCGAACATTACGGCCTGATCTTTGAACGGCCATATTGTTTAGCCGCTGAAATGAGCTTAAATAATTAGGCACTGTTTCAAACGTAGGTGCAAAAGGGTCGGTCAGATAAAAAGAAACATTGTCAGTTTTTTCAGGCACCGGGTAAGAGCCGATTGACGCACCAACGCCAATCTCTTTTCCAGCATCGCTGATCAGCTCCCACACTGGCGGATAATGTTCTTTTCCTTCTGCCTCGGTTTGGTTGTACTCAACGTAGCCGTGTTCTTGATCGGGAACCGCACGATGAAATGTTTGCCAACTGATTTTAGGGTGCAATTGAATGGTGTCAGGCGTGGCCGCTATAAAGCGCGCAGACCGTTTGACTACAGATGCCCAGTAGGAAGATGGATTGTCTTGGATATACGAATCTATAACACGATTTGGTACTTCGTTAATTTCCAAAACTATAATTTTATTTTTCACTGTCCTACTCATTATTCATTGTCCTACCCTAAGTGGCGCACATTCGAATGCGATGCCTTTTTAAATGCAAACTGTTACAGCTCGTTCACGACTGGTTTTTACATCAGGTTTTTAATTTTAAACCACAGCATAGTTACATTTTGCAGACTTTCTAAACTAAATTCGCCGTCTGGATATGCCCCGCTATCGTACCAAATAATGCTGCTTTTGCAACGCAATGAGATACTTAAACTCGACTCACAATTATTCAGCATAAGTGCGAATCTAACAAGCTAAATACACTTGAAAAATACTTGTATTGCGGACCGATCTAACCCAAAAAGTTCCTCGCTTCACAGTGATGAGTATATCTACCCTGTCCCGGCCGCCCTATTATCCACTAATCATTATGCGAACTGACGTAAAACACCGTATCTATTTTGCGAACCTGGTCCAAAACGAAGACGCCAGTACGTAGTTCTACGTACACAACAGCCCCTCAATGACTCGGGAATATTCCATTCCACTGTGTAAATTGAAAGGCCCGTAACTCCGTTGCTACGGAGCACAAGCCGGATTGGATCTGGCCGCACGTTGAAAACATAGGGTAATCCCCAATTGTTCCAACCGGTTCACACTGCCATTCTCCGACTTCATTCGAAATTGGAGATCAAGCATGCCCCCCGTTTATGCACAAAGAAATGATGCGGCTCGCATAGCCAGCAGTTCAGCAATGTACTACGGAATACCTACCTCAACGCCGTACTCACCATCGTCATCCAGATCAACCTCGGAACGCGTAACGAGTAGCCTAACGACTGCTAAAAGGTTAACGAGTAACAATCAATACTACGGAATTCCTCAATCAAATCCAGATACACAAGAACCTGATAAAGAATTCAACGGACCCTATAGAACAAACGTCTGTAAAGATCTACTGGAACGAAAAAACGACAACGGTGAAACCAAGACACCTTATGTAGCTAAGTTTTGAATTCAATCCCGAAAGTCGCAGGCCTGAAACAACACCTACAGACCCCAAGGGCTCTCGGTCCAACACCATGAAACTAAACGGTGGCAATAGCGAAGAGTATCGCGATAACAAAGAAGTCCCAGAACAGCATAAGTACAAACCCAAAGTCACTATTGGCGATAACTTTCGGGAAAGTGATCAACTCATCTAGGTCGACCCTCATTTCCATGATGAAGGTAAATGGGGTAACGATAAAAACGGTGCGTCAGCTGACTATACGGTTGGATTGCAGTCCAAAGGCGCGCAGGATACGAATTCAACAAAGACAATGTCAGGCTGACCGCCGCAGGGGAAGTGTTCTACGGCTTTGAAGGCAATGTAGAAGGCCACATGACAATGGGACCTGTTAAACAAACTACGTCAGCAGAATTAAAAGTTGGCGTTGGTGCCAATGGAAAAGCAGATCTCGTTATCGATCCAAGACAAGGCGCGGCTGTGGAAATACAAGGAGAAGTATTTGTTGGCGCTGAACTCATACTCGAGCAAAAAACTCAATTTGGAGATTCAGCTGAAGTCGGTGGCGGGGTAGATATTAAAGCCGGGATTGGAGCCGAATTAAAAGGTGACCCAGAAATTGGCTATGACAATATCAGTGTTGATTTGTCAATTGGTGTAACGCTTGGCTTAGGTGCTGACTTCAATGTGGATGTTGCCATCAGTCCTGCCCCGATCAACTTGGCACATTGGCGTGTCGCTTACCATCAACATGGGACGGTGCACGGCCCGACGGCGTGGAAGCCGCCTGGGTAGATCAACACACAGCCGGCTTTAAAGACAATGTCACACTGAAAATTCACACTATCAAAAAGGCAGAAGACCCTTCGGTTGCACTGGACGATTATTTCGAAACCTTGGTGGAGACAACGGGTGTAACAACTCAACGCTTGGTTAAAACGACCGACAGGCGAGATTTTTCAGTGCTGAACAACGTACACGGACACGCACTGAATCAGGATGCTACCGTTTTGTATACGGAGAATGCCAACAATGCTTACCTGGTTTGCTTGTCCAGCACGCATATCAAGCATGCTGGTCAGGTTGACCTGAGTACCGCTGTGATCATTCAATAATAAAGTTTGCTGCCATAAACGTTGCTGCACAAATTGTTGCGCACTAGGGAGTAGCGCATTACGATGTGCACCCTGACTGTGATGCAGTCAGGGTATTATTTTTTAAAATTGATTGGGAATAGTTAGGTAAAAAATCTCAGATTGTCTTGCCAGCCATTACCTAAGTTTGCCAAGTCAGGCCATTTGTTATTGTTCAAATAGACCAGCATTTGGTGTTAAACATGTTGCTTTTAATTATTCAATAACTGGTCACCACTGATGTTTGTCATTGTAAATTGCACCTGATCACCACCTGGCAGCCCATCACCCAGGTTAATGCCTCGCTCTAGAGTTATTGGGTCAGCAATAGTGATAGTGCGTCTACCCTCCCCATCAATTGAAACAGCCGCTGTCCCGGTAGCTGCGACAGAATCCCATGAAGTTGCTTGAACCGGGTCAGTATTTATAGTCCCAGTTGTAACAGTGATAGCAATGGCCGCAGCGCCACTTTCATTTGCTGCGATAACGCCGTCGAGATTGGTAACCGCGTAAATCCCCGCAGGAGAATTGGTGATGGTAAGTGCTAAAGCCGCACCGGAATATAATCCGTTAGTCCTATCGAAACCTGTCGTTAATACGGAAACAGCTACAAACTCATCTGAAGTTTGCTGTGCGGAAGCACCTCCAACATACTGGTATTGGCCGACGGTCCAAGAATTATCAGCTTGGCTGTCCGCTTGATCAGTGGTCTGCTGTTGTTCCGATTGATCGTTGCTATCCGATGGATCGTTGCTATCCGATGGATTGCTTGCGTTAGGATTACCATCTGTAGCGGAATTCCCGCCGCCACCACTACAGGATGCAACAGTTATGAATAGCATTGAAAATAAAATTGACTGTACTGATTTACCACTGATTACTCGTTTGAAAAAGACCATGTCCTGGTTTTCTTTTATTATTGATTATTGAGTTTTGGGTGTAGATTGTTTTGCACGCAAGCAATCCGCAATAGCGCTGCCACACTCTACAGTATTAGCTTTACCATTTGAATCAGCCGTTCTCGTTGCAGGATTGGCAAGCACTGTTTCAATGGCTGACACTATGGCCGCTTCTGCATCGTTAAAACCAAAGTGACCGAGCATCATGGCAACAGACCATATCTGACCCACTGGATTAGCGCGGATATTGTTCTGCCATGCCTTTAACCCGCTCGTCTCAATAAGGCATGGCTATCGCTATGCTATTGGAATCAATTGTAGAAATCAGTTTTACTGAGCGACTGGCGGCGACCTCTAACGCACACTTTATTAACGGCATGACCAACAGAATTTCATCAACGACGTTGCTCTATTATTTCACTTCTCAAGGAGTATTACTAACACAGCAATTAATGCACGCCGGGTTTAGCCAGAAACCAATAAAGTGAGAACGCGGAGGTTGTTCTTCAACTATGAACAACCTGGTGACTTTAACTTGAATAATTACGATTTTAACCGTGTCCAAAGACAAAATATGAATTGATCGAAATTACATTGTCAGATCATTTCTGTCGTTTTATCAGGCTGCAAATTTTACTTGGCTTTTGGTTTAGCCGATTGCACACTCAATTTTTTTATTAAGTGCATCAGCTCCAGAAAATCTCTACATCGGAAGTAGTAATACCTTTGGGTAGCGCAGCCTGCAGATTTAAGTGGCGATCACAAAATTAAAATTTATATCTCTTCTATTTGCACATAGCATGACCAAAGACGCATCGTAGTTTGCAAGTTACTTGGTAGGGTGCTGGCAAATTTAGTGCGCAACAAATGTTGTGCTCAAGGAGTCACATCATGTTTCGCCATTTTTTCCCCACCTTACTCTTAGGTCTATCTTCATTCGCAGTTTCAGCTGACAACTTTGATCCAATCGATACCGTTGGTGTTAGCGGCAACACTATTTTTTGGTCTGCGTACGATTTCATGCAAGTCACAGACAGTTTGTCAGGTGAAATAATTTGTGATGTTGGATCAACAACTTGTCAAACAGGCTTAGGTAGATTCTATGCGACTGATATAGAGACGGGCCAATCACGCGAATTATTGGTATGTGAAGGAATTAATGATTGGCGGCATTATGTCGATCAACGAATTGTATTAGGCGATTACATTGGTAATACAGAATCAGAGTTAGAAAACAAACCTGCCTGGACACGTCAGGTTGAGTTAATAGTTCAAAACAATACACACAACATTGAAGCGTGCTGGCCGCGTGGCCACGAAGTTGAAACTCAAAGTTGTTATGTCCATAGGCATCATTCCGACATAACCGTTCCGAGAAGCATGGTGAAGTCACAGCCAAACGACTTCTCTTTTCTTGAACCTTACCTGCAGTGGCATACCGAAGGGTTTGATCAAGTCACTATTCCGGACACGTTGCTTTTAGAAAATGAAGAAGATCTTAACCAAGTAAATATAAATCTTTTGTACCGCGAATGCGAATACGACGCTACTGGACCTCAAGGTCCACAAGGTGAAGCAGGCGTTAAAGGTGATACTGGCTCAACAGGTCCAGTTGGTCAGCAAGGTGCAAGAGGTGCAACTGGTTCTAGAGGTTTGACAGGTGCTGTTGGTCCTCAAGGTATACCGGGTATTACAGGTGCAATGGGTGCTGTAGGCCCTAAAGGCGATACCGGTGCAACAGGTGCAACAGGTGCCAATGGTGCTAAAGGTGATACTGGTGCAACAGGTGCCGATGGTGCTAAAGGTGACACGGGTGCGACCGGCGTTAAAGGCGATACTGGTGCGACAGGCGCTGATGGCGGTAAAGGTGATACCGGCGCAACTGGTGCCGATGGCGCAAAAGGTGACACAGGTGCAACCGGAGTTAAAGGCGATACTGGCGCAACAGGTGCCAATGGTTCAAAAGGCGACACTGGTGCAACCGGCGCTGATGGTGCGACCGGCGTTAAAGGCGATACTGGCGCAACAGGTGCCGATGGTGCTAAAGGTGACAAAGGTGATACTGGTGCGA
>ENA-ORXR01004974-ORXR01004974.1-marine-metagenome-genome-assembly--contig:-NODE-4974-length-10828-cov-3.907078_pt1 | contig 10828 bp, 9 predicted proteins | sample MGYA00237866_ERZ511479 | MGnify/ENA metagenome assembly ERZ511479 | reverse complement strand
CTCTTTCCCTACACGACGCTCTTCCGATCTTGCGATCTGGCCAGCGTTAGCAATCGCCAGTTTTACCATTGCGGTTAACTTGATAGTTGATGATATCTCTGCCAAGTCTGGTGGAAGTCTCGCTAAGAAGATGATCTAAGGGGCAGATATTATGAGAGATGATGACAAAGAAATTTTAGTCGAAGTTAAAGATCTACGTATCAGCGCTACCAGTGATGACGGTGTAGAAATCCCCATTGTAAAAGGCGTGGATTTTAATATTCACAAAGGTGAAGTGGTTGCGCTGATAGGGGAATCTGGCTCCGGTAAAACGACGATATCTCTATCTGCTTTGGCTTATACCAAACCGGGTTTGAACTTTGCCGGTGGTGAGGTGAAGTTACGCGGCGAAGACCTGCTGTCGATGGACCCCCTGAAGCAGCGTGAAATGCGCGGTGCTAAGGTAGCTTATTTGGCACAAAGTGCGGCGGCAACGTTTAACCCTGCACTGACCATTGGCGAGCAGGTTACCGAATCTGCTGTTCTGCATGGGATACTTGATCAGGAAGCGGCAACCAAACGTGCTGAAGAGCTCTATGAAGCCTTAGAATTACCCGACCCTCATCGCATAGGGCATCGCTATCCGCATCAGGTATCTGGCGGACAGCTACAGCGTTTGATGGCGGCCATGGCGCTTTGCGGTAAGCCAGATTTAATGGTGCTTGATGAGCCGACAACCGCTCTGGATGTAACAACGCAGATCGAAGTGTTAAAAGCATTTAAGAAAGTTATTCATGAAGAAAACTCGGCGGCGATTTACGTGACCCATGATCTTGCCGTAGTGGCGCAGATCGCTGATCACATCGTCGTGTTGTACAGCGGCGAAGTCATGGAGCAGGGACCAGCTGACCAGATCATCAACCGTCCGCAGCATGCTTATACCAAGCGTCTGATGGAAGCGGTTCGACCTAAGCCGATTGCCGGTCTCGGTACGGATGTGGGCGAAGAGCACGACCGGGATACCGATAACTTGGAAGTTCGGGAAGTAACCGCAGGTTACGGCGGAAATGTTAACGGCGAGCCTAAAATACCCATCCTCAAAGATATTAATGTCAGTGTAAAAAATGGCCATGTGGTCGGTGTCATTGGTGAGTCAGGCTGCGGTAAGTCGACCTTGGCGCGAGTGATGGCGGGCATGCTACCAGCGGCACGTGGCGACATTATCTTAGACGGTGAGAAGCTTGAAGGTAGCCTGCAGGATCGTAAGCTTTCAGAGCTGCAGAAAGTACAGTTCGTCTTCCAGATGGCGGATACTGCGCTCAATCCTAAGCAGCTGATCGGTAATATTATTGGTAGACCTCTGGAGTTTTATCACGGGCTTAAAGGCAAAGAAAAGCACGCTAAAGTGTCCGAGATTCTGGAATTAGTTGAGCTTCCACCAGAGTTTGCTAATCGCTATCCCATGGAACTATCAGGCGGTCAAAAGCAACGGATCAATCTTGCTCGATCGTTAGCGGCGACACCTGAGGTTCTGCTGTGTGACGAAGTAACCTCAGCGCTGGACAGTATCGTTGGTGCAAACGTCATCAAACTACTGACTAATCTGCGCGATAAGACTGGCGTATCGTTTGTTTTCATCAGTCATGACTTATCTACCGTTGCGTCATTTGCCGACGAAATCGTGGTTCTTTATGCAGGGCGCGTAGTCGAGCAAGGCCCGACAGATGAGGTATTGGTTCCACCATTCCATCCTTATACGCGACTACTAATTAGCTCGGTACCGGAAATGCGCATCGGCTGGTTGGAAGACACCATGCAAAAGCGTGAGATGGCCGTTGGTATCTCGCGTGGTGTGGAAATGACCTCGGTGGGTTGCCCATTCTTCAATCGCTGCCCGATGGCGATGGAGGGAACTTGCGATACGCAAATACCACCTATTATGACGTTGAATGATGGGCATGAGATTAGCTGTCATCTAACGCTTGAGCAATTGAATGAGGTTGAGGCGGATACTCGAAGGACTTTGGATGCTGCTGAAGCTTGATTGGCGTGCCCCTGTCGTGCGCTACTAAATATCGTCGTGCAGAGAAATGAGTTATGTATAGATTGATGTCAGTGCTGGCTATCGCCTTTTTTGCCTTCATATTGTGGATAATTTTTCTGGCAAACACAGGTAGTAGCAGTGTTTTCTTTGCCTTTGTCAGCGCTATTCCCTATGGCGACAAGTTTGGTCATTTCGGCTTATTTGGTGTACTGACCTTACTTTCAATTGTAGGACTAAGATTTCGTACTTTAGCAATTGGCAAGTTTAAGATATATCATGGCTGCCTATTGGTTGCCCTGTTCGCCGTGGGTGAAGAGATTAGCCAAGCCTTCATATCATCCCGAACGTTCGATCTGATAGATCTTGCCGCGGACTTTATCGGTATTTCTCTCGCCGCTGGATTGGCATTTTTAGCCAATAAATATTTAACCGCATAAGTGCTAATGCAGCGTCGGCCAAACAACGTTATTCAGGATATTTGAGCGTTATCCTCCAGAATCATCGCTGCACCTTTCTCACCCACCATCATCGTCGGCGCATTGGTATTACCCGAAGTAATCACTGGAAATATCGACGCATCAACGACACGTAAACCAGCCACGCCATGAACTCTTAAACGTTCATCAACGACAGAGTTTGCAGGATCCTGCCCCATACGACAGGTACCAACCGCATGATAAATTGTGCCTGCGCGCGCTCGGAAATCTTCAAGCAGCTCATCGTCAGACTGCACGGCTAAACCGGGTTTAGTCTCCTCTTGTATAACCGACTTTATCGACTCACTTTCAGACAGATCCCTTAAAATTCTACAGCCAGCAATGGCCTCCTGAATATCTTTTTCAGCATCCAGATAATTTGGGTAAATCAGTGGTTTATCCAACGGGTCATTAGACTTTATTGCCAAGTGACCCCGACTTTCTGGGCGACAAGCGTTAAACGACATCGAAAAAGCCGCATAAGGATCAGGATTCATCAATTTGCCATCACCGGGGTTTAGTGTATAAGTCAGCGGATTGAAGTACAATTGCAAATTTGGCGCGGCTTCTTGCTCACTGGAGCGTACAAAACCACCTGCCTGGTTGACACTCATTGACAACAAACCTTTACGACGAAACACATACTGCAAACCAACCTTAAGCTTACCAAGTAGTGGATATAATTCGTTATTGATCGTCGGCTTGCGGCTTTTATAATAGTGAGTCAGCGCCAGATGATCCTGCATATGCTGACCAACTGAAGTGTTTGGAACCACTACGGAAATATCGTGTTTTTTCAGCAGCTCAAGATCACCAATACCTGACAGTTGCAGCAGCTGTGGTGAGTTAATCGCACCGCCTGAGACAATGACTTCTTTGCGAGCGGTAACCGTGTGCAAGGAGCCGTTCTTAAGATACTCAACACCGATGGCACGGATTACCTCATCAGTATCAAACAGTATCTTTGTAGCGTTTGCTTCAGTGCGAACTTGCAGGTTTGCTCGCTTCATTACTGGACGTAAAAAAGCATTCGATGAGGACTCGCGCCAGCCTTTGCGGGTATTGATCTGAAAGGTGCCGATCCCCTCCATTTGCTCACCATTGAAGTCCCTAGTGCGCGGGTAGCCGATTGACTCGGCCCCACTTATAAAATTCTGGCAAAGCGGATGCACCTGATCCTGCATATCAGTTATATGCACCTCACCACCACTACCGTGATACTCACTCTCACCCCACTCGTGATCCTCGTAGCCTTTGAAAATGGGCAAGACATCATCCCAGCCCCAGCCAGCATTTCCCTCGTCACGCCATGTATTAAAATCCAGAGGCAAGCCCCGGATAAACACCATTGCGTTAATCGAGCTAGAGCCACCCAGCACCTTGCCGCGTGGCCAATAAGCAGAGCGATTATTCAAGCCTTGCTCTTTCTCTGTGTCATACATCCAATTAACTTTAGGATTGAAGAACGTCAGACCGTAACCCAGCGGCATCTGTACCCAGATATTGCGATCAGTCGAACCGGCTTCCAGTAGCAGCACGCTGTTCTCTCCATCAGCCGATAGTCGATTGGCCAACACACAACCCGCTGAACCTGCCCCAACAATGACGTAATCAAATGCTTCATTCATATTATTAATGCTTTAATTTCATTTATTTATGGGACTCTCAAGGTGGGAAGTTATAAATGTAAGCTGCTCGGCAAGCTATCTTCTGGTTACAAACTTCCATCTTACAATACAGGCGTGGTTGGTAGCTCAGTCATTGCTAATGACATAGGCACAGGTTTACAAATCACTCAGGTTAATACAACACACCGACAGTGATTGACGTTTTAGCCAATGATAACGGTGTAGGCTTAACGATCAAACAAGTCAACACAACAACTGTAAGGGGTGGCAAAGTTAGCATCACCAGTGATGGTAAAAAAGTGCTTTACACACCGCCCAAGGACTTCTCTGGAAATGATGAGTTTTGGTACGTGTTCAAAGACACCTGGAACCGTACCAACGTAGGTAAAGTCACGCCTGTTGTTAAAAGAAATACTAGCTCACCCTGGCCAACAGCAACACCTGACTATGTCAGCACAGTGTCACCAAATAGTGTGCTATCCCTGTCTTGGACAACGATATCGGTGAAGGTCTTAAGCTAAAAAAAGTTAATGCCACAACGGTTAAATTAGGTAAGGCAAGCATCGTAGGCAACAGGATTCGCTATGTTCCCCGCGCTGGCTTCACAGGCCAGGACTTTTTCTGGTATAACTTTGAGGATGTAAATGGCCGAAGCAACAGTATTCAGGTGTTCGTCACTGTAAAAGCTGGCAACGCCCAGCTATCCAGCATCAGGTTCTGTGGTGCAAACTACTTCACTGACGGTACGGTAGCAAATACCAATACCTCAAATAATGCCTTAGACCCGAACGCAGTTCAGTTGGATACAAATGCCAGCGTTGAAGGTTTCACTTCGCCAGCAGGCGTCAGTGCCAATGCTAAACGTACGATACTACTGGGTCACAAAGCTGGTTCAGCGGTTAAAACATTGGGAAAATATTTAGTTCAAACACCTATTGTGCTGATGGCCAACAAGCAAAGCACTTTGGTTAGGTTTGAAGGTTACCAGTATACCAACGATGGCTTTAATGTCGTAAATCCGAATCCAACAGTCCTTGAGAGTAAGAGCAGTTATAACTATCATGAGATCCCAGCCAATGGGAACAAAGCCGTTTACCTGGGCGATTTCACATACTTGACATCGTTTGGTTCATCTGTGAGCAAGTTCACTCAGAAAAAGCTCTTCAGCTATAATCAAAACTTGATTAGCGGTAGTGATTCTGATGTGAGCCAAGAAGCCAGCTTTAACTTTAACAAGTTCGTTAGGGTTGGGAGTTCGGCTAATCCTGGTAACTTAGACAAGGCTGTGTTGAGTAATAACCGTCTGTTATTAACGACTGCGACTCATACAAATAGTTTTGGAATTGGCAACAATGGTGGGACTGAGGATTTCCCTGCCAAACTTTACAGTTTTGATAACATCACCAGTAAGTTTGTTAAGTTAGCTACCTGTAACTAGAAACAACCACGGCCTAAATCTTGGCACAAGGCAGGCGCGGGGTGCTATCAAAAGAGCGACATTCCGAGGAACGAGGCGAAGCCGTTGATAGCACCCCGCACCTGCCGCTCCAATTCAAGCCAACAACTTCTCCTCAAACGGATACTTAGTCAAATTCTCATACCCATCCTCAGTAATAATCACCTGATCCTCCAGCTTCACCCCTTCGGCTCCACCAACCGCGCCAATATACGCTTCAACACACATCGCCACACCCGGCTCCATCACGCCATCGTAACCGTAACTTTCAACATCCTCAGGATAGCGAATGCAGGGATACTCATCGCACAGACCCACCCCGTGCATCATCACGCCATAGCGCTGTTCACGGAACTCTTCAGGCAGGCGCAAGCCCTTTTCTGCAAGCTCACGATAGCCAACCCCCGGCTTCAACAGCTCCATGTTATACATGATGTGATCGTAAGCAATACGGTAAAGACGACGCTGCTCCTCAGTAGGATCAACATCACCAATAATCCAAGAACGGGATAAATCAGCACAGATACCGTAGGGGCCGACTAGGTCAGTATCCAGCGCCAACATCTCACCATTTTTTACAATGCGCGGGCCAGACTCCTGAAACCAAGGATTGGTACGTGGGCCAGTTGACATAATGCGACACTCAATCCATTCACCCCCACGGCGAATGTTTTCAGCATGTAAAATCGCCCAGATGTCATTTTCGGTCGCACCTTCAACGGAGGCTTCCTGCATCATTCCCATCGCAACTTCGGTGGAAGCAATCGAGCAACGCATCGCGTTAATCTCATCTTCGCCTTTAATGCAGCGGGCATGCTCCATGACTGCTTGTCCGTCACCTACCTCAATGCCCAGTTTTTCCAGCGCTCGCAAGCCTGCAATTTCTATTTTGTCGACAGCGATTCTATTATTGCCACCAGCATGCTCTGTCAGAATTGATTGAATCTCAGAAGCAAAATGGTTGGCATGCTGATCGGTTAAATCACCCGTCTCGAAGTAGAAAAAAGACGCACCATGACGGACTTCTTTTACTAGGGGCAAGTGTGCGGATAAATGCTCACCACCGTGAAAGTCCCAGATAATCATATGGCCAGATGCCGTTACAAAACATGCCCGTGCGCTGTTATGCATAATCCACACTTGCATATTGGTCGTGTCAGTCGCATAGCGAATATTCAGAGGGTCAAACAGTAATACGCCTGCTAAATCGCGTTTTTGTAGTTCTTTTACGATGCGGTCTAGGCGAAATTCACGCATGCGGTGCAGGTTCGGCGTAGTAAGTCCTAGCTCTTCCCATTCCTGAAAAGCCAAGTCGGTTGGGCCGATTTCAACGCGATCATTGTCATTGATTGATCCGTCAGATTTGAACTGGCCAAGACGACGGCGAGTAGGGTCGATTTTCTGATTTGAACTGAACATGCTTTTCCCCTCTGAATCAGTTGATTGTAGCGGCTGATTTAGAAGGAGAATTGCAAAGTTTTTTAGGCCTTAGGCACTTATTCCAAAGCAAGAAAGTTTTTTAATGGTTGAAAACAAGCAGCTGCTTATGAGTGACATGGTTGGTGCTAATAATTCTTAGGTGTTCAAAAGAAGATCTCCATTACCAGTTCATATCAGAAAATCCATAGAAAGTGGGTAATCAATTGTTCTGCTACAAAACATTTTTTAAAATATATGCAATCAAACCACTACCCTCATTCGTCAAACTATTTCAAATCAAAATTTTTAATATTCATTAGTTGGAGCAGTACGAATGGAAAACCAGATGGACGCAACAAAAATTAATAACCGTTATGATCAGGCCGCGCTAATCTTGCGCGTTGGCTTAGGACTAGTCTTTGTTATAGGCGGCATGTCTAAACTAAGCCTACTACTTGGCAGTGCCACGCACGATGGCATGGTCGCCAATTACATGGGAACCGCTGGGTACATCAATACCATTTTTCAGCAATTTCTCTTCCCTAGTGGCACAGATGGCTTTTTTACGCCATCAGGCTTTCTAACCGCCTTATCAGCTTTTGAATTCTTCTCAGGAATTGCCTTGATTGCCGGCTTCCTGGTGAGACCTCTCGCACTGTTCTATGCTTTCCTTATGTGGACATTTGTTGTTTCATTGCCGGTACTAACTGTCCCTGGCGTTGAAGTCACGGTGAAAACATACACATCCCCTGCGCTATTTGTACAAGTGCGCGATGTGGCTTTGTCTGGCATATTCTTCACCTTATTCAATCTGGGTTCTGGCCTATTTAGTGTTGATAAACGCTACTTCAGCTTGCGCAAAACGATTAACTGGGATGTGCTCGGTTTGCTGCTACGCTTCTCACTAGCGATGGTATTCATCGTGGCAGGCTTCTTCGGTGGCTTCGCTAAAATCGCTACGTTTGGTACATGGCAGCCATTACTTGCGGTCATCGGTGTACTGTTAATCTTTGGCAGTGACAAAGTGGTTCGTGGAGCAGGCGTTGCAGTCATTGCGGTAATGCTTTGGTACATGGCGCAGAAACTAAACATGGACAAAAGTATTATTGGCAACCTCAACGGGATTAAACGTGAATTCGCGCTTGCAGCCTGTGGTGGTGCCCTGTTAATGCTAGGTGGTGGTACGTTGTTTACACTTCAGGATCTGATCTCAAGATCTAAGAGTTATATCGCCGAGTTCAGAGGGTCGAACAACGCTACAGCATAAGAATAAGATTGCTTGCTTCAGGGCATTAAAATAGATATGCCCAAAATGGCTGGAGGTCGTAAAGTGCCTCTTACACTCCAGCCGTTTTTGACAAGCGCCTAACAAAACACAAAGAAAGAGCATGAAATATGCTGGATAAAGAACTACTGAACCAACTGTTTCGTTTCGCTATTTCATTAACCAATAATGATGATCATGCCTACGACATACTACAGACCTGTGTTGAAAAATACTTAAAAGCAGATCTGACAGATATTGAAAAACCGGTTGCTTACCTCAAGCGGATGATCCGCAATGAGTTTATCGACCAGACACGAAAAAAACGCTTTTACCAAGACGTCGATGATGACGCCCTGTGCAAAATCAGCGATCAAGACTCGCTAAATGCAGTGAGTCTTGAGGATATTTTTGTACAACAATCAGAAGTAACCGCTCTCTTAGGAACGATGCAGCCAGAAGAGCGGGAGATACTTTATCTTTGGGCCGTGGAAGAGTACACGATCGAAGAAATATCTCACATAAAGCAAATCCCTCGTGGCACTTTGCTATCTAAACTGCATCGCTTAAAAAAACGTGTTCAGCTGCAGCAAGACAGTGACAACGTACTGAACCTGAGAGTTAAGTCATGAATAATTCAGAGATAAAACCGATCGACAAAGCCCTGAAGGAGCACTATGCCTCGAAGTCTTTGTCAGACTGCCAGCTAGATCAGTTAATGGCAATGCAGGCAGACGCCTCAGCATCGTCAGATACCGACAAAGCGATTCAAGAAAATAACACAGCTAAAGCAGGGCTAAGTCGCTTCCTTCCAGACTTTAGTGGCTATCGTTACGCTTTTTACGCGACAGCCTGCGCGCTAATGTTCGTCTGTCTGGCGGTGACCTTTACCTTGATAAACCAGCCGCCGTTGTCTCAGCGCATAATGGATGAGATTGCTTACAATCATAAGCAAGATATGCCAATCGAGGTAGCGTCAAATTCATTGGATGATATTCGCAAGTACCTTAATAAACTCAGCTTCCCCATCATCTCACCAACTTCGCTGACGCTCCCTAACTGGCAGTTTCTGGGCGGGCGGTACTGCTCAATCGATGGCAAATTAGCCGCGCAGCTTAAAATCAAAAATCTAGCTGATAATAACGTTTACACGCTTTATCAAGCATCAACTGAAGCAGGCGTTGACCAACTAAATGACCTGAGATTGACTGACATGATTGATGGCGTGGGTGTATCCATCTGGCGAGAGAAAGGTTTATTGCTGGGCTTAGCTAGCTCACCGTAGTTCATAAATCCCAAGATGATTAATGACCAGATGCCCTCGATTGAGGCCATATTACGAATAATTTAAGCGAGAACTTTCCAGTTAGATGGCGTTCAGAACATAGTTAGTGTATCAAGAAAACAATAATACTTATATCGACGACAAAGGATCGATTATGATAACAACTAACTTACCTCGTCTGTCGGCCGTGTTAATTGCTTGTGCTTTTGCATGGATTGCATCTGCTACCCCGGTGCAAGCAAACACGGTTGGCATACAACAAATAGCGTTTAGTACAAACTCTGCACAAATCCTCTATATCACCAACCGTTTTGGTCAGGGACAACGTTCGCGAAAACCTGTTATCCGCTTTATCCACTCACAAAGCGGCATGCCGATGCGTTCTACAACGCTAGCGCTTAACCCCTATAAGCAATTGATAATGGGGTTTACCCCGGACGGATTTAAGTTGTCAGTGCTTGAAGATAAAGGCTTAAGCATTTTGCATAACCAAACCGGTAAGACGCTACGCACCATGCCCGTTCCAAACCTACCTGCACCGGCTGTCCGTTATCGTCCGATTCAGGCTATTAACAATTTATCTGGTACCCAGCAGGTGTTTAAAGCCTTTAGAAAAGATCAGTTGAATATCATTCACACTGGCACAGGTAAGCTAATTGCGACGGTTGACCTACCTTCACGGTTTTATCGCGCTAGTGGTATGAGTGAAGATGGTCGCTTGGTTGCCTATCTAATGCGTGGTGATAATACCCAGCATGAGCTCCACCTTTATGACGTGTTCGCCAAGAAAGCCAAAACCACGCTCTACATACCTAATGATGGTAAAAAACCGCAAAACGGTCCGATCGTATTAAGCCCTGATGGCAAATTTGCCGTTGCAGAATCAACATTAATCGACCTCACGACCAGTCGGAGTATATTGCTGCCTGAAGCAGTTAGACTGCCCATTGACTCTACTGCGGCTATTCCTGCGATTTTTACTGCCAATAAGCGCTATTTGCTGCTACCGCAGAAAAACAATACGATGATTCGCTTTGATCTAGTCACCAAGCAGCAGCACCCGATTAATTTTAAATTACCGGGGCACTGTAAAAGCGCCACCGCTTACGATCGTAGCCCGAATGGTGCATGGATAGCGTTAGGACATCAGTGTAATGTTGGACGTGAGAAAGCGGATTATATTAGCTTGCTGAATGCCAAGACTGGGCAGTTTATTCGAAACTTGCAGCCATTACCTGAGAAAAAATAGCCGACGTATATATAAAGATCATCGCAAA
>ENA-ORXR01004973-ORXR01004973.1-marine-metagenome-genome-assembly--contig:-NODE-4973-length-10831-cov-3.072159_pt1 | contig 10831 bp, 13 predicted proteins | sample MGYA00237866_ERZ511479 | MGnify/ENA metagenome assembly ERZ511479 | reverse complement strand
GGCGGTTGATTTTCACAATAATCGGACGGAGGCAGCTAAGGTTTCAGTCAGAGTTCCTTAATTACTTAAGAGGTAATCGTTTAAGCTAAGCAACAATCTCCAGCACGCTATCGACTTCCTCCTCAGTATTGTACAAATGAAAACTTAATCTAGCCGCACCTGCGCGAACTGAAGCCGAGACACCAGCCGCTTGCAGTTTTTCATCAATGCCCGCTTGGTTTAAACTAACAATCGCTGAGTTACTGTCATCTAATCCCATGCTACGACGGAAACGATTAGCAAGTGAGATGTTGTGTGCACCAATCGCGGCAACGCCCAGCTTATTGATCAATTCTAATGCAGGTAGGGTACCAACCCAAGGCAGCCATGCTGGCGATGTGTCATAACGACGAGCTGACTCGGCTAAGCGCAGTGGAGCACTGTAAATGGACTGCCAGATATCATCGCCTGCATACCAATTTGCCATAATGGGTGGGATCGTCTCTATTAGTTCAGGTTTGATCGCCGCAAACGCAGTGCCGCGTGGTGATAATAGCCATTTGTAAGCACCACAGATCAGCATGTCCCAATGTGTTGGCTTGATGTCTAACCAGCTAACGGCATGAGTTGCATCCAGAACTACTCGAGTATTGGTCAGCTTAGCTGCATGGCTTATTGCATCAAGGTTGGCAACCTCGCCATTGGAGGATTGCACAGCGCTTAAGGCAACCCAGTCAAAGCTGCTGTCCTGTTCAAGTTTGGCTGGGATTTCAGCGAGTGCAACCAATTCGATTTCGATTTCATGTTCTCGCACCATGAACGGAAATAGCACGCTGGTGAAATCATTTTCTACCGAAAGAACGCGTGAACCGGGTTTTAACGACTGCGCTAGCAGGGTAATGAACGGCGCGACTTGATGGCCTATTGATACACACTCAGCAGGTGTTTCAATGAGATTGGCAAACAGGGCGCGACAACGATCAATAGTAGCGTCGTATTCCGGCACATTGAGCTCACCTGTTTGCCAAAGCGTAATATCTTGCTGCATTGCCTCAACCGTAGCTTGGCAAGGAAGCCCTACCGTCGCCGTATTAAGGTAAATATTGTTTGGTGAAAATTGGTTAGCAAGATCGAAACTCATAGGTCGCCTCAGCTCGGTTTTTGCAATAACCAGATTGCTTCAATGGCTTCTACACGACCCTTAAGTCCACCTTCAAGATTGGGTGTGTCGAGTAATGTCAGCTTGTAGCTATTAGCATAATGTGCTTCAACTTCTGGCCTTATGATTGAAAACGGAGGCCCGCTCATAACGCTTTGATCATACTCAAAACAAATCAGCAGCTGCGATGCGTTTTCAGTAATTTCCACCAGATGAGAGGAGTAACGTTTTCGCATTTCAAGCGGGAGGGCGACCAATGCCGCTCGATCAAATATCGCATCAACCTGCCCAAGTGTCTTCGCTGAAAGGTCAAAAATATCACCAACGAAGATGTCGATATTTTCTGCCTGATAATGAATGAGTGAGCCATTTTGGGAAACTTCAGGTGTTACGCCAAGTGCTTTAAATAACTGTTTGATGGCAATTTCACTAAGTTCAGCGCCTGCAACCTGATAACCCTCGGAAAGTAGCCAAGCGATGTCAACGGTTTTACCGCAAAGTGGGATAAAAATTCGATCGCCTTTGTTCAGGCCTAGCTGGCCGAAGTGTTTGATCAGTAGGTGATTAGTCTCATCCTGATGGAATCCGATTTGATTGATTTCCCACTTGTTGTGCCAAAAACTTGCTTCCATATCTATTGCTCTTCTATTGCGCTGTGGTTCTATAAGGCAGTGATGATACCTAAGCTAGATTGTCATCACCAACCCGTATCACCATCTTCCCAAAATTCTTACCCTGTAACATGCCCATAAACGCCTCAGGTGCATTCTCAAGCCCATCCACTATCTGCTCACGATATTTGACTTTTCCCTCTTGTAACCAAGCCATCATATCCTTAGCAAATGTCGGATACTCCTCCACATAATCATCAAAGATAATAAATCCTTTAACCGTCAGTCGCTTCACCAAAATCATGGCCATGAGCATTGATAAACGATCAGGAGCGTCAGGTAAGCTGGTGGCGTTATATCTGGAAATTAATCCGCAGACAGGTACACGCGCACAGGTATTTAACAGAGGCAAAACGCCATCGAGCACCTTGCCGCCGACATTCTCATAATAGATATCGATACCGTCAGCGCATGCTGTGGCTAGCTGTGTAGCGAAGTCGTCATCCTTATGGTTGATACAAGCATCAAAGCCGAGCGTTTCGACTGCGTAGAGACATTTTTCAGCGCTACCAGCGACACCAACCACGCGGCAACTTTTGATTTTAGCAATTTGCCCTACGGTTGCACCCACAGGGCCAGTTGCAGCCGCAACAACTAAGGTCTCACCGGCTTTAGGTTTACCAATATCCAATAAACCCATGTACGCAGTGAAGCCAGGCATCCCCATAATGCCGAGTGCATACGACGGCTGTGCAGGGTTTGCTCCCAAAGCAGTTAGACCTTCGCCATTGGAAACTTGATAATCCTGCCAGCCGCTGTAAGACAGCACCCAGTCACCGACTTGGTAGTCTGCATGTTTGGATTCTGCAATACGACTTACCGTTGCCCCCAACATGACATCGCCAATTTCAAGGCAAGCTGCATAAGACTTAGCGTCGCTCATGCGCCCACGCATGTAAGGATCGAGGGATAAATAGACGCTGCGCAGTAACACTTCGCCATTGCTGATTGTTGGAATAGGGGTATCAGCTAATTCGAAGTCTGTTGGGACAGGGGCTCCATTTGGACGCGCTGCGAGACGGACTTGGCGGTTGAGCTGGTTGCTTTGCATGATTCCTATTCCTGAGAGTAAATATTGAGGTAAAGATAATAGACGCGATACAGTTAGCATCATAAACGACTATTTTAATCGCCGCTGATTATTTCTCTCAATCATGCGGTTGGCTCTAACGATAAAAATTCCGGAATCGAGCCACGCTAAAACCAACCAGTTTTCGTTTACCAACGACAAACGTTGGAGTTCCAAAAGAATTCATGGCCTTAAACTGGCGAAGCGCAAAGCTACTTCTATCGATATTGCGTTCGAGATAAGGGATTCGGTTGGCTCTGAAATAATTGCGGGCTTGCCTGCAAAATGGGCAATGGTTGGTCGAGTACATGGTGACTCTTTTAATCTCTCTTTGGCTGACCTGCATGATGCCATTTTGATGGGTGAATGTTGCCCCGTAGTTTGCGTTGGATATCTCGGCATAAGTGGGAGCGCTGAATAAGAACATCAAAGTTATTAAGTATTTCATTATTATTTCCTATTTGGGGGTATAAGAGTGACTGAATTTTTCTCAAGCACTAACTCCCACAATAGGCTACTTTGCCCATGCTACCTAGTTATCGAGAGTTAACAAAGCGGCAACCTATGGGGGAAATTTAGCCTCCACCTACGTTAATCATCTCAGGAATAGCGGTTTGAGATAACATCATCCGTTGTCACTTCTATCAAATGCACTGTGCTAATCTCAAACAAACGAGGAGAAAATCAATGAGTCTGATCTTAAAAGAAAAACTGATGGGGCCAACCGCATGGCGTGGTGAGGATCTTAGAAATGATGATTCGTGGATCGTCAATCTTTCTGACAGCACGATTAGCCTTATCGACGGGGCGTTAGCAGAAGTTAAAGCACATGGCCTGTCGTTTCCTGATTTCACAAAAGATGATTTCCCGATTCATGCCCTAAGCGAGGAGCTGGGAAAATATGCTGAGGAAATGGAGAATGGTAAGGGCTTCCTATTGCTGCGTGGCCTACCGATTGGAGCTTACGACAGTAACGATATCAACATTATCAACTACGGTATTGGGTTGCACTTAGGTACACCAGTCTGTCAAAACCTCAAGGGTGACCTGCTGGGTATGGTGATGAATGTCGGCGATGTCACCAAGAAAGAAACCCGGGTTTATGAAACCAATCTTTACTTGCCTTACCACACAGACCTGTCAGATGTGTTTGGTTTGATGTGCGTGCGCCAAGCAAAATCTGGTGGCTTAACCAGTCTGGTGAGTAGTGGCGCGGTTTATAATGAAATCTTAGAAAATTACCCTGAGTATCTGGGCGTATTTTATCGTCCCATGTACTACGCTCATCTTGGCCGTGACTCCTCAAATAAAGCGCCAGTGTTTAGTTATCACGATGGAAAGTTGAGTACGCGTTACTTGCGTCAGTACATTGAATTAGGTGCTGAGCTTCAGGAACGGCCGCTGTCGCGCGTTGAGATCGAAGCGATGGATGTGTTTGATGAGATTATTCATAAAGAAGAAATTCGGCTGGATATGATGCTGGAGCCGGGCGATCTGCTCCTTGCTAATAACTATGCGGTGATGCACTCACGGACTAGCTTTGAAGATTTTGATGAGGTTGAGAAGCGGCGTAAGTTGGTTAGGCTTTGGGTTAAGATGCCGAATGCTAGGGCGCTGGCTCCTGATTTTCCGGGGCAGAATGGGTTTCCACCGCCAGGCCAATAAACTGATTGCTTACCTCGCGCGTTCTCAACCTGTAGCTCGCTAGTAAAATTGACACAGATTATTTGTCAGGGTTGTTGTAATCTGGTTAACTTCGCTCCAGCGAATACCACTCGTCCGTGGCTTTACAGCTTCAAGTCATGCACTGTGGGCAGCAAGTATCTGTCTATAAACATATTTAATTAAAAATGGGTCAATAAAAAATGGCAAGCGGAATTTTAGCATTACTTGATGATGTAGCAGCAATAGCCAAACTGGCTACCGCCTCTCTTGATGATATTGGTGTCGCTGCCATGCGGGCTGGCTCAAAATCTGCGGGTGTAGTGATCGATGACGCTGCGGTTACGCCAGCTTACGTTACCGGGCTTGAGCCAGCGCGTGAGCTCCCGATTATCTGGCGCATCGCTAAGGGGTCGTTGTTTAACAAAGTGGTCATACTGCTTCCTCTGGCCTTGTTACTAAGTGCTTTTCTTCCCTTCCTGATTACCCCCGTGCTGATGCTTGGCGGTGCCTATTTATGTTATGAGGGCGCTGAAAAACTAGTAGAGAAATTAAGCCGTAACAAAGACGATCATGCCAGCGTTGCGCTTGATAATCTGCCGTACGACGACCCAAAGGAGCTTGAAGATAAAAAGGTCGCCGGAGCGGTTCGCACAGACTTGATTCTGTCAGCTGAAATAATGGCCATTGCGCTGGGTGAGATTAGCGATAGCAACATCTTCACACAAGCAGTGGTGCTATTGGTCGTAGGGGTCGCTATTACGGCTACCGTGTACGGTGCTGTTGCCGTGATTGTAAAGATGGATGATATCGGACTGCATCTGGCAAAAAGTAGCAGAGGGCTTATCAGTGAAATTGGGAATTTTCTGGTGCGCGCTATGCCGTGGTTACTGGCTGGATTGTCTATCGTAGGTACCGCTGCAATGCTCTGGGTTGGTGGAGGGATAATTTTGCACGGTATGGAAGTGTTTGGGCTGGGTTGGTTGCCGCACCTATTTCATGGTATTGCCAACACAGTTGGTAGCTGGTTACCCGCTGCCAGTGCTGCGATTACATGGATAGTTAATGCCTTGTTTGCCGGCCTGTTCGGGCTTGCTTTGGGGTATTTGATTGTGCTGGTACATCACCGGGTTGTCGGTGCTAAAAATGCTTAATGCATGATTTGGATGCGCTGGTGTTGAATAATGGCAGTATAGCTTTACACCAGTAAATTCCAAGTTTAGCATTAGGAAATGACTGGTTTAAAAAGAAATATCACCAATAAAATTCATCGACTACTGAAAGTCTTCCCTGTGGTGATGCTGATTGGTGCGCGTCAAACCGGCAAAACGACGCTTAGCAAAGTGGTGCGTAGTGACTGGCAATACTTTGATTTGGAAAATGCCAAAGACCACGATTTCATTTCACGGGATTACGATTTTTTCTTTAACGAACATCCTCGTCATATCATTATTGATGAAGCGCAAGAAGACCCTGCATTGTTTCGGCAGCTGCGCGGTGTTATTGACGCTAGGCGTGAGGAGAAGGGCCGTTTTATTCTCACGGGTTCAAGCTCACCCGATTTGTTAGCTCATGCCAGTGACTCACTAGCAGGGCGGATTGCCATCGTTGAGACTGGCACGCTAAAGGTGAATGAGATCCTGGAGCAGCCACTACCTGATTTTTACCAGTTGTTTAGTCAGCCGCTGAGTCTGGAATCTTCCCAATGGCTGCAAACGCTTAAGCCAATAACGGATGATGTCATTCCTTATTTTCTAAAAGGCGGCTACCCAGAGCCGGTTATTGCAGATAGTAATTTCGCTTATGACGTCTGGATGGAAAACTACTATCGTACTTATATTAATCGTGATATTCGCAAACTGTTTCCGCGCTTGGATAACACACGCTATCAACGCTTCGTAAATATGTTGGCTTCGCTTTCAGGAACGGTTATTAACAAAGCGCAACTGGGTCGGTCGGTGGATGTCAGTGAAGTGACTATTCGGGACTATCTGGAGATTGCTGATAAAACCTACGTCTGGCGAACTATTCCATCTTATGAAAACAGCAAAAGTAAATCGGCGCTGAAAATGCCTAAAGGCTTGATTCGGGATAGTGGTTTGACGCATTACCTTGCGGGTATCCAGAATCGAGAGGCGTTACTTCGATCACCGCAGGTTGGGCATAATTTTGAATCGTTTATTATCGAAGAGATTATCAAAGGTATTCAAGCGACCGACGTGACGCGCTGGGAGCCTTATTATTTTCGAACTAAAAATGGGGCTGAGGTTGATCTTGTGCTGGAGGGCAGCTTTGGCGTGTTGCCGATTGAGATTAAATTTGGGCAGCAGACGACAGGGCGGCAATTGGCGGCTTTACAGCGGTTTGTTAAGGAAAATGACTTGCCGTTAGGGGTTGTGATTAATAATAGTACTGAGGTGCGGATGTTGGCGGAAAGGGTGGTGCAGGTTCCGGCTGGGTGTGTTTGATTCTATATTTAGCGAAAAAAACTAGCCAATCTCTTGGTCATAGTGGCCGCCAATTGCAAAAATATAAATATAATCATCGTCAAATTTATAAATCAGCCTGTCTTTCTGCGATAGCCGCTTAGACCACAAACCCGTCAGGCTGTGCTTTAGCGGCTCTGGTTTTCCCAATCCTTGACTTGGATCGTCCCGCAGCATTTCTTTTATCAATTTTGAAAAAGCCTTGTGCATAACTTTGTCTTTATCACGCAGCTGTTCGTAAGCAGCCCAGGTTTTTCCTTCAAAGACTAATGATCTCATCGAGCTGCTCTTTTGTGGGTTTATAGCCTGTGCGTTTAGTGTGTGTGCTTGCGGAGTCAGATATCTGCTGTAATAGACTATTATTTTGCAGGATATACAGGGTTTCTTGCTCTCTCTCCCAGTCTTCTGCACTCATAATCACAAAATCATCACCAGAGCGACGAGTGACTTTGATTGGAGTGTGATCATTAACTACTTGTTCTACAAAGGATTTTAAATTATCTCTAAAACGATTGACGCTTACTGAGTTCATAACAGTCACCAGTTGTACGGTATTTATGTACATGCTAGCAATTAAAAAGGTGCTCAGCAAGCCTGTAGTTAGATCAAGGGTCGAACGTGGCAAGAGTCCGCTTTTATTAAGATCCCCATATGCTACGCAAAGGCTTTAGGTACCATAGTGATAACGCAACTGAGCAATCAAAATAGCATCATCTTCATGCTTATAAACAATTCGATGCTCATCATTAATTCTGCGTGACCAATACCCTGACAATCCATGCTTTAAAGGCTCAGGCTTCCCAATACCATCATAAGGTTCTCTCTGAATATCTTTGATCAATAAATTAATACGTTTAAGTATCTTTGTATCAGTGGTTTGCCAGTAGAGGTATTGCTCCCAAGCAGTCGTCGAAAAAGTGAGCGTCATTCAAGCAGTTCTCTTTGGGTGCCTTTGCCCGCTTCAAGCTCAGCAATTGACTCTAAAAGGTCTCTTGCATTGGCTGGTGATCTGAGCAAATAGGTGGTTTCTTGCATTGCGTTATAGTCTTCTAAAGACATCATCACAACGGGGCCTTCACTTTTTCGAGTAATGATAATGGGTGTATGATCATCACAGACTTGCGCCATCGTGCTTGCTAAGTTTGCTCTAGCGGCGGTATAACTTATCGCGTTCATGTTTTCTCCAAAGCGTTCCTGTACGTTTATCTGTACATATTAGCGCGGTAGCCTATATCAAAGCAATTAAATGTGCCTCGCATCCTACCAATGGTAGTAGTTAATCCTTAACAAACAACTTCCGTGGCCGATTACAAAAACACTCCGGTGTGCCACTTTCTTTTATCAAAATACTCTCAGTAATCTCTAAACCCCAGTCCTTCATCCAAAGCCCGGGCATAAAGTGAAAAGTCATTCCCGCCTGTAAGACCGTCTCATCTTCCTCACGCAAAGACGCCGTTCTTTCACCCCAATCCGGCGGATAAGACAGCCCAATCGGATAACCACAGCGCGCGCCACGCTCAATCCCAGCTCGCTCCAAAGGCGCAGCTAAAGCTCGTGCAATATCTCCGGTAGTATTGCCAGCAACCGCTGCTTCAAGCCCAGCCTCTAAACCTTCAATCAATGCCGCTTCAGCGTTCAATATCGTCGGTGTCGGTTTACCTAGAAACACAGTGCGACAAAATGGCGCGTGATAGCGTCGGTAGCAACCGGATAATTCAAAAAACGTCGCTTCACCGCTCACAAATTCACGGTTGTCCCATGTTAAATGTGGAGCAGAAGCGTCAGCACCACTTGGTAGTAAGGGCACGATTGCCGCGTAATCTCCCCACGCTTCATCGGTACCAAGAAGAGAGTCTCGATAAATTTCAGCTACAAGCTCATGCTTATTTAGCCCAACCTCAATACGCTCTACGGCACCATCAACTAGCTTCTCTGAAATACTCGCTGCTTTGCGGATAAAAGCGATTTCTTCTTCAGACTTCACTCCACGCTGCCAGTTAACCAGTGCCGTCGCATCGATAAAGTTGGCGTTGGGTAATGATTCAACCAAGGTCAGGTAGGCTTTGGCCGAGAAGTAATAATTCTCAAGCTCCACACCAATGCGTTTATTGGCATAGCCTTTGTCGCTCAGTATAGAAGCCAGAACTTGCATGGGGTGACGTTCAGTTGACTGCACATAGTGATCGGCATAATGGGTGATGCAATCATCATTCATCCAAACGGTGCGCAGTGCGCCATTGGCATCTTGCCTGCGACCCCACCAGACGGGGTCTTGGTCATGAAATACCATCACGCCTTGATGCACATAAAAAGACCAGCCGTCATAGCCGGTGAGCCATGCCATGTTTGACGGGTCTTCTACAAACAGCACATCGATATCTTTCTTGAGCATAGCGGCTCGTGTTTTAGCTAAACGGCGCTGATATTCTTGCTCACTAAAGGGGGTCAGATTACTACGCATATTGATTCCTCTCCTGAGTCATTTTCTATAGACATGAAAAACGCTTTGCACTAGTTTAACCTCATAACGAATGCGTCAACCAGTGTATTGCTTCTATCATTTCCATGGTGACAATGAAGTATTTTTTAACTGTTTTTTGAAGGAATTGATTATGAAGCCTAACCCGATATCGCCCACCATTCCTTTGGATCAAGACGGTGTATATCACGGTCATCTAAAACTGCCCTATAGTTGTGATGACTCGGCATGGGGGTCGATCATGATTCCAATCTGCGTGGTTAAAAATGGCGACGGCCCAACGGCCTTACTAACGGGTGCTAACCATGGGGATGAGTATGAAGGCCCACTTGCATTGCAGCACTTGGCTCATACCTTAAAAGCGGAAGATATTACTGGACGAGTCATTATCGTTCCGGCGTTTAACTACCCCGCGTTTCTCGCGGCTAAACGCACCTCACCCATCGATGGTGGCAATTTAAATCGAATGTTTCCGGGTAAACCTGATGGCACGATCACTGAGAAAATTGCGGATTATTTCGAGCGAACGCTAATTCCTCAAGCGGATGTTGTATTGGATATTCACTCAGGGGGTAAGACGCTTAACTTTGTGCCATTTGCAGCTGCGCATGTGTTGGATGACCAAGTTCAACAAGCTGCTTGCGTGGCAGCAATGGAGGCGTTTAACGCACCTTACTCGATTATGCTGAAGGAAATTGACAGTGTGGGCCTGTATGACACCGCGGTTGAAGATCAAGGCAAAGTGTTTGTTTCTACGGAGCTAGGTGGCGGTGGAACTGCCACAGCGCGAACCAGTGGGATAGCGCGTAAAGGCGTGCGCAATATGCTGATTCACGCAGGTATTTTGCAAGCCGAGTTAGAGATGTCACCCAGTAAAATGTTGGATATGAGTGATGATAATTGTTACTTGTTTTCAGCAAGTGATGGACTGGTTGATTACAGTAAAGACTTGGAAAATCCCGTTGAAATTGGTGATGTGATTGCCAGAGTTTGGCCTAAAGATAGAACAGGTGAAGCACCGGTAGAATATGTTGCGCAAACTGCAGGGATATTGGCAGGGCGACATTTTCTAGGGTTGATTCAGACAGGAGATTTCTTGGGGTTGATTGCTAAAGTGGTTTCTTGATTTTATTCTCCCGAATCCAAATATATATCCCCGCTAAAATTGTGATAGCTGAACCAATAATCGTCCATCGATCAATCACTTCATCAAGAATAACTACGCCGAGCAAAATGGCAAACAACAAGCGAACATAACGGAACGGCGCGACGACGGATAATTCACCGATGCGTACGGATTGTGTTGCCATGATCAGGCCCATTGAC
>ENA-ORXR01004972-ORXR01004972.1-marine-metagenome-genome-assembly--contig:-NODE-4972-length-10831-cov-10.049005_pt1 | contig 10831 bp, 3 predicted proteins | sample MGYA00237866_ERZ511479 | MGnify/ENA metagenome assembly ERZ511479 | reverse complement strand
GGAAACGCAGAAGGGAGGGTAGGGCAGCGCCAGAGCAAGGGAGGGGGGGTGCGGGGCGGCGCGGGGGGGACGAGGCGGCGAGCAGCGGCAGGGGGGGGGAGGAGAGAGAGGAAAGCGGAGCGTGGCGGTGTGGGGAGAGGAGCCGTCTGCCGTGGAGGAGGGGCGTGCCCAAAGTAGGCGACAAACGGCCACGGCGGGGGTGGGGTGGCAGCGCCACGGCGGCGGCAAAGCGCGGGTATGACTGCGCGAGTATGACTGGGGGCCGTGGGCTGCTCTGCTGCGACGCGCCGAGGGCGATCCACCACATTGTTTGGCGCCAGGCGGCGGCAATAGGGGTTTGCTTTGCAAGCGCGGGTGAGGGACTACTTTGGATATCAGCCAATGGGAGAGAGGTAGAAATTGATTGCATCCCAGAATGAGGCTGGACTCCGAGTGCTCCGCCTGGTATCCCGCCGTTTCTGTTTTTGCATTTGTGCGCCGTCTTGCTAATAAGTATCACTCCGCCGTATTTATCTAGGTGCAGTCAGCCTTTTTTTAGACGCTTGTTGGGAGCCTAGCTCTTGCTGACAGTGTTCCGCTTAACCCGATGCTCAGCCAATCAGCGGCTGTGCAAAGACATGTTGACTGACCTGGCACCCACAGTGGCGATGGCCTCTGATCCTCTTGGAGACAGTGCTTCCCGAGCGGCGTCAGCAGAGTCATCGCGGCACTGCCGGTCGATAAGGCTGGGGTGCACGGCTTCCATCCCCCAAATCTGAGCGGTCACCGTCGTCGTCCCCACTCGTCTGCCCAATCTCTTTCGTGGCGGGCGTTCCTGTCTTCATCACCAAACACGTTTTTTTTTCTCTTTCATTCCTGCGCCAGTGCGGCTTCATTCCCGCCGTCTGCGGGGCCTGCTGCTCGCCGCCGGTCGAGCCGCGGCCGGCCGTCATGGCGCGTCACCGCGGGTCGTGGGCGCTGGTGGCTCTGGCTGCCGTTCTGCTGAGCGCGGTGTCCCTGCTAGCTGCTGCTGATACCACCCTCGACGCGGCCGCTGCTGGGGCTGGGGCTGGGGAGGTGAAGCTCGATGCGCCCTCGGCCGGCGGCGCGGCGGCGGGCGGGGAGCCCGCCGCGGCGGGCGGGGAGACCTTTTCCTTCCAGGCCGAAGTGTCGCGCGTCATGGAAATCATCATCCACTCGCTCTACTCCAACCGCGACATTTTTCTGCGGGAACTCATCTCCAACGCGTCGGACGCGCTCGACAAGATCCGCTTCCTGTCACTCAGCGACGGGTCGCAGCTCGGCTCGGGCGACGCGGCGGCGTTGGAAATCCGGGTGCGGGCGGACAAGGCGGCGCGGACGCTCACCCTGCGTGACCGCGGGGTGGGCATGACGCGCGCGGAGCTCATTGCCAACCTCGGGACGATTGCCAAGAGCGGCACCCGCGCGTTTATCGACAAGCTGTCGTCGGCCAAGGGCGACTCGTCCAACCTCATTGGCCAGTTTGGCGTCGGCTTTTACTCGGCCTACCTGGTCGCCGACCGGGTGACGGTGCGTACCAAGCACAATGACGAGCCGGTGTCGTACGTGTGGGAGAGCGGGGCGGACCAGACGTTTACTATCCGGGAGGACACGACCGCGACACCGCCGGAGCGGGGCACGGAGCTGACACTGCACCTCAAGGAGGATGCGGGAGAGTATCTGGAGACGGCCAAGCTCAAGGGGCTCATCCAAAAGTACTCGCAGTTTATCAACTTTCCCATCTTCCTGGAGGTGGCTGAGGAGGTCGAGGTGCCCATCGAGTCGCCAGCGGAGGACGAGGAGACGAAGAAGGAGGGTGATGAGGCCGCTGTCGATGAGGCGGCCGAGAAGGCGAAGGAGGAAACCGACGAGATGAAGGTGGAGGACGGTGATGACGCCAAGGCGGACGATGCCAAGGACGCCAAGAAGGAAGCCCCCAAGACCAAGAAGGAGACGGTGTACAAGTGGGAGCTAGTCAATGAACACAAGCCCATCTGGACGCGCGACTCTACCGATGTGACGGACGCCGAGTACGACTCGTTCTTCAACACCATTGCTAAGCTGCCGGGCAAGCCGCTGGCCAAGACCCACTTCAAGGCCGAGGGCGACGTCGACTTCCGCTCCATCCTGTACATCCCCGACAAGCCGCCCGTAAACCTGTACAACAATGCCGATGCGGAGAAGGACGCCATCAAGATGTACGTGCGGCGGGTGCTGGTGACGGACAAGTTTGAGTTTGGCCTGCTGCCGCGCTACCTCGGCTTCCTCATCGGCATTGTCGATAGCGACGACCTGCCCATCAACGTGTCGCGTGAGATGCTCCAACAGTCCAAGACCCTGAGCGTCATCAAGCGCAAGCTCGTACGCAAGGCGCTGGACATGATGCGCGGCTTGTCGGAGAAGAAGGCCAAGGACGCGGAAAAGTCGAACGAGGAGGAGGAGGTCGACATGGACAAGCCCAAGGAGAGCACCGAAGCCGATGCAGCCAACAAGAAGTCGGATGATGACGAGGCGGACAAGAAGCCGGACCCGTACCTGCCGTTTTGGAAGGCGTACGGCAAGAGCATCAAGCTCGGTGTCATTGAGGACGAGGCCAACAAGGAGCGGCTGGCCAAGCTACTCCGCTTCCAAACGTCCAAGACCAATGCGAGCGACGAGACGGACTGGGCCTCCCTGGACGACTACCTCGAGCGAATGAAGGAGGACCAGGAGTACATCTACTACTCGAGTGGGGAGTCGGTTGAGTCCATCAAGCGGTCGCCCTTCCTGGAGCGCCTGCTGGAGAAGGACTATGAGGTGCTGTACCTGTACGAGCCGATTGACGAGCACATGGTCATGTCGCTCCCCAACTACCAGGGCTCCAAGCTCATGTCTGCGGAGAAGGACAACTTCAAGTTTGGCGACAAGGACCAGAAGGATGCCAAGGAGCGCCTGGACGGTGTCAAGTCGCAGTTCCGCCCCCTAACCAAGTTCCTCAAGACCTCCCTCGGCGACAAGGTGTCCAAGGTACGCCTCTCGACGCGCCTCTCCTCCACCCCCTGCGTACTGTCGACGGAGCAGTGGGGCTACTCCGCGCGGATGGAAATCATCATGAAGGCGCAGGCCTTTTCGGACCCAGACTCGTACAAGTACATGATGCCAAAGGCCAAGGTCATGGAGATCCACCCGGGCCACCCGCTCATCCGCAAGCTCCTGGACTTGGTCGTCGAGGACGACCAGTCGACGGAGGCCGCCGAGCTGGGCCACCTGGTCTACGACACCGCCCTCGTGTCGTCTGGCTTCCTGATGCAGGATAACAGCGACTTTGCGGAGCGCATGTACAAGATGCTCCGTAAGGTGTCGGGGGTGGCGGAGGGCGCGACCGTCGAGGAGATCGAACTGCCATCCGCCGAACCGGAGAAGAGCGGGGAGGCCAAGGAGAGTGACGACGCCAAGGCCAGCGACGCCGAGGCCGAGGCCGACACGTTCGACGCCGACACGTTCGACGCCGACACCATGGCCGACGCCGAGGTCCCGGCCGCAGAGGACGCCCCGGCTGCGGAGGACGTCCCAGCTGCGGACGAGCCCGAGCGCAATGAGTTGTAGGCCGGGAGTCGTGTGCTGTACAGGTTGCGTAGGGCTGAGACAAGGTGCGCCTAAATCCTTTTTTTTTTTGCGATGACCCCAGCCGACTGTGCACGACTGTTGCACTCGGGACACTTGGTCGCCTGGACAGCCTCCATACCTGCCGATGCCATGAACGCAGTGCTGCTCTTGTCTCGTGGGGCCCAGCACCGTGGCCTCCTCAAAAACAAAATGATACACGGGCCTCCTCCCTGGCATGGCCATCGTGCATGTACACGCACCTAGCCCCCGCCCAGCACCTGCGGCGCTCGCCCGCCTCCACACCGCCTCACCCCTTTGCGCGCATCCGCGACACAAACGCGCAAAACTGGGCCCAGTGTGGCTCCTCCATCAGCGTCGCCCCCATGCGCAAGTACGTAAACCCGTACCGCCGCCTCCGCGGCACCCGCCGAAACGCCTTTTCCACCTGCCGGTACGCTTCCTCGTCGTAACGCTCGAGCGCGTTTTCCCCCGCAAACGCCACGCCCGCCGCCGCCGCCGCGTCGACAGCGTCGCGGACGAGGCGCTCTGGCTCACACCGCGCCGCCCACAGCGGCTGCTTCCACGTCCACATTTCGAGGCACGTAAAGTCAAAGACGGCGTCGTGGCGGGCAAAGAGGGCGGCCAGCCGCGCATAGGCGTCGACGGCGCCGGCGCCAAACAACCCCAACGGCCCGTCCCGCGGCAGCGACACGTACCCACACGTCGCTTCCGCGGCGCGGCTGGCGGTGGAGCGCCACCAGTGGATGCCGCTGACCTTGACGGCGAGGCGCAGCGGCCCCCGCGCCGGCACCACCGACCGCACCGCGGCGAGCACGTCGTCCCCGTGGCGCACCAGCGCGTCGGCGTACCAGGTGAGGAAGAAGCGGCCGCGCGGCGTGCGCCAGCCGCCAAAGCGGCGGAAAAAGGGGGCCACCCACGGCGTGTCGTTGTACGTGCCCGCATCGGTCGGGGGGGTGCCCCACTCCTTGGGGTGGCCACCCGCCGCCGCCGCCGCGGCGAGCGACGCGCGCATCCGCGGGTCGTGGCAAACAAACTCGCCAATGCCCGGAAACGCCCAGCGCCCGCCGGCGGCCGGGTAGGACGGGTAGCGGAGCTCCCCGCAGGGCCCGAGGCCGACTTGCAGCTCCGTCACAACGCCCGCCGCAATCGGGCCGGCGAGCGCGTCGACAAACGCGCGCACAAAGGCGGCGTACGCGGCGACGGCGGTGCGGGGCTCCCCCCCCCCCGCCGACGGGAGGAAGGCCACGTGGTCGGCCGACAGGGAGAGGCACTCGGGGTTGGCCCAGCCGCCCGCGTCCGTGTAGAGGAGCCCCTCGGCGGCGGCCGCGGCGAGCGCCCAGCGCGGCAGCGGCACCGTCACCGAGTCGCCGACGTTCCCCCCACACTGGTGGAAGCTCATCGTCGCTTGGACGGCCAGCCCGAGCTCCCCGCACCGGGCGGCGAGCGCGGCGACGCGCGAAAAGTCGTACGTGCCGGGGTCGGGCTCGCACACGCCCCACCAGACGTCGAGCATGACGCCGGCGGCGTGGGCACCGGCGAGGGCGACGAGCGCCGCGTCGAGGTCGGCAGCGGGCATGGCAGGCTCGTCGAGGAGGGTGTCGAGCGGGAGCATCACAAAGACGGGGACGCTGCCGCCCCCCGGGGGGGGGGAGGGGGAGGGGGGCATGGTCGGCGCCTGCGCGCCGCCGAGGGGGCGGGCGAGGAGGGAAGCGTCGGGCATCCGCGGGGGGCTCTCTGCCGATGGGTAAGGGCGGTGATGTGGCTGCCCCTAAGTCGCCCGTCGGGCGGTGGCGGCCGGCGTCGGTGGCCGACGCCCGGGTCAGCGCGGCACTGGGGGTGGGGGGAGCGGCCGGAAACGCGCTGACACGTGCCGGTGCGGCGATGCACGAGGTGGCTGATCCGGGCCGACGGGTGCTGTCACCTGCTGCAAGAGACAACTGACTTCAGAGATCTACTGTTCAGGAACGGACAGTTCTTATGGACTTCCGGTCTTCACTTCAATCACATCGGATACAGTTGGGAAGCCAGCAGTATAGTGCAGTACTGTATTCCACACGATGCTTGACAGTTGAATTGACTGTGAGAGGGGCTACTTACCGTAGCGAGGTGTTGCACTGCAAGTCTCTGCCTCCAGTCACAATTCTGCCTTGCTTTCCGTCAGCTGGCACACGGGAGAGCCTCGCCAGCACGCTCATGGCGACCTCCCCCCTCCACAGTTGCTCCAGGGCAGGGTGTGTCGCGTGGAACTCTGACACGCAATTCTGCGGCGTCGTCGCCAGGGCATTTGACACTGCACTTAGCTGGTGAGACACACAACGCTCGCCACCAACGCCACGTTCGCCGCGCCCGTCCCTGTCGTGCACTTCTTCTCCGTCACCAACTCGCCGTACCGTTGACCCCGCTCCGCGTGTCGGCCGTACCAGCCACCGTTTCCGAGCACTCCCCGTGCCTACTGCTGCAGACGTCCATAGGGCAGCTCGCCCGCCACTTTCAGTCCTCGAGCCTGTCCCCTCGCTGCCTCGCCGCCTCCCCACCCACCTCTGCCATGGCGCGCACCAAGCAGACGGCGCGCAAGTCGACGGGTGGCAAGGCCCCCCGCAAGCAGCTGGCGACCAAGGCCGCCCGCAAGTCGGCGCCGTCGGGTGGCGTCAAGAAGCCCCACCGGTACCGCCCGGGGACGGTGGCGCTGCGGGAGATTCGGCGCTTCCAAAAGTCGACGGAGCTGCTCATCCGCAAGCTGCCCTTCCAACGGCTGGTGCGTGAGATTGCGCAGGACTTCAAGACGGACCTGCGCTTCCAGTCGACGGCGGTGCTGGCGCTGCAGGAGGCGTCGGAGGCGTACCTGGTGGGGCTGTTTGAGGACTGCAACCTGTGTGCGATCCACGCGAAGCGGGTGACGATTATGCCCAAGGACATTCAGCTGGCGCGGCGCATCCGTGGGGAGCGTGCGTAGGGGGCGCGCGCGCACTCGTGTGCCATGGTTGGCGCTGGGGGGGGGGGGGGGGGGGGGGGGGGGGGGGGGGGGGGGGGGGGGGGGGGGGGGAGAGGGTCCGGGGTGGTGTGTGGACGGTGGTGGGCCCGATGATTATTCACCGGTTGGTCTGAGGTGCTAGCGGCGCTTGTCTCATGGCCGTGACGCTGTTGGCCCCCCGCTGCGTCCTGCCGCGTGGCGTGTGGTCGGGTGAGCTACTCGGTTTGGGCGGACTGATGGGCTTGGCCAAGGAGAAGGGGTTGTGTGTGTACGGCGGTGATTGAGGTGGCGGCGCGATGTGGACCGGCCACGCACTCATGTGCTTCGGTCAACGTGTGGCGTTCAGCATGCTGCTTGGCCATGCGGCATGCTCTGTGGGTCGGTCTGCATTGGCACTGCTCGCGTCGCGCGCGCGAGGGCTTTGCGAGTGTTCACATGCCTCTTTGCCAGTTGGTTCCCCCCCATGTGTATAGCAAACGAACGATGTTTTCTTCGTAGTGCATTTGCCTGTTCCTGTTGCGGAGGTGCTGCTACCGATGGAAACGCAGCAGCCCTTCAGAGCTGTGCGCACAGTGTGCTGCTGGTGTGAATTTGGTGCAGCCAGTCCGCCGCTACATGGTCCATGGTCGTATGGTTCTTGGGCTGCGAAGCCCATTGGCTCTTCCTTCCGCGCCGTCAGGTGGGTGCAGTTACGATGGGGACGATGGAGTGCTGCGCGGGCTCTGTTGCTGGAAGTGTGGGTGTGGTTGGATTGTCGACCGCCCGTGTAGCCGTTCTTTTGTATATCCTTTCCGTCACATCGATTCTATACTGCACAAAAAATGATGTGGGGTCTATGTGCACGTGCAGCTGACTCTCATGCACCCTGCTACATCGAACTCTCTCTGTGCGCCTTGTGACGGCAAACTGCTCATGGGTAGAGTCGGGTTGCTTGCCATCTAGGGAGCCGCACCCGCCACCATTCGTGCGTATAGGTGCTTCCGCAGCGCGTGCTGTCTGAGCAGGCTGCAGCATCAGACACCCCTAGTGGGACGTCTTTCTCCCCCCTCCTCTATTTTCCTGTTTCGACCGTCCTTACTCCGTCCACCTCGACCCCCCGGCGTCCAACCGGTGCTCCCCTCTGACTTCGCGAGGCCGGCCCGTCGCGCATTGCTCGCAGCGCCGGCCACACGATGGACGCGAGCGCCACGGTCCACGCTCCGCCGCTGGCGACGGCGCACCCCGGCCCTGTGGCGTGCATGTGGTGCACCCTCTTCCCCGAACTCCGCCGCCCGCCGCCGCCGTGGCCGCCGCCACCGTCCAAGGGCCCCCGCCCGCGGCTGTGGCGGCCGCTCAAGCGGCCGTCGGTGGCGGCTGCGCCGCCAAAGGCGGCCCCCCGTTGACTTGTATAGAGGCGCCGCGGACGACAAGGGCGTCGGTGAGCGGCGTACGGTGGGGGCGGCATTCCCGCCCGTCCTGCCTGTTGCTGCGATTCGAGCAGGAGCTCGGCAAGCACAGCGTCCAGTGCGAGATGACATCTTCGGCTCGACGCACGGGTCGAGCAACCAGCTAGCTGCACCGAGCAGTCATGGTGCGGTCAAGGGCGGGCAGAACCGTGGTGGCCCGCGAGGACAGTCGTCCAGGTACACTGGCTGTGAACGCCGACAAGGTCTTGCAGCCGCCTGCGTTTACTTGGACGGACCCCTGCCTGCGTCATCAATTCTCTTGTGGATGCCAGGTGTTTCCTTGAGTAGGATTGCAAAGGCCTGTCACACATGCTCGCTTGTATATCCATGTGCAGAATGACCCTAGCGGCTGCCGAAAGTAAAAATGTCAATCCACAGGACAAGCTCTGCAACAGTCACACCATGGCCATTGACGTCGAGGTGTAGGGAACCCCTCCCGCGACAGTGGCAGCAGGAAGGGCACGTGGGGGTGGTCGGCAGCCCGGCGTGAGCAGCACCAGGTGAAGCACCACCAACGGCCCGCCTCGAAAGGGGTGGGGGCCGCGACGCGCAGCCGCCGTTGCGGGAAACTCCTCAAAACAGTGCGAGCGCGAGCGGCGGGAGGATGGCCACCCCCACCAGCTGCAGCGGCACGCCAAACACGACCCAGTCTACAAAGCGGTAACCGCCGCGCTCGTGCACGATCACGTTGGTGTTGTACGCAATCGGGGTCGCAAAACTCAGGGACCCGCCGACCATCAACACATAGACGGCCGCATAGGCGGAGAGCCCGCCCTTGGACACCAGACTCTGCACAATGGGAAATATGAGCGACACGGCCGCCACGTTGGTGATCATGGACGACACGATGACGGTCGAAAAAGCAATACCGTACAACACGCCAATCTCGCCCAGCGGAGAGAAGAGATCGAGGATGGCGCCCGCAATGGCGGCCGCCGCGCCCGTCGACTCGAGGCTCGTCGACAGCCCGACCGACGCGGCCACCGTAATCAACACGGGCAGGTTAAAGCACGTCGACGCATTCTCCAAAGACAAGCACCCCGTGCCGAGCATCGCCACCGCCGCCACCGCAGCGGCGGTCAGCAGCGGCACCACCCCCGACGCGGCCACGCCGATCATGGCGACGACGATCACGCCCGCGGTCAACTGATGCACCCGGTCCCGCCGCACCGGCTGCGAGCGGTGCACCTCAATGACCGCGCCAAAGCGCGCGTCGTTGCGGTGACGCTCGACAAACCCCGCGTCCGTCTCGAGGAGCAAGCAGTCGCCCGCGCCGAGCACCACATCCCCCGTCCGCCCGTCCACATACTCCCCGCGCCGGTGCACCGCAATGATGGCGGCGCGGAAGGCGGAGCGGAAGCCGAGCTCCCGCACCCCACGCCCGACGAGCGTCGAGTGGTGGGATATGACCACCTCCACGAGCCGCCGCCGGTGGTGGTCGGTCGCAATTTTGCGGCTGTGGGCGGTGGCGGGCTCCAGGCCGGGCATTTGGTACAACTCCCGCACCGTGTCGACGTCGCCCGCAAAGATGAGCGTGTCGCCCGCCGCCAGACGCGTCTCGGGGTCGACGGCGGGGAGGACCTCCCCCGACTCGCGCTCAATCTCAATGAGGAAGAGGCCCCGCAGGCGCCGCAGGCCCGCGCCGACAATGGTATCCCCTACAATCGACGCGCCTGGCAGCACGCGCAGGGCGCAGGTGTAGGCGCGGATGGCGCCCATGGCCGCCGACGACGCCGTCACCGACTCCTCGTCGGGGGCCACAAAGGTGGCCTCTTGGCCCTCGACGGCCGCATTGGCGGGCGGCTTGCGGGCGAGGAGGAAGCGCGCGGCGAGGAGCATGTAGAGGATGCCAACCACCGCGACGGGGGCGCCGACGCGCGTCACGTCAAAGACGCCAAAGGTGAGCTTGTTGCCGTCCCCGTCGACGAGCGGCGACGCCTTGGCCAAGTCCACAACAACGAGGTTGGCCGACGTGCCCAGCAGCGTCATGGCGCCGCCGAGCAAGCCCGCATTGTTGAGGGGCATGAGCAGCAGCCGGGGGTCCACCCCCGCGCGGCCCGCCCACGACTCGACGATCGGAAGGAGCATGAGGATGGTGGGCGTGTCGTACAAAAAGGCCGACACGGACGCAACAACGAGCATCACCCGCAGCTGTGCCACAAAGAGGGTGCGCGGCTTGCCGAGCAGCACCCCGACCACGGGCGACAGCGTCGACGTGCGGGTGATGCCCTCCACAACCACAAAGAGCACCGCGATGGTGCCCGTGCCCGTCCCCGAAAAGCCCGACAGCGCGTCCTTGGGCGTGACAATCTGCGCCGCGAGCAGCGCGACGAGCGCCAGAAGCAGCACGACTTGCGTCGGGAGGCACGCGCGAACGAGCGTTGCAAACATGACGCCGAGGACGCCGAGGGACGCCCACGCCTTCCACGACAGCGGGTCAAAGACCAAGACGCCGAGCAGCGCGAGCGCCACCGCGTACAAGCCGAGGCCGACGGCCATGACCGCGTTGGCCCGCACAAAGCGGCCGACGGCGGCGCCCCAGCCGGCGGCGACGCCGTCCCCGCACCCGTCGCCGCCCGACACGTCGAGCGTCGGCAGCGGCTCGGCGTGGCTCGCCGCCCCATACCCGACGGCGTTGCCAGCAAAAGACGCGTCGCCCCCACCGTCGGCGGGGTTAAACGCCGCAAAGCCCGCCTCCGAGTCGGACGACGGCCGCGGCCGCGCCGCCTCGCCGTCCCCCGCCGCCGCCGCCGCGTCCATATTGATGACGCTGCCGGCGAGGGTGGCCATGCCCCTCACCAGGCCCGGG
>ENA-ORXR01004969-ORXR01004969.1-marine-metagenome-genome-assembly--contig:-NODE-4969-length-10836-cov-5.906962_pt1 | contig 10836 bp, 5 predicted proteins | sample MGYA00237866_ERZ511479 | MGnify/ENA metagenome assembly ERZ511479 | reverse complement strand
GCAAGAAGCCAGCCGGTTCAGTTGCTGAAGTCTAAGAACAACACTTCTCCAATAGCGTTTCGCTGAAGCTCACTTCGGCAGACCGGGACGTCCTGACCCTACCTTTTGCGGCTGCGGTTGAGCGGAAGGTAGGGCTGAGACCTCCGGGCTCGCAGACTCGCACGAGGGGCAAATGTAGCAACTGTGTTTCGAGATAGGGCTATATTTAGGTCTGAGGGTTGGCGTAGCAATGGTGTTGGTGGTCTTTAAGGATGGCATTGAGGTGGGTGATCAGATGCCTCATGACTGCGGTTACTGCGACCTTCTTGGGCTTCCCGGCATTCACTAGCTGGAGGTAGATCGGGCGGATGACGTCATTGCAGCGCAGTGCGGTCAGTGTCGGCATGTAGAGGGCGGTGCGAACTTGTTTTCGGCCGCCCCAGCATCTTCTCTGTCCTCTCAAGGTTCCGCTGTCACAGGCATGGGGAGCGAGCCCAGCGAGATTGGCCGCCGAGCGTCTGTTGAGTGACCCGAGCTCGGGCATACAGGCCATTAGGGTGCAGGCAGTCGTGCGGCCGATACCCTTGACTTCGATGAGAATATTAAGCCGCGTGTTGAGTCGTTCGTCGGTCGCGACATGTTGGCGGATCTTTTTTTCGACCATAGTGATACGCTTGTCTAAGTGACGGATCATCAAGGTCGCCTCGTGCTTGATCCCATCTCCTAGATCCTGTCCCAGCCGATTGCTCCAGCGCTTGCGATCTTCAACCAGAGCAGCCCTCGCGTGTTCTAGAGAGCGCAGAGCCTTTACGCTGGAAGGCGCGTCAGGCCTGGGCTTGAGGCCGTTGGCCAAGCCGAAGTCGACGAGGACTGCGGCATCGATTTTGTCGGTCTTGGCGAGTTGTCCAGTGCTCTTGGCATAGTCCCTAACTTGGCGGGGATTGACCAGTCTGAAGGCAATATTGGCCTTGGCCAAAGCTCGGGTCAAAATGCGTTCATAGGAGCCGCTGGCTTCGAGAACCACTAGAGGCGGTGGCGTGCCGGCCGAGGCTGACGAGCGCTTTAGGGATACGACGAAAGCGGCTACTGCCTTCTCGTCGTTGGTAATCTGGGAGGCCTTGCCGCCCCTGTTAATATCAAGGTGTTGTTTGGAAACATCGACACCGATGTAGGTGTAGTAAGCTTCAAGTGCTTTATTGGACATGTGTTGTTGGGTGCGGCCATTGAAGTCCTGCTTGCGAGCTCAACCTTGTGGGCGGGATCACACCGAAGTAGCGTCCCTGGCAACTGTCCGAGACAGGACAAAGTGGGCGGCGCGGGACCAAGCTACATTACGGGAGCGATCCCAAGGAGGAAGACGGTCTCCGCGCCGCCGGTAGATCGGGGTGGCCACCCCGATCTACCGCCCCCACGCATCGAAACCTGGGGACGCCCCACAATAGCATCCTCTCAACCCACAAGGAGGAAGTTTACGACCGATAGACCCTCAAGATCGCCGCCAACTTCGCCAAGGAGCGTGGACATTCCTGTCCGCAACGTCGCGCCAAAGCGCGTCAATCGGTCGTGAACTCCCTCCTACCTTTCGTGAGAACGGGGAGGACTGAGCATAGAAAGTAGGAGGAAGTTTACGACCGATAGACCCTCAAGATCGCCGCCAGCTTCGCCAAGGAGCGTGGACATTCCTGTCCGCAACGTCGCGCCAAAGGCGTGAAAATCGGTCGTGAACTTCCTCCTAGCTTTCGTGAGAACGAGGCAGTTGGGCTTGCAAGACGGCATCGTTTCTATGAGCGTCGCGAGACTTTGGACTTCCCCTCTTCTCCGTTCGATTCCCTTTCGGTGAATCTCGCGATTCCCGACCTCTGGCAGCAAGAAGCGCTTGTCGCTCTTCGGCGCGGCGAAGATGTGATCGTGGATGCACCGACGGGTGCCGGGAAGACCTGGATCTTCGAACTTTTCATCGAACAAGAACGTCCTTCCGGACAGGCCGTCTACACCGTTCCAACCCGCGCCTTGGCAAACGACAAGCTACGCGAGTGGCGACAAAAGGGCTGGGAAGTCGGAATCGCCACAGGTGATATCGCCGAACAAACCGATGCCCCGATTCTCGTTGCGACCCTCGAAACACAGCTCGAACCGATCTTAACTGGGACGTCCAATGCGAGGCTATTCGTCATCGACGAATATCAAATGCTAGCCGACGACAACCGGGGTTTGCACTACGAAACGGCGATCGCGATGGCTCCGCACGGAACTCAACTGCTGCTACTGAGCGGGAGCGTTTCGAATCCAGAAGATGTCGCGTCTTGGCTAGGCCGACTGGGCCGGAGCGCCACCGTCGTTCGCACCGATCATCGGCCGGTTCCCTTGGAGGAAATGTGGCGAAATTCTCTACCTTACCAAGCGCCTAAATCGGTCACTGGTCACTTCCAGCGTCTGGCTTCAGAAGTTCTGATGGCCGATCTCGGACCGCTATTGATCTTCGCGCCACAGCGCAACAAGGCCGAAAACATCGCCCGTAAAATCGCCGGAGCTCTGCCGCCACCAAAGAACCCACTCAAGCTCAGCGACGCTCAGCGCCACGCTTGTGGGAAGGAGTTAAGTCGGCTTTTGGAAGCTCGAGTCGCCTATCATCACAGCGGACTGGCTTATCCCGCTCGAGGTGGTGTTGTCGAGCCGCTGGCCAAGGCTGGGCAGCTCAGAGTCATTGTCGCGACCACGGGGTTGGCGGCTGGAATCAACTTTTCGGTTCGGTCGATTTCCATCGCATCAACCGGATATCGAGATGGCGAAATGGAGCGCGTCTTGAGCCCCGATGAGCTGCTGCAGATGTTTGGGAGAGCAGGTCGGCGCGGGTTGGATGACGCCGGCTATGTGATCACGACTGAGCGCTCTCCTAGATTGATCGACGCGGCCTCACTCAGACTTCAGAGAGGCAATACCGTCGACTGGCCAACCCTGCTTCGCACCATGGCCGGAGCTCCAGAAAATCCGGCAGGCGCGGCTCGGTTGCTCTGCGAGAATCTGTTTTCCGACCAGCGTATTCAGCTGGGCCTCACCGGTCGGACGACCAAGATCGACCCTGAATCTGAAGACACCTCTCCAACAGAAATCGAAGCTCTTCCAGGTATCGGTCCAGTCGCGCATCAGTTCCGCGATTCCCGAGGCGAGTGGCAAAAAGCGACGCCCGACCAGATATCTGACGCAACCCTAGCCGACGCCGTCTTCCCCCACTCTTCTGGCAAGCATCGCCCCGCGCTTCAGAGTGCGGGTGCGATCGAACCCCGCTGCCCGGAACTCGGTCGGATCTGTAAACTCGACCACCAACAACTCGGTTGGATCTACGGGCGCGAGCGTGCGATCGCCAATGCCATTCCAAAACAAGACGCGAGCTTTCGGCCGAACAAGGCGACCTCGAAATTGATGCGATCACGGCGCGATCAGACCTACACCTTGGATGATTTGGAGTCTTGGGCGACCGGCCACTATCGCAACCTCAGCGGCGGGGCTCAGTTCGTCGGGCTCGAACAGCGGGGAGATAGCCTTCACGCCCGGTTTGATCTATCGGCCTGCCCTGTTTCGGTTCGTAGCGACGACCACGGCGTTCAGATTCTCGACCCGGAAGAACGTACTTTAGCGATTCAGCCTGAGACGTCGTTGGGAGAAGATATGGAAGCGGTTCCGGGTACTGCGGCCTATGCCTGGCGCAAACTTGGGCTGATTGATTCCGATGCAGTCCCGACCATGCGCGGGCGAGTCTTTAGCTTCTTTTCCGGTGGCGAAGGTCTGGCTGTCGCCGCCGCGATTGAGGATCAAAACTACCCCGTCGATGAAATCGTCAGTCATCTGGCCAACCTCCGCGGCAGCCCACGATTCGAGGAGGCAACTGGAGGCAGCGAGCATCTAGCCGTCGCCTGCCGGGCCATCTACGGTCCGATCGATCACGGTGGCTATCTGCGAATCGGACTCCCACTTGGATACGGCGATGGAGCTGCTGAAGTTCTCGAAAGCCATCTCGATGGAGCGCCAATCCATCCCGAACCGACCGACGGAATTTCTGCATGGGGGCCGGGCGACGTCGAGCGCGTTCATTCGGAATGGTTGAGTCTTCTGCGCCACATCGCCAACGCTCCGAATCTGGAATGGTCGCGTTGGACTGACTTGCAACAAGCCTGCCAAAAGCGACTTCGTGGCTTGGGAGAGAACCGACGCCCAACCACTGACCTGCCAGCCATCGCGGCCGCACAACTTGAGACCAAGGCCAACCACAAGGTCTATTTCCGCCGATAGCGGATGTTGAAGTCGTTTCTATCGCTATTGGATTTTCTGAACGAATCCGCATGACATCACGGCGCTTGGGCGACAGAATCCAAGCCCTTCGTGAGCGACCAACCAGCAAAACAACCGGCACCGACCTCCGGGTCACTAGGAGCCGAAAACCGACCGTATTGGCAAATGGCTGTCGGTCTGGCTTTGTTGGTCGGGGCACTGCGGGCGGCCTACTTGTTTGTCTTCCCGCTCGATCTCGCAGGTGACGAAGCCTACTACTGGGATTGGGGTCGCCGACCGGATTGGTGCTATTTTAGTAAGCCTCCGATGATTGGCTGGGTGATGAATCTGGCGGAACGACTGTTCGGGGACACGGGAGCAGGCATCCGCCTCATGGCGCCAGTTTTAGGAACCGGGTCTCTGCTGATGACGGCACTGCTGACTCGGCGACTGTTCGGCGCGCGGACTGCTCTACTCGCTGTGGCACTGGCGGCCTTTTCGGTAGCGAGCGCAGCCTTGAACATCGTCCTGACCATCGACGCGCCACTGGTCTTTTTCTGGACGACGGCACTCTACCTTTTCTGGCGGATGGCGGAACCGGGCGAAGGCAGCCGGTGGCCATGGGCGATCGCTTTGGGTGTGGTGCTCGGACTCGGTCATCTGAGCAAACAAATGATGCTGGTGTTTCCGGTAATGGGCCTGATTTTCCTGATCATCGACCGCCGGCCCAAGGTTGGCCCAAGGATTGGCAAACTGGTCGTCGCTTCGCTGATTTCGCTGCTATTCCTTATTCCGCCATTGGTCTGGAACGCGAACAACGATTGGATTACCTACCAGCACACGACACACCATTTCTCGACTAGCGAAGGCGGTCAGTTTCAATGGCTCGAGCAGTTGGGAGCGTTCGCGGGGTCACAGCTACTTCTGCTTTCGCCACTGACGTGGATCTTGATCATGGTGCTCCTGATCTGCGCCACCGTCCGTCTTTTCAAGATCGATCGTCGCGTGGTGTTCCTGACGGTATTTAGCGCACCCGCCCTTTTCGCGATCCTGTTTCTGTCCCTGCGCCAGGGCATCAACCCAAACTGGCCGGCGGTATTTTATGTCGCGGCGCTGATTCTGGTTGCGGCCTGGCTAACCAATCAAGCCGACGGTTTGGGTGGCCCGAAGGCATTGCGCCGGTGGGGTCGACCAGCAGTCCTCGTTGGGTTTTTCCTGATGCTGATCACCTACCTCAGTCCATGGATCATCGACGGGCTAGGCTGGCAATCGACCAAGAAAGATCCATTGTCTAGGCTTCGAGGATGGACGCCTGCTGGAGCCCAGCTCGGCGAAATTTGGGCTGACCTTCCCAGACCAGATGAAACCTTTCTAGTCGTGCTCGGCCATCGCGACCGCGCCTCTCAACTCGCCTACCACACTCCTCAACAGCCGACCGTCTATCGCTTCGAGCCGAAGGGCGCGATCAGGTCGCAGTACGAAGTCTGGCCGAACCCAGAACAAGACGGTCGATTGGGGCAAGACGCGCTAGTGGTTAATTCGAGCGTCGATTCTCTCCCCTATCAGGCGATCCGAAATGGGTTCGAATCGTTTTCGGAGAAACCAGTCGGGATTGTCGATGTCGACATCGGAAATGGAGAGCGGCGCTACTTCCGAGCCTACTTGGCCCGTGATTTGCGGTCTTGGCCTGTCGTTGCTCCCCAGCAACATTGACCTAACACTGACATATGTGGGATCTTGAGGTCAGTGAACGACTTGACCAAGTCCATTCTGCCTGCGATAAAAGACGCTACCTGAAGGATCTTAGGCTTATTTTAAGAAAATTTACCCGCTGCAGAAATGCTCAATCGCCCCATTATCCAACGCAACCCGTATCGCGGCCTCGCTGCGTTCCGAGAAGATGATGGCGAGTATTTTTTTGGACGTTCTGTGGAGGCTGCGTATCTCCAACAGGTCTGCGCGGAAGAGACCGACTCCGTTCTTCTAGTTACCGGCCCGACGGGCTGTGGAAAGACGTCGCTGATTCAGACGAGTCGATTCCCGGCCCACATAGGCGACGAGCAGACGGCTCAGCCCCATCTCGTTTCGGTTCCAAAACGCGGAGCCATCGAAGATATCTTTCCCAGGATTCGACGAGCCCTTCGACTTCCAAGTGTAACCGCTGGCGACTCCACTCAGAAAATTCTAGCGGCACTCGACGCGTCACCTGGCAAGAACCATAACCCACCCATCCATTGGCTCCACATTGATGGACTCGAGCAGGCGGTGAGTCATCTGCAATATCGGGATGGTGGCCACACTAAGGCGTTCCGGACCATTCTGGTCGCCTTGACCGCCTTGGCAAAACACCCGCAACTTCGCATCGTTGCCAGCATGGCTGGACACTATAAAGACGTTGTTACCGCCGCCATCGCCAGCGATCATCAACTGGAGAAGACCTCAGTTCTCGCACTGTCCCACATTCGCGAAGCTGCTGTCGAAGATGTGATTTCGCGTCCCGCTCGGGAGCAAGGGACGACGATCGACCCGCAACTTTCTCAGTGGCTGATAGATGCTTCGAAAACCTCGCGCGCCATTGTCCCGCTGGTTTGCGAAAATTTGAGATTTCTGTGGGAATCCGATCCGAGTGACCAGCCCGAACTCAGCGAACGGCGCTTCCTCGCGAATGGTGGCATTGGAGGAGCTATCGCTGCCGCTGCTCAGCCGATCAAAGCTCCGGAAAAGGCGATCGGCAGGCTGGTAACCAAACTCTATCCCGAGGCATTACCGACTCCCGGTTCGGACGATCCGCAACCGCTCCCATCACCGATTCCACTGACTGAGATCGAGAAAGACTCCGAGCTCCTAGCCCTCAGCCAAACACTGATTTCCCGGCGACTGTTCACCGTTACCGGCAGCTCTCCTGATACCGCAAGCCTCGAACCAGTCTGCCCTCTTGTCATTGAAGCGTGGCGCGGTAGTCGAACATGGATTCGATCGCAGGGCAGCCGGACGACATCGTTTCCGATCGGAGCCGTCTTCAGCTTGGTGGTTGCCATCGCTTTGGCAGCGCTCTTCGTTCTGTCATTGGGCGGCATCAACGACCAATCCGACGAGGTGGCGACGAACGAACAACCGCAGTCCGTCGAGCCATCGATTCCCCAAGAAGCCGTCAACCCCGCGCCAGCAGCGCCAACGGCCGCCTTGGACAGTGTTGCGCAAGTCCCTCGATCTCTGGCCTCCCCTCCGCCATTTCTGATCACAGAAGCCGAAGTCTTGGAGCCCGAGATCGTTGGCTCGGAAGTCCGCCAAATCGAACCAACTGCAACGGTCGAGAAACCCGCTATTCGGCTTGCTCAGCAGCCAGAGGTTGCAGTTGCAATCCCTGCCGAACGCCCGAGCGAGGCCGATACGCTAGCTCATCTGGCGAGTGTCAGAATGAAACTGACACAGTTGGCGGAGCGAGCCGATGACCAACTTGCCGCCAGATTGATTGGCAGAGATTTACCGATCGCCGACCAGATGCCTGCATCAAGCGATCTCGACAGGTTAGTAACCTACCTAAAAGCCGATCCGGGATCAGTCGATGAAGTCACCGAGGTTCTTGTTCAGATTGGAAGTTTCGCTCAAGCAGAAGGTCAGGTTGCCCGTGCACTAGAAAATTACAAACAGGCCCTGCTTGAAGGCGGATTCGATGATGTCGGGGGAATGGCAGTTCGGATCGGTTTGATTCTGCAGGAACAAGGCGACGATCAGGCAGCGAAAATCGCGTTCTCATTTGCCAACGAAGTAACACCACAAGTCGCCAGCCCCGGATCCGTCTCGGCTCAACTCGTCATGCCGACCCCCCGATTTCTCGCCCGAGCGCTCCTAAACGCTTCGGAGCCGAAATGCGCGCTCGAAATCTACGACCACGAGGGAGAAACTCTGAGCACCGGACGCTGCATCGCACTGTGGATGGATGGGCAGAAAGCAGAAGCGATGGCAGCTTACCGAGCGCTCGCCAGTGGTGAACAAGTCGGAGCCGTCGACGGCCTACCGCAGTGGACTGGCAAACCGGCACTCGCACTGGAGCGAGTTAGCATCGCCGTCCGTTCAACAGCGAGAGCCTCTGGGTATTAGAACGCGTCCCTAAAAATCATCACCAATCAGTGGTGCTGGCGCAGGCTTGTAGCGATCTGCTGACCGCATCACTGGCTCCTCAGCCTCAATCGTCGGCACCCCGGAGTCAGGGCCGAGTGCTGAACTGCCAACCGGTTCCGGCTCGTCCGGCGGAAGAACCTGAGGCACCGCTTTCGGATCAGAACTCGACGTCTGCTCAACCTTCGGTTTGCCACCTAGAGCTTCAGGCAACAGCCCTTTTCCCCTCAAGAAGGCGTAGGCAAGAACAGCTAGAATTGCCAAGACAAGGGCGATAAAGATCCAGCGTCCAGTCGCTCGACGGCGCTGAGCCGCAAGAATTTCCTCGGCCAAATCACGATCATCCCCACTTGAGATCGAGTCATCAGAGCTCGGCGCCGCTTGGCCTGGGGCTCCGTCTTGGTTGAACAGAGCTTGGGCAAATCCGACATCGCTCTTGGATGTGCCACCAACCGCGACTGGGTTGATCAAGGCCTCTGCAACAGATGTCCCCGAACCTGACTCGCCAGCAGAATCCGAACCAACCGGCAAATGCGGAGGCGATTGTGCAGGCAGAGAAGGCGGCGCCTCATGCCCAAGCGGACGAATATCCGCTGCCAAAAGGTCATCGCGAGCTCGCGTATCGGACGGCCGAACAGCATCTGTGTAGGCCTTAAGAAATTTGGATACCGGAAGTTGCCCTCCTGCGCGGAACCGACCGGGCAATACTTGAAGGAGGAGTCGCTCAAGCGGCTCTGGGAATCCAGCGTTCTCGACTTGTCGTTCGGACGGAACCTGCCCCAGACCTAAGAGTCTGCAGGTCAGACAAACAAACAGCTCGGCTATCCACTCAGAGCGCATTTTCGTCTGCTCAGAAGTCGATGCTCCGGCGGTCGCAGGATCGATTTTTGGGCAATACGACCAGCCATCAGTAAAGGCGTCCATCGACGAGTGAAGCCGAACTTTGAACGAGTGAGATGGCAACCCGCCCAAAGGCTGTTGCTCATATTTTTCGCGCTCGGCTGCGGTAATTTCACGATCGAATTCGATGAAAATATCCCGAGGTAAAAGCCGCGCAGGCACGGTTCGGGATCCACTTCTGGCTTCCAAGGCCGAGTGGACATCATTGAGAACGTTGAGAAGCTCTCTTGGTTGTAGAGGCGGACGCCGAGCGAGATACGTTTCTAGATCGAAACCGTCAACCGCCGGCTCGCTGAGAATCGTGTGCTCATCGACATTCCAGTTATCGGTCACCCGCAAGTGAAAGGCCTCCCCAGCGGTCTCTCCGACAGGATCACTGACAATGGCGCTCGACGGTAAAATGGAATCGGCTGGGAACAGCTGCAGCACCCGTTTGCTCCCGAGTTCTTGGTCTCGAGCCTGATAAGCATAGCTCAAGCTCTTCATTCCTGGAGATGGAGCGAGTTCGAATTGCTGCCCGAACGCTCGCTGCAAACTGGCGGCACTAGACACGTCACGAATCAACAGTCGGCCCGGACGATAGGCCCTCGCGACGGGACGCTCTCCAGAGCCACCAATCGCAGAAATGGATGCGCCACGCAGTCGTTTTAAAACCGGCATGGCGACGCTGCGATCTCCGGCAAGCAACGCGGCCAAGTGCTGACGCAGCACTCCTCCCTGCATCCGCGAGGTCTCTGAACCGCCTCGGGAAAGTGCCTCCATCAGAGCGGTTTCAGCGCCTTCGACCGCCGCTGTGAGATCGGTCTCTGAAGCTCTCTGCTGCTCAATCGCCAAACTGAATGATGTCAGAATCACCCGCACACAACCATTCTCGACTTCGACGACACGAAAATCGCGAGGCTCCAGATTGGGGAGGAGTTCCTTCCAGTCCTCCATTCCATCGAGAAGCTCACCGATTTGCCGAACTAAAATTCCGACCAGGTAAGGTTCAATCGATCCCAAATTCCCCAAATATCCTTCAAGCGTCGGCCCGTCGATCATCCGGGTCACATAGAACGGCGTGTCCTCGTCTTCTCCCGCATGAACGACCGGAGCCAGATAGGGACTGCTCAGAGCCTGAACTTCCAGCGCGTTTTCTCGAAACTTCGCGCGATCCGCTACATCGATTGTCAGTACGTGAAAACTGACGAACCGCTGAAGAGCGAGATCGAAAGCCAGACACTCGACCTGCTCGGGCGAACGGCTGAGCTCGAAAGGCTTACCATCCTCGCCTTGGCAGAACCGATACTGCCGGAATGTCGGTGCGTCGTCGGACATCTAAGTAGCCGTATTTAGTCACCTCAACGTCCCCTGTTGAGTCACCCGCAGGCGCCGAAGTATCGGATTCGATTTCGTGCGTGTCTAACGAATTTCTAGTGTGATCAACGATTAAGACATCCTTAGCGAATCGGGAGGCTGGAAGCTCCTTGATTAGCTGACCTCGACCGGATTCCGCCCCTAACAGGGTGTTGAAAAAGGCGGTGACTCGTCGCGGAGCCTCATGTGATCGAGGGTTAGGCGCGAGGATCAAGT
>ENA-ORXR01004968-ORXR01004968.1-marine-metagenome-genome-assembly--contig:-NODE-4968-length-10837-cov-36.847119_pt1 | contig 10837 bp, 15 predicted proteins | sample MGYA00237866_ERZ511479 | MGnify/ENA metagenome assembly ERZ511479 | reverse complement strand
ATGGGCGCGCGAAGGGAGGGGGGGTAGGCAACGGGCGGGGGCTGGGAACCGGCGCGCGGCCGCCACGGGGGGGTTGGCCCGACTGGCGCACGGGAGAAGTGGTCGGGGCAGGTTGACGGGTACCGAGGCGCCCCGAGCTAGGGGCACCACCAGAAGCCAAACTCAGATCCGAGGAAGAAGTGGGGGGGATGCTTGCCGACGGAGACGAAGAAGGGGGGGAGGGTAGCGTGTGGCCATAGGGGGGGAGAATCCCAATTGGAAAACACGCAGAGGGCTGCTTGGCGACGAAGTGCACGAAGCTCCTAGATGCTTGGCTCAGCGCCGCCGGATAGAAAGACCGGGCGTCTCGCCCCGCCACGCCACAGGCAGGGCCCGCCATGGTGACGTGGCGGCGTTGGTGGGGGCGCAGGGAGACAAAAATCCCACCCAACGAAACAGCCGGACGGTACCGCGCCCGCGGCCGCTCCAGCGACTGCCACTACCACACGCCAAGGTTGATGCCCGCCGCGACGATCCAAAGCAGGCTGGCCTGCGGCGAAAACAGCTCACACGCGTGTATGTCGGGGCGGGTTTGAGACGGGGCGGCGGGGGGGGAGGAGCGGGAGCGGAAGGGGGTGGTCGCGGCCGACGCTAGCGCCTTTCTAGGCCACACCGGCGCACCCCCAATCCGTCCAGCACCCAACTCGAAGGAGCGAGGGCCGTGGCGCCTTGGGGCCACAAGCGCCGACCACCCTAAAGCCGGCTGATGGGCGGGGGAGGGACAGGGAGGCCAGTGGGAGTGGGTGGCAGGCGAGAGGTCGTGGGCGGGGGGGCAGGGAGGGGCTCTGGGAGGCGTCGCCGCGGCCGCACCACGACGGGGCCTCGGGGGTCGGGGGTTCGGGCCGGCAGCAAGGGTGTGCCGCCGTCTGCCAGTCGGCGGCCGTCGCGGTCGTCGCCACGGCTGCCGACCAAGGGCGCGCGCGGTCAATGGCGGGCGATCCGGCTGGCGGGTGCACGCCGGTGCGTCCGCCGGCATGTCCGCCAACTATGGGCTACACCTTTGGCGCCACCGATTGGAGAGGTGGAATGAAGAGGGTCCCCCACCGGCCTATTGGAGGCACATATTCTCCGTCGCACTTGCCACGTATCATTGGTGTCGGTACCCTTCCAGAGGACCTTGCCAGCGGATCCGACCTCCGCTGAACAATCGCAGCGGTCCGACAGCCGGTCCGTCGCCGTCCCAGATTCCGCTGAAGGTGGAATGCCTGCTGGTCACAAGCACCGCCCGACATGCCATGCTCAACCGCCGCCACGCATCGCGCGGCATGACGGCGGAAAACCGGTGGCATGCAGTCACCGTCACCGCTCTTTGCGCCAGTCACCCGCGTCGGCGCGCTTCTGGCACTACCCATCATCGCCGTCTGCGTCGCCGCAAACCGTCGAGGCGCCGCCGCGGCGCGCGCTGACGCGGGCGCCGCCCCGTCCGCCACGGATTTAACCGCAGCGGCAGCGACACCGCCTACTCCCGCCGGCACTCACCTCCGCCAAATGCCGGTCGTGGACGGCGGCGGGCGGCCGCCGCTGCCGATAAGGACCGCAGCGGCGACCGCCCGCCCCCCGTCATAGGGGCGGCCGTGCCGGATGCGGCCGCCACACAATGGCCCGCACCGCCGTGGCCGTCGGCTGGGCGGCCCGCCGGGCCCGTTCTCGCCCCCGGTTCACCCGCGCGCCGCGCCGCACCGTCTGGACGGTTGTGGCTGCGGCGGCGGCGGCGGTTCGACCGCGGTGGGTACCACAGCCCGCTGGCCACCCTCCACGGGCTCGGGCCGGCGGGACGGGGGGCGTCCCCCCCCGCCGACGCCGGTGCGGCGACCGCGCCGGCGCGGGGCGGACCGGCGGTACCCGGTTCACACGTGCCAACGCCGCCACGCCCGCCTCACGTCGTCGTCGCGTCGCTTCATCCCGTTTGACCCTGTGCGGCCCCCCCTTCAGATCGCCCGCCACGCAACCCAGGAGCAGACGCCGACAGGTCGCTCAGCACCCGCGCCGGCGGCGGCTCCATTCCCTGACACGCGCCGCGTCCCCGCCGGTCCTCGGCGACCGAGGCGGACGGGGAGGACCGCCGTCGCCGCCGCGCCTCGACGGCGGCTGCGCGTCGGGCGCCCCTGCGGCGGGCGCCCCGTCGTCGGGCGCGCCCTTGGGCGGCGTCCAGGCGTCAGGCGCCCCCGTGGTTGGCTCGCAGCGGGCGGTGGCGAGGTGGCCACCGGCGCGCCACGCCTGGCCCCATCGCTGCCGTACCGACACGCGGCCGCGCACCCGCGTCACGGCCCACCCCCGTCCACGCGTCATGTGCCGCGCGCCGCCGTCGGTGGAAGGCCGGCGGCAGCGCCGACGCGGTCAGTCGGCCCCCAGCCGCAACGCCGCCCGCCGCCGACCGTCCCGGAGCGGGCATTCGCGGCCACCGCGGCAGACGGCCGCGCGGCGCCCGCCCGGTGGGGGTAGAGGCGGCGACGGCCGCCGCGACAGTGGTCGTCGCCGCCCCCTCTCAGCCGCCGCCGCCATTACCGACCCCATCCCTCCCCGTCCGTGCCCTGCGGTGTCCCCCGACGCCGCCGCGTCGCGCTTCGTCGCTTGCCGCAGCGCCGTCGGCGGCTGCGACTCCACCCGCTACCCGCGTCGCTACACCCGCCCCAGGCGCCGCCCGAACGACAGGGACGCCACGCCCGTGCACGTAGGGCTCGCCCCGCCCCGTGGAAAAGACGGCACGGCCCGTCGTCCACCGCTGCCCCGCCGCCACCGCGGCCGCCGCTGCGGCCGCGGCAGCGGCGGGGACCGCCGGCGGCATCACCGGCAGCGGCGCCGGCCCCGCACTGAGGGCGGGGCCCCACCAGCAGTAGCGGCCGTGGCGGCGGCAGCGGCGGCGGCGGTGGCATTGGCGGTGGCGGCGCGCGGATCGGCGGCGGTAGCGATAGGGGCAACATGTGGTCGTGCGGCGACGGGTGCCCAGCCGGCCAGCGGGCACTTCCTCTCAGCACGTGCGGATGCGTGCAGCGTCCCGCTGCGGCCGCCGCCGACGGCGTGGTGCCGCGGCGGGCGCCACCAATGCCCCGGCCACCGCGGCCGCTTGCACCATTGCCCCTCCGCCCCGGCAGCCGCCGCCTCCGACGTCATCGCGGCCGACGCTACCGCCGTCGCCTTGGCCGTCGTCGCTGTGACCGGAGAGGCCGTCACCACCGCCACAGCCCTGCGGCTTCGGCCACGAACTCGGCCGCTACCGTAAGCGCCGGTGCGGCAACGAAGGTGGCCACCGCGGCCGCCACGGCCGCCGCCCCGCCGTCGTCCCGCTGCCAGAGCAACAGATAACGCTGCGGCCGCCGCCTCCGCCACCTCTCTTCAGCCGTGGCCGCCGCCGCGACCGGGGCCACGACCTCCGCCACCGCCCTTGCCATCGTGGCTACCTCCGCCACAGCCCCGCCGCCGTGGCTGCCGCCGCCGCCGCAGTCCCGGCCATCGTAGCCGCCTCCGGCACCACCACTCCGCCCCTGCCGCCGCCGCCTCCACCCTTGTCGTCGCCACCTCCGCAGCCGCCGGCCGCCGCCGCCACGATCGCCGTCGCGGCCGACTTGTCGCCGGCGGGGGAATAGATGGGCGGCCGCTGGCCGCGGCGCCCGTCGCGACCTTTGACGTCGGCGGGTGGAGTCCACCTCGGCCCCCGTAGAGATCGCTGGAGTGATCTCCCGGGTTCTCGGCCGCCCACTACCAATCACACAGATGGAAAAGCATGAGTACACGACGAGAATAATGAGGTAAGGCTTTTTATCCAATGAAAGGCGTCTAAACAGATGCCGCTGGAGGGCAGTAACACTGTCAGCGTCAGGATTTCTCTGTTACAGTCATCCGAATGCGTCGCCCGCCAATCAGCTCACGCGCGTGCACCGCCAAGGCCAGCCCAAATTCATTGCGGCCATCCACGACGCTCGCTTCTGGCGGTGCACGGACGTTGTGCAGTCGCTGATGGACGAGCGCTCGGTGACGAACGAGGCGTACAAGGCGCTGCATTACAACGTGCTGCACATCATGACGCGGCACGAGGACGTGGACAGCCACAACGAGGCGTGCTTGCGGCGACTGTGCGCCGGTGTACCACCGACAGTCTCCTTTGCCATCCACAAAGTCAAGGAGGACCCAAACCGCGACCGCAACGTGGACCCTCCCAACCTGGGCAGCGTGTCCGCGCAGGCGTGCGACGCCGCCCTCATCAATTGTGTGGCTCCCCGACGGGTGGAGCATGGTCGCGGTGCACGCGTCATGCTGACGTGCAACCACTTCCTTGGGCTCGGCCTATACCACGGGAGCATTGGTCATGTGGTGGATTACGAGGTCGATGGGACCCCTGTCGTGCGCTTTGAGGAGCAAGAGTTGCCGGAGGGTACTCCGCCGGGGAGGCAAGGAGTGCGTGGGGCGGGTGCCGATTGGGTGTAAGTGTGCTGGCCACCCATTGACTTTGAGTCTCGTATTCTGTCGCAACCGGGGACTGTCGCTGTGCGCGTTCATCTTCCTTTTGTCCTGGGATGGGGCATCACTGTCCACCTGTCGCAGAGCCTTACCTTGTCAGAGGCTGTGTTGGATGTGGGGGAGGCATTTTGGTCGGGCATGGTGCTGGCTGCAATGAGCCGGGTGCCCGACAAGAGGCGCATGTATAATACGTGCGCTCTTTTTGCGGTAGTCGTTTGATTGCTGACCCGGCTGCTTTGCACCAATTCCGAGACGGTAAACGTCAGTAGCATTATTACATTTATTTCTAGTCAGTTCCACCATCCTCCTCAATATCGAGGATTGGTACATCCAACTCGGGCAGACAAGAACCTTTAGATAAAGACGCGTCGGGGAGAGGCTACGGTGCAGGAAGACACATGGTCAACGAAGCAAGGGCGCCCACGGAATCGCACTCATCATGGCCAGGCTCGGACGCACCCTCTAGTTCAGCAGGACGAGGTAGGGCTGCCGTCACTTGGCTCAAGCTCAACGCATCAGACGCCCTTAAAGTGCCATCGTCGCGTTGGACGGCAGAGACGCCATGCGAGGCGCCTGACTGCCTGGCGCTCGAGTTTTGGGGCTCGCCCTTCTTGCGCCGACTTTGACCTGCTCGCGGACGTGCTCGGCTACGACCAGCCGACTCGCGGGTCCTCGTCGCAGGCGCTATCGCTTGCCGACGTCAAGCATCTATGCGACGGGCTCTGCTGGCCGCTGCGTTGATTGTCTTTTCAGCCGCGAGGAGCTTGTCGATCTCGGCTTGACGGTCAGCCATGAGCTCGTCCTGGGAGCGCTGAGGAGGAACAGGCGCGAGCAGTGTGGTTAGTACCGCGATACCGCCGACCGCTCGCGTCTAAAGCAAAGAGGCGGCCTCGCTCACGCCCGACGCCTCGAAGTTGTGGCACGCTTCCTCCTCAAGCGACGCAACACGGGGGGTTGGGGCGCGTCCGGCCGTTACCAGCTGCGTCACGAGAGAGAAAAAGGAGGGGTCCCACGTGCCGACCAGCAGCATCGAGGCAATGGTGGTAGCCACTGGCGGCTTGAGCGAGGGTGCCATGCGCACAACGTCGATAGTGTCGGTCAGCTCCTTCACCTTAAAGTACCGCTCGGCCTTTCCCGACCACTGACGGATAGCCACGTTCGTGGTGGTCATGTCGACGCACATAACCCAGTTCGACGACTGCGCTCTCCGAAGAGCCGTTGAAGACGGCCGCGTCGGTCCCTTGTACGGGTGTCATGGGTTGAGACCGAGCAGGGATGCTCAATGACGGCCACCATTTCTTGAGAAGGGTGCGCACCGGTGCCCATTCCGTCTCAACGTTGTTGGCTGCGATCCCGCCTTCCACAGCCTGACAACCGTCAAGGAGAGCCAGGCAGACCAGACCATCGACGTGTAGCTTGCGTAGCACGTCTTTGCAGTCGTCACACTCCCGAATCAAGTCTAGCACACGCCTGACGCATGCAACCGCCTGGTCAGAGGGCTTGAGCACCGGCGAAAGAGTGTCACTGTCAGTGGTCTTGGCAAAATCCGCCACCTCCACGAGCGCCGACGCTCGTGCCTCATCAGCCGCGGCAGCAGTGGCGGTAGCAGCGGCGGCCGCGGCCGTGGCAGCCGCAGCTGCCGCAGCAGCGGTTGTAGAACGTGCGTACTCCGCACCTCCAGGGGAGTCACTTCGAGAAAGGACGAGGACGCCGCCTTTGGGCAGCTCACCATACTCATCGGAGCCTGGTTGACCGGCAACACCTCGGCGCACGACGGCACCACAAAGGGGTACGTCGAGGCCGTCGTCGTCGGAGAGGTGGGCCTCCAAAACTCCGTCTCCCGATGCCTTGGGCCCGCTGCCTCCGCTCGCACCATCATTACGGACGACAAGCCCCCCGGCAGGCACCTCGTCAGCGCCCGCCACGTCGCCTTGTCCGTCAGCTGCTCCCCCCGGGTGGTCTTGCCCTACTGTTGCGCCCTCCGAGCGATCCCGACCAACAGCTGCACGCGCGCGCTCCAATCTCAGGCAAAGGCTTTGGTGGCCGCGTCAAGCTCCTTCTACCGGTACGCAAATGAAAGCCCCAGGTTGATCACGCGGCTCGCGTGCTCGTCATCATCCGAGAAGAAGCCGATCCGGTCGACGATGCGAATCCATCGGTGCTGAGGGGCGTCCATGTGGTTGTCGCCCTCGCACATGCGGCTAATAGCGGCGTGCAGGATGGTCACTGTTGGCGCTAGGTGCTCATCCAGCTTCATGGCGACCTCATGGAAGGCCTCCAGCACGCGAGCGAGTAAGGCCACCTTGGTGCTGTCCCCAATGCCCAAGGACCGGAAGAACTGCATGCCCTCCTCGTCGGGAGCGTCGGGGACGGCAGGCACGGCATGCACGGCGCGTACACCAGCCGGCTCGAGAGGCACGGAGGGAATGTCGGACACGCCGGCGGGCACGGCAGGGACGGCAGGCACGGCGGCAGGGACGGCAGGTAGGGCGGGGACGGCGCGGACGGCGACAGGGACGTCGGAGACGGCAGGGATGGCCGCGGGGACGGCCGGGACGGTACCGACATCGGCCTCCATCGCCTGTTGGGCGAGGACCAAGAGAACAGGTAAAGAGAGCCACAGGGAAAAAGGATGATCACGTCAGAGCCGAGTCAGCAAAGAAAACAATAACAAACATGGAGGTCCCGAGAGTGTAGCGGTTTTCTCTCTTCTGTCCGAAAAGGAAATCAACAACCCCTGGGGCCCAAAGCAGGGAGGCCCAGAAGAAACCGGCAAGGGAAAAGTGCAAGCCGCGCCCGTCCCAAAGAGGGGGACAAAGGTATTACGGCAGAGACCCGAGGGAGCAAGAGACCCAAGGCACGGTTGGTTTTTCTTCTGGACACGAGGGGGAGGCCGAGACCTCCCCTTAAGAGCCCCCACGGCGGCCCCCTAGCGGGGCCACAGCGGGCCAACACACGCCAGCACCCCGGCCCCTAGTGGGCAAACGAGGCGCCTTCGCTGGGTGGCCGCTATTCGGTCCCAACCCGCGGAAATATGTGGAAGCAAGCGACCCTCGGGAGCCCGTGGCTCGGCCTCCAATCGGAGCCGGCCAATGCAGGTCACCCGTAATACGGAAATCAAGTCCCTCCAAACAATGCGAATGACGATCAAAGAAAACTCAAGTCCAACAACCGCCACCAGCAGCGGCCGAGATATCCAAGCGCAAGTGTGCCAATTAGAGGGCGACATCACAGCCACGATCCGTCCGCGGGGCGAGGCCAACGTAGGGCCCACGAAAGCCGTCCAGCCGCCAGCACAGCCAATCCGCCGGCCGCGTACACCGGCGCCCGGGCTGGCCCGCCACCCGAGGGTCCCAACCGCCACACAGACGTGCGTTAAGAGAATGTGGAGAAGAAGCGTCAAAGAGTTTTCCAGCGAACCCGTGACAGTCAGAGGCTACTTCATAATTTGCAAAAGGATTTCAAAGCAATGGAGAAAGACTGTACCAGGACTCACTGGTGAATGGGTCGGGAGCGGCACGTGCGGGCGTATTGAAAGAGACGTACAACGGTCACCAATTTGACAGAGTGCACGCGGATCCCGGCTGTCGTTGTTCCGCGCGCATGCTCCAGCGATAGCGTCGACCTCATCAAGTCCAGTTGCCCTTAAATTCATATTATCTGGCAATTATTGCAACATATGTGGCGCACGACAGTAGAATCCTAATTCTAATTGCGCACGGTCGAGCCAAGATATCCTCCATGCAAAATTGTGCCTTCCAAAGTTGCACGGACCGATCCCCCCGCAGCGACCCTCTTCTAAGGGTACCTCTGACGGCCCATATTTGCGGTGTCTGAAGCGGCCGCATCTGGTTGGTTCGCTGGTTTTGTCAGACTGGCCGAAACATAACCGCTGGAGCTGACCGCGTGATCATCAGCGCTGCTCCCGTGTGTGGCCCCAGGCCGTGATTCCCGCTTTTGTGATGATCGGGAACGGGTGCCGCCCGCCTCACTCGAACGTTCGAACCCGGGCCCATCGGTCAGGCACAACTGTGAGCCCCCCGAGTTCTCAAAAGTAGACGCACATCTCTTTTTCGTTCTCTTAAGTAACCAGCTTTTGTCAAAATCACTTCCTCAAGCACCACAAGCCCACATCTGGCCAGATCATGACAAGAACAACGGCGCTGCGCAGCTTTCGTCGAGGCGTTTCTAGGTATGGTGCAAACTGAAAATGTGCGATGCTAAACGAAAGGAAGTTTCGATCGTCGTGCGCCACGTATTCAAGCCTGCCACAATGTCGTCGAGAGCGCCTCAACAGCGCCGTAAAACATGAAGGCGTTGAGCGCTCGGGAGCCCAAAGAGCGCCCTTCGAACGCCCAGGAAGAGTCCGAAATGAGCGCCCGTTAAGGTACTCAATAACTCGAATTGGGGAGACACGCTGTTATTGCCGTCTTCCAAATGTGGGACGATGTCGTCGAAGTCAAGACAGGGTCTTTGTCAACTGCCCATCGACCGATGTACTTTATCTGGCTGAATGGATGACTGCGACACTCTTTTGCTCTGCTGATAACCCTTTTCGACATCGACGGGATCGGCCACAATTTGGGATTGAGCAATCAGGCGTGCAGGACAATTGCGACGGACACGGACACGGACTGGCCCGGACGGTCAGTTTTGTGTGCTTCGTCTCATTCGGTGTACCTGAGATCCTCTGTGTGACAACACGGCCAGCCGACCCCACCCAGTCGGGGGGAACGCGAGCCAGGCCGTGTCGCCGGGTAGTCCTGTCGGGGAATACCCACCCCGGAAGAAAACCCCGAAGAGCAAACACGCACGGCGACGACCGGGGGAAGACGCCCCGAGCGACAAACACGAGTTGTGTGACCGGAATTTTACTTTCCTGCGTCGAAGGCCTCCAGGCAACACTCACGCCTCGCCCTCTGATCCCGTCCGTTCCCCTCAAACCCTCCGAAAACCCCCCTCAGACACCCTCAAAGGACCCTCAGAAAACCCTCCGCTCTGGGCCCACTGGGCCAGTCTCAGCAAAGGGCGGCCGAAGCTTCGGACACCGCCTTGAGTGGAGGCGGGAGAAGGGTGCTAAGTGACACCCTTGCTGCGCCCCGGTGTCAAGGGTGCGGTGCAATGCTGGTCAATGGTCCAAGTCGGGTTTACACAAAAGTAGGCCCTTAACTGGGGGCCCGCCCGGGGATTTACTAGTCCCAGGGAAGTCTCGAGATCGCGGTTGTGGTTAGTGAGCCACGGGGTGATCGCAAGTGGATCGCCACCGGAATGATTCGAAATATGTGTCAGTAGGACATCCTTCCCTCGCGAGAGCCAGCGGCCGTTTCGGACTGACCGGATCCGACCGCCCATGACGCGAATCCACGTGTCCCCTCTTGACTGGGAGGGAACTGGTTTCCCGAGTGTGGGGGCCACGTGTCCGGCCGTCACACTCAGCGATTGTCCTTTGCCGTCTGATTGGTCTGTGGTCGACACTCAGCCGATGCTGTCGCTTTGCGGACGCTGGCTGTAGTGGCTCGTGATCCGAGACTGCCCTGTTTCTGTCAGCCATCCTCTCCAACGGGGTTGCCGAACGCTACGAAACGTGACGGTCGGAGGGAGGTCAGCTATTCGAGCGTTGCGCAGCGTCCGAAATGCGTCCGATGGGAAACGGACAGGCGGAAGAGTATCAGACAAAAAGGTCGCGTCAGCTTTGTCCGTAACGTTTGCTTTATGCCAACAGGCCGCGCGACTTAAGCGCGCTGCTGTCATGGGAACACCGGCGGTTGATGAGGTACCTCAGCGCCCGAAAGGAAGAAGCCAAGTCAAGCGCCATCGCTGGATACTTCTCGTGTACCAGGTGCTCCGGCCCCGCCGCCATCCTCACTAGACGCCTCAGGAACTCCTCCATTCCCTCCTCTTGGGAAAAGGGGACATACAGCTGCTTCGCCAGCGGGCGCGCCAAGGCGGCCTCATGCCAGTCCCGACTCAAACGCCCAAGAAGTTCGCAAGCATTCTGCGGAGACAGCGGAGGAAAGGCGAATCGCGCAGGCTGCCAAGATCGATGGCCCGCTCGGCAATGTGGGTTGGGCCCGCACATCTACGAGCGTGTGAGTGCTGGTTCAAATGTGTCTGAGCATGTTTGCTTCCTGCCGCGACGCCAGGATTTCATTAGCGAAGCTTATAGTGGGGATCCAATCGCGTTCTCAACGCTCAGGCAACCAAGTTCGTCGGCGGTCCTGCCCACGAGCTTGCTTGGTTACTTCCTGGCGATTCGAAGGCGACACTTTGTGGCGACTCAGCTGATTCGCGGCCTACAGCTTGGAATGGCAGGTCGGCGATCTGGCGACACAATAAATTTCTG
>ENA-ORXR01004967-ORXR01004967.1-marine-metagenome-genome-assembly--contig:-NODE-4967-length-10838-cov-14.204814_pt1 | contig 10838 bp, 10 predicted proteins | sample MGYA00237866_ERZ511479 | MGnify/ENA metagenome assembly ERZ511479 | reverse complement strand
GGCGGCTACTCCGTCTTTGCGGGTGTGGGCGAGCGGACGCGTGAGGGGAACGATCTCTATCACGAAATGATCGAATCCAACGTGATCAATCTCGAAGGCGAGAGCCGCGCGACATTGGTCTATGGGCAGATGAATGAGCCTCCCGGAGCGCGTGCTCGCGTGGCTTTGACAGGTCTGTCACAGGCTGAATATTTCCGCGACGAAGAAGGCAAAGACGTGTTGTTCTTCGTCGATAACATTTTCCGCTTCACACAGGCCGGTTCAGAAGTGTCGGCGCTTCTTGGCCGTATTCCTTCCGCTGTGGGCTATCAGCCGACATTGGCCACTGAAATGGGCCAAATGCAGGAGCGTATTACCTCCACAAACAAGGGGTCGATTACATCCGTTCAGGCGATTTACGTCCCTGCCGATGACTTGACCGATCCTGCGCCTGCGACATCCTTTGCCCATCTGGATGCGACGACCGTTTTGAACCGTGCAATCTCAGAGAAGGGTATCTACCCGGCTGTTGACCCGCTCGATTCCACATCGCGTATTCTGGAACCTCGGACTGTTGGTGAAGATCATTACCAAGTGGCGCGACGCGTTCAGGAAATTCTGCAACGCTATAAAGCTCTGCAAGACATCATCGCGATCCTCGGCATGGACGAGCTGTCCGAAGAAGACAAAATGACCGTGTCGCGTGCACGAAAAGTTGAGAAGTTCCTGTCTCAACCATTCGACGTTGCGGAAATCTTCACCGGATCCCCGGGTATTCAGGTCCCGCTCGCCGACACAATTAAATCTTTCAAAGGTTTGGTCGAAGGCGAATTTGATCACCTGCCGGAGCAAGCCTTCTACATGGTTGGCGGTATTGACGACGTGCTCGCAAAAGCGGCGAAGATGGCTGCGGAAGCGGCTTAAACAATCAAACCTCTTCTCCCTAAGGGAGAAGGTGCCCGTAGGGCGGATGAGGGTTTACCCTTTTTCGTCCTTACACCCTCATCCGGCCCCATGCGGGGCCACCTTCTCCCTGAAGGGAGAAGGGGGAGTCTAAATTATGGCTGACAAACTCAATTTCTCACTCGTCTCTCCGGAGCGCGAACTTTATTCAGGCGATGTTGACCAGGTCAATATTCCGGGGACTGAAGGCGATCTTGGCATAATGCCAAATCATAGCCCGCTCATGGCGGCGATCCGCACCGGCACGATCACGGTTATGCAGGGCGGCGTTGAGACTAAGTTCTTTGTCCAAGGCGGATTTGCAGATGTAACGCCGAGCGGATTGACGGTTCTTGCGGAACAGGCTGTGGCGTTTGATGCTCTTGATAAGGGTGCAGTCGAGGCACAAATTGCAGCGGTCGAAGCCAGCCTGCCCAACCTAACGGGCAATGCGGCGCTTGCAGCTCATCAAAATCTAGACGGCCTGCGCGAGGTCCTCGCAGCTTAAGTCATAAAATATGGATTTGCGGCCTCTCACTTCGCGGTGAGGGGCCGCTTTCATTTTGACGCTGTGAAATCTTTCGGTAAAGCGGGTCATGTCTAAACCTACAGTCGTAGCTGTCTCATCAGACGCCGCTCACAACATCGTCAAACCCGTTCGCGAAAGTATCAAGCTCATCAAAGGATGGGGTGTTGAAGGCGATGCGCATGCGGGGAAAACGATCCAGCACCGCTATGACAAACGCCGCAATCCCGATGCGCCGAACTTGCGCCAAGTTCACTTGATGCATTCTGAATTATTCGATCAGGTGAAATCCGCAGGCATGTTGGTGGAGCCGGGACAGATGGGGGAAAATATAACGACACGCGGCGTTGATCTTTTGCACTTACCGCGCGGGACACAGCTCAAGATTGGCAATGCGGTGATTGAGCTGACCGGGCTTCGTAATCCGTGCAAATATCTCGATCAAATCGCGCCCGGCTTAATGACAGCCTGTGTCGCAAAGCATGGAGACGGAACTGTTTTTCCACAATCGGGCGTGATGGGCATTGTTGTGGCAGACGGTATAATCAAAGCCGGGGATGAGATTCACATTAACACCCCATCCGAACCCCACACGCTTCTCGAACCTGTTTAGACCAGAGCCTATGATTCTTTTTCTTTTCAAGAAAGCCCTTTGGGTATCTGCCTTCGGCCTGTTTCTATTGGGCTATGCTGTTTTGGTCGAGCCTGCACAGCTAAGAATTCGGCATGTCGAATTTAACTCTGATAAATATGATGGCCCTGATGTGCGCATTGCGCTTGTAACCGATATTCATATCAACGGCCTGCATGTCCCGCCGCGCCGCGTTTTGAAAATTGTTGATGCTGTCAACTCGCAGAATCCAGACATCGTTCTTCTTCCTGGAGATTTTGTCTCAGGGCATGAGAAAGCGGTACGGCGCTCACCGAAGTTTAATGAAAATATTGCGTTAGGGCTTTCCCATTTGCAGGAATTATCCGCCCCGGCCTTTGCGACGATTGGCAATCATGATGCCTGGTGGGAGGCCTCTCGGGTAACGGCGCATTTGGAAGATGCAGATGTGATAGTTTTGGAAAATATGGCGGTGATGGTCCGTGATTTTTGTATCGTCGGATTGTCTGATTTTATGACAGCTACGCCCGACCGAAGCGCCTACGATAGTTGTCCGGTGGATGCGCCTCCACTTGTATTCACCCATTCACCTGACGCTTGGGAATCATTTCGAAATGATACTGTTTTGGCTTTCGCGGGCCATACCCATGGCGGACAGGTGAACCTTCCAATTATCGGTCGGCGTGTGAATGCTATTTCTCTCGGCCGAGAACATAGCTACGGTTTTTCAAAAATTGAGGGCGTGGACATGTTCGTTAGCGCCGGAGTTGGGACGTCCATATTGCCGATAAGGTTTCGCGCCCCGCCTGAGATCGTATTAATTACGCTTCGGGCGCGGGAGTAAGGGGCGGATCTAATCTATCTGTTTCGTTCACGGGAGCCGCTTCAGGCGTATATCGCGCGTCCCTATCGGCTTTGTTCGTCACGAGGATAAATGTCATCAAAGCGAGTAAAGATAAGGCACCCGCCAGTAGGAATGGCGATCCGGGCACATAAGGAATATCGGAATACCCCGTCAGATATTGTGTAACTCCGATTATATTGTCCGGGAAAGCCTGCATTTGCCTGTCTTCGCGGTTGGCCGTATCTCCGAATAAACCAAACATTCCAGTCATCGCCAACGGTCCCGCCATGAGGGCGAGACCTTGAGCCGCGCCAATAGCACCTTGCAACTCGCCTTGTTCAGACTCAGATACGCGGCTGCTCATCATATTTGTCAGGGCAGGGCCATAGAGTCCGGCCAAAGCAGCGAGCGGGCCAGCCGCATAGATGATCCAACCGGCATCTGCACTGCCCATCATAGTGTAACCTGCCACAGCCGAAAACATGCCGATAAAACCCGCCCAGAACAGACCGATTTTTGGAATGATAATCCGGATCAAACCACCTTGAACAATCATGGACGCGATAGCGAAGGCGCCCAAAGAGAATCCGACATCTCCCGAGCTCCAGCCTAAACCTTCCATCGTCGAGAACGCGTAAGTCGTCGGATAAACGGTGTGCGCGACAGCCAGAATGAAGAGAACAAAAATTAGACTCTTCACGCCTTTAATGCGCCCAAGCGCAAAAACTGACCCAACTGGATTTGATCGTTTTATGTCAAAGGGGCGTCTTTTTGATTTCGCTAGCGTTTCCGGGAGAAAAATAAGACCATAAATGACATTGATGAGCGAGATAACACCCGCTGCGTAAAAAGGAACCCGCGTCCCATACTCGCCCAGAATGCCCCCTATGACAGGGCCTAAGAGAAAGCCCACGCCAAAGCTGGCCCCTATCAGGCCAAAGTTCTGCGCACGTTTTTCCGGGGGGCTGACATCGGCAACATAGGCGTTTGCTGTCGAAAACGTGGCGCCAAATATCCCGGATAAAGCGCGGCCAATGTAAAGAAATAAAATCGTCGGGGCGAGCGCCATCAGAAAGAAGTCGACAGCCAAGCCCGTCAGAGAGGTCAGCATGATTGGACGACGCCCAAACCTGTCCGACAACCCACCAACAATGGGCATGCAAATGAATTGAAAAACTGCGAAAACGAGTGTCAGAAGGCCACTATGCCTCACCGCTTCATGGTTTTCCAAACCCGTCAACTCTTTGATGAGATCCGGCAGAACCGGGATCATAATTCCGAATCCGATGGAGTTAATCATGACCGTGATCAACACGAACATGAGCGCATTATTAGAATTTGCGGGCGAGCGCGACATGTGCGGGGCTTAGGCTAGGCGACAGGTTTTGCGAAGGGTGCAAATTCGACCATTAGCCGTTCATAGACGGGGCGCTTAAACAGGACAATTGTATCTGCGATTGTATCAAGATCAGCCCAACGCCATTCAGAAAACTCCTGCGGGCCGTGGGAATTCAAATCGACGTCGGACCCGTCTCCATAATACCGATATGCATACCAACGTTGCCGCTGGCCGAGATTGTTAGATCGCTTTTTTTTTCGCGCCAACATTTCCGGTGTGAAATCGTAATAGAGCCAGCCTTTTATGGTGCCGAGATATTCCATGTCATCTGCGCGCAGGCCTGTCTCTTCGAATAGTTCTCGCCGGCCTGCGGCTTTGGGTTTCTCGCCCTTATCAATCCCGCCTTGCGGGCATTGCCAGACATGCGGACCTTCTTCGCCGAAGCGCTTGCCCAGCCAAATTTGGCCTTGCTCATTAAATATCGCGACCCCGACATTTCGGCGGTAGTCAGATTTCTTGCGTTTCATGATTTACTTCAGAGCAGAGGTGGCGGGTGCGAGTTGCAAATTTTGCGCGTCCAGTGTGGCGATCCATGCCTGCACTTCGGCAATCGTCTCGGGGTAAGCAAATCCAACGCCGACAGGGTGAGCACCTGATTGTGCCTCTTGGCCCAATCCGGTCAGGCGGGCGGAAATTACACGCGAAATGGGGCTCGGGTCGATCAGGCCATGTCCGGTTTTGAAGGGTTGTCTCACGGAACTTGCCAGGACGGGCAGTGAGGGCGCTTGGAAGTCGCCATCCGTTATAAAACCGAGGCCTGTCTGGGACAGCCGATCCATAAAAGGCGCCGCTACATCGGCTCGCGTTAGAAAAGCGTTGCCATTGAAATTTATGAGCCCGGCATATCCTTGCGCGCGCGACAACATCCAATCCAGCCGGCGGCCATTTTCAGCAGGCGGAAGTGATACGCGCAGCGCTCTGTCGCCTCCCGGTTCTGTCGGATCAAAATTTGTGGATTCCATGGGAATCTCGATGAGAACTTCATGCCCATCCGCGCGCGCGCTATTTACCCATTCTTGCAACCCGACACTATGGGCGGCGAAAGACAGAGTCACATCAGCGGGTAAGGATTGAATAGCGTCTTGGGTGAGACGGCGGTTTATGCCCAAGCCGCCGATTATGAGAGAGACAGGCTGTTTTCCGGCTTGGCGACTATGTGGCCTCTTATAAGCCAGTAGCGAATTGCCGGCGGTTTTGGACGGGACGGGACCGAAGGCGCTTTGCCGCGTCAATCCGGCAATGGGCGCTTTGGGAAGCGCGCGCTGGCTTGGGACAATATCAATACGTTTGGGTTGCGGCCCGGCCGCAATCGACACGTTATCGGTCCCTGCGGATCTGATGGCGTCGGTCGGGTTGACGCCTTCAGGCACATCACCGGCCAGGAGATCAGGTGTCTCTAAGGTCATATCATCCAGCGCGGTGAGTGTTTCAACGGGCGGAAGCGGTGCCAGCGCCAACGAGCCCCCCGACAGAGCATCTTCTGCATTTCCAAAAGCAGCCACGGCTAAAACGGGCAGGGCTAAACCCAGACCTAAAATGCCGCCGGCCATCAAGACATGCTTGCTAATGGAGGGCAGGGCGAGCGCAGTGCGGCGATTCGGATGAGTATCAGACATGGCTTTGTCTAAGAGCGTTTGCCGTCAGGGACAAATGCTAAGGGCCTTCTAATATTTTTCTGATTGAGCTTTTAGAAGACGCTCATACTGAGAGGTTTTCAGGACTTCGACAGCTTTACGAAGTTGGTAATCCTCATCTTCCGGAAAAGTCTCAGGGGGGTATTCGACATTCTCATAATTTTCTTCATAATCCGTCTCGTCGGGATTGATCAGAAAATTGCGCAATGAATCCTCGCGAAAACGCTTTCTTATCTCACCATTATCTTCAAGGCCGGATACCAAAAGATCAGGCATGATGCCGCGGCCTTGGATAGACGCGCCCGAGGGTGTGAAATACTTTTGTGTCGTCAATCGAAGCGCGCCTTCTTCGGGACCCAGGGGTATGACGGATTGGACAGAACCTTTTCCGAAACTTCGGCGGCCCAAAACCACAGCCCGACCCCGATCTTGCAGCGCACCCGCGACGATTTCCGCTGCGGAGGCTGAGCCCGGGCTCATCAGGACAACGATTTTTGCATCCGGATAAAGTTGACCGTCTTTGGCATTATAGCGCTCATTGTCGCTCGCGTCGCGCCCTCGTGCAGAAAGAACTTCGCCGCCGTTTAGAAACAGACCGGAAATGCTGACGGATTCGGTCAGCAACCCGCCACGATTTCCACGCAGGTCGATAATCAGTTTGTCCAGCTTCCCAAGCTCAGTATTGAGCAGGGCCAAGGCCCGTGTTGTGTCTTTAGTTAGCTGGTCATTATTAAACGTCTCGATCTGTATATAACCCACACCCTGTTCAACACGATGGCGGATGGCGCGTCCGCGAACCGTGTCGCGAACGACGACAATATCCCGGGCTGCCTTGTTTGGTGACAGCACGGTGACGGTCACAGGTTCGCCTTTTAGCCCCCGCATACCGCTCACGGCATCATCCAAGGATTTTCCACGAATATCAATTCCGTCAACGGCTGTAATAAAGTCGCCACCCCGGATTCCAGCTTCATAAGCCGGGCCGTCTTCGATGGCGTAATTGACTTTGACCAAACCGCCTTCGGACTGGATTTCGATACCAAGACCGCCATATTCGCGGCGCACAGCTTCTCGCTGTTCAGTGAAATCCACAGGCGGTACATAGGTGGAATGCGGGTCGAGGGAATGCAGAGCGCCATTAAGGGCGTTTTCAATCAATGACGCTGTGTCGACCTCCTCGACATACTCATTTTGGACAATGGCCAAGACATCGGCAAATACGCTCATTTGATCATATATAGCTTGCGGTTTTTTCTCATCTGCAATGGCAGAGAGCGGCAGGGTCGCGGCGAGCGCTAAAGCGCTCAACTTCATCGGATTCCAAAAAGCTCGGCGCATGGATTAGCCTTGAGCCTCAGCTAGCTTTTCAGCGTAAGTACCTGATTTCAAGATCTCAATTGCTTGAAGTAACTGATAGTCGTCGGAAACTTCAAACGCTTCGGGTGGATAGTCAATCTTGATCTCTTCCACTGTATCTTCATTCGCGTCGTCGTCTTCACCCTCATTCGCAATGGCATTTGGCAGACTGGCTTCAGAGAAACGTCTCTTTTCTTTGCCGTCATCAGGAATCGCCGAGATCATAATATCCGGCATAATTCCACTGCCCTGAATGCTGCGGCCATTTGGGGTGTAATAGCGTTGCGTTGTGATCTTCAGCGCACCATCGCGGCCACCGCGTAAGGGGATAACGTCTTGGACTGAGCCTTTGCCAAATGTTGTCATTCCAATAATTAAAGCGCGGCCTTTATCTTGTAGAGCCCCTGCAACGATTTCAGAAGCCGACGCCGAAGCGCCGTCAACCAAGACAACAACGGGTACATTTTTGGCCATCTGCCCTTTTTTTGCATTGAAGACATTTACGTCATCTGCTCGGCGTCCCCGCGTCGAGACAACTTCGCCGCCATCCAAAAAGACGGATGAGACCTCAATCGATTGGGTCAACAAGCCGCCAGGATTTCCGCGAAGGTCAAGAATGAGGCCCGTTAATCGTCCGCCATTTTCAACTTGCAGATCACTGATTGCGCTACGCAATCCGTCCGCGGCTTTTTCATTGAACTGCGCAATGCGGGCATACCCCACACCATCTTTCATCTCGAACTTTACGGTTTGCCGCTTGATGACTTCCCGCACAATATCGAGATAGATCGGGTCCTCTCCTTCCCGAACAATGGTGATGTTGATGGGCTCGTCAGGTTTGCCGCGCATTTGACCAACTGCCTCGCTCAACGTGGATCCTAGCAGCGATTTTCCATCAATTTCCGTAATGAAATCACCAGCTTTCACGCCCGCACGTTTGGCAGGCGTGTCATCAATCGGCGCGATGACTTTAACAAAGCCGTCTTCCATTGTGACTTCCATACCAAGGCCACCATATTCGCCCTTATTATCCATACGCAGATCTTTGAAGGAATCAGGGCTGATGTAAGAGGAGTGCGGGTCTAGCGATTGCAACATGCCGTTCATCGCGTCTTCGATAAGCTCGCTATCATCAACTTCCACAACATATTGGCTGCGCACACGCGCTAGAACATCAGCAAAAAGCTCCAACTGCTCAAACGTCTCGTCATAGGCCGGACGCTCGACGGCAACCGCCGCTTGGTAGGTTGTCGAAAAAGCAAAGAGTGCGATAGCCGCAACGCTTCCGAGGGCAGGCAGGACAAGTTTCACAAGGAGTCTCCAGTATTAGATTCTAGACTTAGCCAGCCGCTTCGCGCTTTGCCAGTCAAATTGCTGCGATTTCAGGCAGAACTTACCCCGAATTAACATCTTGAGCCTTTAACCAGGGTTTCGGATCGACGGGTGAGCCGTTTCGCCGTAACTCGATATAGAGTTCCGCACCGGTCTGGCTGGGGAGTTTCCCCACAGGTTCTCCCCGGCGGACCGTGTCACCGGCATCAATGTAGAGATCATTCAGCCCTGTGAGCAGCACAAAATAGCCGTCGCCGACGTTTAAGATCACTACATTGTCGTAGTTTTTGAAGGGCCCGGAAAATTCAACGCGTCCGGCATATGGGGCGATGACTTGGCCGCCGGAACGTCCCGCATAGGTCTGACCCTTCTCCCCGCGGCCGTAGGATTTAATCAAGCGTCCTGAAACGGGCTGGATCATGCCGCCTTTTGCCTGGGCGAAGGGTTTTGTGCCTTCGGGTAAGACAAGTTTAGCCGTGGGTTTTCGACCCGGTTTGGTGCGCGGGACGACTTTGGCGGCTTCTTTTTCCAATTTTGCGATGAGTTCCAGCAGGGTCTTCGACTCTGCGGCCAAACGGTCAGCTTCATCGGCGGCTGTCTTTTTTTCATCCGCCAATTTGGCTTCAAGCTTCGACTTGCTGGTCAAGCCGGCATTCACAGTTTTCATTTCAGACTTCAGCTTGGCACGAGTGTCGGACAGGTCTCGTTTTTTAATAACGAGCCGAGCTTGCGTCACCTCTAAGGCCGTTAAGTTGAGGGCCAATGCGTCCGCACGGCTTTTCAATTGACTTGATAAGGTCGCTATCAAAAGCCCGGCGTCTGCAGAGCGTTTTGCATCGCGCGGCGTCAGTGCCAGTGATGGAGGGGGGGATAATTCCAATCGCTGCAGTGCGGCGAGTAATTCCGTGTACTGGGCGCGGTCCGCTTCGATCTGCGTGGTAAGCGTGACGGCTCTGTCTGTAAGGCTTTCAGTCTCTCGCTCAAGGGCGGTTAAATCTGTTTCTATCGTCTGGGTTTGGCGAGCCGTTTTCGCGAGCGTCTTCTTTAAGTTCGAGACATCTTCGCGTATTTGCTGACGCTCCTCTTCCAGCGCGTTGGCTTTATCGCGCGCGGCTTGCTCTTTCTTTGTCAAAGCGTCGACATCGTTTGATGTTTGCGAGAACGCAGGTGCGAAGACAGTCAGGCAGGCTGTCAAAGCTAATATCGCGAGAGCATTACGCATGACACTGACATGCAGGATAACGTCTTTACCGCACGTTAATCAGCCCCTTCATTTCTAGGGCCTAATCGCGGTGATAGGGAGTTTTTGCGAGAATGGATAAGGCGCGATAAATTTGCTCCGCCGCCATCACCCGTACCATTTTGTGAGGCCAGGTCTGAGCGCCAAAACTCCACTTTGTAATTCGCCCGGGCCGCATCTCTTTGATTACAGAGGGTTCAAACCCATCCGCGCCGCCAATCACCATATAGCTGGCCCCGACTCCGTCATCACGTAGCAGTGAAAAATGACGGGCGATGTTTCTGGAGGTCGGGCTTTTCCCGCGCTCATCCAAAAGGATGAGTTCATCTGAAGGCTCGACAACGGATAGAAGTTTGCGGGTTTCAGACGCGCGGTCATATTGACCTTTGAGTTCGACGCCTTGTTCCTCGACGGAAAGAAAGCCTGTGCCTCGGGCTAAACCTTGAGCGCGGGCTAAATAGTCATCAATGAGGGTCTTCTCAGGCCCGCTGCGCAAGACGCCCCCAGCCCTGAGGATCAGTTTCACGCCTCTTCGGTCGTGTCTTCCGGCGCTTGCTCTTTTACGCCGCGCAGGCCATCCGGAAGAGGTACAGACCAGATTTTTTCTAGATTATAAAAGACTCGCACTTCCGGACGGAAGACATGCAGGATGACGTCACCGGCATCAATCAAGACCCAGTCAGACGCCTTTTGCCCCTCTACTACTAAGTCTTTAAAGCCGCGTTCTTTCAAAGCGCGTTGAACATAGTCAGCCAAGGCGCTGACATGGCGATTGGATCGCCCGGACGCCACGAGGAGGTAATCTGCAATGGAGGATTTTCCGCGAATGTCGATTTCAATCACATCCTGAGCCGAGTTTTCATCCAGAATGTGCTGGATGAAGTCTGAAAGCTCTTTGGATTCCGGACCGTCTTTGATCGTGACTTTAGCGGGGGTTTCTTGATGTGCGGCGGTCAGAAGACTCTCCATGAATAAT
>ENA-ORXR01004963-ORXR01004963.1-marine-metagenome-genome-assembly--contig:-NODE-4963-length-10847-cov-11.826741_pt1 | contig 10847 bp, 16 predicted proteins | sample MGYA00237866_ERZ511479 | MGnify/ENA metagenome assembly ERZ511479 | reverse complement strand
TGCCGCTGACGACCCCCCCGCCCCCCCCCCACCGGCACTGGACGGGTGCGGTCTTGCATCTGTTCTGCTGTTTAGCTCTCGTCACACCGAACATAAAGTGTCTAGGTGTTCTCTCTGTGCGCTGTTACGTGCTCTCGTGCATGACATTATCTTCTAGTTTGCGGCAAGGCTGTCATCACGCACATCCCTTTGTTGCTCTCCGTGACGCGGGGTGTCCCACAGAAGGTGAAGCAGAAACAGGGCAGAAAAAGAGCGCCCGAGCGAAATGGCGAGAAGACAACCAGAAGGCTTGAAGGACCGCTCGACACACCACTACCAAAAGCACGACACCACACCACACCAAAGCGCGGATCGTACTAGCAGCGGTTGACTGCGGGGAGGGGGTGGGGGGGAGATCGTCGGCGGCGGCAACAGCGACGGCAGTGGGTGGAGGACAAAGGGGGGGGGGGGGGGGGGGGGGGGGGGGGGGGGGGGATGCGGACGCGGCGCGATGCGGGTCGTCGACAGCGTCCGCTCGTCGACCGTTAAATATCACCATGGGACTCGTCACATATTGTCGCTCGCGATCCACCACCGCTTTCCAAATCCAAACCAATAAAGGCTGCAATCCGATTCCGGTGGGTGGTCAGGGACGTGAACTGGCACACCTACTGCTGCGATCTCAAATCTCACTGGAGTGGAATTACCAGCGCAGCCCCTCAACTTCGAATCTGTCTCCGAGCCGACGAGATCAACCTCTGCTGGTCTCTGGCACGAAACGAGCCGCTGCCTAACGAAGTTGGCTGGTTGCCCGCCGCGGCTCCACCAACACCGCACAGGGCCCTTGAATACGGAGGTCACACGAAATGTGCGTGCCCTCGAAAACATGTCGCCAGCAAAAAAGCCCATAGAAAGCGGGTTTGAGGATAACACGGTGCGAGTTTTGACGCACGTGTCACCAGAAAGCGTCACTTGTGGTGTCACCGTTGCAAATTTTGGAGTGCTGGGATTTTTGTGGAACGACTGTAACAACCATGTTTTAACAACTTCTACCAATCGTTCGACCAAGAAGAAAGCTTGCAAGAACGGGGTCTCCGCCGGGGCAGCCCCATTTCTCATCGGAAATGGGGTTGATCGAATGCTGGCCCCATTGTTGAGTCTGATATCGGACATGTACTTACACAACGTGATTTCCGATGACGAGGACCAGAATGGGGCTGATGACGATGTTGGGGGAGCCCGAGGGCCCCATTTGCTTAAAATTTAGACACTTTTGCGCCACCTTGCGGCATGTTTCGATATTTATGACTTGGGGCCGAGGCCCTCGTCTCATGCCCATACCTGAGTCCGGATACCGACAACGATTGCTGTCCAATTGTTAGCGAACCGGTCCAGGTGACTTTCGCTAACGATACGCTACCGTAGCTCGCTGCTCTGCGCTCCGGACGATCAGAGCCTGTCGTTATAAACGTCACGTGCGCGCCGGACCGCTTCAGCCACACATTATCTGCGTGGGGCGCAGAATGACATATTTCATGGCCCATCCGGTTTCAAACCATCTTCAGCACCTTTTCTGCAACAATTTCCAGACTTTCTTCCTTGTTCTTAGCTAAGACTCCGTCACCGCCGCTCTCCGTTTTCCAAACGTCTCTGGGGCTTCTAACCCCAGTTTGCTTCACTGTACGAGAGATTCCCTGACTGCCCAAGCTCCCCGGCGCTGCGTCTGAGCCCATTTCGGCACCCCCTCCCTGCAGTCGTGCGGCCGGATGGCACCCTGCCAGACCGTCGACAGAAATCATCTCCTGTTCGTTTCCCAGCTCCGAGGACACGCAATACCTGTTCCGTATTATTCCGTTTGGTGCAACGCAGAGCTCCAGTAGTGTCCACACAGGAAAGGCTGCGAGTACCCCCGCGATGCACTTTCAACAGCATCCAGGGAGGAAAATGCATACAGTTGTCTTTTCTTTTTTCTTGGAGTTCTGGCCGCTCTCCGGCGTCCGGCATCTACCACGCGGCGAGGGTACGCACACGCGTTCCCTGTAGTCGTTCATTTAAACGCATAGTCCTCCCATGCAGGACCCGCGTTGAGTCACCAGTCCGCGTCTTCCTGGGGTGCCGCTCTGTTTGGAATGGGCGTTGCTAATCAGTTCCTTAGCAAGAATCAAGGCCGAAGAAAAATATACAACGCAGTGTTCCAGAGGGGCTACATGAACTGTCCGTAACTCATTTGTCCATTTTTATGGATGAGAGTCCTGGCTGTCAGGGAGGAACCGCTTGGGCGGTGCGCAGCCGATCAATGTTGTTGCATTGCCAGTACGTGTGGGTGACCTCGCCGCCGCCTCATTTGCTCTTCACTTGGACTCAAGAGGCTACGTGCAGTCCGGTTCGAGTCTTGTTGCGCGCGTCTAGGCTTGGCAACGTTACTAGGTGGGTTCACGCAAGGCAAAGGGGTCTCGGATCCTGGACCCCTCTCGGAATCGGGGTGACTGTCAGCCAGGATCAATTGTCAGGACCATTCATGTTGCACAATGCGGTGATTCCACTCTCTGGAATGAGGAAGGCAGGGAAAGATGGACGGCCATCGATGGATCCACATCGACCGGCCGCATGTGCTTGGAACACTCGAACAGTTCGGCACGTACGCTGATCCATATTGACTGCACGGTACCGCCAGTCTATTGAATAGCTCACGCAGCCAGCTAGTGGCACACCGCAGGCACCACGGCCGCCGCCTGTGCGGAGGGCCAGGGGGTCAGCAGAACAAATGCGTGGGAGCGCGCATGGGCGCTACGGCGTCGGCTCAGGGTGGTGCGTGGGGGCCTCGGCAGCGTTGTGCGAGGGGGAGCATTGTGGAAGGGGTGCTCGAAACGCCGTCGCGTGCGGCGGCGCAACCCACCCGCGCTGTTTGTGTCGTCAGGAGCGCTGAGCGGTTTCTGTCCCACTCTGATAGCTGCGCACTGGGTGCTGAGCACACGCTGCCTCTCCTGCTGCTGCCCGGCAGCGAGTCACGACCGCTGTCCGTTCCTCCGTATAATGGAGCACAAGTCTGGCGTACTTTGACGCTCCCGTACATCCCCCGGCACATGACGCATGGGCACCCGCTCGGCTAGTACCGCTCGACTGCTCTGCAACCTTTCCGCGGACCCGCTCACGGCACGGCGCCTTCTCGTTTTTATGTGTAGTGAGATGAGTATCGCTGCCATGGATTATCCCCCACCGCGCCCCCGCATTGTGCTCGTCTGGTGTCCTTGATGAGTGTGCTACTGGTTTGGTTCATCGGGATGGGTGCTGCATGCGCTACTAGGGGACGCTGTTGGCGTAGCAACTTCTCCGAGGCATGGTTCTGACACTGCTTCCCCCGCCTCATGTTTCTCGGTTGTCGTATGCCCTCCCACCTGTTCGACTGCTCATGGACGTGTGCAGTGAACAACAAAAAAGCGAACATGATCAACAGGTTCGGGCGGCTGCCGCCCATGTCCTCCATTCTCTCCATCACCTAGAACGCTGCCATGACGCAGCAGTCCCAGACACCGGCCTCCACGTCGGCACCCTCTCTCGCCTTTCCCTCCGCCAGCCCCCACCCGCCCTTTTCAGCGCCTCCGCGCCCGCTCGACGTGCAGCGCCCAAGACGGGAGGCGGCCAGCGTCCTGGCGGCGCGTCGCACTTCCCCCCCCGCGCGTTCTGCCAATATTTTGACAGACAATGGTGCGTCCTCGCTGCAAGATGCGCCCTCAACACTTGGCCAAGTGTTGAAACCCCAGACCGGTGGCCTAGAGTTGGATGACCATTTCGAGAATCGTAATGATCGTTCAACTGTCGTCCGTACCAACCATTAGGACAACGGCTTTCCTTTGGGGGGGGCCATGTTGTACTTGTCGGGCAAGGGGGCCCCCCAAGACTCGGGGGATGCCAGCCGTGCAGGCGCGCGCGACGAGCCGATCGACTTGGACGGCGAGTCGAGTGCCGGTCGACAGTCGGCACCGCCGCCCCCGCCGGACTCCGCGTCAGACTACTCGTCGGCCGCAGTCCCACGAGGGACCCAGCGTCAAAAAAGGAGCAATAAGGACAAAGGTTGCGTCCACTTCAGCAAAAAGCGCAAGACAGTGGCATCGACGGCAGCAGGCAAAGACAAAGAATTCAAATACCGGGGTGTCTGGGCGGCCAAGTACCGGCTGCTCATGCTTAAGTGGTGGTCCTAGTTCAACACTATGCATCTGGGAAAGGACGGCGGCAACAAGCTGCTGTCCATCCCCAACGCGGCCGTGTGGGTCGTGGCGTCCCTCGCCAAGAAAAAGAACAACCCGATCAAGCCCCTGAGGTACGATGCCGTACATTGTCTGGTGGACACGGTGCATGTCTGCATGACTGAACGAGCCAACATCAAGGCGCACTCGACGGGTCTGCGCCCGGCTGACACTTTGGCGGAAGAGGAAGAGAAGGACGCGAGAAAGGCGGTCGATTGGCGCCTGACGACCGTCGAGATGGCCGGACTCGTCGAGGTAGCGGCCAGCGTGCTCAAGAACACGGGAAGCACGTTCCAGACAATGCCCATCACACAGGGGCGGGCAGCCACCCGAGATGAACGAGCGGCTGGCGTCTCCGACAAGTCCAACCCGCTTGACGACAAGTCCGCGTCGGATAGAAATGAAAGTGCAGCAGGTAAAGGTGGCACCCCTTGCCTTTCAATTTCAAGCTCCAGCTCTATCTGTGTGGGCGGTGTGCTCCCGCCAAGCATTTTTTCGGGGCCTACGTCAAGTACGCCTGTTGCCCCACCAGCGGCACTGCCAATTGCGCGACGGAGAGGAGCAAGTGGTCGTTCACGGCGCTCCCTCACAGCCGACGAGGGTGGCTGGGCGGCTCTCGGCGAAGACGGCGCGATCCAGGCGATCGTCGAAGGCACGCGCTCGGCAGCGAGTGCGCGCGCCCCTCTGGCGTTCGTGGCCAAGAAACCTCTGGAGATTCAGGCCGCTGCTGCCGCACGTGCGGCAGAGGCGACTCTGGCGGCCACACAGCGCCAGTTTGAGCTGGACATCATGCGCGAGCGCCGCGAGAGCCGCGAGTCTGCGGGACGCGGCCGGAAGAGCAAGCTGCAGGCTGTAGCGGCCGTGCTAACAGCGCAGAGCGCCGTGAACTTGGAGAATCTGAAGGTCCTGAAAGGGTTGTTTCTCGCGACGAGAGACCAAACCGTCTGGCGCGCGATTGCGTACCTGCCGGTGATGGGTGAAGCGGAGTGTGCGGGCTCCGCGTCTAGTGGCGCAGGGCTTTCGGTGGCTGGTGCTGGAGAGGAAACGGCGGGAGTGTCGAGTGCGCTGCCAACCACGGGAGTTTTGATGGGCGGGTGCACACGTTCGCTACCTGGCCGGGGGGTGAATGCAAACCCCCTGTCGGTGGCGTCCGACGGGGAGCGCGCACCTGGGTCGCGGGGAGGCAGCGGACAAGGGATGTGTGCACGGAGGTAGTGGCGGCGAAGTGGACGGAGTCGAACAGTCCAGTGATGGACAACCCAGAGAGAGAAGTGGTCGCGGCCGTGTCCACTGGATGGGCAGCTGGTGTCTTTGGAGGGCGGGTGCCTTTCTTTCAGCGCATGTGCGCCTTGGTAGGCATCTAAAGTTCTTTGTTATTCGTGTGGTACGGTGTAGGCCCATGAGATCGGGAGTTGCGAGTTACAGAGGGTGCATACAACGACACACATCGGTCCCACTGTAATAAGTACCTGTAAGTGCCAGTTGTGTTCATAAAAGCAGTAACATCCCTCTTAACTCGCGACAGAGTCTCCTCGGCCTTGGGATGAGCCGGGAGGGGCTCCTCGACCGCAGGAAGGGCCGGGCTGGGCTCAACGTCTCCGTCGTTCATGGAGTGACACACGTTGTGGAGCACACAAAGCGCCAGTACCCACTCCATGGCCGAAATAAAGTCCGCCTCAGACCCAGTAGGAACACGCAGCTCCTTCAGGCTTGCCCAGCGTCCCTTCAGAATACCGAATGTATGCTCAGAGATGACACGATGATGAGCGAGTTGCCAGTCGCAATTCTTATTAGTGACGGTCTGTTCACGCTGGCCTTTGTGGGGACCCATCACCACGTCTGAATAGTGCATCTCGTTGTCGCCAAGCAAAAGTTCCCCATCAGAAAAGTGCTCACCTGGAAATCGGGCCCAGTCCTCATGCTGCTGGACCATGGCGTCAGACGCCGCACCTGAGAAACGAAGCGTCAAAGAGATGATGTTACGATGATGATCACTGGCGGCCAGTACATGAACACTGTAGCGGTCGTGTCGGTTCCGAAAGGTCCATGGCTACACGCGGGGTGCGTACGCGAGGGGAACTTGCGAGCCATAAACAGACCCAATGCACCCACAAAAACCGTACTTCTCCCATGCAAAGAGGCCAAGCTCCACCCTCCGGCTTCTCGTACGGCCAGACAATGTACCTGCTCCCCAGTTTGTTGACCGCATCAATGAAGCGGCTGGTGCAATTGTTGACCGTCTCTGCGCCCACCCCAAAGATGTTGGCCATAGCATTGACACCTGTGGAGAGAATATCATAAACAAACAGGAATAAAAGTGTTGTAGAGAAGATATCAGTCCGTTTCCGCATGAATGGTCGTTGTCTGCCACGCGTACCTCCCCCAAGGCGTATACATCATGTAACGTACTTGCAGAGTTTCCGTAATGTCCCAGCCGGAAAAGCGCAATCCTCTGAAGCCGGTCCACATATTTCGGCCCGTCCCAAGACAAGCGAGACTGTGGGAGGTGCTCGCTGAGAAGACCCGTCAGTACCGGATATGTACTGCGGCGCATGCGCACGACGTTGCGCCATTGATGCTCAGGAAGGTTATCCAAGACGTATGTGCCCCGCTCAGCGCTTTTAGGGACGAACTCGCGATTCACGTGCCAGTATCTGCGTGCTGAGAGAGTGCGTAGCCTGCAACGAACAAGTACAAGGAAAAAAGGGATGCTGGTACATCGTCCTGACTGCCGTCTTCGAGCCCCTCTGGAGAACATAAACCAATTACCTCGAGGGCAGTCATGACCTCCAGGAAGCGCACACGACAAGTCGCTCGGCGAATATTTCGCAGCCGTAGAGCGACGCGCATGGTGGCATGTATGGCGCGTCGCCATAGACTGATCGGATCCGAGAAAGTTCCACAGCAAATTACAGCATGCCGTGACCGTGCTGTGACTGTGCTATGAAATGAAATTGCATGCTGAGGGCTCCTGGATGGCCCTGTGGGAGGCCAGGACGATCACAGAAATTGTAAATTCTGTGCTGTGAGCAGCTGTGAACTGCTTTGACTGGCTGTGAGCGTTTCTCAGATCCGATCAGTCTTTGGCGACGCGCCATACCGCTGCTTGTGGCCAAGTGTTGTGAGGGTACTGTAGGTGCGATCATGAAGATGATTCAATCGGCTTGTGACTCGGAATATCTTCACACATGCGTCTCGCCACGCGGGGTTTCGCGCCAGATTCATATCGTCGATGACTTAGCAGTCTGGTACAGACAATTGACAGGATGAGCTGTATATCTCCGCGGTCAGATTCGGGCAACGCCTCCTGACAGATCCCCAGGACCCCCAGACCCGTCCAGGACCCAGACCCCCAAGGCTACGTGAAACACCTCACTGGGCCGCGCTGCAGGTCTGCTGCCATCGACGCCCACTGGTGGCAGCGGCCTGGCGGGGCGGGGGAGCCCCGTTCCGTTATCATAACGGGGCTGCGCCGCTCATCATCACGGCTACCCCAATCCCCATCCAACAGAGTTTTGGATGGGCTCCCGATGAGGTCTCGTCACTCTGTGGATGTCCTCCAATGGGCGAATCCAGTTCATCCAAGCCCATCCAACAGATTTTTGCATGGGACACCGCGAGCTTTGGATGGGCTTTTGGATTGCTTTAGATGGGCGTTCTGAGACAATAGCGTAGTCTCGAGTTACGCCCTTGAGTTCCTCCACGTCCACGGCCTGCCGGAACGAGTTTTGTGATGCACGGCAGGCGCGGCCGTTTCAGATTGGCAAACTCGTTTTCAAGCGACATGATTGGTTGCCTCTGATGACCAGCGTTGCCTCGTGGTGCCGGCGATGCTCGCACCTGGTTTTGGACAATTCGTGTACGAAATAGTCTGCGGGTATCCATCAATCTGGCTCTCATCGTGACTCGCTTTTGCATCGCTCTCCGGCGACGATGTTGAGACGAGCACGGCTCGAAGGGACAGCGATCGGACATGGGGGGCGACGACACGCTGTGTTGCGGACTGCGATACGGCATGAGGGAGCTCGGTCGATGGAGGCAATAGAATTCGAACAGTTTCTTCAATCGCTCCAAGGCGTGTGCCTCATGCTCAGCCGACTACGGTGTGCAAGAAAATCTGCCTCTCGGAGCGATTTCCAGGACTACGTCAAATGACAACGGACCACGTCCCGGGGAAGAAGATGAACGCGCCTCCGGTCGCGACGACGATGATGTCAAGGTATTCTTGTTCACTTACGTTGGAAATACACACTCAAAACAACCGGAAGTATCCTGCTGGTCCCTGTCCAACCTTCAGATCGTCACAGCCACCGCCGCGGCAAGGAAAATCTGAGAACTGTCGAGAGAGCTTGGCCCACATCGTTCTGCAGCCAATGGAACGGATTCAAGAGGCCATCTGGTCATCAGTCTTCGGATGGTCCAATCAAAAGGTGGGAAATTTGGAAGGAATGAGCGAGGAGGGGAAAAAACGGCTGCGCTGTGCAGTGGCCGGTCAAACTCGGAGCGTGTCTCAGCTCGCGCCGGCCTAATAAGCCCATCGGCCGATGGACTTCGATGTCTTTTTGGGGGGCCTCCAGAGGGCCCAGAGAGCCCCATCGAGAACTCTGTTGGATGGCGATGAGCTTTGGATGTCCACCGATGGCGATTGGGGTAGCGGTGACGATGGGGGCATGATGCCCCCCAACCCCCCCCCCCTCCCGAGCGGTGCCGCTGGAGGCCGCCCCGTGGCCATGCTACGTCATGCCTTGGGCGTGAACATAATGGTACGTAGCAGCCATGCAGCGGCGCCCTTGTCAGAAGGGGGGGGGCGGATGACAGTGGTCAGCGGTGGCTGTGTGGCGCCCGTGATATGGGCAAGGCCCTGTGCGGGCTTGGCGGATCGTGCGGCCGCTCAGCTCACGCGGCAGATGCAGTGTCTTGTCCTGGGCATGTAGACGCCCACTTCCTCTGTAAACCTGCGCGAGGCTGGTTGCGCGGTTGGTTGGGGTGGCTGGCTTGGGGTGGGTGGCGTGTCGTGCTGCGCACCGCCACACCGAAGTGCCGCATGTCTGTCTCGCGTGGCCCTCGCACAGACGCGCTTCGTTTGGCGATAGCGCTGCGTGCTTGTCTTGGCGGCTCTTCGCTCCTTCGCGCCGCTGCGCTTTGCGTCTGCGTGCTTTGCGCGGCTTCGTACTATGTGCTGCGGACTTTTCCGTGTCGCCGCCGTCTCCCACCGCCGATTCGGCGGTCGTCGGCGGGGGGGAGCAGTTGGTGGCGGACTTGGCGGCGGCTTTTGCCGCATCGCCGCCGTTGCCCGCCCCCCAGTCGTCGGTGCAGGACGGAGGGGCGCAGGTGGTGGCGGCCGTGGGGGCGGCCTTTGCCGCGTCGCCGCTGGCGCCTTCCCCCCAGTCGGTGGTGTTGGTGGGGGGGGCGGTGCAGGTGGCGGTGGCCGTGGCGGCGGGCTTGGCTGCGTCGCCGCTGACGCCCGGCCCTGAGTCGGCGGTTTTGGGAGGGGGGGGGCAACTGGTGGCGCCCGTGGGGGTGTGCGAGGCGGGGTCGGCCGCATCGCCGCTTGTACGCAATCGTCGGCGGTTCTGCCATCGCGCTTCTTTGGTTACTTTCAGGCGATTTGGGGGCGACACAGTGTGGTGCCCCATCGAAACCGCAGCCTACGACTTGGAATGGCCGGTCGGGGATCTGGCGACACAATTATTCGGTTCGGATGGCATGTCCAGCGGCTAAACCAACGAGAATCAAGCTCACACGGCAAAGTCCCAGGCTTGTGTATCACTGTAATTATGCCATTTCACGAATTCAGGAGGGGCGTCGACCCTGGTGCTCTCAGGCGAGATCACTGTCAGCACGGAGTGGTGAAAACAGCAGCAGACCGGCCTCCGCCATCTATCATAGCAGTCTTGCAGGTGAATTCGGCCTCTGATTGGCTGGTGCCACACCGCGGTGACAGTATCAGAGCGACTCTGACGCTGACCGTGTTTCTGCCCTGCAGCGAGGTGTTTGGAGACGATTTTCATTGGATAAGAGCCATGTCCGCATTGTTTTGCTCGTGTACCCTCGTGTTTCCAACAATTTGATTGGTCGGCGGTGGCCTCTTCTCCCATAAGTGCCCCCAGAGCACTCGGGGGGGCGGGAGAGCCTCTAACCGCCACCACCGGCGGCCGCGAAGGGCGTCATCATGGATTATTTCTCGCATGAACTATCCGCCTGATTATCCGCCTGATTGATTTCGCCCGCATCGTATCTCCGCCTGATTGATTTCGCCCGCATCGCATCTCCGACTCGCATAAACGCCACCGCCCCGCCGCCGACGAGCCGCGGGGCGCCACCGGCAACCTTCTCACGCATATTCACATGGTAGCGTCGGTCCGCCGTCGCTGAAGGTTCCTCGCCCTCGCCCTGGATCCCGCCCCGCTCGGCTCCGCTGCGCCGCCCCCCCAGCTCGCAAGCCTGCTGTTCTGTGCCGTATCCCGCCCTGCCTTTTCGCCCGCCCCGGACGTGCTCCGCTGCGCCGCTCCCTCGCTCGCTAGCCTGCGCGTCCCGTCCCGCCCTGCCCCGCGCCGTCCCGTCCCGCCCCGCCCCGTCCCGCTTCCCGCCCCGCCCCGCCCCGCCCCGGCCCGATCTGCCCCG
>ENA-ORXR01004962-ORXR01004962.1-marine-metagenome-genome-assembly--contig:-NODE-4962-length-10852-cov-132.944965_pt1 | contig 10852 bp, 8 predicted proteins | sample MGYA00237866_ERZ511479 | MGnify/ENA metagenome assembly ERZ511479 | reverse complement strand
TGAGGGTGACCTTTGGATTGGGCGCCATCGTCGCGGCCACCTTCATTGGCATCGCGTCCGCGCTCCCCTCTTTCTTTTATCCCACGGGCATCTTGGCGGCGGTCATCTCCGTCACAAGTTTTCTGATCCTTTGGCGCATCCGCAAACAGCACTCGACTTGCCCGGAATTTCTCAACGAAATTTTCGCAAAGAGCTACGAGGCCGGTTCGGTAAAATTCGCGCCGATGACGACGACCACCGCGAACGGTTGCATGCGGGTGGTAATCTTTTGTGAGAACCGAACCGACGCAGCCGCCGAAGGATCATTTCATCTTTCTCCCACGCAGGGATTTCTCGGCGGCAGACCCGAGGATCTAGCGCGAATGGAGATTGGCTTTCACCTGTTGCCTGGTGAGTTGCAAGCGGTTGGTCTGAACTATCCCGTCCATTGGGAACGCCAAGGCGAGCGTATCTCGTTCGACGCCGCCGCCATCGTGTCCCGACGAAAAACGGGGCGATTGCTCCGCTTGACTGACGGCGAACCGCTAGGCGCCCCCGCGTCCTACTCGCTCGGCAGCGAACTCGGCCACGCGGCAGCCACGATTGCGAGCGCTGCGTTGCCGGGATTGGGCCCCCAGACGAAGGTGAGGATTACATTCGACATGCCAAGTTCGGTTGCCGAACGGTGCGAGCCCGACATGAGACAAACGACGCTTTGGCTGCCAGGCGATGTGCCACGGCTCAACTTCGATGTCGATGCCCTCTGAGCTGAAGAGGGTTGGCCGCACCACCCGCTGAATTCATTTGAAGTCGCTCTCCGTACTGGAGTACCTTCAGTCGATGCCCGAACCTATCGATCCCGACATTCACGAGGGCTGGAAGACCGTCCTCGAAGACGAATTCCAGCAAGACAGTTTCCACCAGCTCCGCGCCTTTCTTCGTGAGGAGAAACAAAACGGAGCGAAGGTGTTCCCTCCCGGACCGGAAATTTTTTCCGCGTTCAACCGGACCCCGTTCGACGACGTGAAGGTGGTCATCATCGGCCAAGATCCCTACCACGGACCCGGCCAAGCGAACGGCCTGTGCTTCAGCGTCGCCCCCGGCGTACGCACGCCGCCCAGCCTGAAAAACGTGTTCAAAGAAATCGAATCCGATCTGGGCATTGCCGTCCCCGAACATGGCGATCTCGGCACGTGGGCGGACCAAGGCATCTTGCTCCTGAACGCCACCTTGACGGTCCGCGCGCACGATGCGGGGTCACACCAAAAGAAAGGCTGGGAGCCCTTCACCGACGCCGTCATCCGAATTTTATCCGAACAGCGCGAGGGGCTGGTGTTCCTGCTCTGGGGCGGTTTTGCCAAAAAGAAGGCCGCGAAGATCGACGCGGAGAAGCACCATGTTCTCAAGGCGGCCCACCCCTCCCCGCTCGCGGCGCATAACGGCTTTTTCGGCTGCCAGCATTTTTCCAAGACCAATGAGCTGCTTGAAAGCATGGGCAAAGCGCCAATCAACTGGGCGATATAGCCTGAGGACGATCGGTTGCATCCGGGAAATTTCTTTGACGGGATCTCCCTATAACGCGTAAACTATTACCAAAAGAGCGCAGTGAATCCCTCCTTTAAATATGTCTGGTTGTGTTTGGCCGTTATTGCAGCGGTTCTGACTACCGTGGCGTTGACCTCGGGCCGGGGGGCATCACCCGAGCTGGAACTTACCTCAAACGAAATTACGGAAGAAGTTGGTTTCACCTTGCCGCCCGTCGGAGCGCCGCAGCCCCGCTTCTCCATGGGACTCGACTTGGCCACCAATGAGTCCGATCCGCAGAAGCCTTACGCGGTGAGCGACGATATCATCGACGCGGTCATCTTTATCGAGTCCAGCGGCAATCCCAACGCGGTGGGCAGCAAAGGCGAACGCGGCCTGATGCAAGTGATGCCCGACACCTGGCAGGAGACGACCTTGCTCGCCTTCGGCCGGGAGATTTCCTTCGAGCGCGCGTTCGAGCCCGAACTTAATGTCCGAGTTGGCACCGCCTTTCTCGAACAGATCGCTGAACGCATCATCGAGCGGGAGGACGAGTGGCGTGCCCCGTTTATCGAGATTCTACTCGCCTCCTACAATGCGGGTCCGGGTGCCGTGGAACGAGTCTACTACGACCTTGGTAAACTCCCCCAATCGGTGCAAAGCTACGCGCGGCGCGGCGCGGCGCGCGTGTGGGAAGCGCGGGTCGAACAGAGCGGCGAGTAGCCCTCCCCCGCCCTGCTCTGTTTAGCTCTTCGATAGCCGTTCGATCACCGCGTCGGCGAACGCCTTGGTGCCGAGTTCGCCACCGAGGTCGCGGGTTTTCTTGCCGCCTAGCAGCGCCTCGCCAAAGGCGTTGCGAATATTCGCCGCGATCGGAATCAAGGACGGATCCTCTTCGCCTAGAGTATCCAGCATCATCATGGCCGAGTTGAGCAGCGCGAGCGGATTGGCAACTCCCTTGCCGGCAATGTCAGGGGCCGAACCGTGAACCGCCTCGAAGATGGCGCAGTTATCGCCGAAGTTCGCCCCCGGGACCACGCCGAGTCCGCCGACCAAGGCCGCAGCCAGATCGCTGACCACGTCGCCGTAGAGGTTTTCCAACAGCAGGATATCGAACTGGGTCGGATCCTGAACGACACGCATGCAGCCGGCGTCAATGATGGCTTCCTCGTATTCGATGTTCGGATATTCCTCGTCGTGAATCGTCTGGGCGCAACGGGTGAACATGCCGTCGGTGAGTTTCATGATATTGGCTTTATGGAACACCGTGATCTTTTTACGTTGGCGACGGGTGGCGAAGCGGAAGGCATAACGCGACACCCGGGTGCAGGCTTTCTCCGTGGCGACCTTCATCGACATAACAACGCCTGGCGTGACGATGTTTTCGATGCCCGAATAAAGGCCCTCAGTATTTTCGCGCAGAATGATCAGGTCGACATTTTCAAATCGGGTTTTCACGCCGGGGATGTTTTTTACCGGGCGCACCGCAGCGTAAAGTTCGAGGCTTTTGCGCAGTTGTACATTGACGGAGGAGAACCCCTTGCCGACCGGCGTGGTGCACGGTCCCTTGAGGGCAATCTTGTGTTCGCGGATCGCCTCCACCGTCGACGCAGGTAAGACCTCCTTGCCTTCCGCCATGGCTCCTAGCCCAGCCTGGTGGGTCAGCCAATTGATTTCGGCTCCTGCAGATTTCAAAATGCGCTGGACTGCGGCGGTGATTTCGGGGCCGATGCCGTCACCCGGGAGGTTTACGATTGTGTGTGTAGCCATGCGCGGCACCTAATCTGAAAGGTCGTAAACCGCAAGCCCAAGGCGCATAGATCTGTCCAAGTCGCTGGGAGTGTGGGTATTTAGCAAATTTTTTTGTCGCCAATATCAGGCTCCATAGGTACAGTCCGGCATCTGTAACCCCTAAGTTTGGTAGGCTTTTTGATGCGCAAAATCACAATTATTTCGTGTTTGATTTCCCTTTCTGCGAGCGTCGCTTTCACACGTTCCGAACGCGGACCCTCGGTGTCCATGTACGGCGACAAGCCAGGGAGCCTGCACCACGCGGAGGACCCTGTCGGTGGCCAACGCACCCTGTTCACTTATGACAATCAATGGCCGATGAAAGGCAATGTCGAATATGGTGCCCGTCTTTCGTTCGGCGAAAACGACGAAGGCCGCATCTCCGGCGACGCCCGCGACACCGTGGTGGTCCAAGGCGATATCCGCTACGGCCTACTTGATGACGTGACTCTGGAGGCATCGATACCGCTCGGATTCAGCGATGGCGACAGTTCGTCCAGCGGTGGACTCGGCGATATCAGTGTCGGACTGGCGCTGCGCGCTTGGGAAGACATTCTCGAGGCACCCTACATCATTCCCCACGGCAAAATCTTCCTGCCGACTGGCAGTGAATCTGCCGGTCTTGGCTTTGGCGAGTTCCGTGCCCGCGCCGGAATTTCGGCTGGCGACACGATCCGCAACCGCGCCCATGTGATCGGTGACCTCAGCTACGAGTTCCGTACCGAAGTGGAGAACGCAGTCATTCTTAGCGGCAGCAGCATCATTGAAGCCAGTGATCGCTTTGGCTTCACCCTTGAGGGACGCGTCGCCAACGACGAGTCCGGCAGTGATGACGACGAAGAATTCCCCGCCGACATCGGTGCCGGTCTGTACTACGATTGGGACGACAATCTCCGCATGAGCGCTCACGGCGTCGCCGGCCTGAACGGCAACACCGACTCGCTCGGCATGATCCGCTTCACCTACCAAAAAATTCCCGATGGCACCAAAAGCTACGACAACATCGGCATGCCGATCGGACTTCGTGAAGATATTCCAGCGGAAGATGTCCGCGTGCAATTCCCCAAAGCCCCGCCACCGCCCATGGGCCCCGGCGGTGACGGTGGCGCATACATCGGCGAAGAACAACAAATTGACTACGGCGAAGGCACCACTGGCGCAAGCACGGGCGCAACCGGTGCGTACACTGGCGGATCTACCCCCTCTGCAAGTTCCACCCCCTCTGCGAGTTCCATCCCGATGGCCACCACCTTTCCGGCCGGCGGTTCGACCTACAGCGGTTCGACCTATAGTAGCGGCGCAAGCGGCGGTGGCTGGACGCCAGTCGGCGGCGGTTCCAACTATTCTTCCGGCTCCGCTGATATTCCGATGGCGACGACCTACCCTTCTGGCGGCTCGACGTACAATAGCGGCACTAGCGGTGGCTGGTCACCAGTCGGCAGCCCGTCAAGTATCGGCAGCCAGCGTTCGGACTTGCCGATGGCGACCACCTTCCCTGCCGGGTCGATGCCGACACCACCGGTGTACCAACGCTAAACGCGGTCAGAACCCATATTGATAAAATACGCCGCGTTACGCGGCGTATTTTTTTGAACCCATGAAACTGGTCGTCACCGAGAAACCCGCCGTCGCGCGGGACATAGCGGCCGTCCTCAAGATCTCGGGACGTCAAAACGGCTACATCGAGGGCAAAGGCTGCGTCGTAACCTGGGCCGTCGGTCATTTGGTCGAACTCAAAGAACCGCACGAGTACCACGCCGAATGGAAATCGTGGTCGCTGGACATGCTGCCCATGGTGCCAGAAAAGTTCGCGCTCCGACCGCGCGGCGACACCCGCTCCAAGGAACAACTCGGCATCGTCCGCGACCTGATGAAAAAGGCCGACGAGATTGTCTGCGCCACGGACGCCGGACGCGAAGGCGAACTCATCTTCCGTTACATCCTCGAATACGCGCGCTGCACCAAAAAGCCCGTTCGTCGCTTGTGGATTTCCTCGCTCACCAGCGCCTCGATCCTCGACGGCTTCAAAAATCTTCGCCCCGGCAAAGACTTCGAACCCCTCTACCACGCCGCCCGCTGCCGCAGCGAAGCAGACTGGATTGTCGGACTCAACGGCACCCGCTACTACACCGTCGGCTACGGAGTCGGCCGACAGCTTTGGACCGTCGGTCGGGTGCAAACCCCGGTGCTGGCGCTGATCGTCAATCGCGACTGGGAAATCGACCACTTCAAGCCCAAAGACTACTGGGAACTCCACACCGACTACCGCGAAACCACCTTCAAACACACCGAGGGGAAGTTCGACAAAGAGGAGTCGGTAAACGCCATGCTCAATAAGGTGAAAGGCCACGAACTGGTCATCACCAAGATCACCGAAAAACAAGAACGCGCCCTCCCCCCTCTGCTCTACGACCTCACGGCCCTGCAAAAGGACATGAATAAACGCTTCGGCATGACCGCCGACGGCACACTCAAGGCAGCGCAATCGCTCTACGAACGCAAGCACCTCACCTATCCTCGTACCGACTCGCAGTACCTCACCAGCGACATGCAGAACGACATCGCACCTCTGCTGGAGACGCTGCGCCCGCGCTTCCAAGCCGCCGTTGACGGACTCGACCCGCTCAGCGGCATCGCCATCACCAAACGCGTGGTCGATGATAAAAAAGTTGGCGACCACCACGCCATCCTGCCGACGGAGGTCTTGCCCAGCAATCTGACCGGCAACGAAAAAAAAGTCTGGGAAGCCGTCGCCCTACGCTTCATCTCGATCTTTCACCCGCCCTGTATCAAGGGCGTGACCACCGTCGATGCCACCTCGAACGAGGAACCCTTCCGCGCGCGCGGCACGGTCATTCTCGACCCCGGCTGGCAGGCGCTCCACCCGGGACTGATGGAGGCTGAAGCAAAACGCCGAGCCAAGCAGGGGCAGCAGACCATGCCGAAGTTCGAGGAAGGCGAGAAAGGTCCGCATGAGCCCAAAGTGCTCGCGAAGAAAACAACGCCGCCAAAACGGTACACCGAGGGCACGCTTTTGCAGGCGATGGAGACCGCCGGCAAAACCGTCGACGAAGAAGCGTTAAAGGAGGCGCTGAAAGAAAAAGGTCTCGGGACGCCCGCCACCCGAGCCGGCATTATCGAGACCCTGATCCGCCGCCAATACCTCGAACGACAAAAGAAGAATCTCATCAGCACCACTGCCGGCAAACACCTGATCAGTTTGGTTCAGGACGAACGCCTAAAGAGCGCCGAACTCACCGGCGAATGGGAACAACGGTTAAAGAAAATCGAGAAAGGCGACGAAGACCCCAAGGCCTTTATGCAGGATGTGGTGACCTACACCGCAGAGATCGTTCAAGGTCGCGGCGCGCCAGCAACGAGCGCCGGCGAAGCCGATCAAGGGGAGGCCGCAGCAGCTTCCGCCAAACCTACCCACGCCCCTCTCGGTAAGTGCCCGAACTGCCACAAACCCGTCATCGAGGGGCAACGCGGCTACGGCTGCTCGGGCTACAAAGACGGATGTACATTTGTTCTCTGGAAAGAGCAGTTCGGCGCAGCGATCAGTTCGGAAATGGCCCGTGGCATCATCGCCAGTGGACGGACCCTGCAACCGATCAAGTTGGTCATCGACGACAAAGAAACCTCGGGGCATATCCACATCAAAGGCGTCGAGGTGAGTTGGGAACCTGCGGCTTTGCCCCCACCTTCAACCCCTGGCAGCAGTGGGCCGCCACTCGGCGAGTGTCCGCTGTGCAAGGGGGCAGTCGTCGAAACCAAAAAGGCCTACGGCTGCGCCAACTGGCGGGACGAGGGTTGCAAGTTCGTGATTTGGAAACAGATCGCGAAGAAAAAGATCTCCGCCAACATGGCGAAGACGTTGCTGCAAAAGGGCGAGACCGCCTTACTCAAAGGCTTCACGTCTAAGGCCGGAAAAAAGTTCGACGCCAAACTAAAAATCGAAGGCGCGGATGTGAAGTTCGAATTTCCTCCGCGCGAGCCGCCGCAAGGCTGACAATTATTGCCAATGGTCGTTTTTTCAGACCGTTGACAACTGGAGAGCGAGGGGCCTCCCGAGCCGTTTCTCCGCTCGAACTGAAAACAAACCCAACTCGCGCGCGACCTAAAATTCTTTACGCATGTGCGAAGCGAGAATCTTGAGTTCCTCGCGGTACTTGGTGACCGTTCGGCGGGCGATTTTAATGCCGCGTTCGGCGAGAATCTTCACCATCGCGGCATCCGAGAGCGGCTTCTTTTTGTTCTCCGCTTCCACGAGATCGAAGATGGCGGTCTTGATCGCCTCGTTGGAGACCGAACCACCATCCTTGTTGGTGAACCCGGGGGTGAAAAAGTATTTCATCTCAAAGACACCCCGCGGCGTGGAGATGTATTTATTGGCGATCGCGCGTGACACCGTGGTCTCGTGCTTACCAATCTTGTCGGCGACTTCGGCCATGGTCAGCGGGCGGAGCTTGTCCACGCCCTCATCCAAAAACGGAGTTTGCAAGCGGACGATCTCCTCGGCAATCGAGCGAATGGTTTCCTGGCGTTGATGCAGACTACGGATCATGAATTCACCGGACTTCACCTTTTCAATCAAGTAGCGGCGCGTCTCCTTGGTGGTGTTCGCGTCTTCAATCACGGTGCGGTAATGACGGCTGATACGGAGATTGGGGATGTGTTCGTTGTTCAGATGGACCACGTACTCCCCGCCTTCAATATCGACAAAGACTTCGGGCATGACGTAGTTCGCGGTCTCGCTGGCGAACGAGCGTCCGGGCTTGGGTTCGAGACCAGCAATTTTTTCGGCCGCATTTACCACGTCGTCAATACCGATGCCGAGCGCGTGAGCGATGTCGGGCAGCTTGCGCGAACCCAAGGCCTGCAAATGGCTCTCAACAATTTCGTGGGCGACGCTCTCTACCTCGCCGCGGCGTTCGAGCTGGATGAGCAGGCAGTCACGCAGATCTTTGGCACCGACGCCAACCGGGTCGAACGTTTGAATAAGACCGAGGATATCCTCCAGTGTGTCGCGTTCGAAACCGGTCTCGACCAGTTCGTCGATAGGGGTGTTAAGAAAACCGTCGTCGTCGATGCAACCGATCAGCAAACGACCAATTTCCATATCGGGAACGTCGAGGTCGAGCATGCCCAGTTGCTGTTCCAAGTGTTCCTGTAGGGACGTGTTCTGCCTCAGGGAGTTCATCATGTGGTTGCGCTTGGCCTCGGCCTCGGTGCCGCCGGTGACCACTTTGTTGTTGCGGAAATACTCGCGCCAATCCTCATCAATTTGCGCCAGCTTCTCATAGTCCTCCATCAGCTCGGCGTCGGCCTCGTCGGTGATCTCGCCTGCCACATCGCCCTCAAGCTCGATTTGCTCCATTTCAGGGGCTGTTTCATCTAAAGTGGGGTTCTGTTCGAGTTCGCGGGCGACCAAAGCATGTAGCTCCATCCGAGTCAGCTGAAGCATGTTCAGCGATTGGCGCATTTGCGGGGCCATCACATGGCCCATTTTCATACTTTGGCGCTGGGAAAGGGAGGGTCCGGACATTTAGGCAACCTTATTCATTAGAGCATGTTAGTCGTTAAAGCATGTTAGAGCTTATAAGCAATTATCGTGCCAACTCTATAGCACAGCTGAACTTTTCTGCCAGATGAAACTTGCCGATTTCTTTTCTCGCACCTGTTAATAACTTATTCTAGGACAGCTTTATGGCATTTGAAGTGTGTGTTTTAGGTAGTGGAAGCTCGGGCAATGCGACCCTAATCCGCTCGGGCGATGACGTCATGCTGGTCGATGCCGGCTTCAGTTGTCGGGAAATCACCCGCCGTCTGGCCAGTGTCGACGTCCTCCCCGAATCCATCAAGGGGATCTGCGTCAGCCACGAACACGCCGACCATATCTCCGGGCTATTTCAAATGCAGAAGCAGTACGGGATTCCACTGTTCGCGAATTCTGGAACCGCCGAAGCCGTCCACCTCCGCCAGAAATCTGGAACCTGCCGCTGGCATGTGTTCCATAATGGCAGCCCGTTCGGCGTGGGCGGCATGAGCGTGCTCCCCTTTTCCGTCCCGCACGACGCCTATGACCCCGTTGGCTTCGTGGTCGCGGTCGACAACATGCGCGTCGGCATCGTTACCGACGCTGGCACCCCGACGGCGTTGATGCGCCAACGCCTGTCCACCTGCCAGATCGTAATTATCGAATCCAACCACGACGAGGAGATGGTCAAGGAGGCCGAACGCCCGTGGACATTAAAGCAGCGCATCCTCGGGCGCCAAGGTCACCTGTCCAATGTCCAGTCCGCTGACATGCTGGCGGAGTTCGCCGGCCCCCAACTACAACACATCTTTCTCGTCCACTTAAGCGATGAGTGCAATACACCGGAAAAGGCGTTCGAAATCCACCGCGCCCAACTCGACGCAGACGGTCACCAACACGTCTCCATCACCGTGAGCCCGCAGGACAAAGCCACCGAGTTCCAGACCTGCCGCGCGCCGGCAGCGGTGTAACGGCCGCTATTGACCTAGCGGTCTCCCCTACTTCACGCGAACGGCAACCGACTTCACAATAGCCGCCCCGCCAACCGGCGGAATCCGCGCAGCTGCGGCTCTGAGGCCAGCCACATCGAACGAGGCCGCCCCCCATGATTCTTGCCCTCCAGCCACGCTGCGGTTGAGACGCAGCTTCGACGCGATGTCGATGAACAATTGGTTGTCTGCCTCAATCACACGACGACTACGCGCAGCCGAGTATGTTCCGTGCTTGGGAATGGTCGTGTCGAGTGTGATTTCAATCGGCTGCGGCAAGCGATGCAGCACGAGGGCACGCCGAACCGCAAACAGGTCGAGCGTGTTTTCGACCACCACTTCGGCGTAATCCCGATAACCCGCGGAGGACGGCGAACGCGGCGCGTAACCGGTGGCCTGACACATCAGAAGCGTGATGTTGTTCTCGTCTTTCAGATAGTTGGCGGCGGTGGTGCGGAGCGGCACCCGGGTCACCGAACCGATCTGGCGCGGCGTATTAAGACGCGCGAGCAGCCCAATCACAGGTTCGGACACGGTCTCACCACGCGCGAGAGCCTGTGCATCGGCTTCCGCCTTTTGCGCCTCAAGAATCTGGGTGGTCGGATCGTTGGGACCGGGCGCCTTGTACGGTTCGAAAATCGGGACCGGACTCACTCTGGAAGGCGGCGCTGGCAGCGAAACCACATGGCTTTCCGGCGTGGGCAAGCGATGCTCGTGCCACGTTCCAAAATTCGAACGACTGCCCGAGGTGACACAGGCCGGCAGAAACGAGAGCCCGAGAAGCAACAAGCCGCCACGAAATAGGCGGTGGAGAATGGCAGAGAATTTCATGAGATAGGACTATGCCGAAAATAAGCTTGCGGGCGAAGCCGAAAAGCGATTCATGTGCCGTCCCGCGTGGGCGTATGGTGGAATTGGTAGACACGCGAGATTTAGGATCTCGTGCCATCCGGCGTGGGGGTTCGAGTCCCTCTACGCCCACCACTTTTTTCACCCCTTCTCTGTTGAGTTTGTAGTGGCAATTCGTGGC
>ENA-ORXR01004961-ORXR01004961.1-marine-metagenome-genome-assembly--contig:-NODE-4961-length-10855-cov-20.019670_pt1 | contig 10855 bp, 2 predicted proteins | sample MGYA00237866_ERZ511479 | MGnify/ENA metagenome assembly ERZ511479 | reverse complement strand
CTGTAACAGATGACAATGGATGTGCCGCAACAACAAGCGTAATCATACCTGGTGGCGTCTCAAACGTCATGGCAATGGTTGTTGACAGCACCAATACTAGCTGTACGGCTTGTATCGGAACTGCAGACCTTAGTGTTAGCAATGGTACTGCACCATTCACTTATATTTGGTCTGGTGGACAAACAATCGAAGACCCAACTACGCTTTGTGCTGGATTTAACACCGTTACCATAACAGACGCGAATGGATGTACAGCAACAGCAGGAGTCAACATCAATAGCTCTTCTACCCTAGCCATTGATGTGATTACGATCAATAACATGATTTCTTGCAATGGTGTCTGCGATGGTGCAGCTACCGTAGTTGGAACAGGAGGCCAACCTCCTTACGGTTATCAATGGAGTAACGGCGCAACTACAGCATCAATTTCTGGACTTTGCGCAGGCAACTATGGCATCACGCTAACAGACGTTAATGGTTGTTTATTTACTGATGTTCTTGTGATGAATGAACCAACCGCCCTTAGCATTAATGTACAGTCAAACGGTGCGGCTTCTTGTGGTGCCAGTGATGGCAGCGCAACTGCAACTGGAAGCGGAGGAACTGTGCCTTATTCTTATAACTGGGACAATACAGAAACAACACCAACAGCTACTAGCTTATCCGCTGGCACACATACCGTTACTGTAACAGATGACAATGGATGTGCCGCAACAACAAGCGTAATCATACCTGGTGGCGTCTCAAACGTCATGGCAATGATTGTTGACAGCACCAATACTAGCTGTACTCCTTGTACTGGAACCGCAGATCTAAGTGTTACCAATGGTACTGCACCATTCACCTATATTTGGTCTGGTGGTCAAACTATCGAAGATCCAACAACGCTTTGTGCTGGAGTTAATACTGTAACTATAACAGATGCGAATGGATGTACTGCAACAGCAGGTGTGAACATTGGTAGTGATTGTTGTACTTTAGCTATCACAAGCTTAACGATTGATAATCCTATTAGTTGTAATAGTGTTTGTGACGGAGCATTAACAGTAACAGCAACGGGAGGCACACTTCCTTATACGTATCAATGGAGTACGGGTGTTACTTCAAGTACTGTTACAGGATTATGCGCAGGAACCTATTCCGTAACTGTTGATGACTCTAATGGATGTACGTCTACGGGCACAATAACACTAAACCAACCAAATGTCATCATTGCTACTGCAACAGTAACAGGAACTCCAACTTGTAACGGAGGAACTGACGGAAGTGCTGCTGTAGTGGCCTCAGGAGGAACTTCACCCTACACTTATATTTGGTCAAATGGATCTACAGTGACTACTGCTACTGGTCTTGGTTCTGGGAATCATATTGTAACTATAACAGACAATAATAACTGTCAAGTAACCACAAGTGTTGTTATCAATCCAACAGCACCAGTGGTAATCTTAAGTCAATCCTCAACAAATACAAGTTGTAATGGCATTTGTGATGGCACAGCAACTGTAAGTGGCACAGGCGGTAGTTCACCATATTCTTATCAATGGGATGCATTAGCAGGCAATCAAAACACACCAACAGCAACAGGACTTTGCGCAGGCGTGTACGCTGTAACAATTAGTGATAATAATGGATGTAGCGTTACGTCAAGTATTGCGATTAGTGAACCAACACTGCTGAGTGTGACTATCTTCAGCACTACTGATGTTTCCTGTTTTGGACAAAGTGATGGTTCTGCTGTACTAGTAGTAACAGGAGGAAGTCCATCCTACTCAATTGTTTGGAGCGCTAACACTAATGGCCAGTCTGGACCGACAGCGGTTAACTTAACAGCAGGAGGATATACCGCTACAGTTACAGACAACAGTGGTTGTACTGCATCAATTTCAGTGACGATTAATCAACCTGCAGCATTTTCTGCATCAGCAACCGGTGGCGCGTTGACTTGTTTTGGAGACACCAACGGATCAATCACCTTAACTGTAAGTGGCGGTACAGCACCGTTTAACTTCCTATGGTCAGGCGGCCTTCCACCAGTCCAAAACCCAAATGGTGTGGGAGCAGGCAATTATACAGTGACCGTTGTAGATGATAATGGCTGTACAACAACATCAAGTGCGACGCTCTCAAGTCCAACACAAATCCTTTCCACTACTACTTCCTCTGCAGTATTATGTGGGGGTTCGTGCGATGGCACTGCTTCTATATTAGTTACTGGCGGATCAATTCCCTACAGTTATCAGTGGTCACCAAGTGCTGGTGGACAAGTAACACCAACCGTGATAAATGTATGTTCTGGAACACATATTGTGACGGTAACAGATAATAATGGCTGTAGTATTATTGAATTGATTACAGTAGGACAACCAGCCCTATTTATAGCTTCAACCGCAACGATAAATGATGCCACTTGTTTTGGTTCATTCGATGGATCAGCAACAGTGACTACACAAGGAGGAACAACACCATATAATTATCTTTGGGACAACAATGAAACAACAGCCACCGCTACTGGATTGAACGGAGGTGTACATACTGTTACGGTAACAGATGATAACGGTTGTACCTTAACAGCAGCAACAGTTGTGGGTCAGCCGTCAGCAATCGTAGTGCAAATAAATAGTACAGCGATTACCTGTAACGGTGCTAGTGATGGACAAGCCACTGCCACTGCGTTTGGCGGAACCACCCCATTCACTTATAACTGGAGTACAGGAGCTTCTGGTCCAACGGTCGTTTTACTACCATCAGGAACGCATATTGTAACCGTGACAGACGGAAATGGCTGTATGGCAATAGACAGTGTTACTTTGACAGCGCCTGCGCCAATCACTACTACGATAACCAGTCAGGATGCTACTTGTTCTGGAGCCATTGATGGCAGCGCAACTGTAGTACCAATTGGTGGCGTCGCTCCATTTAGTTATCTATGGGATAACGGTGAGGTGACAAACCCTGCTATTCAATTGCCAGCTGGCACCCACACTGTTATTATTACAGATGCTAACGGATGTACGGCAACCGCACAAGCGATTATCGGCTCCCCTGACGCCTTAACTGTAGGCGCAGTGACTTCCACCCCGACTTGTAATAGTTTCAACGATGGGACCGCCACAGCGACGGCTAGCGGAGGGACAGCTCCTTACATTTACACTTGGAGCACAGTTCCACCACAAATTGGACAAGTGGCTACTGGTCTGACAGGTGGTGTTATCGTCTTGAATGTCGTGGATGCCAATGGTTGTCAAATCACTAATGTGAATGTTACTGTAGACGATGCGCCAGATGCCATCGGACTGTCTGTGACTGGACTAGATGCCAGTTGCAACAATGGGAATGATGGCAGTTTAACGGTGACAGCATCAGGCGGCACCCCTAGCTACACTTATTTATGGAGTAATGGTGCAACAGGACCAACCGCTTTTGGTTTGGTTGCTGGAGGCTACGCAGTAACGGTTACAGATGCTAACGGATGTACGGAAGTTGCGATTGCTACTGTTGATCAACCTACACAAATCCAAGCGACTATTAATATTGAAGATGCGATTTGTTTCGGTGAGCAAAATGGGGTGATCAGTGTTGTTGACACCCTCATTACAGGAGGTGTTGGTCCTTACAGCTATTCTATTGATGGATTAAACTACCAACTCGGCAATGCCTTTGGTGGTCTTGCAAGTGGCAACTATACTTTCTATGTTCAGGATGCGAATGGTTGTGTCTTTACTCAGCCTGCATATGTTGCAGAGCCCGCTGAGGTTGAGGTGGATCTAGGACCTGATCTTGAGATTTCACTAGGAGAAAGTGCTACGATTGTTGCGCAAACGGCTCCACTAGGAATAGGATTGACTTATCAATGGTCACCACCAGAGTACTTGGATAGTACCATGGGGCCACAGGTAATCAGTACACCACAAGAAACAATTACTTACACTGTGGTAGTGACTGACACCCTTGCTGGTTGTACCGCTACAGATGAGATACAAATTTCGGTAGACAAATCAAGAGACGTTTTTATTCCAAACGTATTTACGCCGAATGGAGACAACATCAACGATCTGTTTATGATTTATGGTGGCCCGGCAGTCTCTATCATTCGAACGTTCAATGTTTATGATCGCTGGGGAGAAGTTGTGTTTACTGTCAATAACTTTGAGCCGAATGATCCTACTAATGGTTGGGATGGACAATTTAAAGATCTACGGATGAACGGTGGTGTATTTGTTTACTACGCTGAGGTAGAATTCATTGATGGTGAGGTGATTGAGTACAAGGGCGATGTTACGTTAATACGATAAAAATCAATGATTAGTGTTTAATGTTTAATTAAAATATTGGGGCTTCCATAAGATGGGTGTGATTGTGATACAATCACACCCATCTTATGTCGTGCTATTCGGCACTCTCACCGGGCTGAACACAAGGCTTTCCTGCGGTGTTCAAACAACACCTACTATCACTAAGCCGGCTATTTCTAAATAAATAGTAGTTAATTGTAGGTGTTTAGTGATTAATGAATCCTTTAGACTCTTAATACTGTATCCCTATTTGTAATAAACCTAGAATCTAATCCCTAACAAGGTGTGTAGCATCGTCCCTGTTTGTAAAAGAGGGCGGCTTAGTAGCCTGGACTAGTGCGGCGGCGAAGCAAGCCGCAGCCCGTAGGGCCGAGCAGACATGCGGGCGTGTGAGTGGTGGAAGGTGTTGTTTGAACCCCAACGAAAATAATAGAAGGTCAGCATTGACCTTCTATTATTTTCGTTGGGGAGAGTGCCGGACGACACGACGCATGGCTTAGTAATAGACACATTTGTGGCTATAACTAAGCCATGGGGCACACCATATTCATAATAAAAACCACAATTCTTTGAATAAAATATGCTAATTTTAGACCTAAATGATTTGTAAAAATATGCTCAGATTAACACCTATCAGCTTTGTGATTGCATTGATGCTAGTGTTCAACTTTGGTTATGGCCAAAAGCTGAAGTATAATCATTATTCTATTGATGAAGGCTTAAGACATAATATTGGCTATGATATTATGCAGGATTCAAAAGGATATTTGTGGATTGGAACGGACGATGGGCTTTCTAGGTATGATGGTACAGAATTTAAAAACTATACCAAGTTGGAGGGATTGACTTCTCCTTATATCATTGAGGTTGCAGAGGCTTCCGACGATTTGGTATGGGTAAATACGTTTGAAGGTAAATTAAACGCAATAATGGGGGATAAGATTTATACCCCCAAGCATTCAGGAGTGCAATTGAAAGGCGCACAAATGTATTTCCTTAATGAGAAAAAAATCTTACTCAATAAAATGAGTCCTAAGACATCCTCTCTGGCGTTGTGTGACGTAGATACTAATAATGTCAATTGTAAGCGAATATGGTTCTTTTTAGATAAGAAAGGAGAAGTCGTACTGTTGACTTCTAAAGAAAGCAAAGATGAATTTTTAAGTACCCTATCAGGAAGAAGGAAACATCTGTTTGTTAGGATGTACAAGCGGAAAAATGGACAAATGTTACTGGCAACAGATGCAGGTATATTTGAAATCTCATCTGATTTAAAGTTGAAACGACTTTTTAAATCTAAAATTAACAAACAAGGGATATATGGTCTAACTGAAGATGTATCTGGCAATCTATGGGCATCTGGCGAACGACTAGTGTATAAGATAGTGGGGGATTCCGTTCAAACAGTTTACTCCGCTTCTAACAATCTAAATGCAAGGCCACTTGGGCAAATCAGAACCACCAAGTCAGGAAAAGTATACGTCGTTGCGGGGTGGAATAAAAAGTTATATCGTTTTGATTCTAGAACTTTTGAGTGGATCGATGCAGGGAAATCCATGAATATGGAGTCTACACCTTCTCAGATTGAGATTGATCAGGAAGAAAATGTATGGGTAACCAGTGACGGTGGAGGATTGTATTGCATTTACGATTCCCCCTTTATCAATTATACCTTGTCATCAGGACTTGAAAACTCTTTTGTCTACGACTTACAAGAGTCGGAAGAAGGGAGAATGTTAGTAGGTACTAAGGCCGGACTTTATAGATTAATCAGACAAGACTGGCAAAGGGTTTACCTACCAGAAGGCCGTATCTATGAGCTGTTAATCAGGGTGTCGGAGTTGAGCCAATCAAGTAATAACGAGACTTACGCTAGTACTTCAAGTGGATTCTACCACATTAAGAAAACAGAACCTGTAATGTGTTTGGAGAAGGAAGTAGATGCCTCTTCCTTCGTAATTACAAGTGATGACAAAATAGTGTTTCTGAAACAAGACCGCCTTGTATTTTATGACGGATGTGGGAAAGCCCCAGTTTTTGACACTATACCGCCCGATAAACGGATAGGAAGAGCTGCTAATTGCTTGTTTAGAGACTCTAAAGATAGGATTTGGATTGCTAGTAATGAGGGTGTAATCGTGTGGGAAAAAGGGGAGTTTGAACTTCATAATGTAGACGTAGGGTTACCCAATAATCAGGTCAACGATATTCAAGAAGATTCTAAGGGGTTTATATGGTTGGCTACTGAAGGAGGACTCAGTAAATTCAATAAGGAAACAGGTTTTAAGAATTTTAATCAAAAAAATGGATTGATCTCAGACGTCTGTCGAAAAATTCTAATTGACAATAGAGATCTTATCTGGACAGCATCCCCACAGGGACTGCACATATTTTCTGAAAAGGGCAATGTGCACAATGTACCTACTGGACTAATTGCTGATGATATCAATTGTTTGTTTCAAGACAGCAAGCAGCATTTGTGGATAGGAACCAGTCAAGGGATTTCTGTAATAGACAACAGTAATCCCCCTAGCAAGATTAAAGCACCAGACATTCAGATTCAGAATATTCTGATTAACAACAAAACAGTTTCTAGAAATGAGCTGAAGAATATTCCGTATGACAGTAAGCTGATTTTCTATTATTCTGCATTGGCATTTACGGATTCCAGAAAGCTGCAATACCGCTATCGCATTAATGAGAATAGTGGCTGGCAGTTGACCAAGAACCGATCTGCTGAGTTTACAGATTTGAGGGAAGGGAATTACAATTTCGAACTCCAAGTTCGTAAGTTCAATAGTTCCTGGAGTGAAGTCATCTCATTGCCGTTTACAATCGACCCGCCTTGGTATAGAGAGACCTTATTTCTCATTCTGCTTGGTTTTCTGATCTTAATGATGGTTGCTGCAATCATGTATTCTAGAATTCGCAGTGTAGAGCGTAGAGAAAAAGACAAAACAAAAATCAATAAAAAAATTGCAGAATTGGAGCTAAATGCGCTTCAATCTCAGATGAATCCGCACTTTATATTTAATTCCTTGAATGCCATTCAGCATTTTGTGATGTCTCAAGATGTTGTTGCTGCCAACCAACAGCTTTCAAAATTCGGGAAATTGATGCGGATGTATCTTGAATCGTCAAAGAATAAATTCATATCTCTCAACAAGGAAATTGAACTCATCAAGCTATATGTAGGGATGGAACAACTCTGTTATGAAGATAAGTTTGACTTTGAACTAAAAATCGATCCAGTCGTCTTCCGCGAAGATTTTGAAATCCCTACAATGCTCATTCAGCCATTTGTCGAAAACGCAATCAATCATGGGTTGTTACCACAAAAGGAGAAAGGCTTGCTGTCTATCATCTTTTCTTTCGATTCTGGCATTCTGTTTTGTAGGATTCATGATGATGGTATTGGACGTAAAAAAGCCATGAAGATTAGGCAGGAAAAACACAGAGATCACAAGTCGAGAGGCATGGAAATTACTAATGATCGCGTACAAGTATTGAATTACATCGAAGAGTCTAACATTGATATCAATATCACTGATATCGATAAGGCGGATCAAACAGGAACAATTGTCACCATTTCATTTCAAGGTTATAATTAATTCAAACAAAAGAAAGACTGTCAGGGGTAATTTGACAGTCTTGGGTACGTTTAAATAAAATTGAATTATGAGTAATGCTTAAAACTAATTTATACTCTAAATATAGGCGAAATAGCCACACCTTACCAATTCGTTCGACTAATTGCTTGGATTTTACGACATGCGAAGTAATTCCCTAATAAAATGTTGAAAAAGAGTATTTCATTCCTCAGGATTTTGATTAAAAAAGTCAATCACCGCCTGATTTCCTTGTAATACAATGTTCTGTGACGGTGTGGTTAGTGGATTATAAGCCACTATGATTCCACTTCCTTTAGGGTGAATAGTAATTGGAACGCCCTTTTCTAGTAAAGGCAACAAAGCTTTAAGGTTAGTCAGTTTATTATTCCTTAGATTGATCCGCTTTATTTTTAAAGGTAACTTTTGAATATCTACTACTTGACTATTAGACACTTCTAAAAACCGCAAATCTGTAGGCAGATTGGAAAGCTCTGCAATATTGTTGTCGCTAATATCTAATTCACAAAGACTGTTTGTGGTGTCCTTGACCTGCGTAATGCCACATTTCCTGAAGTCTGCAGTATACAAGCTATTGTTTAGATCTTCGATGGATTGAATGGCATTCTCAGCAGCCTCCAAATGATACAATCTCTCAGATAGGTTTTCGATTTTGCGGATATCATTCCTTGAAATTTCAAGGTTATCAAGGAAACGGGGCAGGTTTTCCAGTATGCGTATCTTATTTTCAGACAGTTTAAGCTGATTTAAGGATTTAGGCAATCCCTCAATTTGCCAGATCTGATTGTTGACAAGCGATAAACGCTTTAGCTTATTAGGAAGATTCCCCATTTCTTGCAGTTGGCAATTGTTTAGGGAAAGTCCCTCAAGCTGCTCTGGAAGGTTCTCGATACTTGAGATTGGCGTATTACTCGCCTCCAAATTTCTCAGTTCTTCTGGAAGATTTGCTAGGCGACTGATGGCAGTATGAGAGATAGAAAGCATCAAAATTCGATCAGGTAGCCTTTCTAGTGTTTCAATAGGATTGTAACACAATAACAACTGAATTATTGTAGGTGGTAGGTTCTCAATACGTTGGATAAAGCAAGCACGAATATCCAGGATCTCGAGTTGTGTCGGAAGGTTCTCAATTCGACCAATAGGGTTGGAATGTATGAATAACCATAACAACCCAAACGGTAAGTTTTCAAGGGTGCGAATCTGATTGGCGCAAATACTCAATCGCTCCAAATTGTTAGGTAGGTTTTCTAATGTCTTAATTTGATTGGCACTTAATTCTATGTCAATGAGGGAGCTGGGCAGCTGCTCAATAACTGAGATCTCGTTTTCTCCTAGTCGCAGCTCTTCTAGATTTTTTGGTAGATTCTCAATTTCCTGAATTCTGTTTTTTTCGAGAAATAAGTACACAATCCCCATTGGTAAGTTCTCCAGACGTTCAATATGATTTTCATTGGCTTCGAAATAAGTCAAATTGGAAGGGAGTTGTTCTAGTGCTCTAATTTGGTTGTTACTTACGTTTAGAGAACTCAGGTTGTCAGGTAATTGCTCTAACCTTACAATCTGATTGCCTAGCAGGTTGAGGGATTGCAAACTATCTGGAAGCTCCTCGATTTTTACAATCTTACAATGTTGCATTGCTAAGGTCTGCAATTGGTTTGGTAGATTTTCAATTTTAGATATTGGATTAGAACTTATTGCTAGTGAATTAAGGGTGTCTGGAAGTTGCTCTATTCTGTTAATCTGATTGCCTGAGATGGAAAGTGTTTCCAGTTGAGCTGGCAACTGTTCCAGTTTTCGGATATTGGCTACCTTAATATTAAGAGTTTTTAAACTTCCTGTTAACTGCTCTAATCTTGATATCGGATTAAAAGAAACATCTAAGTAGTTCAAGCCATGATCGACATTATTTAACACTTCAGATTTAGTAGCTAGTAACTCCGCAGGTAACAAACTTTTGGCTCCAAGTATCCGGTTAGAGCGTATGTTAAATGTGGACAATTGAGTGGGAATACCTTCTGTACTCTTTAGTTGGTCGACATTTTCTGCTTGGTTGTTTAAGTCCTCTAGAATAGATTTTGCATCTACGAAGTCATTCGTTGTCACATCAAAAGAAGAAGCACCAGTAGGAAGGTTTTCAATCCTTTTAATTTGATTTTTACTGAGATCTAAATACTTTAAACCTTGCGGTAAATGTTCTATTTTCTGAATACTGTTTGAACTAACATCCAGTGCAATCAAGCTTTCTGGAAGATGCTCCAATTTTTCAATCCAATTCGTATCAAAATTCAGTACTTCAAGCGTTTCTGGTAAGTTTTGGAAGGACTCAATTCGATTAAAACTGATGTCTAAGTTTTCTAGAAAAGGAGGCAAATGCTCAAGATTTTTAATCTTCCAAATGTGTTTCGGATCACCATTAATCACTAATTTCTTAAGATTTCGGAGTCGCTTCATCGCAAGTGGAATCGCTGATAATTCATTTCGCTGGCCCTTATTCGAACTTTCTATCCACTTATCTTTCCGAAACCCCCTGATATCACTGATGATGTGGCGGTTGCACAATAGCAATTCCTCCAACCAAGTCAGTTGGAATAGTTCTTCCGGCAAAGTAGACAAACCGCATTGCCCGAGATCAAGTCGACCAGTACGATTAATTTGCTCTTCTTGTATGATTTTTTGAACTAATCTTGTCATTGTTAGGTATATTTTGTTCCCACTTCCCGACTTCAAAGATAGCTCACTAATTAAGAAATCAAGATTGATGTTAATAAAATAATTAACAAGAATAAATTGTTTTCGGCTATCAGAAGTGAGTCTACTCCGAAAGTACTATTTTGGTCAAAATCGAGGTTGAAAGAGATTTAGAGCCGCAGTTAACTCTTGTTAATAGCGCTACATCCTGTAAATAAAAGATAGAGCGAGGACTTTAAAATTCTT
>ENA-ORXR01004959-ORXR01004959.1-marine-metagenome-genome-assembly--contig:-NODE-4959-length-10857-cov-4.202134_pt1 | contig 10857 bp, 10 predicted proteins | sample MGYA00237866_ERZ511479 | MGnify/ENA metagenome assembly ERZ511479 | reverse complement strand
CGATCAGGGCCGATCGCCTCTGACCGACTACATTCACTCCCAGACAAACGAATGAGTTCAGGGGGAGTTCATGGGAGATCTTGACGGGCGCGTTGCCTGCATCACCGGCGGCACGCGCGGTATCGGCCGCGCCATCGCCGAGGGGTTCTTGGCCGAAGGGGCCAAGGTCGTCATCAACGGCCGCACACCCGCCAAAGGCGAAGCGACCATGGCCGAGGTTGGCGCGGGCGACAATCTGCACTTCATCGCTGGCGATGTGACCGAGCAGGCGGTTTGTCGAAGCCTGGTCGATCAGACCGTCGAGCACTTCGGCAAGATCGACATCATGGTCAACAATGCGGGCGGTGGTGGTGACCCCGCTCCCCTAGCCGAGATGAGCAACGAAATCTGGCAGTTCGTGCTGAACTGGAACCTGAACCATCCGTTCTGGTGCACCCAGCAAGCGCTCAAGTACATGATCCCGCAAGAGTCCGGCCGCATCATCAACATCTCGTCGATGTACGGCAAGATGGCGTTGCCTGGCAGCTCGCATTACGTGACCACCAAGCACGGCTTGAACGGCATGACCAAGGCAGTTGCGCTCGAAGTCGGACAACTCGGAATCACCTGCAACGCATTGTGTCCCGGCGGCATCTTGACCGACGTCATGGAAGACCAGGGACCCGCGGCCGCCGAGGCGATCGGCATCGAGTTCGAAGACCTATTGAACATGATGTCTGAGCCTTCGGCCATCAAGAAACTGAACGAGGTCGAAGACGTCGCCTTGGTCGCAAACCTGCTGGCATCCGATGCCGGCGCCGGCATAACCGGCTCTCTTATCAGCATCGACGGCGGCACCAGCCCCTACTAAGCAGGAGAACGAACATGGGAAAGCTTGACGGAAAAGTCGCGGTCATCACCGCCAGCACACGCAGCATCGGCCGAGGCATCGCCGAGAAATACCTGGCCGAAGGCGCCAAAGTGGTCATCAGCGGCCGCAGCGACGACAAGGGCGCAGCCGCACTCGAAGAGATGGGCGCCGGCGACAATGCACACTTCATCGCGTGCGACGCAACACAACAGGACCAGGTCGAAGCACTGATCGACGGCACCGTCGACCACTTCGGCCAGATCGATATCTCGGTGCTGAACGCAGGCGGCATCATGACGGCATCTTCGGTCGCCGAGATGAGCGACGAGAACTGGAATCACGCGCTCAACATCAACCTGAATCACACCTTCTGGGGCATGCGTAAGTCGCTGCAACATATGCAGAAGCAGCAATCGGGGCGCGTCATTGCGATCTCGTCGGTCGAGGGCAAGCTGTCCAAGCCCACCATCTCGCACTACTCCAGCAACAAGCACGCCATCAACGGCCTGGTCAAGGTGGCTGCGCATGAGAACGGCACGCAGGGCATCACCGTCAACGCCATTCTGCCTGGGCTCGTGCTGACCGACATGTTCTACGAGACCGGCCCGGCGACTGTCGACGCCATGCAACTCGAGGGCGGCCTCGATGCACTGGCATCGATGTTCTCCGCTGGTTCAGCGATCAAACGCCCCAACACCGTCGAAGAGGTCGCAGCCGTTGCGCTCATGCTCGCACGAGACGAAGCCAAGAACATCACCGGCTGTCTCTTCCCCTGCGACGGCGGGACGATGCCCTACTGAAACGCCGCGCTCAACGTGACCAACTGGTGATGTGATGGGGTTCGAGAAGCTTGGGTTGCGGGGGCCGGTGCAGGTTGCCTATGCCGTTGATGACGTGGTAGTCGCCGCTCAGTCCTGGGTGGGCCGGGGTGCGGGGCCGTTCTTCGTGCGCCAACACATTGCGGTCAAGAACAGCCGCATGCACGGGATAAACACGCCGTTCGATCATTCGTCGGCCTATGGCCAGTACGGCGATGTCATGGTCGAGCTGTTGTGTGAACACCACCCCGTCGCCGACCGCATCGGTCCGGTGGCAGGGGTCCATCACATGGCGTTCTTCGTCGACGATGTCGCCACCGCACAAGCGACACTCGCCAATCACGGCTGGAACGAAGCCCTGTATGCCGAAGCTGGCACCACTGCTTTTGCCATGCACGACGCCCGCACCGAGCTGGGGCACTTGATCGAGATCTATCAAGACAGTCCGGGATTACTCGGCTTCTACGACATGGTGCGCGTTGCAGCCGCAGACTGGAACGGCACCGACCCGATCCGCATGCTCTAACACGAGCCAAATGCAGCGGTGCCAGGCACCGCTGCATTTACGACCGGTACGCTGCGGGTGTTGTGTCCTACCTCCGGAGCCTGAGCCGCGCAGTTCGCGATCCCATCATCTCGGCGCTTACCGGGCTGTTCTCGCATGGACCGACGCCGCTCGCCAACACGCTCGACTTCCCCGGTGACCCCGGACTTCTCGGACCCGACTCAGTGTCCTGGCGAGTCTTGGGAGACGCGTCGGTGTTCATTGGTGGCATCCGCGCACTCGTGATCCAGTCGGCGCACGCCGAAGTCGTCGCTGGCGTCGAAGACCATTCGACATATCGGACCGATCCGCTCGGCAGGCTGTCGCGGACCTCGGTCTATGTCACCGAAACCACCTATGGCGCCATGCCAGAAGTCGAAGCTGCGATCCAGGTCGTTCGCCACGCTCACCGCCCGGTGCACGGCACCTCGGAACGCAACCTGCCATACAGCGCAGGTCGACCCGAGATGGCGGCATGGGTGCACAACGTGCTGACCGATTCGTTCTTGGCCGCCTACCAGGCGTTCGGACCCGAACCGTTGACAACTGCCGAGGCTGATCAATTCGTGCTCGAGCAGACCCGAGTCGGCGGGCTCCTGAGCGCATCACCGCTCCCGGAGACAGCACAAGAGCTGGCCGATTGGATCATCGACCACCCTGATCGGGTTGCGACCAAGGCACAAACGAGCGCCGTTTCCTTCCTGCGTAACCCACCATTGAATCCGCCAGTCAAGCTCGGCTATCGACTGCTGTTCGACGCTGCGCTTTCAACCACACCCGCCGACCTGCTCGACCAGCTCGGGGTCCAACCATCGAATCGAGCACGTCTGGCTGGCGAGAAGATGACCGGCACTCTCCGGTGGGCACTGGGTGCTTCTCCGTCGTGGCAATTGGCGTTGGTTCGCTGCGATGCTCCCATACCTGCAGGGATCTTTCGCCAACCCCTTCCGGCCGCAGCCACGTAGACAGCACCGCCAGCAGTGCGAGCTGCACGTGTCGGTGTCCGTGAATGTGTCCGTGCCTGGCACCGACACATTGAGACAAGTGCAGTGTCTCGAGCCTCCGATTCACGCCTCCGAATGGCAGACTCGGGCTATGAAGAACTTTCACGGCAAGGTCGCAGCGATCACCGGCGCCGGATCTGGGATCGGCCGCGCGCTCGCCCAGGAACTCGCCCGCCGAGGAGCACATCTGGCACTGAGCGACATCGATGAAACCGGCTTGGCCGAGACCGTCGGTCTGTGTGAAGGCTCGGGTGTGAAGGTCACGGCGCAGGTACTCGACGTGGCCGACAAGGACGCAATGTTTGCGTGGGCCGATCAGGCCGCAGATGAGCACGGCAAGGTCAATCTGATCTTCAACAATGCCGGAGTGGACCTGAGTGCGACGGTCGAGGGGGCGAGCTACGACGACTTCGAGTGGCTGATGAACATCAACTTCTGGGGCGTGGTGCACGGCACCAAGGCGTTCCTGCCGCACCTGCGAGCCGCAGGCGCAGGTCACGTGGTGAACATCTCGAGCGTATTCGGACTGGTGAGCATCCCTACCCAGTCGGCGTATAACGCTGCCAAGTTCGGCGTGCGTGGATTCACCGACGCCCTTCGCATCGAGCTCGACATCGAAGACTGTGGAGTGTCGGCTACCACCGTTCATCCCGGTGGCATCAAGACCAACATCGCTCGCAACGCTCGGATCAGCGACAGCGCAGGCGCCTTCGGTGACGACCCGAGCGAGTTCGGGACCGAGTTCGACAAGATGGCTCGCACCACGCCGGAGAGGGCCGCCGAGCAGATTCTGCGAGCAGTCGCGCGCAACCGGCGTCGAGCCCTCATTGGACCCGACGCCATTGTGTTCGATCTTGCGTCTCGGCTACCAGCGGGGCTGTATCAGCGGCTTCTCACCGCCGGTGCCCGCAGAAATATGTCCAAGAGCTGAGTACGGCTTCAGGCGGAGCTGAGCTCCGACGCCGACTTGAGCACCTTGCCGCCGTCGTCTTGCTTGATCATGTAAGCGGGTTCGTCTTCGCTCGCGTTGCGAGTCACCTCGGAGCCGTCGATCGTGCGGGTCACCTTGGAGGTAAATCGTTCATCGATCTTGCCCTCCCCGGTGCCATTTCCCCAATTCCATTCGACCTTGTCGCCGATGTGAAACTTGTAGCTCATCTTGTCTCCTTCGCGTCGTGATGGTGGCCTACGGAAGAGGCATACCCAGCCAATGGGCTGATGAAACGTTGTCGACCGCTATCCATCGACAATCTGGCGCAGGGTCTGTCGATAGTCCGCAAAGGCCCTCTTCCCACTCTTTGTCAGCGAGTACCACGTCTTGCCAGAACCCCCGCCGCCCGTCTTGCGGACCTGGACGAAGTCAGCTCTCGCCAGCGTGCTCATCGGTTTGGAAAGGTCGCTGTCACCCAGATCGAGGCGAACACGTAAGCAGGCAAAGTCTGCCTCGTTCACACTTTTGACTTTTTGTTTTGCCTTCGGGAACCAGAACAGGATCTCCCAACGTCTGAACCAGCATGACTCACTCTGTTGGCCCCATCACCGCCTCGGCGGGAACACTTCGCCGCCTACTCATTGCCTGCCTGGCGCTTGCCTTGTTGGCGACGGCCTGCGGTGGGACGAGCGACGGTGACTCGGCAGTCGCCGAATCCGACGATACAGCCACCGACGCAGCCGAAGCACCGCCCGAAAGCAGCGACGAAGGGCTGGACTTCGACGATGCCGCGAACGAAGAGGCCATGGACGACGACGCCATGGAGGACGATGCCATGGACGAAGAAGGCAGCGTTTTCGCACTCGACAGTGACGCAGGGATCGCGCCCGCCCCCACCGCCGGTCAACAGGGACGGGCTCAAGACAGTGCATCCAGCGCTGTCGAAGCCGAGAGTGAACAATTCGCTACCGACGACACAACCGACGATGGTGACGCCGAGGGTCTGTTCTCCCAACCTGCCGACGAGGATGAGGTCGAGTTCACCGAACCGCCTGAACAATCACGACTGGTCGACAATCGCTTCACCGACTACGGCTACCGCCAGTTCATCGATGCCGACGAAGATCCGTTCTCGACCTTTGCTCTCGATGTCGACACCGGCAGCTACACGGTCGCCCGTCGCTGGCTCGACGAAGGTGTGCTTCCTCCCCCTGAAGCGGTTCGGGCCGAAGAGTTCATCAACTGGTTCGACTACGACTACGAAGCACCGCGCCGAGGACTCGAGATCAGCGTGGACGGCGGCCCATCGCCATTCGACGCAGACAACATGTTGGTCCGAGTCGGTGTGCAAGCCGAGACGATTCCCGATGGCGAGCGCCCACCGGTCGCACTGACCTTCATCGTCGACACCTCGGGCTCGATGGATCAAGACAACCGCTTGGGGCTAGTCAAGGACTCGCTCGAAATCCTGGTCGACGAACTCGACGACGATGACACCGTCGCCATCGTGGTCTACTCGAACAATTCGGGCATCGTGCTCGAGCCCACCCCCGTCAGCGACAGCCGACGCATCTACGACGCCATCGACTCACTGCAAGCCGGAGGCTCCACCAACCTGGAATCCGGTCTGCGTGAAGGCTACGAACTCGCGGCACGAGCCTTCCGCTCCGACGGTGTCAACCGGGTGATCATCGCCAGCGACGGCGTGGCCAACGCCGGCATCACCGACCAGAACCAGCTCAGCAACTACATCCGTGACTTCGCCGACGATGGCATCCAGCTGGTCACCGTGGGCTACGGCATGGGCAACTTCAACGACACACTCATGGAACAGCTGGCCGACAACGGCGACGGATTCTATGCCTACATCGACACCGAGGACGAAGCCGAGCGCCTGTTCGAAGACGAGCTGACCTCGACGCTGATCACGGCGGCAATCGACGCCAAGATCCAGGTCGAATTCGATACCGACGTCGTCTCTGAATACCGCTTGATCGGGTTCGAGAACCGGGGAGTGCGTGACAACGACTTCCGCAACGACAACGTCGACGCCGGCGAACTCGGCGCCGGTCACCAGGTGACTGCCATGTACGAAGTCACCCTGCACCGAGACGTCGACCTCGACGACCGAGGCGACATCGGCGAAGTGTTCCTGCGCTGGGAAGATCCTGAAACGGGTCAGGTCATCGAGATCGACGAAGATATCGACCTGCGAGATGTAGTCGAATCCTTCAGCCAAACCGCAGTCGACTTCCAGCTGGCCACCGTGGTCACCGCCTTCGCCGAAGTCATGCGAGACAACCCCTACGCCGACGACATCGACCTGAGCAACATCTACGTCGAAGCCCGCCGAGTAGCCGACCGCATAGACACCAACCAAGTCGACGAACTGGTAGACCTGCTGGCAGTAGCCCAAAACTTGAGCGCTGAGTAGCGCCGCTCCGCTAGGGCGCCGTTCGTCGCACATGGCGTCGAGTCGGTAGCAGCAGCTCATCCGTCGCTCGCCACCCGCTCGTCCCTCGCTCCCACGTGAGTACCAGCAGCACGAATTCGCTTCGCTCACCGCTCGCTTCCGGCCTTCGCCGGAACGACAACCAGTACGCACTAAAGCCTTCGCCTCTCAGCATTGGCGGTGCCGTCGGGTTTGCGTCGGGCTTCGGCCGCCGAGCTATAGCTAACGCCCTACGCGTACAGCGGGGCCAGCTTGGTCGAGTCGAGTGTGAGCCCAACCACGTCACCCGGCGCCTTCGATTCATCGTGAAAGAATCGCCACGGCTGGCCGTCGACATCGACGAGTAGCTCGTATCGATCGCCCTGAAATGCGCAGCCTCGGACGAGGCCGGAGTAATCACCGCCGCCGGCGACCAGCCGGACGGCATCAGGACGAACGGCGAAGCGCTGGCCATCGATCGTGATGATCGCGTCATGGCCCAGGAATCGCGCCACCGTCTCGGACCGAGGATCGCGCCACACCTGGTCGGGCGCACCGAGCCGAAGCAATTTGCCTGCGTACATCACTCCGACGACGTCGGCGACCGAGAACGCTTCGTCTTGGTCATGGGTGACGTAGATGGCGGTCTGCTCGAGTTCATGCAGCAGCCTGGCGAGTTCTGCGTTGAGTTCGATGCGGCGCGCCCGATCGAGCGATGCCAGCGGTTCGTCGAGCAGTAACAACTCTGGCTGTGGCGCCAAGGCTCGAGCCAGGGCAACTCGCTGACCTTCGCCGCCCGACAGCCCTTCGACACTGCGTTCGCCGAAGCCGCTCAGTCCAACGAGCTCGAGCAGTTCGGCAGTGCGGATCGCTCTGGTCTGTGCGTCGGCGCCAGCCATCTTCAGCCCGAAGCCGATGTTGTCGGCAACGTTGCGATGGTTGAACAACGCGTGGTCTTGGAACATCAACCCGATCCCACGCTCGTGCGTCGGCACCGACGTCAGGTCGCGACCTTGCCACATGACTCGGCCGGCAGCTGGATCGTTGAGACCGGCGATTGCTCGCAACAGCGTCGACTTGCCGCAGCCGCTGGGGCCGACGAGCGCCAGCACGTCGCCCGCCTCGATCTCCAAGCTGACATCATCGACGGCCACGGTGTCGCCGAAGCGCACAGTCAGAGATTCGATCGACAGCGTCACAGCAGACCACCACCTTTGGGATGGAGCCGGTCGCCGATGAAGACCACTGCAGCGGTGACCAACATGAGGATGACCGACAGGGCCATTGCTTGGCCACGTAGAAGATCGCCCGGTGTACTCAGCAGTCGCTGTATCGCCAACGGCACCGTGAGCAGATCAGACCGCCGGCCGACGAACGAGGTCGCACCGAACTCTCCCAAGCTGATTGCGAACGCAAATCCGACGCCCGTTGCCAGTGCCCGGGCGCCGATACGCAGGTCGATCTCACGACGCACTCGCGACGGTGATGCACCGAGTGTTGCCGCGGCTTCGCGCCATGCGGGGTCGATGGCGCGCAAGACCGGCACCACACCTCGAACGACGAAGGGGATGGCGATGAGCGACTGGGTGATGGGCACGATCCACCACGAGCTGCGCAGGTCGAGCACGCCACGATCGAGTGAGATCAACACGCCGAAGCCCAGGGTGACCGCCGAGGTCCCGAGCGGCAGCAACATGCCCAGGTCGAGTACTCGACTCACCCAGCGCGTGCCGTGCACGATGGCGAGCGATGCCATACCCCCGATGATCAGCGCGATCCCAGCAGCGACGATGGCAAAGGCCAACGAGTTCACGAGGGCATCGGCGGCGCTGATGGGCAACAACCGCGCCCGCTCGCCCAACGCCCGGTAGTTGGCGAGCGAGTAGCTGTCACCGCTCGCGAACGAGCGTTCGACCAACACCGCCAGCGGAAGTCCCAGCACGACGAAGGTGCCGGTCAACGCCGTGCTCAGTCGCATGCGCTGGCGAGTCGTCTGCGCAGGCACACCACGATCAGCGACCAGACCTTGGCGCCCAGCGGCACGACGTTGCAGCCAGCCGTTGAGCACCACCAGCGCCACCACTGCCACCATCTGCACGATCGACAGCGCGGCCGCCGTTGAGATATCGGAGCGTGTCACGGCGTATCGGAAGATCTCGGTTTCGATGCTCGACCGGCGGGGCCCACCCAGAAGCAAGATGATCGCGAACGAGGTGAAGGTGAACAAGAAGACCACCGACACCGCAGCGATCAACGACGGCCGCAGCCGAGGCAGCGTGACCTCCCGGAATGCCTGCAGCGGCGAAGCACCCAGAGTACGAGCAGCCTCTTCGGGTCGTCGATCGAGCTGGCTCCAGAAGCCACCAACACTGCGAACGAACACGGCAATGTTGAAGAACGCATGTGCAAGCAGAATCGCCCACACGGTGTGGCGCAGGCGAATGGTGCCGTCGTCCAGCGAGAAGCGGTCCATCACGCCGATGAATGCGCCCGCAACCACGACCGTCGGCAGCACGAAGGGCACGGTCACCAGCACCCGGGCGAGACGGCGGCCGACGAACTGACGATTGGCGATCGCCCAGGTCAGCGGGATCGCCAGTGTTCCTGCGAGCAGGGTCGACAGCGCCGCCTGCCAGGTCGTGAACCAGATGACCTTGAGAAACCGCGACCCCGTCAACACGTCGATCAGCCGATCCGCATCGAGCCCCAGGCCGCGTGCCAGCAACGTGGCCACTGGATAGCCGAAGAACACCGCGACGAACGCCGCCGGAACGGCAGCCAAGGCAACGCTACGGATCGTCTTCATAGGCTTCTTGTTAGCAGAGCCATCACCGGGCCACCGCGGGGCACGTGTACTCCGAGGTCATGCCTCTTGGTACCTGTGTCACGCGACGGCTGCTAGCCGAGAACGATCTCGACCCAGCGTTCGGTCCAGGCCTCGCGGTTGGCTTCGATCTCTTGGGGTGAGAGGGTGGCCGGGTTGTCGGCGAGCTGGCCGTACTCGACGAACGCCTCGGGCAGCTCAGCATCGCCGTTTGCCGGGTAGACGAACATATTCAGCGGGATGTCCTCTTGGAAGGTCGTGCTCAACATGAAGTCGATCAGCTGCCGGGCCTCGTCGGGGTGCTCGGTGCCAGCCAGAATGCCTGCGAATTCGACCTGGCGGAAGCAGCTGTCGAAGAGCACCGCGCTGGGCGCTGTGTCCACGGCAGGTTCGGCGAAGATGACCTCGGCAGGTGGGCTGGATGCATAGCTGGTCACGAGTGCGCGCTCGCCGCCACCGGCTATGTACTCGCCGTAGTAGGCGTCGCTCCAGCCGGCCGTGACCGAGACACCGTTGTCTACGAGTGACTGCCAGTAGTCCTCCCAGCCATCGCCGTAGCGAGTGATCGTTGCGAGCAGGAACGCAAAGCCAGGCGATGACGTCTCGGGGTTCATGGTCACGAAGCTGTTGGCGTTGGTCGGGTCGATCAGGTCGTCGAGCGTGGCTGGCGCGTCGCCTGGCAGTTGGTCGATCCAGTAGTTCACGCACACATCGCTGTAGTCGATGGGTGTGACCCGATTCTCGGGATCGAGCTGCAGTGCATCGTCGACCGTCGACAACATCGCAGACTCATATGGCATGAAGAGCTCCGCGTCGAGACCTCGTTGCAGAAAGGTGTTGTCGATGCCGAACATCACGTCGGCCGTTGGGTTGTCCTTGGTCAAGATGGCTGCGCTGACCAGCTGTCCGGCGTCGCCGGCTGCTACCTGGGTGACCTCGATGCACGTGTCGACGGCGAAGCTCTCGAGCGTGCCTTCGGACACGACGAACGAGTCGTAGGTGACGAGCGTGATCGACGTGGGCACGTCGCATCCTTCGTCGGCGAATCCCACAGCGGGGGCGTCGGGCTCGTCGCCGCCAGCCTCGCCGTCGGTTTCGGCGACTGCGTCGGTGGTGTCGCCCGTCGCGGCGGTGTCCCCGCCGTCGTCGCTGCTGCCGCAGGCGGCGGCGAACAGCGCGAGAAGTAGCAGCACGATGGCTGCACGAACAGCTGACTTGGTGGTATTCACAATGTTCCTCCGCTGGCATTACCCAGATCAGGTGTGCGGGTCGACGATGCGATCGTCCTCTCAGCCCGGTGTTCTCCGAGCTCCCCGTTGTTGGTTGAGCCGCCAATATAGCGGCGTGCGCTAGCAGGGTGCGGAAAAACACATGCTGGCGCCAGAACGACCATCCATCCGACCACGCTGCGTCGAACTTTCCGGCCATTCCGATCCAAGGAGTGCCCGAAAACCT
>ENA-ORXR01004957-ORXR01004957.1-marine-metagenome-genome-assembly--contig:-NODE-4957-length-10859-cov-12.240401_pt1 | contig 10859 bp, 8 predicted proteins | sample MGYA00237866_ERZ511479 | MGnify/ENA metagenome assembly ERZ511479 | reverse complement strand
GAGGGGCCGAGGGTGAGAGTGTGAGACGGTGCAGCCACCGTGCGTCTGCTTTGCTTCCGCGCAGGCGGGGTGAGACGGGGCAGGGTCGGCACTTTCCTCCAGGTCGGAGCGGTGGCTGCGCCGACGCCAAAGGCACCCTCGCTGCGGTGCGGTGGCACGTGTCCGCCCCGTCGCAGCCGCGGTGTCTGCCGAGGCGTGCCCGTGCGTGCCGGCGACCACCGCCGTTGTGCCCGTCGCTGCCGCCACCGGCGCCACCGCCGACGCTGCCGGCCGCCCCCATTTGCACGGGTACCGCTGCCGCGGACGGCGGGGAGGGAGCCCCCGGTGGGGCTGGCGACGCGCCGCGCACGGCGCGCGCATGGGCGCGACGGCCGGCGGGATGGGGGACGGGGCGGCCGAGGTGGCGCCGGTCGCGCGGCGGAGGCAGCGCTCCTCGTCGCCCCTCGGAGGGGGCCGGGGGGGGGATGGCCGCGTGGCCGCCGCGGCCGCCGCGCTCGAGTCGGTCACCATGTCGGCGGCCGCGGCCGCGCTCGAGTCGGCCACCGCGTCGGCGGCGCGAGCAGAGGCCGCGCGGGCAAGACGGTTGAGTGGCGGCCCGCGGGCGTCGACCGCACGGGCGCCGTCGCCGTCGGGTGTGGGTGGGGACGGTCGGTGCGACGCGGGGGGTGCCAAACCCCCACCACCGACGGCCAGTGTGCCCGCGCCGTTACCGGCCGCTGACACTGGCGCGGCCGCGGGCACGGCGGCGACGGAGCGGCAACGATCGCCACCAGCCACGGCCAACGGCGACGCCAAGGGGGTCGGCCACCACGATCGGCCGCCACCCGCGATCCCGCCGCCGTCGGACGCCCCACCACCGGCGGGCGTCGACGGGACGGCCGCCCCCTTTTTGCGGCCGCCGACGGGCGGTGCGGCGGCCGACGAGGTGCACGCGGCGGACGCGGCCCCGGCCTCTGCTTCTGCTGCCGCGGACGGTGGCAACGGCGCCGCGGCCGTCGCGCCCGACAAAAATGCCAACAAGAAAAAGGCGCCGTCCAAGTACCTCCTCATCTTCCCCGAGTCGGCCGAAGCCGCCCTCCGCGGCTTGGACGACGACGGCATCCGGCGGGTGCAGGCGCGGCAGAGCCGCCCCCTTTACGCTCTCGCCATGGTCCTCACCACGCTCACGGCTGTGGAGACGGCGCTGGCGGTGCCCGGCGCCCTCTTTGCGCTCGGCTATGACGGCGCCGCGTCGTGGCTCACCGCCTCCTTGGTCTGCCTCGGCATCCTCAGCCAGCTGCCCAAGAAGCTCATCTGGCGCCGCCGCCCCTGGATGTCGGGGCGGGCGGTCGGGCTGCGGCGGGACAGCACCTCCTCCTTTCCGTCGCGTGCCGTTGTGTGTGCGGTCGTCTTCCCGATCGTTTCCCTCCGCGCGTACGCGGCCGAGGCGGCGTACCGGTCGGCGGCGGCGCCGTTTGTGACGCTCGGCTCGGGGGTGCTCGCGCCGTGGCGGCAAGCCGAGTTGGCCGCCTCGGCCGCCGTCGCTGCCGCGCGCGAAGCGTCCACGACGGGCGCCGCGCGCGTGTGGCCGCTCCGCCTGTTGTGGCAACTGACGCCCTATGGCGGACCGTCGTTGCTGCACGCCTTTTCGTCAGCGTCACTCGTGTGGTCGTTTGTGCTGCTGACCGCCTGGTCCCGCGTCCACGTCGGCGCCCACTACCCGTCTGACGCGGGGGCGGGGGCTCTCTTTGGCGCGCTGATCTCCTCGATCGGCGCGTGGGCGCACGGCCTGTGGGGGCGGTCGGGCTGCGCGACGGCCTCGGGCGCCTGCTACTACGCGTCGCACGCGGTGAGCCTCACCGCCGATACGGTTTGGGCGCGGCTCCCCTACCGGGGCCTCGGGGTGGCGATTGCCATCTCGTACGCGGTGACGCTGGCCAGCTTCAAGGGCTTTTGGGTCAAGTGCTCGTACGTGTACGGGCTGCTCTTTTCGTGCGTCACCCTCCGGTGGGTGCTCCTCTGCCCGGTGGGGGGCACCCCCGCGTCGCCGGCCGTCGCGTTGCCGCCCCTCCCCGTCCAGACGGCCAGCGCGCACGCGACGGTGGTGGCGGTGTTTGGCACGTTGCTCGCGTTTGGCATGGCCACCCGGGGGCTGCGCGGCGTCTTCCGGCTCGTCAACTTTACGGTCACCTACTTTGGGTCGCTCGTCTTTATCATTGCGTGGCGGCTGCGGCACGCCGCCCCCGAGATGGGCGGGCCGTCCCTGGGGGCGGTTGCCGAAGCGGTGTTGCGGCAGGGGACTGCCGCGTAGCAGCGGGGCGTGTACCGCTTTTTTGACGCCGCGTTTTTTTTTGGGGGGTGGGGGGGGTAGGTCGGTGCGGGAGGTGGGGGTGGTGGCCAGACAGCGTCCCTTCTTTGGTCGTCGTGGCAGCGCTTTGGTTGGCTAGGAACATCCTGGTGCCGTGTCGTTGCGTCCCCAAGCTGCTTTCTCCTCGGTTTCTTTTTTTTTTGTCGACCAGGGCAGGGAGTCCTGGAAGAGGAGTGAGGGTGGGTGGGATCGTTGCTGATGCGAGGGGCTGCGGGAAGGGAGGAGGGGGGCGGGTTGGGGAGGCGCCCGTTACGACGGGGCACGGCATGTCGGACTGGGCAGCGGTCGTGGCAGTCTGAAAAGGGGGAGTCTAGCTTGGATGGGGTGGGCGCCGCATCCCGCTGCAGCGCCCGTGGCGCTGCCGGCAACTTCTGCAGCCGCCATGCCCTCCATAGCGTGAAGTTACTTCCTGGGTGCCCAAACGGGGCCTGTAACGCCCGCGTTCGAGTCCTTCCGTAAGCAGCGCACCCCCCATCATCATGGACGGACCTCGTCCCTTCCCAGCGCCACCCAGTTGCACGCGCCTCCCCCCCAACGCTCATTGACCAAACGAGTCCCCCCCCTCCTCAATCCATGCCTTCTCCTCTGGCGTCGTCTCCCGCCCGAGCACCTGATTCCGGTACGGGTAGCGCCCAAAGCGGTCGACGATGGTCAGGTGGCCCTCCCCAAACTTGGCGCTCCCCGCGATCGCCTTGGCCACCCCCACCGCCGCCTCCCCGTGCTCGTCCGTCAGCTCCTTGGCCATCGCCTCAAACACCTCCACGCACCGCCGCACGGTCGGCGCGTCCTCCGCGTGCATGTGGGGCATGACCGCAAACAGGCGCGCGATCCACGGGAGGCCCTCCACGAGCGGCGGGCGGCCACCCGACTCGCCGCCGTCGAGCATGTGGCGCGACGCGGCGAGCGCCGCGGCGTCCCCCGCAAAGGCGCGCGCGGTGCCGCGGTAGAGCGCCCGCGGGAACTGGTCGAGGAGCACGACGAAGGCGAGCGCCGACCAGGGCGTCGCGTCCCGCCCATACACCAGGTCCATGTACGAGCCGTCGCCAGCCAGGGCGGCCTCCACGTCCCCCGTAAAGCGGTCGACAATGGCCGCGTCGGCGGCGGCCGCAGCGTCGCCCGACGGGAACCACAGGCTGCCCATCTGGTCGGGGAGCGTCGCGTAGGGCGGCAGCGGCGCGTCGGTGCCAAACCAAAAGGTCAGCACCTCCCGCGCCCGGCCGTGGGCGGCTGACGCGAGAGCCGCCGACGCGGGGGGGGGCGTCGGCACGATGCGCGGCGACGCCATGGTCGTTAGCCGCTGGGGCGAGGGGGGGGGAGGGGCGCCCGCCCGGAGGCCGAGGGGGGGGCAGCTCCCGCCGCGCCCAAAGGGCCGCGACGAGAGGCGCGTGGAGGCGGCGGCAGCAGAGCGGCGCAGAGTTTGGGCGAGCACGTTGACCGCCGCGGGGACAAAGGCGGCCATGGTGTCGCGGACGGCGTGGGGCGGGCTGGAGTGGACTGTCGGCCATATGCCGACGCACCGTTTTCAACCAGGCTCAGTTCGCTCTCTGGGTCCAACACACGCTTGAGCCAGAGGTCTCGTGCCGCAGCAGCATGCAAAGGATTCATGCAGAGTCACCCGCGCGGGACACTGAATTGAATGCACGAGATCCAGTACCCACGATATGTATCTTCCAAAAGTAGAGGGTGCCACTGTTGGTGTCTGTTTGTAAAAACTGGAACTAAGTTCTCCCCTCGCGCTCCAATACACTAGTTGTTGACGAATTGTAGTGGAAGCCAACAGACGGCGCAGAGCAGCCCACGCGCGCCAATGGCCTGCGCGAGGCCGGTGGGTGTCCCAATCGTCAACCTTCCCGATGCGGCTGGCTCTGCCACCCCCAAGGCCACATTGATGACGCTGTCGCCGTTTCCGCCATCCGTACTTGTACGCGTCCTTCCTTGCTCCCCCTTCCTTCCCTGGTTCACCCCTCGTTGACTTGCTGTGTACCCCTCCTCACTGATGCGCTCTTCCTCCACTTGCACCCGCGTCGTCCGTTTTTGCCTCCCGCGCGGTTCTTGGTCTGTCGCTCCTGCGGCCACACAATTTCCCCTCTGAGTTGCACCTCCGCCGGCGGCAACCATGTCGACCATCCCCCCGTCGGATGCCGACACCGCCGAGGCAACGCCGACGGCAGACGCCGCCGACGCCGCCCCCGTGACGCGGCCCCGGCGGCGCTCCGCCATTGTCGTGCACGCCCCCCCGCCCTTGTCCCTCGACGAGGAGGCCGAGTCGACGCTCCCAACGTTTGCCATGCCCGCCGCGTACGACTCGGATGATGGGGCGGAGCGGCTGTCCCGCTTCCGCCGCAATCCGGCGGTGCTCGTTGGCGCGGGGGTGACGGCGGGGGTGCTCGGCGCGGGGCTGTTGGCGTTCAACCGGGGGGACAGCCTGTGGTCCCAGCGGCTGATGCGGATGCGGGTGGTCGCGCAGGTAGGTCGGTCGGCGCGGCGGCGGGCGGGATTGTTGGATTGGTAGCAGCTGCTGTGGGTGGGAGGCAGGGTGTATGTACTTGTAGCTTTTGTCAGTGTTCGGCCTTCGCCACGTGGACGTGTGGGCTCTACGTGGGTGTCTCGGATGATGGCGCCGATTCACCAGTCGACTGATGCTAACGGTGCTGTGTCTATCCTTTCTGTTTTCTCTGTTGTTCAAACGTCATCGTTTGTTCCTCGTGCGGCCCACCTGCCTGCCGTGTCGGCTGTCACAGGCGGCGACGGTCGGCATTCTGCTCGCGTCTGTCCAAGGTGCCAAATGGTTGGAGGGTGACAGTGCGCCGGCCCCTCGACCGCCGCCCCCAGTGGACGCCCCTGCGCCTGGCACGACGCCCTGATGGCCTCTCCGCGGTGGCGGGTTTGTCGGTGCAGCTCGTGCGAGGGCGATGCGTGGGCGCTGGTGGACTTACCCTTGCCATGTTTTGCCTGTGAAGCACGACCGGGGAGGCAGTGTGACATGACGTGGGTTGTTGGTGCGGTGCGACCAGCAGCGGAGTACGATATCTGTTCATTTACTTTCTGTTGCCGCCCATAGCGTTTGATGCCGGACAATACCAGTCCGACAATCGCCAGGTCGGAGCCGCGTATTGAAAGTCTCCGCAAGCGGCGGTATACCTCGCTACTGCTAGGGTTCTCTCTCCGTATGACTGTCGTATTCTTGACCTGTCCAGAGCCGTACACAGCATCACGTAGCCAAACAGCATCTCGCAGCCACGTAGCAAACAGCATGTGCACGAGACAATCGCTAGATAAGGAAATGAGTACCCCTTCGGAGTTCTTCATTTTACCCCTACCACACGACAAAACGAGAACGAACAACAGCATACAAGAGAATAGTGAGGTACACGCGTCAGGCGATGTGGGTCAATGTCCCCAGCGCACGACGCGCGACCTACATCGTCAACGCCATGATGGCGTTGACAATATCCCCGTCGTTCGTCATGAGTGCCTTGACCGCCTTGGCGCGGGTGACGTCGGCCTGCTGCATGACTAGCTCAACGTCCTTGGCTTCCACTCCCGACTCGTCGAGCGGTTCATCCTCGTCATCTCCACCGCCCCCATCCCCGGCGCCCGCCGCCCCGTCCGCGGCCTTGTTGGCCACCCCCGCGCCAGCGGCAGCCGCCGCAGGGTCCCCACCACGCGCGCGGGCGGCGGCGCCGCCCGTGACGGCGCCCGACGAGGCCGGCGGCGAGACAGCCATCTGGGAGGCCATCTTATGCTGCTGGGCCGCCTGGGCCGCCTTCTTGGCGGCAAGGTCCTCAATCTTGGCCTCCCCAAACACCACGTACGTGTCCGACGTCGGCGACTTGTACACGTCCGCACCGTCAATGACAAACAGCACATTCTTGTTCTTCTTGAGCGTTACGCGCGACACGTTAGCAACGGGCTTGAGGGACAGCTTAGAGAGGGCCTTGCGCGCCTTCTTCTCGCCACGCGAGTAGTTCTTCTCGCCCGCGGCATCACCACCCGTCGCGGCTGTAGGACAAAGCGAGCAAATGGCAAAAAACGCACAAGTGTGGTACACCCAGACAGGTCAGAATCATGGGAGCGTCACACGTCCAATACAGGCAATGCGCCCAGACTGAGGACCGTCACGAGCTCTCGCCTGACACCCACTCCAAAGCCAGATCCCGGAAAATGCGGAATCAAGAGACAACCGCAGCATCCGGTCACACACATACCGGTATCGTCGGCAGCGGCGTCCCCCCCCCCAGCGGCGGCCCCGGACTCGTCGACAAGCCCCGGCACGTCTTCATTTTCGGACGACTCGGCCGTCGCGGCGGCCTCAGCCTCGTCGCGCGTCATCGTGAAGCGTAAAGAAGATGACACACACAACAGCAACACGGGAGCGGGACGCTGCGGATGCGAACTGATGCGATGCACCGAGTCGTGACAACGATAGTGCCCGGGCTGCGGCACGAGGGCTGCGTGCGATCGGCGCGACGTCGGAGACAGCGGATCCCCGAGCGCCGACCGGCGCACTGGCACTCCACGTGGCAAATCTGCATTGGATGTCACAGGGACAAGTGTTCTAAATTCAAAAGAGGAATAAAGTAACACCCCTTCTTCTTGTGAAAACACACTTGCAAGTGTCACGGCCCCCTGAGAGACAACTTGTGAGACTAATTATCAGGCCCGGGGACCTGCCGGGGATGCACCACGCCTGCTGTGTAGAGGGCACACTACCATCGTCAAGAGCACGTCTGCTTTTGCGTGTGGGGCGGTCAGGAATTCCGCAAACCGGCCTGGGGCTCTGTCCAGGCTGCTTTTTTCCAGAAAGGGCGCCAAGAGCATCTGCCCGCCGGGATGTATGCATCTCCGCTCGAAAACAGAGAGAAACAAAATGAGACGTACAGTATGCACTCCTCTTTTCTTGGAAGAGAGTAACACGGAGACGTCGAAAACAGGTAACGTTGACAAATTCAATGAGAGCGAGTTCATATCGACAGTGAGCACGTGATGTATAGGGGCAACAGCCCGGCACACCATGCAAATGCCAGGCCTGGGACATGGCGATGGAGCCTTTTCGAACTCGTCTCCAAGTCTGTGAGCCTGCAGTCCCACCGCCAGTTCGAATTCCAACTGGCCAAGAACTCGTTGCGGCGATCATTGCAGTTGCTACTCTGACTTAGCGTCGCAGCTTGTCCACCCCCAACACCAATGCCCCGAAGCAAACGCAGCCTCTGCCCTCTCGGCGACTACCACTGACAACGGCGCTGCTGCTTTGGTGCTCTAGGTGGGCCTACCGCCTCGTTTCTGCGTGTGCTTCTATGTGCGGTACAAGTAGCTGCGGTCTGCAAAAGGTGCATCTCACCCTTTAAGACGGATAGAAAAATCGTTGCTGAGGACTGAGTATTGCACCAACGGCCACGAAACTTTCGCATGTTATAGGATAGTGGGTGGACGTTGCCTCCACAAAAAATGGCGCTATGAATCTCGAGTACCTGGGAGCTGGCTGTCGGTGAGAGTCATTCGTGAAGCGTTGGACCCGATCGCGGCGCTCTGATCTCGTGGCGCAACGCAGAATTGACAGATATCGGCTTACACATTGAGTGTGCAGGGGCCTGGCAGGCATTCTGAATCGGCTGGAAGCCTCCCTACTAGATTTGGGATCGAGGGGGGAAACACTTGCAAGAATCGGACCCCTGCTGGAGAGCAGCGCTTCACTTTTTGTGTGACCCCCTGGCGCTTCAGAAGTGCATGTTTTTGACAACCAACTGGATGTAAGGCTTTCTATGGTCAATTGCGACTCCTGTGACCGTCACGTGCACGATTTATTGCTGAAGCGCATACGGTACAGGATCGAGGGTTCCGGAAGTGCCCTTGTGTTCATGCCTATGTTTTTTGCATGCGCTACAAGTCGTCCAGAGACACTTGGAAGATAGCATCTAGCGATGCTCTCTTGGAGCTCTTGAGTCACTCTTCCTTTCTATGTGCTTTTTTCTCAAAAGTGCGCCCTTGGCGGCTTTGTGTCAGCCTGAAGTCGCGTCGCCGCCATCCGTCTTATTGCGTGAGATGCACCTTTAGATGCTTCCACGGTCAGACGCATATCCAGGCTGGACCGCAAGACGAGCGGTAGCTACGCTGCGACGTACAGTACAGGGTACCACCACCACAGGCGTCATGTGGTGGAAGGCCGGGCTTACAAATCAGCGTTCCCGCCGCCGTCACCCACCCTCCACACAATTTCTTCGTGAGTCGATGTTCACATTTGGCTTACGACGGGGAAGAAACGGTCGCGCGTGTCAGTCACGCGCCCGCGCATTTCACCACCTCTGGAGGTGGGCCACACACCGCGGCACTCGCCAGCAAGGATGCCAATCCAGAGCCTCTCGTGGACCGCCTGTTCTTCCAGCACGCGCCCTGACAGCCATCCGTTGACCCGGGCCCCAGCCTCCAAGACGGTGTCAATTTGTCAACCGCCACCCCCGCACCACAACGGTGCGTGGGTGGGTGTTGGCGGTCACTGTTGGCGGTCACTGGGCATTGGCTGTATGCTCCGTGCGCGACACCTTTGACGCGGCACTGCCTCCGCGCGCACGATGCGGTCCTATGGAACGGCGGCGACCGCCTCGTCTGTCTCCTCCGCCCTTGTCCCGGTAAGCCCGACGCCCGTGCTGGCCGCTTCCACGCCCCCCACCGCCCCGACTGCGACCGCCTTTGCGTCGAGCGTGCCCGTCGGCGTCGGCTCGTTCTCACGCGTGGCCCTTCGCGGCGGCTGCTGCGTCTCCCGCCCCGCCCGTGCGGCGTCGGTTCGTGGCCACCGACCGGCCGGCAGTCGGGCGGCGGGTGCAGGGAGGTGCCGGACGTCTCCCACGATGGTGCACTTCCGCGTCGAGTGCACGCTACCGTTGCCGGCAGACCTGTTTTGGGAGGTACGTTTTTGAGGGGTCTGGAGGCGGTGCCGGGCCAGGACGGGCTACCGATGGGACGGCGCCCGTCATGGCAGTGTGTGAGGATGTGGGGTTGTGAGTTTTGGCCTATGGTCGTGAGGACGCTGCGCGTGTGCGAGCATTCTTCTAACGGCGATTCTCCTTGCTCTTTGCTTTCATGTATCCTTGTGCTGGTTGTTCTTCCACTGCTTTTGCTTCACACACGCTGTGTGGTGCCCCGTGACGTGGGAACCTTCCGTGCCATTGTGTTTTTGGCTCTATTTCACCTCCATGCAACCTTCCCCACTCTCCTCTGCCTCAGCTGCGGGACACGCCCGCTTTTCTGAAGCACGTTGTCGACGACAAACTCCTCCACTCCATCACGTCCACCCCCCCCACGGCCCACCCCACTCTCCCCGACACGCTCATCCGCACCCAATCCTACACGCCCGCAACGGTGGCGTGCCCCGACTTTCTCCGCCCGCTCGTCGGCTCGACGGCCTTTGCGGTGACGGACCACCAAACGTGGGCGGCCCCCCCCCCCCCCCCCCCCCCCCCCCCCCCCCACACACCCCCCCCCCCCCCCCCCCCCCCCCCCCCCCCCCCCCCCCCCCCCCCCCCCCCCCCCTACACACTCGACTACAAAATCACGCCCTCCTTCCTCACCGCCCTCTCCTCCACGGCGGGCACGCTGTCGATCGAGGCGGGCCCCGCGGCGGCGCCCGTGCCCGTCGCGCCCGCGGACGCGGGCGCCGCCGCGGCGCCGCCGGGCTCCACCCCCGCCGACGTGTGCGCGCACCGGGTGGACGGCACGGCCACGGTGCGGGTGGTCTACTTTGGGGGCTTTGTCGAAGGCGCCATTGTCGACAACCTCCGCGCCTTTTACGCGCGCTACCCGGGGTGCGTCGGGCGCTTTTGCGCGTGGCTCGTCGGCGCCTATGGCGCCGACGCGGATGGGGGGGGGGTGCCGGCGCTCCGCGCCGCCGCGGGCCGCTACCTCGCCACCCTCCGCGGGGGGGGCGGCGACGGGGCGGGCGGCGCGGCCGCCGACGTGACGCCGTCGGCGGCGACGGCGGCGGCAGAGGCGGCGGCGGCCGCCGCTGCCGACGCGGGCGGCGTCGTGCACCACACGTCGGGGGAGCCGCCGCTGCCGCCCGCCGACGGCAAGGCCGCCCGCCACGTGGGTGGGGGGGACTCGGACGGGGACGTGCAGACGGGCTTGGCCGAGGGGGACACCGCCGCCGAGGTGGGGGGGCGGTTACGCGTGCGCCCGCCGCCGCCGTCGGTGTGAGGCGCGGCGGCGCGTGCCGTCGGCCACGCGGCCGTGCGTTTGCGGTTGTGAGGCGGTGGGGGCGGGGGGGCGGGGGGGGGCAGGGACGCCGCTGCGCACGGGGTCGCAGTGGTTTGCTTTTTTCGTTGTGGAGGGTTGCGCGCTCCCGATCGGTGCACACGGTTTGCAGCGGCGCGTGCTGTCCCGCCCGCGTGGCGCCACGCCATGGCGGTGACGTTGTATTCATTGATTCTCATCCTTTTCGTTCTTGTCCATAGTAGGCGACTTCCCCGCACCCGCCGCGTCGGGGACGCGACCGCCACCCCCCGCCCCCCCCCCCCCC
>ENA-ORXR01004956-ORXR01004956.1-marine-metagenome-genome-assembly--contig:-NODE-4956-length-10864-cov-36.538519_pt1 | contig 10864 bp, 8 predicted proteins | sample MGYA00237866_ERZ511479 | MGnify/ENA metagenome assembly ERZ511479 | reverse complement strand
TCAGGTCGTTGCTTGCGACAAAATTTACTAGCCCCAAATGAGCCGGCAGGTTGGGGAACTCCTCCACAACCTCTCCGCCGCGGTAAATCTTGCAAGGCTTCCCCTTTTGAGTGACCTGCAAGCACGATCCCTTCTTTCCGCCAGAGCACACAAACACCACCCGATCCGGCTGGAGAGCCTCGACACAAGTGATGATCGGTTGCGGCGAGCCGCCAACGGTGATGAACAGGGTGGAGGGCATTGCGATGAGAGTCTTATCTAGGTAAGTTCTGGCAATACTGCCTGCAGAAGTAATCCCAGTGGCTTCTCCTTCTGAATCAGTGCTTCAACACCCCTGCGAAGATCCGGGCGATGCCGCCCGGCGTCGCTCCCCTCCAGTGGTTGCAGTCGCTGATCCCATAGAGCCACCAGGCGGTCGCGATTATCCAAACGAGCAACACGGAGTTTGAGAGGTGATGCCATCCTCGGGCGAAACATGTTTCCGAAGGGGAATCCAAGTTGCTCGAGTGGAACAGCGTTGTGCCCACTCTTCGCTGGGCCGCCGATCGAATCGGAGGCGATCCGCCTCAAATCGCTGTTCTGAGCGGTGTCTAGCAAGGCAATCTTGATCGGCGCATCGGCGATCAGGCCGCGACATTCTTTGAGGTAATCCTCCTCCGTCTCAGGCGCGCCATCCGGCCAGAGAGAACCAGTCGCTCGGGTTGAGCGGCCACCGAGCGCTCCGAGGAGTAACCAGGCATCAAGGCAACGAGTAAGGACAGCCTCCTGCGCATGGTCAAGGCCACCCCGTCGGACAGACAGGTCCAGAGTAAACTGCCCACCAGCCCGGAGTGCGTCGCCCTGCCCTTTTCGTGGCTCGTGGGGAAGGATCTTAATAGTCTCGAAACTAATGTTCTTGTCGCGGATCCGAATCACGAGCTTCGAAGATCTGGATTCCTTCCCAGCACCCCCAAAGATGTCGGACTCGGATCGCGGGTCGCAACCGAGAGCCCGGTACCACCACCGCAGGTGGCCTCGGATAGACGGGGCCCGAAGCTCAGGGGTCGTCTGGTCGGCGCCACGGCAGAGCGTAGGCGTTAGAAGGGTGATTCGCTTCTGGATGGGTTCCATAGAAGTAGGATTAGGTTAAGGTGACGCCGAGATCCTGAGCAACAGCACAGATGGACTCAAACAGGTCGGGCTTCTTTTTATTCCAAGTCTTGCGGCGGTCTTTCTTGGCGGAAGAAGCCAATACCTGAAGGAATGCGAGTTGCTCATTCTTATCCTCAAGGGAGCCCAGATTCTTGGCAATCTCAGCGAACTCATGGTCGGGGAGACCGGCAATCTCCTCGGCTCGACGATCGACGGGTGACAACTGGGCAAGACGTTCGTCTTCCACCTTGGCCAACTCGGCCGCTTCGGCTTCCTCAGCCAGCTTCGCTACTAGACGTTCCTCCTTTTCGGCAATGACCTGTTGCCGCTTTGCGTCTGCTTCGGGATCGATCTCAAACCAGCCATAGCCAGCCCCAGTTTTCCCACCAACTCCGCCTTGAGTAATCGCGCCTTCCATCCAGCCACGAACCACTGTGAGGAGTTCGGTCGTATCAATCGACGGGTCCTCACGCTGAACGAGCACAGCGAAGCCAAACTCACTTCCCTCCTCGACGACCGGGAAGCAGTGCGGGATGAGACGTCCGGTGTGGTGGGGAGTCAAAATGTCTGCGACAACGGAGACTGGTCCAGCAGGTGTAGCAGGAAGGAAAGAGCACAGACCGCGGAACTCGCCACCGCCGACCGAATCCAGACAGCGGGCGACCAAAGTTTCGTCGCCCCCAGCAGCGAAGACGAAATCCTGACGGTGCGCTGGTCCGTAGCCGAACGCGAAGATGGCGGTCCGGAGCGCCTGTTCTTTCTTGTCCCCTTCCAGTCCACGGATCTTCCAAAGTGCGTGGGACCGTGTCACCCCCTTGATCGCTGAACCTGGGATCATGGGATTGCCGAAGCACCGGTCCAGAGCGATACCGGCATTCTGCATGACACCGCCAGCAGCATTGATAATCAACCGTCCACCAAGTGCAGCTACGAAGGTGCTGACCCGGTCGCCGTAGCTCCGCCCTAGGTCGATTAGAAGCCGTTCCGTGTTCTCGATCTGGGCTTGTTGAAGTTGTGCATCATCCTGCCAAGGTTGCCTTAGCGCCTGCGCTGCCCGAAGCAGGTATTCTGCCTTCTCCTTGTTCTCGGGCTTTCCTTTGCCCCACATGGTTCTTTCACTATCCTCGATAATTCGGGAGAAGATGCCGCCGGAATTCGACGTCGCCCGAATCACGCTGAGGCGTTGCGCATCATCAAATTTTCGACTGGGATGAGATTTGTGCCCATAGGTTTTGGGCATCGCCATCTTCTCATAGAGCAAAGAGCGGTTGGATACCTCAGTTGCAAATTCGCCGACAGCTTCCCGGACATCGCGGGCGAGAGGAATCACGAGGCGGCCTCCTTGTCCCGGGAGACAAACCGACGGGCGTAACCCAACCATTCCATCGTCTCAGCGGTGGCTAGCTTCAGCGTCATGCTATCGGCTTCTGTGAGTTCCTCGATCATCTCCTGAAGGTTGGTTGCTCCCTCTAGGATATCGATCGCCTCGGACGAGAGGTGGCGGGCAATGTGATCGAAGCATGCCGACCATCCACGTTTGCTCGCGTCTCTTTCGCTGACGTTCTCGAAGGCAAAGGCCGCCGCTGCCAACAAACCATTAGCGATGATCATCGGGGGGATCTTTTTTACGACCTCGCCCCCTTCCTTGCCCGACTTTGGAACGGAGCCATCGAGGGCGTAATCTAGGGCGCTCTTCGCCCGAATCTGTTCGTAATTCTGCATGTGATTTCCGCAGGTTGAATGTAGGAGGTGGGTGGCGACTAGGAGGTGAGGCTTAGCGAGCAGAAACCTCGCCCGGTGGTGGAGTTACCACCAAATTGGAGCACCGGATGTGCATCAATGAGATCACTGAGCGACTGCATCGAGTCCTCGCGACGACCGACATGGGTCACAGACGCGTAGAACAGTGTCTCAGCAGGAACAGACTCCAGATTGAACAAGGCTCCCTTTGCCACCGTACCGGTCGTCGGATCAATCCGATTGTGATGACTGATCTCGCAGGTGTTGCCGACAAAGTGGGTGAAGTCGCCGTCGCTGAGAAGAACGAAGCGTCCGCGTGCGCTCCTCCATACCGGGTCATCAATGATGTCTGCGACAGCATCGATCGCCGCAGCCGGAAAGTCGTCGATGACATCGAAAGCATACTCTTCCAGAACCACTTTCTTCTTGGTGGGAATGACAACCTTCGAGCCAGCGTAGCAGGTCTGATCTTCGATGGAACTGGGCAAATCCCCGATATCCTTGCCCGAATCCCGTGCGAATCGTTGCAGTGCCAGTGGACAGGTGACGAAGGCAAATGCTCCCTTGGCTGAACGAATGGGGAATGCCAAAGGGCGGGCCTCGCCAATAGAAATATCCCCAGCACTGTCCATCTTGCCGAAGAGGGAATCCACCTCGTCGTCAGACTTCTTGTCGATCGAAGCGTGTGTGTATCGGAGGACACCCTTGATCGAGGTTCCTGGGATAATCGGATGGCGGGTATGTCTCTCCCGCTGAACGGGTTGATCGACCGCGCCTACCGATCCCCCCGATCCAACATGAAGGGGGGTGCGAGTGAAAAGCAATAGAGTCTGGTGTTTCATGTTTTTCTCAGTTGAGTGATTGTCTAGAGTTCGCCGAACGGTTGCCACGGGCCACAGACACCGACGCCGAGACCTTTTTCTCCGAGAGCGGAGCTACGTCGGTTTATGGAGCCAGGGTGGCCACCATCCCACGACAGGACCTTCGCCAGTTCTGGCGCATCGGAGCCCTCAAAGTAGTAAGTCGATCCGGCTGGGACGGCGAGGCGGGTGGTCTTGGCCCCGGCTTGACCACCGTGAAGATGTTCGCTCCAGCCAGTGAGGATGACAGGCTTGCCAGTGCAGGCAGCGACGAGGCGGCAATCGAAGGAAGCCTGGGCAGCGATTCGGTCGCGCCATGCCTGCCGCCGTTCGCCCGACTGACGTTCAGGTTTTGTCCGCGGTAGCATCACCCGGCCGGACTCGGGATGGATCCAAGAAGGTAACCATCCCCCGGGGTGCGCCTGTTCCTGCAGAGCAGGAAACAGAGCAGGAGTAAGTAACTGCCAGCGGACACGATTGCCTTCCACCGCAATGGAGCGGGGCAGGAGATCGCTGAGCACCGCTTGATCGAGCGGCCGGACTTGGCAGACGCGTTGCTGCCCTCCTGCGACGATTCGCCCACCGATGGCAGGAAAGAGGTTCTTCAGCGTGTCGCCGTCTGCCTCGGGGGTGGGCATGGAGGCAACGAGCCCGAGCGAAGTCTCGTCGATAAGACGGAGATACTCGGCGTTGTAGATCTGCACTCCGTCTTGGGCGCCAGTGGTCGGGTCGATTCCGATTCCAGTGGTCGTCTCTGGGCCGTAAAGCTTCTGGTGGGGGAAGGAGCCGCTTTCTAAGGCTGCGCGATCCACAGATCCAGTCTTGAGGAACGTCTCGATGGTCTGCTGATTCCACCACGGACTGACCTCGTCTTTCGAAGGCGCCGCTGGATTCCCAAGAGCGTTGGTCAGGGGAACTGGTAGGTCAGAAACTCCACCATCGGCTTTCTTAAGAGGCCGCAGGCAAACGACTCTCCCGTCTTCTTTGCCGTCGCCCTTCGTTCCCGACAGGCGCGCGTCCAAAGGAGCCGGAAACAGCCACTTGCCGTTATGGATGGGAAAAGGGCCCAAGGTCGTCAAGCTGCCAAAACGTCGGCCCACCCCAGTATCGGCTTTGTCCCGTCGCTCAGTGTGGGCGTGCTCCCAGGGCTGGGTCTCCGGAAAAGCACGGTGCAATGCAGCATGGAGGGCATCGAAGAGGACCGTGGGCATTGGCCACTGGGCACCGTGGCCCACACCTTCGCCGGTCTCCATGGGGCGACCATCGCGGAAGAAAAGGAGGTCTTGCGGCTGGATATCGTAGAGTTGCATAAGCTGGTTCAGTCGCGGTTGAGTCGATTCAGAAAGGATGCGGCGGCGAAGAGGGAGACGAGGTCGGCGGCAGGCCGGTTTTGTCCTGAGAGATCGGTGAGGTAGTTTTTCACAAGGTCGGGGAGTTCTTCCTGAGCCTTATCGCGCGAAGTCTCGTCACCGCCTTCGAGGTTGTTTACGGCCCAATTCAATTCCGCCCGAATCAGTGGGCTGGTGGTAGCGTCATGTGGTTTCGTATCATCGAGGATTGGCCCGAGTAATTCCTGCATACGAGACGCGAGCCCCGGGTGGTGTGGAGCCACGTTTTTTGAGTAGAAGGAGAGGAGATCGAGGCCGGGACTACCGTGTTTCGCCCCCCAGATGATGTGTTCGCCACTACGCTTGAGTAGCCTTGCGCTGACAGCTCCACGGCCAAGACCCGGAGCATCGGTAGCCTGCGGGTTCCGCTTGGCACGTTTCTCCTGCGCGTGGGCGTGGCCGATCAAATCCTGCAACGGTGACTTCACGTGGCCGATCGCAATCCCAGCGGACACATCCGTCTTGGGACCGGGAACGAGGAGAGGCCAACTTGGCTCTGCATCGAGCCGGGAATCGGGATGCAGCTGCACGAAACCTTCGGCTCCGGAATCGACGAACTGAGAGGAGTATTCTTCAGCAAGTTCTGGATCACCTTGAAATGCCATCCGCAGTCCAGCGACACAAGATAAGGCTTCGGAGGCGGGCACCATCGCGAGAACATCATCACCACCTGCGTAGATGAGTTGGCCGTGGTGGAACTCAACAATCCGTCTGGCGCAGTAGAGACCAAAGTTGCCCATGGCTTCCGACAGCGCCAGGTGGAAGGACGGGGAAACAGGTCGTGGTCCCTCCAGCCAAGGCTCGGCCTCGGCGAGTTTAGAGAAGTAGTCCTTGGCCTTGTCCGAAAGTAGATCCTTCACGGCCGGGTTTCTCTCACCGCTGAGCCACTTGCCTATCTGGTCACCGTCGAGGGCAATGACAGCGTAGTAGACTGGGTGGTCACCCAAACCTATCCGGCTTGACGCCTCGTCTTCCCTGGCCTTCAGAAAGCCGTCAGCGGTCCTCTGGAGGTCGCGGAGAGCTATAGCTGGCGCCGGAACTCCGTCATCATCCCAAGTCCGGGGAAAGAGCAACTCGGCATCGAGGTTCTCCAGCCATTCAATCTCGTCCCGCTGCCCCGAACGAGATGGAGCGGGATCCACAGATTTCATTACGCTTTGCTCACCCGACGCGGCGTGGGCGGCCTCGGCAAAGGTAAGGAACTTACTCCAACAGTCAGGAGAGTCATGCAATGCCGTCTTCAGACGTGCCTTCCAAGATCCAGCGGCGACAGCGTAGACGGAATCGAAAGCTTCGCGGATACGCTTAAGTTCGTGGTCCGGAGCTAGATAGGCAAGGTGCCAAACGCGCTTGATCAGGTTGATGGCACCCAGCTTTTCGTTGCCGCGGAACAGGTGGCGAATGTCCGGCACACCCTGTGCACCCTTGAGCCAGTCTGCGTCGATCAAGGCCTCCTCCTTGCCAGAGTAGGCATCGTGTTCCCGCCCCGATCCGGAGCTAGGCCAAGCGGTGAAGTCTCGCGTCGCACGCCGGGCATCCAAGCGATGGCTGAGGAGAGCGAAGTTGCCAGCCCAAGCAAAACCAGCCTGCTGGCTGTGTGGATAACAACGAGTATCTTGATGCTTGCTGGGGATCGCCTTGGCTGCCGACATCGAGCGTTCCAGCGCGTTAGCGCCTACTCCTAGGACGGACTTCAGCAGCTCCGCTGTCTTATCAATATCCGCCCACGGCCAGACCTGCCAGGAAGTCTGGAGAAATCCATCCGTCTGAGCCTTCCACATGTCTTTGTCGTCAGCGGCGAGAGGCTGGTGCTTTTGGAAAAATTCCCAACAGCTATTGGCGATGGTTTCGAACTCCTCGCGGACGGCGGTCGCAACAGCCTCGGCATCGTATCCAGCGGGAACGATTGCGAGAATCCGGTTCGGGAGGCTCGGAGTCAGTGCAAGTTGCTGGAACTCCCGACTGTCGATCCCATAAGCTTCCGCGAAGCTCTTGGACTCTTTCTTGCCAGTCTTGAACTTCGAGGCAGCTAGGATCTCCCGGTTTCTCCAGTCGTAGAGCGGCTGGCCGCGTAGGGCTGGGAAAATGACTGAGTCTGGGCCAAGATCTTCGGAGATCTTCTGGAGCGCGCTCGATGCCAGCCAAGATAGGAGGTAGCTACCACTCCACAGATCCCTAGTACTCCGGGCTTGAGCAATAAACTCCTGCACGGGGCCGATCTGGAAGAGCAGGAGCGCTGGGGCTAGCTTCCCATCCTCGCTGCGAGTTCCCTCAAGCGCACTGGTTACGGCGACGTGGTTCCAGATTGAGCCGTCGGGGATTCTGGTGTCGGCGGGAAGGTACGGAATACGGCCTAAGTTAGACTTCGTCGTCGTTGCCTGCTGCATCCAAGTGCGCCAGACAAGCCAGTGGTGGAGCCGTGGATCTTTGTGATCCGGAGGAAACGCATCGTCGATGGCCTTCTCTGCAACCGCTTGCTCTACAGTTGGCAACTCAGCGACATCCCCTGAGAGCGGGTGGCGAAAGGCAACGCCTTGAGTAAATCCGAGGCGACCCGTCGGAAGGACGAAACGGTCCGCAGCCGAAGCATTCCAGTCTGCCTCTTTTTGCTGCCGGTAGGCTTCCTCAAGCCCAGCGGTCGCGGCATATTTTGCGGCTCGCTCTTCGTGACGAGGCGAATAGTCGAAGGCCTTCTCCGGGGGATCGTGGAGGAGAGCCAAAAGCTTTCGAGACCAGTTTGTGTTCGTGGGCATCAGATTCGTAGGAAGTGCGAAATTTACGCACGGTGACCTTTAGTCGGCAACGCAATGGACATCCGTGGATATCCGCGGGGGAGGAAATTTGAGATTGGGGGATAGGGAACTACGGGGTGTTTATAGAACAAATCGTCATTCGACTAGAAGAATTTTTTTCAAAGACCACCGATAACAACTTTTTAAATCTAAACAATCGATTCTTCATTAATAAAGCTTCCAACTGGGCCGGAAATTGGAGAGGAAGGCACTCTCCCAAGAAATTCCCTCGCTCCGCCGCCGTGCCGCGCTTCTTTGGCGCATGGATTGGCTCGAGATCACAGTAAAGACGACCTCCGAGGAGACGGCGGAAATTCTGGAGGCGGAGCTGGGGGAATTCGCTCAGGACGACGAGGGGGTCGCGACCGAGCAGCAAGGTGACAGCAGCGCTCAAGACCCGAGCACCTTGCTCCCCGAGATCTCGGTGAAATTGTTCGTTCGCAATAGCCGCGACACGCCAGAACTTCGCGCCGATGTCGCCAACACTCTCGCCTCTCTCAGCCTCCCCTCCCCCGAGTTTCGCTCGTTCAAGGACGAGGATTGGGAGAATGCTTGGAAGGCTCACTACAAACCGACGCGGGTCGGCAACCGCATCCTTATCCAGCCGAGTTGGCTCGAACTCGACCCCACCGTCATCGATCAAGGCTTGGCCGTTCTGACCCTCGATCCCGGTCTCGCCTTCGGCTCCGGCACGCATGAGACCACCCAACTCTGCCTGCGCTCCATGGAAGAATTGCTCCGCCCCGGCGACCGACTACTCGACCTCGGCACCGGTTCCGGAATCCTCGCTATCGGTGGAGTGCTCCTCGGTGCCGAACACGTCGTCGCCATCGACAACGACCCACGCGCAGTCGCCTCGACCATAGAAAATGCCGAACGCAATGGCGTCGCCACAGCCATCGAGGCCTCCGAAGGTACTCTCGCCGAAGCCGGTAACACCCAATACGATATGGTCGTCGCCAACATCCTCGCGCCCGTCCTGCTGAGCATGTTCGAGGAAGGCCTACTCGAGCGCTTGAAGCCCGGCGGTCACCTCGTCCTCAGCGGCATTCTCGAGCGGTTGCGGGAGGTGTTCGAGCAATCGGTCATCGCCCATGGCGGCACGATTATCGGCCGCGCGAAGCAAGGGCGCTGGGCAGGATTGGTGGTCAAGGCGGCCGGTCGATCCTAGAAACGGCAATGGGATCGGCAGTGAGCTGTGAGATTAATACTTACCTGGAATGACGGAGCAGACTCCTTCCATTATCATCTTGGGCCGAGCCCTACGCGAGCTGAGTTCTGAATGGGAACGCAACGGACATAGCCGAAGGCAAATCTCCCGCAAACCTGTGATCTCTGATGTCCCCAAGCCAATTCTGCTCACGCCGTCCTTTCTCCAAAGCCATCCCCATTCCACACCACCGGTTGCCCAAAGATTCCAGACTTAGCTCGCTAAAAGCTCGGTCTGGAATGACAAAGCTGCGGAAGATGTCTAGTTTGTAGCCCTAAAAATTTTGGGACTCAGCGTATCCCCCAAGGTCTCCCGGGGCAAAAATGCTAAACATTGTCCGCAAACACCCGCGCGAATGTTAAAAAATAGCCAAATCCACACGGAACATCTGCCCCTCCCGTGCGTTTTATCGGCTCACTCTAGCACAAGTCGCCGCTTTCCCGCTTCGTAGGATTCATACACAGTCCCCCACCATCTTGAACCGTATCCTTGCCATCGCCCTCGTGTCGCGTTCCGCCTCGGAGGTGGCGCTAATCTGCTCCGCCCTAACGTGGAGCTTCTCAATGCCCCGGTCACTGAATCCAGCCGTAAGCGCACTGCCCGCCGCCACTGGACTTAACACCAAGTAGACCGATCATTAGACTCCAACTTGTCTAATCATTCCGTGTCCTACCAACCGCAGTTCACCATCAGCAATAGCCTGCTCGCCCAAATTGAGGAGGTCACGACTCTGCGCGAGCGGATTCAGGAAGCGCTCTTGGGAGTATCTTGGATTCCCGCGATTCAGAAGGACAGCCGCAATCGCAGTGCACACGCATCCACTGCCATCGAGGGCAATCCCCTGACTCTCGATCAAGTCCGCGCTGTCGAGGCAGGCTGCGAGCTTGTCGCCGCCGACACCCGCTCGCGTCGCGAGGTGACCAACTGCTTCGCCGGACTGTGCTACATCGAGAAGCACGCCCAACTCGAGCACATCCGTCACGAGCATCTATTCGAGCTCCACCACATTCTAGCCGAGGACGTCATGGACCAAGGCGAAGCTGGTCGCTACCGCACCATCGGGGTTCGCGTCGGCGACCACTTTCCTCCGGCAGCCGACGACGTCTCGCCGCTGATGTTCGAATTGCTGCAGTGGTGGAACGGCCCATCGATGGAGCTTTCCCCCATTCTCAGTTCCGCCATCCTGCACTACCGCTTCGAGGACATCCATCCATTTGCCGATGGCAACGGCCGGAGCGGACGCGCCCTCGCGCTTTGGGACCTCTACCGCCGTGGCTTCGACAACCACCACATCTTCTCCATCGACGAATACTACTGGGAAGATCGGCCCGCTTACTACGCTGGTCTCACTGCCGTTCGGAAGAACGGAGAGGACCTCAGCGACTGGCTTGAATACTGTGCCGAAGGCCTACGGCAAACGCTCGAACGTGTCTGGTTACGGATCCAGAGCTTTCCAGGGAAAGAGGTTTAGAAGATCAGCCTCAATCCGAAACAAGAGCAGTTACTCCGCCTGCTTCGCGACCACGACAACATTGAGGTGAGCTAGCTCACCTGACTTCTAGCCGCTCCTACGAGTTCCCGCTCCGGCGCGATCCAAAGCTCCGGCAAGTCGGAAGCACTCCAAAACACTGCCGCCACGCCACCTAAGTTTGGAGTGCTGGCGCTTGCGCTGAGCTTTACCCACAAGTATTTTGTAGTTTAAACGCCTGCCAGGCTTCCGATATTGTATCGAGTTTGCGTAAG
>ENA-ORXR01004954-ORXR01004954.1-marine-metagenome-genome-assembly--contig:-NODE-4954-length-10865-cov-3.309140_pt1 | contig 10865 bp, 12 predicted proteins | sample MGYA00237866_ERZ511479 | MGnify/ENA metagenome assembly ERZ511479 | reverse complement strand
CGAACCACGTCATCGCGGAACTCTTTCGGATATGGCTTTCCCATGATGTCCATCTTTGCCGAGACCGAAGCCTCGAAATAGGAACATCAACTAAACCAGGGGCAGACCCGTTTTCGCCAGGCAGCTCTGCTGTACCACTCATGGCCTACCAAGGTACCGAGCGCTACGGACAAGCTCAGAAGAACGTTCCATGCCTGTTCTACGCGACGGTTCTCATCAATGACGAAGAAAGTGCTCCACAGCTGAATCCGGCAACAGAAGCGCTTGTCGATGCTCTCACGACGATGGGTGAGAGCGACTGGGAACCTGGAGATCGCTCACCCTGAACCCTGCGGGCAGGGTTCGCGATGCCCAGTCTCGGAGCCAAATGGAAGAACCCGCACAAGCGCATGCTCGTGCGGGTTCGCGTATGTCCCTAGTGGTGCTCCTCAAGGGACACTACGCGAATCCCGATCTTTCAAGAGAAACACGAAATCTGCATGAACTGATGCAGTCTCCAGACCGAATTTTGAACCACCGCCCTGTCGCGAAGCCAAGACCCACAAGAACAGCACGCCACCTCCCCGCCAAAGATTCTGCTGAAATATGCAAAAAGTACAAGAACGGTTCAACAACCAACCAACTAGCCACTGAATTCAACGTTCATCGCACAACCATCATGAATCACCTTGAACGCAACGGAATCAAGCGCCGAGTCTCCAAGCCAAAGATGAACAAAAAGATGATTGCTGAGGCCGCACAGCTAAGGAAGAACGGAAAGTCCTACACAGAGCTTGGTCGGCACTTCGGAGTTCATCGGGAGACTGTTCGACGCGCGTTGAGTGCTGAGGCGGAGAAGTAACTATTACGGAAATCGGGCAGTCGAGCGCCAACGGGTCGAAAATCCATCAATTCCTGCGCGATGTTGCGGTTTCGTTGCGCTACACGATCAACATAGTCTACAAGTAGTCAATTTCAACTCAGAGAAAGAATCATACGATGCGTTACAAACTAGTAAGTGCAGTTGTTTTCGTGGCAGTCCTGAGCGTTCTGACAGTCGTGAGCGTTAGGACAGCGCCCGAAGCCGGCGCCTACTGCGTAGGAAATACAGAATACCAATTCAACGGGCTCTCGGGCAGGGCCGATGAATCTACGGAGGCGTTCGCTGGAACCTGCGACGGAAATGGCTTGTACTCTGGAGAGGTTCGGGACAACACGTTTGATGGTTTGTATGCGCGTGTGCAGTACCAGCCCAACGGCAACACTCAGACTAAGACCGCCACGCTTGACTCACACAGCTGGTCGGGCTATTACACTTCCGATATCAATCACCATATGCATTTCCGGGTATGCCGTGACGGCCTCAGTTGCACCCAGTGGTACGAGAACTCAGGTTTCTAGAGGTGGTAATCGCTGGACGCTGGCCGTGTGTGCGCCTAATGGTTGCGCTCATCGCGGTTTGCACCGCCTTTCTGGGCTGTGCCAGCGCCGAACGTGGTGATAGCGGCGTTTCCACCGGCTCGATCGCGGAAAGCCCATCAACCGCAACCGGTGCTGAGCCAGACAAACCCGAGGACATCACCCCTTCGACGCAGCAGAATCCCGCTGCGTCAAAAGGGGGTCCGTTCGCCGAAGTACTCCCTCCCGATCTGCTGGAATCAGCGAATAATCTCCAGGCAGCGATCGACCAACGACTCCAAGCCGATGTCCAGGCGTGCATGCGCGAGGCTGGCTTTGAGTACTTTCCTATAAGTTTCGACTCTGGCTCGTTTTCGGAGACGAATCCAGTCATGGACTCGATCATTCTTCTTGACCCGAGTCAAGCGGGACAGTCTTCAGCTGCCGACCGAAACCGCATAGCTCGAAGCGTTCTCTCACCCTCCGAACAGCTGAAGCGGGACGAGGTCCAGACAGCATGCTACGTGGAGTCGCCAAACAACATAGCCAATCCGCTAGGGGGCCAGTCGCAGTGGTGGGCCGACGTAGAGAGCGCCGTCAATGCAAGGGTGCAGGCCGATCCCCGCTTCGCAGCGGCCGTCGAGCTTGCCGCCCAATGCATGGCCGACCAAGGCTATCCTGACGGGGTCGAAGGCGAGCGCTCACGAATAGACAGAGAGGCAGTCCTTCTCTCTCTCGAAATTACGGATCGAGAAGCTCAGCTCGCGACGCTCTATCAACTTCTCGATGAACGTGAAGCTCTCGATGAACTCGAAACCACCTGCGATGGTCCACGGGCTGAAACCAATCAACAGTTGTATAGCCAACTGCTTGCAGATGCGTTAGCTGATGATCCGCGAGCGGAACTCTGGGTCGCTGAGGTCCGAGCAAGCGTTGACGATTACTCGCCCGAGCTGGCTGAGTTACTCGACGAGTAGATGTCTTTCAAGGCTTCGGATTCGTCCCGCCTTGTGCGTTCTTCCTAACGTAGTCCCGATTGGACCCCATTCGCAGAAGCCTCGGGCGGGCGCTGACTCTTGAGAGAAGCGGAGCAATCTGTCAGCATGGGTGCTATGGCCGAAGCTAGGAGGAGTGACCGCATTGACCTCCTGATCTCTGCGCTTCGCAACATTCCGGATCTGGGTATCGATCCCCAACCTATGGGCATTCTGATTCGGCTGGCTCGAATTGCTGAAGTGGTCGACAAGATTCTGGAAGGCGTGATTCAGGGTGAACTAGTCCGACACAAGAAGGATCACGACCTTCTTGTTGCGCTGCTGCAATCCCGCCGGCCGCTGCGCAATAAGGACTTAGAACCGCTCCTCAATCTCAAAACCCCGAGTGTGTCTCAGCGAGTGAATCGCCTTGTCGAAGCAGGACTGGTGCTCCGAGTGCCCGTAGAACATGATTCGCGTGCGAATCAGCTCACGCTCACTGATCTTGGCCGCAGTACCACAATCAAGAATATCGAGCGGGCGGTCAGCACGCAGCAGGCACTGCTGCACTCTGCCCTGACAGCTGAACAAATCGCGGTTCTTGAGACGCTTCTTCGAGATCTCAATCTGTCCCTCGGAGACGCTCCGACACGGCACGCAGGCTGAAGACTTTGCAAGCTTAAGAGTTTCGGGTGCCAACCTTTGCGCGCTCTTCCGCATCAGCCAGTTGTGCAGCCCTTAGCATCGCACCCCGACTGCCACGTCTCGTCCACGCAGCGCAACCGGGAGACTGACCCTTCGGCGGTCCAAGCGCCACGCAGTTCACAATGACGAATAGCGATAGCTGGCAGGTGCACGAAGTTCTCAAACCCGAGATCTCCTGGCCCAAGAACGTCTTTTCGGTTTCCGAACTAAGCCCCCGGTTTGACAAATGGACTACTTGTAGACTATCAATGTCATGTTGAGACAAGCGCCCGCTTGTTCAGTATTGAGAAAGGTCACAATGAAAGTAACCCACCAGCTCCGTCCTAAGAAGCTTGTGGTTGCATGAGCAAACGTTTATGGATCGCCGCAATTGCCATAGCCACCCTCCTCGCGACGCTGGCACCACCGACCGAGACAGAAGCCCAAGGGGCGCCATCTCTGGCATCGTCGCCAACGGTGTTCTACAACACCGAGGGAGTGCCGCCGGTCACTGAAAATCCCCAGGTGTTGTCATCGAAATTCCCCACCCTGGGTGTTTTTGGATTCTAGGTCGGTGTGTCTTTGGTGAGTTGTTTGTTGCGGGCTTGGTGGGCTCGGAGGCGGTAGCTGTCGCCGGTGATGTTGAAGACGATGGATCGGTGTAGGAGTCGGTCGAGCATGGCGGCGGCGACGGTGGTGTCGTCGAAGATGTCGCCCCAGCTGGCAACGCCTCGGTTGGTTGTCAAGATGATCGAGCCTTTGAGGTAACGCTGGCTGATGACTTGGAAGAGTGCGTTGGCGTCGTCGGCGGGCATGGGTAGGTAGCCGAGTTCGTCGATGATGAGCACTGATGGTCCGTTGAAGAAGCGCATGGTGTTTGCCCATCTGCCTTCGATGGCGGCTTTGCGGCATCGGGCGGCGAGGTCGGCTGCGGTGGTGTAGTAGACGCGTTTGCCTTGGTGGACGGCTTCGTGGCCGAGGGCGGTGGCGAGCATGGTTTTGCCGACACCGGGTGGTCCAATCATGAGGACGTTGGTGGCGTCTTCGATATAGCGGCCGGTGCCGAGATCGCGAACCAGGGCTTCGTCAACTGATGGTTGGGCGGTGAAGTCGAAGTCGGTGAGTCGCCATGGTGTGGGGATGTTCGCGAAGCGTTGCCGGCCTTTCAATCGTCGTGCTTCGGTGGCATCAACCTCGACCCTCAGCAGTGCTTCGAGGAACTCGCTCGGGTTCTGTTTCTCGGTGCGCGCTGTGTCGAGTGCTGCTGGGAGCGCTTCCGCGGAAGCGGCCAGTTTCAGGTAAGCCAAGTGAGACCTGAGTTGTTGATAGATGCTGTCGCTCTTGCTCATTACGCGATCCCGTCTTCGATGATTCGGCGGTAAACGTCGAGATCGATGACCGGGTCAGCAGCGAGCTCAGAACCGAGCTGCGCTGCGATCGCCAGCGCTGTTGGTGAGGGTGGTCGGTTCAGCTTCGTCCGGCACGGCCGGTCGGTGCTGAACTGTGCGAGCACGACATTCTCCAAAGCTGCGGTGTGCTCAGCCATGCGCACGGTGCGACCGGAACCAGCAGGAGCGAGCGTGTGCACCGCGATCACACGGCCGCCGCTGTGGACGCTGATCTGGCTGGAACCATGCCGATGTTCAACCGTCACTGCCGCGCCAGCCAAACCCGGCGGCGTCGAGTAACGGTTGCCGTGAAACGACACCAACGCGTTCATAGCGACCTGACGCTCAACACTAATCACGGTCGGGAACGGCGCTGGCGGCAAGACCAGCAGCGGCTCTGCCGCTGCCGCCTCAGCCACAGTTGAACCGTCACGGTCGCGTTGATCGGCGACCTGCGCGCACCACTGATCAAACGCAGTTTGGGCTTGGGTTGGCGAGCTGACCTGGGCGGTCCGCCACCACGACTGAGTCAGATAGCCAATCGCGTTTTCGACCACGCCTTTGCGGTTCGGGCGCCGTGGCGGACACGGCACCACGCTCACGCCGTAATGTTTCGCGACCACAGCGAACGATGCCTGCACCCGCCCGGTGTTCGGGTTGATTGCGGTGGCCATCCGATCCACACGCCACGCCTTTGCGGTCCCGCCAAGACGAAGCAGCACGTGATGGATCGCTGCGATCAGATGCGGCTGATCCATCGACTCGCAGAACCAGCCCGCGAACCGGCCCGAGTGCGACAACGCACCCACCAACAAATACGTTGCATCGCCCCAAGGGGTGTCGTGTAGCTCAAGCCAATCCCACTGAACCTCCTCGCCTGGCGGATGCTCGATGTCGACATGGGCGCGGCCTTTGACGCCCGAGCATGCTTCGCAATGCGGCCGCAACTCTCGCCGCCGGATCTGGCGACAGAACGTTTCATAGGCCCGCTCATAACCGCCAGGCAGCGCTTGGACCTCGGCGAACAACACCGTCGCTCGCACATGAGGATCCTCCCGCAACCGCTGCTGCACATACGGCTCGATCCGATCAAAGGGATCGACATCGCCAGCGGCTCGTTGGCGAACACCGACCTGACGGTCGCTGTTCAAATACGCCCTGACCGTCTTGCGGTCAAGATTCGTGTGACGGGCAATCGCTGAGATTGTCCATCCCTGTTTCTTCAATGCGTGGATCTCCACGTCCTGCTCCTGTGTGATCATGGAGCGGGCTCCTCTCCCCAGCTGGAATGTTTCGCAACAACCAGCAGAGAGGAGCCCAACCCCGTTTTGGTGGACCCACAGGGTGAGGAATTTCAGTGACCAGAACTGGGGACTTTCACATGACTACAGGCACTGTGGACCGGGCCAGCTGGTTGGCCTGATTCTTAGCGATGATGCAGTACTCAGCGACGGGTGGGTGTTCGACCAAACCGTTCGGATCCAGCCGTTGAGCACCGGCGCCACCCGTCCTTCACAGCTAGTGACCTTCGAGTTCGAGAGCAGCCGTTGTCCAGACGGGCTGGAAGACCCACGGGCACTCGGCCGTGTGAAGACGGTGGGCGGCGTCTAGCAAGAGCACGTCTTCGAGGACACTGGCGCACTCTCATCATTTCGGGGACCATCTATCCGTGCTGCCACCTTGGCCGAAGCGACAGCGCTGCCTGGAAGTCGACCATGGGGAGTTTCAGGGGGCGCTTCCCTTTACTCCGTAGTGGCGCTGATACCCGTCGGAGCTGAATCGTATGTCGTTGGATCTCCGCCGAATCTGGAACAGCGTCTGCCGCCCGTTTGGCGCGGTGACTATCTCCAACCGTGGATCGCGATCGGCAACGCATCTGATGACCGCCAAACCACGAGGAACAGCCTATTCGCCGGTCTGCTCGGTGGTCTCGGTGCTTCCTTGCTCGCCACAGCCCTCTACGAAGCGCTCAAGGACAAGAGCTAGAGAACGACTCGGCCGCTGCTTGCCATCGGATCGTGAATGAGGTGACCAAGGGGCTGCCACTCATGACTTCGCACAGGATCCGGCCGTAGTCGCCACGTCTGTTCAGAAACTGGGTGCTCGTGGTCGTGCGCAACGCACCGATCCCACGCCCGAGGCACTAGGCCGTGGTCCTCCCAGCAGACAGACTCGCTCAGCTCGGTCGGTATGGGAAACACCTCTTGTCGCTCCTGATAGCCATCGAGCCTTCCGCTAGAACCGGGCCTCGGGAGAATCACGCAATGAACAGTCTTGCCAGCGTCGGACTGGAAGTGTCCATCCGGGAAAACGACGAGCACCACGGGCTCCTCTGCTACCGCTGGAAGCAATATATGACGGTCCCCGGCAACGAGATCGAACCCACTGAAGAGCTTACTCCGATCAAAGAGAGCGCAGGTTGCGGCGCTCTTACCCTTGATTATTCGCCATCGCGTTCGATTCAACGCGGTGTCAAGAATGTACGAATAGCCCATCGAGGCGAAGGCTATGATGTAGGCGGCAACTAGATCGCTCAACACCGCTGCATCCTGAGCACCCATTTGCTGCTGGCGGGGGTTCTCGTACCAGCGTTCGTGGTTGCACTTCCCGCACGTGATGCATTGGAGGTCGTCCCTCCCAGTCTGCCGTTGCGGCGCATGTTCGCGGCTCAGATACTTCTGCGCGTTCTTCTTTACAAGAAGCTTTTCCTCTGGCCACACGCCGAGGCAGATGGGGCACACGACGTACCAGCCCGGCCATTCCTCAATCCGAACGCGCTGGCGGTCAAACAGCTCGCGCAGCTGTGCGTTCGCAGACGCCATTCCTAAGTCATTCCAGGATCCGGTTGGCTACCCATTTGGCTACCCTTTCGCCGTAAAACGCAGAACTGGCGGGCCATGCCGAAGCAAGATCCGCCAGGTTTGAACGATCCTTAGAGTGCGCCATGAGGGACTTGAACCCCCGACCCCCTGCGCGTCATGCAGGTGCTCTAGCCAACTGAGCTAATGGCGCCAGAGCGCATGAGGTTAGCAGAGAATGATCGCTGCCCACCCCAATTGCTGCACTCGCATTCTATTGTTCGCTGCGGCGATCAGGTTCGTTTCACGAACGGTGCTGCGAGGACACCCAAGACGCCCCCGGCGCCGGTGATCCACAGCCCTATATCGCCCACGGTGCTGATCAGATCGCCGTCGGCCGACAGTCCCTCGGCCTCCCACTGGGCGGCATAACGCTCGCTCAAGTCTCTGATATCGATGGCGCTGAACACCACGGCACCAACAATGACGGCGCCGGCCACGAAGGCCAGGGCCGCCCAGTTGATCTGCTTGGGAACCCCCATGAACAACAACAGGCCTGCCAGCACCAGCACGCCACCAGCGATGGCGGTGATCAAGCCGCTCGAATCGAGACCGGGAACTTCGATGATCGCCTTTTCCACACCGTTGCTGCCAACAACGGAGCCCTTGCCCCATTGCAACAGACTTCCGGCGATGGCAGCGGCACCGGCGACCAAGGCAATGATGCCCGCCATGGCGCTCTTGGGCTTGCCCGGCGCAACGGCGGCCGGCGGGTGAATGTCCATGCCCGACGACACCGGCGCCATCGTTGCTGGCATGGCACCCATGGGTGCGGCGGCTGCTGGTTCCGATGGCGCCGTGTAGGTGATGCCTCCGGGACCGTGCTCGACATTCGGGGCAGGCGGTATCGCTGGCGCCGCACCGGGTGCGGGAGGCATGCCGGGAGGAATGAGCGGCGCTGCAGGCATGCCCGAAGGACCGCTCGGTGCCGGTGGCATCCCCGGAGGGGCGGCAGCAGGCGACGGCGGCATGCTCGGCGGCGCACCAGGCGACGGCATACTCGGCGGTGCGCCAGGCGACGGCATACTCGGCGGTGCGCCAGGCGACGGCATACTCGGCGGCGTGACCGCTGGCTGGGTGAGCGTCTCCTCATCGATCGGCGGTGTCTGGAGCACCGTGGCACGCGGATCAACCGAGTCTGCGGTCAACGGCATGCCGTCCGGCACGGCGTCTTTGGCCGCGTCGGCTGCGCCCGAGGCCGCGCCAGTCGCTGCGTCGGCTGCAGTCGAGGCCGCGCCAGTCGCTGCGTCGGCTGCAGTCGAGGCCGCGCCAGTCGCTGCGGCAGCTGCAGTCGAGGCCGCGCCAGTCGCTGCGGCAGCTGCGCCTGCGATCGCACCGCCGGCCGCGCCGGGTGCACCGCTCAGCGAGTCCCCCACGCCGCCCATGGAGCCGACACCGGCATCGGCAGCTGCCGACGCTTCGTCTCCGACGCGATCAGCCTCGGCGCGAAGTCGATCGGCCAGCGACGGCGTCGAGTCAGCCGACGTCGAGTCAGCCGGCGTCGACGCAGCTGGAGCTGATGCGGCAGCTGATGCCTGCGCGGTAGGCGACGGTGCGGGCGCGGGTTCGGCCGGCTTCACATAGTCAGGATGCAGCTCGGGTGGATAGAAACGCCCGTCGGACGCCTTCCACCAATCCGGCGTCTCTTGGACGTCGCTGCCATGAGTTGGGGTGTTGGACATTTAGCCGCTCCTCGAAACAACCTCGGAGCGGCTAAATATAACCCAGAGCGCCCGATCGGATTTGAACCGATGACTGTACGGCTTTGCAGGCCGTTCCCTTGGGCCGCTCGGGCACGGACGCTTGCGGTGGACCGAAGCCCGTTGCAGTCGCTCACCATAGCCGCGATGGTCGAGCGTTTACGGTTGATATCCGTCACTTTTCTCTGCACCCCCGTCGGGCGTGAATTTGGAACCCGATTCGCATCACCTACCGTCGGGGAGCCATCTTGTGTTCGCCTGCGTTGCGCACCACAATCACAGCGTCACTCCAACAAGGAAGTTCACGTGACCACCGAAGCCCAGTCATATCAGAAGCCAACCGGCGCAGGCTCGGTCACCTCGGTCGCCCTGGCCATTCCGGCCTACAACGAGGCCGACGGCATCGCCGGATTCCTTACCGACATGGACGCCGTGCTCGACGCATGCAGCGACCAGCACTGGTTCGTGGTCGTGAACGATGTGTCGACCGACGACACCGCCAACGTGCTCGAAACCCTGGGTTCTCAACTGAAGGGCGAGATGATCGCGGTCACCAATGCGGTCAACTCCGGCCACGGTCCAACGGTGCTCAACGCCTATCGCCGTGCGCTCGAGACGGGCGCCGACTGGATCCTGCAGGTCGACGGCGACGGTCAATTCGAGGCCGAAGACATCGAATTGCTCTTCCGCCATGCCCAAGCGGGCGCGGCGATCGTGACCGGAGCGCGAGAGGTTCGCTTCGATCCGTGGTACCGCAAGGTCGTGACCGACGCCCTGCCACTCACACTTCGGGCGGCGTTCGATGTCGACCGTCGAGACATCAACTGTCCGTTCCGCCTCTACCGGGCCGATGTGCTCCCCGCGATCCTCGAACAGGTTCCGGCCGACTCGCTCACACCCCATGTGCTGATGACCGTGCTCGAGGACCGCAGTGGCCACCGCCATGTCGAGATCCCCGTGCAGCATCGACCTCGACGGGGCGACACCGAGGTCGGCAGCACCTGGGGCGACGCCAAGAACCTGCTCATACCCAAAAAACTGCTGGTGTTTCTGAAGGACGCTGCCGCCCAACTCGTCAGCTTCCGCCGCACGCTGTAATCCGCACGATTCCCATGCGGCAGAACACGAGTTCTGGGTCCACTACCACGACGTCCCAGGTCCGGTCTGAAGGCCGCCAGCCAAGCTGCCAGACCTCTAGAGTTCACTGAGCGTAGGCGAATAGCCACAGCCCGATTCCAAGGGGGCCCAGGGGATTGTTCGCCACGCACCGAAACCAGACGATGACCGCCGGTCGCCGGCCCGGGGCCACAAGGCCCACTGCGTTCGCTGTAGAGCCCGGACTATTACACTCTGGCCGTGGAACTCTTTGCCGATATCGGCTTCCCCGCGCCGTACTTCTGGCCAGAAGACATGGAGCGGTACTTTCTGTTCGTCGGCGTGTCGGGCGAGGGCACGCTGCCTCATATGCGCTACCTGCGGACGCGCACGAGCATGCTTCGACAATCAACGAGCCGAGGCGCCCGAGACTCCAGCCCGACCCGATGACAAAAACGTCCGGAGCGTCGCGTTCCCTGCGAGGCAGCACGGCACTCTTGCTCGGCCGACTCTTCAGCATGGCCCCTGCGGTGGTGGTGCAAGTCTTGCTCGCGCGATATTACTCAGCTGAAGACTTTGGCGGGTTTGGTTTAGCCCTTGCGCTGGCAGCTCTCGCGGGCACCGTGCTCCCACTTGGCACCAGCCGAGCGCTCCCGCGGTCGCTAGCCGACCATGAAGCCACCAACGATCGCGCTGCCATACTCGGCAATCTGACGTTTGTGGTCGGCCTGACCGGCGTGCTCGGCGTGCTCGGATGGCTCGTGTTGCGGGTCTCGCCGGCGCTCGGGG
>ENA-ORXR01004952-ORXR01004952.1-marine-metagenome-genome-assembly--contig:-NODE-4952-length-10867-cov-41.416219_pt1 | contig 10867 bp, 13 predicted proteins | sample MGYA00237866_ERZ511479 | MGnify/ENA metagenome assembly ERZ511479 | reverse complement strand
CCCCTTGACGCCCTCCACCCCCCACACGCACGTCCCCCTCTCCCCCGTCCCCGGCGCGTCGGCGCCGGCGGGTCCGCCCCTCTCTGGCGGCGGCGTCCTCCGCCGCCCCGGCGGCACGCTCCTGTGGCGCCTCGTTGCGGGCGCGTCGCTCCACGCCGCCTACTTCCCCGACGTTTCCGCCGGGTGGGCGGCGGCCGACGTGGCGGCCATGAAGGACAAGGACAATGTGTTTGCGCCGCTCTGGTCGGTGCTCGTGACGCCGAGCGGCGGCCTCGCCGGCGCCGTGCCGGCCGTCGACTGGGCGCCCGCCGGCGGTGGCATGGTCGTCTACGTTGCCACCCCGGGCGGTGGTGTTGCGGCCATGGCGCTCAGCGTCGCTGCGGGGGCCGTGACGGCGCTGGGGGGGGTGGCGCAGGGGGGGGGCACCGCCAGACACATGCGGGGCAGCGGCAACCGTGCGCTTGCGACGCACCATGGTGGCAGCGAAGGGGGCAGCGAGAGGGAGGGAAAGTCGAAAGGGGGGGGGGGCGGTCTCGGTCAGTGACCACACGACCGCGCGGCCGTCTGCGGCCGACGGCTCCAGTTGCGTTGATGGGGGCGAGGGGGGGCCGCTGGGAGGGCAGCAGGCATCCGTTTTCTGCCCGCGCCCCCTGCAGTGGGGCCGATGTGTGAGCTGAGAGCGGTGTTTCGGTGGACGCCGTACGGAACGGGGGCGTGGCGGGAATGCGCTTGCCGCGCGCCAAAAAAAGTGCCACAGGTCGAGTTTCTCTCCTTTTGGGATGCACCGAAGTTCTCCCATGCGTAAACAGACCGCGCTGAGTTCGTTTCTGGCGTCAGAAAAGACGCTAGACGCTGGGAAGCACTCGAAAACGCGTGCCGAAAAAGAGGATCAAATGATCCTAAAAGGATCAAATGATGCTGTTGGTAGAATAGACACTAGAGGTGGTCAATGGGCCTAGCAAGTCCATTGCAAGCCCCGAGAAGGACTCGAGAGCTGGAAAAAGTTTCATTGTGGACTTATTCCTGCTCTCGGAGAGGCGGTTCTTCGCGCACGCAGGGCATTGCTCCACGTGCTTGTATACTTCTACTACCGTAGGAGGCCAGTAGAAATACCGGCGATGGGTGTTATACATCCTCCGCGAGCCGGGGTGCCGGGCCAACACCGACTGGTGTTGGTACCGTAACAGGGGCTGTTTCAGCGTCTCGGGGATGACCACTTAGTTCTCCGTCCCATGTACCGAATGTCGGCATAGAAGCCCGTTCTTTTCTCGATAGAAGAACGTTTGCCGACTTCACTTGGGGTCGGGTGGCGAAAAAAGATGCTGATATTTCATTCCGTTCTTGACAGAAGGCATCCTCGGCTTGGCCGAGGATTATATCTTGGACCGACAGCGCCCCCATGGGGGCTTTGGCTGGCAAGGCGGCTTCTAGGACGTCACTCTCCCGGGTTTCGATGGAGAGGACGGGGATATACTAGTCCAAGGGATTCGAGTCGAGTCCCTCTGCGGGCAGACGCGGTAACGCGTCCGCAACCTCATGGTCCTTACCCGGTTTATGCCGGATCTCATAGGTGTACTCCGATATTCAAAGTCGCCAGCGGTTGATACGCGCGATGGGACTCATGTTCGTGAGTACCGATGATAGGGCCCGGTTGTCACACCGTACCATACAACTCTGCCCCCTCGAGGTATGCCCTCAAGTAAGCCACCACCCAGACGACGCCGAGCGACTCTATCTCGGTGGCGAAGTAATTCTTCTCCGCAGGGAGAATGGCACGGCTATAGTAACCGGTGGGGTGATAATGCCCATCACGTTGTTGTTCCTGAAGACAACAACCCAGTTGTTCATAGCTGGCGTCTACATCAGCGATGTAGTGCCCGTTTCTGCTGCGGGGATCGAGGATGGGGGCAGCTAAAAGCCGCCCTCGTAGCTCTTTGAATGCTTTCTTCTTCTTCTCCCTATGGGAAGGTAGCCTCTTGGGGAGTTTTGTGCTCGTCAAGGCTGTCAGGGGCTTAGCTATATGGGCGAATTCGGCCATGCAGCGGACATATACGCAGCACATACCCAGGAAACTCTTCATCTAGGTTTGGGTCTCCGGATACCGGAGGCCCTCAGTGACCGGAGATTCTTCTCCAGGACATGTACTCTTCCCGGTCTGATAACATGACCGAGTTACTCCACCTCTTCTTGCAGGAAGTGGCACTTGGCCGCCTTCACGGTGACCTCTGCTCTTCCTAGGCGTGTCAACACGTCATCGAGGTGTTTTAAGTGTTCTTCTGGGGCCCGTGAGAAGACGATAACGTGTTTCAGATGTACTAAGCATATCTGCCACTTGATCCAGGATGGGATCATATCCATAGCCCGTTGAAAGGTTTTGGCGGCGTTGCACAACCAAGTGAGGAGTCGCACGCACGGCCATGCGCCCGAGTGGCACGTGAACTCCGTAAGGTGTTTTCCCTCCTCGGCTACTGGTATCGGCCAGTAGCCTGCGTTGCAGACCAGGGTGGAGAAAACCCTGGAATCCCCTAGGGAATCTATGCACTCATACATCCTAGGAATGGGGTACGCATCCTTGACGGTCATCATGTTCAGCTTTCCGTAGTCAATACAGAAGCGTACCGAGCCATCTGGCTTCGGCACCATAACGACATGGCTAGCCCATTCCCCAGTGGAGGGTTCGATGACCCCCATCGAGCGCATGCGCTCGACTTCGGCTTTCTCTATCTCCCGGGCCAATGGCCTGGCCTTGTAGGTGTGTGGCCTCACGGTGACAGCTTCGCGCTTCAGCCGAATATGGTGTTCTACACCGCTTATCAACCTCATGTTTGTCACCCAGAGGGGGACATGCTTCTTCAAGAGGGCCTTAAGGGCCTCGGACCATTCGTCGGGTACGGACGAAACGTCCACTCCTGGGAGTGGGGATTCTTTATCGTCCTCGGTTTTCCCGTAGAGCTTTTTGCGCTCGTTCGGGGACATCTCGTAGGTCGGCCCCTCATAGATTTTGATATAGCCCACGGCCATGTCGGTCGGCAGCCTCAAGGGCGTGGCGCCCAAGTGCATCACTTGGACGGTTAATGGTTCGCCCGCGGGTCCTTGGAAGACTTGTAACCCAGGATTGTGGTAAAAAGGGGGTCGCCTTTCAATATAGCCATGCCCCGTGTAAGTACTCCTCACGGGGATGTGTGCGATAGTCCCGGGTTGTACCCAGGTCTTACGTGCCGGCCTTAGCATAGATGTGACCCCTTAGGGGCACGCACAGACCGCACTGACTGACACAACCGGGTGCCCCTTGCGGGCGCTGTCTCTTTGTATAAGTACTTTGGTACCATTGAGAAGCTCCACATGTTGCTCTTGCGTCTCAATATTTTTTGTAGCGAAATCCGTAAAGGAGGTGCCCACTATAGCTGGGACACTCCTATTTTCTACAACTACAAAGGCTATGTATGAGGTCTGCCCCCAAGGGCCACACCGAGGCATACCGAACCAACAATGGGGAGCCAGCCGCCATTGACATCATGGAATATGGATGCAAAGTGACCCAGCGGTAGGAGCTGGGTGCCGTCCGGCATTAACTGCCGGATTATCAGCGTGGGGCCACTCCCTGTATCCAGGATGGCCCGGGTAGTAAGGTCAAAACCTTCTGTTAGGAATAACCTGACCACAAGCTTATAGCTAGAGGAGGGCACGAATGCACATGCCGTGCCCTCAGGGGGTTTCCCCTGGGATACCCCAAGTGGCCGCTTAGGCCAGTTCTTCCCGGCGAGCCGGAAAGACTTGTACCTCCTTGCTGCCCTTCTTGGGTCAGAATGTCTGAGACTGCCGCGTCGGTCCGCAGAAGCGTGTTCGAGGACCGCAAGTGGGAGCTTTAAAGCGGTAAATGAAACCAGGGATGGCGTAAATATGGAGTTGAGGAGCGTACTGACAGCGTCCAGAAAGACAGCTGTCGGTTTGATGTCAAAAGGAGAGGTCTTCAAGTCGCGAAATGAGCCAAATGGAGGTCAAATGTACAAAAGACACGTTCTCAGTTAACAATTTTCATGGATACTGGCTGCCTCGGCAACGCCATCATTGTTCAGCTCGCCTCTGTTCCTGTTCCCCGGACTTAAGTTCAGGGTACTACTCGTGATGAGCAAACACTGACCACCGTCCACCCCGTGAGCCCCTTTGAATTATTTTTCTGAGGCCAGTGCACGTTGCGGGAGTACTTGAGAACGATACGCTGTGCTCGTAAAACGAGACCATGACAACAATACAGGACGCTGTGCTGTAAGTTCTTGGTATGAAAATGTCCACAAACCTTGGGCAATGTCGCCCATGTCTTTCCTTTTTTGAGACAGTTTCCACGTCGTCTGTGAGGGACGTTTGCATGGTTTCCAGCTACGCGTCGCTCTTCATGGGGTCAGGAACGCGTTCGAGTGCGTTTTTCAGGCTGGAAACGACGATTCCTGCTGCACTCGGTCGAAGCAGTTGACTGTATTAAAGACGAAGATGCGTTTTTGCTCTCTGAGGGGCATGTTTTTGAATTTTTGACTGGGGAGGGTCGGTTCTTGAGCGAATTGCCGTGGCGGACCGCGTTGAGGGGGGGTCGTCTCGCACTGTGGTGGGTCAGAGGGCGCCTCATGTGACCCAAACTGGCCTACCTCCAGTCACTGCGGGTCCTCGGCCTCAGCAAGGCTTCCTTGCACTCTGTCAGGCGGTCCACGCTCAGGAGGTTGCCTCGTTCATACAATATTAGACACGGTGCCAAGTCCAGGATGTTTTCGCGAACGCGCTCTCAGTTCCCTGGACTTCAGTGGAGGGTTCTTTCGCACAGCCACACATCGAAAAAATGTCCATTTTTCTAGTGCACGTTGCGGAAGCACGTAAAAAAACGTTCTTGGCGGTCCGTTTGGCTCCCTACGCCGTTGGAGGACGACACTCGGCGTTTTCTTGACTATGGGAACATGCGCCAGAGCTGTCCGCATCTTTTTGTGAAGCTGCTAGATGTGGCGACGTCTTCATCGCCCGTACGGTCGGCGGAAGCACAATCGTGGTTAAACGGTACGTGAGGGCAGGTGCGGCGTTTATTGTGGGATTAATGACGTTTGTTAAATAACCAGTAAATAGCGACCGACCGTAGACGCACGATATGGCGAACACTAGCGCCTTAGACGCGAGGAAGAAGAACCTTTGTTTGTGCAACATCCGATGGGGAGCCGGGGGTGCCGACGACGGCGAACCCCGGTCCCATGGTGCTTTTATTATCAGACGGTAAAGGGGCGGGGTCGATCGACCGAGCGATCATAAAGATCGAATAACCACCAAAATAGAGACGATAAAAGAAAGGACATATATACAAGACGGAAGTAGCCTCCCAAAGGGCGAGCCACAAATCAGCTCAATCCTCCATGTGAATACTGACCAGTCAGGGGGGCTACCGGGCCCAATATCCAAATATTAAGGAGATATGCTACAGGTGGCTGCGGCGCTACCCGAGCCGCTGGCTGAGCAAAGGTAGCGTGTACTATCGACACGCCGCCACCCCCCCGCCGCCGGGCGCGCAATGATTCGTACAGATGGCTCTGACCCAAGCGTGAACCAGAAGGTTTTTATACTGTCGTTGACGCAGTCTTGTGGAGCTTCTCATACTGATCAATCCTATGTGGGTTGCTATGCGATTCTGACACCTCCTCCGCTGTGCTCAAAGTTGTGTTTTTCGCTACTTTTTATTTTTTCTGACAGGGCGAGGGAATAACTGGGGGAGAAAAAGCTCTGGCTACGGTGCACAGTGCGCCCCAGTGATCCCGCCTACCCCTTTTCAGTCCCCACGGGCGCCGGGAAGCGCAGGGGTAGTGAACAGACACTAATACTCTGCTGCAGCTATAATTTTTTTCCCAGACAAGCAGCATGTTGGGCACTGTTCCGGCCGCCGACTTTTTCCCAGACAAGAACATGTGGTGATGCGGTGCGTCACCGCCGTCGTTCCTGATGAGCGTCAGCGCGAAGTCGACTCGGACATGCGATTGGCTGCGTCGGCCGTCTTTCTTTGTCTGAATGAGGCGGACGGTGCAAGAGACTGCGAAAAATGGGGCTCCCACAGGATGGGAGATGGCCACCTCGGGTGGGATACTGAGACACGAGGGCTAAACATTTGACACGACGATCAAGTTTTATGACACGCACACTGAATCAGTGCAACACGTTGGAAAGTGCTGACATCAGCCCATGTAGCCAATAGATGAGCCGGAATCATGAAGTCCGGATCTGGGCCGTCTTTGCTGTGCGTGGGCCCCTGTGGCCCCTGTGGCCCCTGTAGCCCCTGTGGCAACGCCAATGTGACCCCCCTGCGCAATCTTTTTCTCTCTAGACATGTTAAGGTAATTAGCAAGCTCTTTGTGGGCCCAGACCAAGAGACGGTGCGTGCATCAGATGACGCGGCGCGCGTTTTTATCAGGGGTCTTCAAGCGTACTTTTCCTCAAGCGTATTCGCGCGTACTTTTTTCGGGTATATACCCGAACGCTTGACTATCGCACCAAACAAGGATGTACGCTACCCGGTGATTTTACCCATTCGAATGTACGCTTGAGGTGAGTTTAATCGGGTATTCTCTGACGTACACTAACCCGAATATCGACAAGGAAGATATGCGCGACTTGGACGTTCCAGCGCGTATTTGCTCACGCGCAGTCCAAGAAAAAGCCGACTTATCTGACTGCCGATCAGATTAAGTGGCCCTTTTCAGTTGGATCTCTGATATAAATATGCTGTAAAAGTCCGTTCTGCCAACCGTCAACTACCTCCAGTACCCGAACAGCACCCATTCGCCAACATGCTTGGTCAAGATATAGTTCAAAAAATACGCGGAAATGTACGCTTGTACTTTGCTGGCTGGAAAGAACGCTTGAACTTGGGCCCTCGTACCATGCACACACATGGTTTAGACTTTGTTTACGGCCGCGATAAAAAGAAGGGGGGCTACTAAATATCCGGCCAGATATTTCGAAAGGTCAATCGAGGGGTCTTGTCGGCCAATTGGGGCGGAGGTACAAAAAAAAACTTCTTCCAATGTTTGCGTCTCCGCGTGGGCGGGCGGTAGCGTTCTTGCGCTATTCTGAAGGAGGGGAACAGAGCATCTACATGATTGGCGAGATGACTAATCGATAGATTGATCGAACTCGCTCGGTGACATTCTTCTGTTTGTCCGTTCATAAACGGGGTACTGTAGGTGGGGGGAACGATCCGCTCGCGACCCCCGGCGCACCACCTCGTCAGGTGGTTGGGGTCCACGATGGCCCGCTGGTTTCCTCACGGGGCGGAGGCGTAGGGGAGGACCTGGCGCGGCCCTGTACCAGACACGAGAAATGGAGAAAAACGAGCGGAACACAAAGAATGCGTGATGACATAGAAGTAGACAGGATGCCAGCAATAAGCCAGAAAAAAACGGAACACAGAAAGGACAGGGTCACACCTCCTGCTCCACCTCCATATCTTCGCCGTGGAAAAACAACTCCCCAATCACGACATCCTCCACCTCGTCCTCCAACACAACGTCCATCTGTACACACTTGCCGTCCTCGTCCCGCACAGTCGCGTCCAGGGCGGCGGGGGGCGACTGCCGCGCGTAAACGAGCGACGGGGTACCCTACGGCTGCTCCCCCCGACCGCTGGACGCCGACATGTCCGCGGTCAGCGAGAGCGGCACGGGAACGGGCGCCCGCGCCTCCGGCTCGTCAACGAGCGGCGACAGCGGCACTGCCGCCTGCTCTTCGGCGGGCGACGGCGACGGCAACCCCACGGCCGCCCGCACAGCCGCCTGCTCGTCGGAGTGGAGAAGACGGCGTTCGAAAGCAGAGTCTTGCCCCCCCCCGACGGGATATGTTCGTGACAAGGGCAGTGGCGGCATGGCACAGGTATCGCGGATGGTCGCAGGCAAAGATGAATGTGCATACATATCATTGGTTGGGACCTTGAGAAAAAGAGATGGAATTAAAGCAACAAGGCACAGAGAAAATGGTACGAAAAAAGGATAAAGTCACACGAGAAAATGAAAGAAAGCTGATCATCTCATTTATTTTGGCAATCCATGCCGTACAGTCAACTGAGGAAGGGTCGGAGCCGGATACGGTCTCAGAACGTTGTGAAACATTCTGTTTGACTTTTCAATCTGGATTATTGGGCTGCAATGAACGGGGCCTTCGTGGCCAGTCGTTAACTCACTTGAGTTAACGATTGGCTGTGAGCGCTTCTTGGGAAGCGACAACAGCAAGTCGTTAACTATTTTGGAGATAAAGATTGGACAGGAATCCTCCTCAGCATCCGAGTTCGTGTGTGTGCATGGTACGAAGGCCCATTTCCAGGCCCAACAAAGAAATCGGAACCTAGGTTGTCGAAAGCGCGGTTTCGGCCGCCTGTCAGAACTCCCTGTATCTGAATACACGCATTTTGTTGATGCCGGCGACGAGCGCTGGACGACAGATTGAGGGCTCACGCGAGGAGCGGTTTCGCCACCTCGACGGACACAGATCTGTCACGGACCGCTTGTCACCGACACACGCCGCTTCGAGCGCCTCCCCGTCGCCTTTCCCGAACTGCTTTCTTTTCAAGCAGCTGCTACGTGCGCGCCATGTTGCTGCACACCCATTGCCGTATGCGGCCGTACATGCCTGTGATATTAATGACATTGGTTAATTAACCAGTAAGTAGCGACCGACCTTAGACGCACGAAGAGCGAGAGCTGACGCCCACGAGGAGAGGAAGAAGAGTCTTCGTTCGTGCAACAACCGATGGGGATCCGGGGTTGCCAACGACGGCGAGCCCCGCTCTCATCGTGCTTTTGTTATCAGACGGTAAAGAGGAGGGGTCGATCGATCAAACGATCAGAAAGATCGAAGAACCAACAACATAGAGACGATGACAAAAAGGACAGATATACAAGCCGGAAGCAGCCTCCCAAAGGCCAAGCCACAAGTCAGTTCAGCCCCCCACTTCAATCCTGACCAGTCCGGGGGGCTACCGGGCCCAATCTCCCAATATTAAGGAGATATGCCACGTACTTCTGTAATGAGATTCGAGCCGTCCCGGCGAGTGGGCGCGGATTGACTGATCCGCCACCACGAACGCCACAAGTGGCAACCAATCAACGTGTCTCGTAAAGACGTGCGAACGGACTTGAGGGCGTTAAGCCTTTTGCCGGCGCCTGCAAAGGTGCTCGGGGAGACCTCTGACACTTTCGTGCGAGGCGGGGCAATGGAGCCCGCGGCGCGAACGGTCGCGAGCGGCCCAGAATGGCCGATGCGAGCCGGAGGGCCAGGGAGCGGGCACAGGCAGCCTCTGGGCACCCAAGGGGCGCCAGCGGCCGTGCAGGCGTCGGATAGGCCCCTACAGGGGTGGGGGCCTTGTGCCTGCGTGCCTCAAGGGGCACAGGCGGGGGCGACACGGCGGGCCTCTGGGCTCGCCACACGGTATATATACCGGGGTGCTGGGCACGACGAGAGCCCGTCCGGTTCCCCATTCCATTCGGCGTCTGGGTTGAGTAGCCCAGTCGGGCAGGTTGCGGTGGCCTCCGCTTGCGCACTTGTTGACCTCTGGGTCCTCCGTCTGCCGTTCCCCGTCCGTTGCGAGGCAAGGCTGTCACGGCCTTGCCCTTTGCGGGTGGGGGTCGTTGCGCTACCGCCCGCGGTGGGCGGGGGAACAGGGTCGGGCTCATAGCCTCCGAGGATTCGGGAGCCCGGCTTGTACCACTGACCCTGGGTCGGGAGGGGGGGAGCGTGGTGGGCTGGTGGTTGGGGGGAGCGGGCGTTGGCGCGGGTCTGGCGCTCGACACCGGGTGCCGAAGGCAAGTACAAGGCCACGATGGCGGGCGGCGGTAGCGACGTCCAGATGGCCGACGCGGCCGGCGCGGCGGGTAGCGGTGCCAATGGCGCGGGGGGCCTCGCGGGGCGCGCCGGGCCAGCGGCGAGTGTTGTATCGGTGTGGCGTCAAGAAGGGTCTTCGGCCGACAATGGCCGCGACATGCGCGGCGGCGGCATACCTGCGGCGTATCCCGATGGGGCGGAGGACCAGGCGGCCGAGCTTCCGCTCATCGAGGAAGCGGGGCCATCGCTCTTTCGGCCCACGTACATCAGCCCGCCGTCCCTTGGGACACGGGACGGCGTCCCCGTCATGAGTGACGACGCCTTGATGGACTCGGCGACCAACAACCGCCGTATGGCGTTGGTTTGCATTGAAAAAGGCCATTGGGGCACCCCGCCGGGGTTCATTGACGTCCTCAATGACGTGCCCGAGGACCACGTCGACGCCGTCGTGGCAAAGCTGAATGGGAACGCAAATTATGGCAATCACGGCGAGGTGCGACACGCGTACGAGGTCCTGGCGCATGCCAACAAGTTGTTTTGTTTCGGACGGCCGTTCTACGACTTCCACGCGCGTTTTACTGTTGCGCGCTCCTGTTCCCGGTCCACCAGATGAGGACCTTCGAGGTGGCTGCCAACAAATTCGGGCGTTTGAGTCGCGCTTGGCCAGAGCCCGTCCTCCTGTCGCGGCGTATGGCCCAGGAATCGTCGGTTCCCTTTGCCCAGGAGGCGAGCTCGGAGGAGTACCTTGATAAACTCATCGAGGTATCTCACGAGGCGGAACATGCCATGGAGGAAAAGTTCGACGAGAGCACCGTGGTGTTGACCTCCCCGTTTCGGGCGCCGAGTTCTGCTTCCGCCCATCGGCGTGCTCAAGACGCGGCTCGTAGCTCGAGCCGCGCGCTGTTTTTCACCGCTTGGTTCTCCGGTGTGATCCGGGCGCCTCGTCATTTAGACCTGTCTGTAGTGGATCCTGCCCTCAAAGCCAACGGGGTATAACCCCGTCAGAAAACCCAGCACAGGATGCGGATCGCTA
>ENA-ORXR01004949-ORXR01004949.1-marine-metagenome-genome-assembly--contig:-NODE-4949-length-10870-cov-2.587232_pt1 | contig 10870 bp, 10 predicted proteins | sample MGYA00237866_ERZ511479 | MGnify/ENA metagenome assembly ERZ511479 | reverse complement strand
TTATTGGCAAAACCGAGACCTGCGCCAAGCGCGACCTGCGCGCCGACAATGCCGTGGCCGCCATAGAATTTCTTCTCTGTTGAGAACATATGCATAGAGCCGCCCTTGCCGCGGCTATATCCGCCTTCGCGGCCCGTCAGCTCTGCCATCACGCCGCGCGGGTCCATATCGCAAGCCAGCATATGACCGTGATCGCGATAGCCCGTAATCATCTGGTCGCCCTCATTCATGACGGCGCGTATTCCCGTCACGACGGCTTCTTGGCCGATATAAAGGTGACAAAAGCCCGCGATCAGGCCCATACCGTAAAGCTGCCCGGCTTTCTCTTCGAAGCGCCGAATAAGGAGCATGTCTTTGTAGTATCCAAGAAGCTCTTCTTTGGTGGTTTTGAGTGGCTTGGGCGTTGTTTTTTTCTTCGCTGGAGTTTTTTTCTTCGCGGCCATATTTCCTCATCAAACAGAGTTAGTTCACACATGAAATACATATGCATCTAGTTTGACAGTGTTAGACGAAGTTAGAGCCTATTCGTCAAGAATAATCACGAGGTCGTTCACATGTGAAAAACCTAAATGACGTCGGCTCTCCTCATCAAGGCGATCTTTGCCTAAATGGCGGGCCCGAAGTTGGTTAGCATGCTGTTCTAATTTAACCCGCTGCGCCTGTGTGTCTAAGATTTCGGTCTGAAGCTGGACGATTTTAGCGCGATTTTCGGCAATCTGAAACATGCCTTGCCGTCCACTAATCATATGTATGAACAGATGAGCAAAGAGCAGCGCAATGCAGATGAGCATAAAATGCCGACGCAGAAATGATAAAGACTTAACCATGGCGCGACATTGCCCGCGATAGGGTTAGGAATTGGTTAAGCGAGCGCTAAGGTAGAACGCTTGCACCTGCATAATGCGCCTGCGTTCCAAGCTCTTCTTCGATCCGAAGAAGTTGGTTATATTTTGCGAGGCGATCAGAGCGCGCAAGGCTACCTGTTTTGATCTGTCCGCAATTTGTCGCCACAGCCAAATCAGCGATTGTGTGATCAGATGTTTCGCCGCTGCGATGGCTCATAACGGCCGTATAGCCCGCGCGGTGCGCCAGATCGACGGCGTCAAGTGTTTCAGATAAAGTCCCGATTTGATTGACTTTCACGAGAATTGAATTTGCCGCGCCCTGCTCAATACCTTGCGAGAGGCGTTTGGGGTTGGTCACGAACAGATCATCGCCGACGAGCTGGCAGCTATCTCCAATTTTATCAGTTAGCGCCTTCCAGCCCTCCCAATCATCTTCGTCCATACCGTCTTCGATAGAGATAATCGGATAATCGGAGGCCAGCGCAGCGAGGTAATCAACAAATTCTGGTGATGACAGAACTTTGCCCTCACCTTTGAGATTATAATTGCCGTCATTGAAAAATTCAGAACTCGCCACATCCAGCGCAAGATGGACGTCTTTGCCCGGATTGTAGCCGGCTGATTCGACGGCGCTCATGATGTAATCCAGCGCGGCGCGGCTGGAGGACAGCCCCGGCGCGAAGCCGCCTTCGTCGCCAACATTTGTGTTATGGCCATCAGCCTTAAGTTTAGACTTTAAAGCGTGAAAAATTTCCGCGCCGCAGCGCAGCGCTTCGGAAAATGTCGACGCGCCAACCGGCATGACCATGAACTCTTGAACGTCGATGGGGTTATCGGCATGCTCGCCGCCATTGATGATATTCATCATCGGCACAGGAAGCGTATTTGCGTTCACGCCGCCAATATAGCGGTAGAGAGAGGCGCTTTGCGACTCAGCCATGGCTTTGGCCACAGCCAGAGAGACGCCGAGCGTTGCATTCGCGCCAAGCTTGGATTTATTTTCTGTACCGTCGAGGTCGATCATCAAAGCATCAATGGCGCGTTGATCAGAGGCTTCGAACCCATAAAGCGCGTCTGCAATTGTCGTGTTGACGTTTTGAACAGCTTTCAAAACACCCTTTCCACCATAGCGCTTGCCGCCATCACGCAGCTCGACGGCCTCATATGCACCGGTAGACGCGCCGGAAGGTACAGCTGCGCGGCCAAATGAGCCATCTTCCAAGAGAACCTCGACCTCGACGGTGGGATTGCCGCGACTGTCTAAAATCTCGCGGGCAAATAGGTGTTCAATGGTGGCCATAATGGGTCTCTCTTTAAATTATTGTCAGGTCTCTGAAATCAGAGACAAAAAAATAGGCCGAAGCAAATGCCGGCCTATTCATTATTCGTGATGCATGGCCTAGTCTTTAGGCTGCAGGATTTGACGTCCGCGATACATGCCGGACTTCAGATCAATGTGGTGTTGACGGCGAAGCTCGCCGCTATCTTTGTCTTCAACATAATTCACTGCAGACAGGGAGTCATGTGAGCGGCGCATACCGCGGCGTGAATTTGAAATCTTACTCTTTGGGACCGCCATAACGGATCTCCTATAATTCGGGTGCGGCAATGCCGCCGGAAAGTTGTCGCGTCCTATGCTATCCACGCGCGAAGCGCAAGTGGCCTGTGGACAAATTTTCAGTCATATCCATTTCTTAATTCGCATCACGACAAGAATACCAATCGCGCAAATAACACACAGCCCAACGACAATGATAAACCCGAGGGGCGCAAGCGCTCCGCCGCCATCTGCGACCATTGGCATTCCGCCGACATTAATCCCAAACAGGCCCGTCAAAAACCCAAGAGGCAGAAAGACCAAAGAGATAATCGAGAGCACATACATATTTTGGTTCATACGGTCCGATATCACCGCCGTTATTTCTTCTTGAATAAGTCCAAGACGCTCGCGCAGGGCGTCAAGCGCGTCGCAGATACGCGCAGCGCGATAATATTGGTCGAGAAACCCTTGCTGCTGCTCATCGTTAAATATATCGGTTTTCAGGCGGCTTAGCGTCATTAATGTCTCGCGCTGCGGGAGGAGGTAGCGGCGAAGCGCAATCACGCTGCGTCGAAACTCTAATATTTCCAGACGGCGTTTTTTATTCGGATCGGACAAGGCCAAATCTTCGGCGCTATCGACCTGCTCATCAAGCTCTCCGATATGTGTTTCGATTCTTTGCTGCATCTCTTCAATCACAGTCCAGAGAAATTCAGGCGTCGAGTTTATCTTGCCGAGGCGAGACTGCGCCGTATCTATCGACGCCACAGAACGGCGCTGACTTGCAATTATGGTATCTTTATCGAGCCAAAGGCGCACGGACACCATGTCATCCGGCTCACTACCCGGAATGAAATTGATACCTCTTAGCACAATCAGAATATCATCCTCACCGCCGACGCATTTGGGACGCGGTGAATTCATGACCAGTGTTTTTACATCCGCTTCACCCGCTATACCCTCTAATTCAGCGAGGTCTTCAACGGAAAGATTTTCGTGATTTTCAATCTCAATAAAAGTCTTACCAGTCCCAAACGATGTGCGTTGAATTTCAGGCATTTAAGACTTTCTGCTCACCTAGACGAGGCGGCTTTGAACTTTGGCAGCTTTAATGAAACCCGCAAATAAAGGGTGGGGCTTGAACGGGCGCGATTTATATTCCGGGTGATATTGGACGCCAATATACCAAGGATGATCAGGGATTTCCACGATCTCCGGCAAAACGCCATCCGGTGATAAACCCGAGAATTTCAGCCCCGCAGCTTCCAGCCGATCCATGTAGTCGATATTGACTTCATAGCGGTGGCGGTGACGCTCCTCGATCATGGTTGAGCCATAAATTTCAGCCACCAAAGAGCCTTTGGACAACGCCGCAGGATATGCGCCTAACCGCATTGTTCCGCCAAGATCGCCCTCACCTTCACGTTTCAGGCGCTCATTGCCCTTAGTCCACTCTGTCATCAATCCGACAACATTTTCGCCCGTAGTCTCTTCAAATTCTGAAGAGGTCGCATCTTTTAGGCCGGCCATATTACGCGCGGCCTCAATAACGGCCATTTGCATCCCTAGACAAATACCAAAATACGGGACGCCGCGCTCACGGGCAAATTGCGCCGCGCGGATTTTACCTTCAGAGCCGCGATAACCAAATCCGCCGGGCACAAGAATACCATGAAGCCCCTCTAAATGGCTGATTGCGTCTTCACCTTCAAACATATCTGACTCAAGCCACGTAATGTTGACCTTCACATCATTGGCAATGCCGCCATGCACCAAAGCCTCTGAGAGCGACTTATAAGCATCCGGTAGAACGGTATATTTCCCAATGACGCCGATATTGACTTCGCCGTCTTCAGGGTTTGCCAGTGTTTCCGAAATCTCGATCCAGCGCGACAATTCAGCCTCGGGCGCATCATCAATCCCGAAATGCTCCAGCACCGCCTTATCAAGCCCTTCTCTGTGATAGGCCAGCGGAACGTCGTAAATTGAACGCGCATCAAGGCCCTGAATGACCGCCGATTCGCGTACATTACAGAATCGCCCGATTTTTTTGCGGTCACCCTCACTGATCTCGCGATCCGCACGGCACAGCAATATATCGGGCTGAATACCGATAGAGCGCAGCTCTTTCACGCTATGTTGCGTGGGTTTGGTCTTCATCTCGCCCGCAGCGGCGATGAATGGCATGAGCGTGACGTGCATGAAACAGGTCTGGCGCGGCGGGAGTTCTTGGGAGAGCTGTCTTAGCGCCTCAAAGAACGGCAGACCTTCAATATCACCGACAGTTCCGCCCACTTCGCAAAGCACAAAATCAACGTCACCGGCATCGGACAAAACGAAGTTTTTGATTTCATTAGTGACATGCGGAATAACTTGAACAGTTGCGCCTAAATAGTCCCCGCGCCTCTCTTTTTCGATAATATTCTTATAGATTCGTCCTGTGGTGATGTTGTCACCCTGCGTCGCGGATACGCCCGTAAAACGCTCATAGTGACCCAAATCCAGATCGGTCTCCGCCCCATCATCCGTGACATAAACCTCACCATGCTGATAGGGGCTCATCGTGCCGGGATCGACATTCAAATAAGGATCAAGTTTGCGAAGCCGTACCTTATAACCGCGCGCTTGCAGAACTGCGCCAACCGCAGCCGAGGCCAGGCCTTTGCCAAGCGATGACACAACACCGCCTGTAATGAAAATATAACGTGGCATAGCCATCCCGAATTTTTCCGAAGATGGCGGGACGCTTATTCGTCGTCGCCGGACTCCGGTCGTGTATCTGTCGCATCGGCTTCACCCTCTTCGGGTGTGACGACGGCGTCTGCATCGGTCTCTGTTTCAGGCGTAACCGTTTGCGGATCGTCAGCATCAATTGCGTCAGCATTCGGGATTTGGTTATTATCGGAATCGCCCGGCTGCACAACCCTTTCTACGCCATCATCTGTGGTTATTGTCGTATTTGGGTTCTCAATCGCAAAAAACACGGAAAGCGCGATGCAATTTAGGATAAATAGGGTTCCCAAAATCGTCGTCGCCTTGGTCACGGCATTGGCCGAGCTGCGACCACTCATAAGACCGCCGCCCCCGCCGCCGCCGCCAATACCCAAAGCGCCGCCTTCGGAGCGTTGAATAAGGATGAGGCCGATAAGCACGATGCAAATCAGAACCTGAATGATCAAAAGAACGGTTGTCATAGTAGAGTCCCAGCAGCCACTTGGCTGTCAATATCAATTAAGCGCGCTCGTTAACGTAAATACCACGCTTTCGCTAGAGGCTATATGTGGATTTGTGAGGGTAAGCGCAAGTGACCCGGCTAAGATTACCCTTGCTCACGCATCAAACGCGATTTCTGGCGATTCCATTCACGCTTTTTAACATTATCACGCTTGTCAGAATGGCTTTTACCAATACCCACGCCAATGAGTAGCTTCGCGATGCCTTTATCGTTAAAATACATTTTCAGCGGCACAATCGTGCGGCCCTTGCGTTGGCGCTCAATGATAAGCTTGGCAATCTCGCGCTTTTTCAACAAAAGCTTGCGCGGCCGCGTCGGCAAATGATTGAACTGACTGGCGGGCGCGTAGATCGGGATATTGGCATTGACCAAAACAATTTCGCCATTTTCAACGCCGACATACCCTTCGGCAATATTGGCCTTGCCCTCGCGCAGGGCTTTCACCTCTGTCCCGACAAGACTGATGCCCGCCTCAAATGTGTCTTCGATCTCAAATTCAAAGCGGGCGCGGCGATTTTGCGCGATCAGCTTGTTATTATCATCCGACTTCTTTTTTTTCTTCGCGGCCATATTAGATGGAAACGCCGGCGCGGCGCATCGCGGCCTTGACCGCCAGTTTCGTGTCATCACGGCAAGGCGTCATAGGCAAGCGCACCTCTTCGCCCATCTTACCGAGCAACGACAATGCATATTTCGCAGGCGCCGGGCTAGGATCTAAGAACAGGTCTTTGTGGAGACGATCGAGAGTATCATGGATTTCTTTGGCTTTTGAGTAGTCGCCCGCAATAAGTGCGTTGTGGAAAGCTGCATATTTCGCCGGAGCGACATTTGAACCGACAGAGATGCAGCCATGACCGCCGTGAACGCTATGGCCCATTGAGGTTGGATCATCACCGGAGAGTTGAATAAAATCTTTACCGCAGCGATCAAGCAGGCCGGTCACGCGGGTAATGTCGCCTGTTGCGTCTTTACAGCCCACTACGGTTGGTAATTTGGATAAACGCCCCATCGTATCATTTGTGATGTCGACAACGCTTCGCCCTGGAATATTATAAACAATGATAGGAATATCAACAGCTTGGCTAATAGCTTTAAAGTGCTGATATATGCCCTCTTGGCTTGGCTTGTTGTAATATGGCGTCACAATAAGCGCAGCATCTGCGCCGAGGTCTTTGGCGTGACTTGCATAGCGAATAGACACTGTCGTCTCATTTGAGCCCGCGCCCGCAATAACAGGAACGCGGCCAGCAGCTGCTTCGACGCATAGACCGATAACCCGTTTGTGCTCGGCGTCCGATAAAGTCGCCGACTCGCCTGTTGTCCCGCACGGCACGAGACCGTGAGTACCCGAGTCGATTTGCCAATTCACGAAATCGCCAAAGGCTTGCTCGTCGACTTTGCCGTCTTTGAACGGTGTGACCAATGCAGTGAGCGAGCCTTGGATTATGTGTGATGTCGTCATGTTTACCTCATTGCGGCCACAGCCGCTATTTTTGCAGCGTCATAGCTTTCTTTTATTGCTCTGCGCAAGCCATGCGGTAGAGTTAAAAAATGCATATCACCCGATTCATACTCAAATTATCATATGGCCTTCGGCTATGCCTTTTGAGTATGGCGGCATTAGGCCTGTTCTACGGCCAGAGCATGGCGCAAACACCTGTCCCGCGCGTCAAACCTCCCGCGCCAAATAGCTCTCAGATTTTATCGCAATCAGATGCAAAAAACTTCAGATTGGGCATGCGCGCCGCAGAGCGAAATAGCTGGCGCGATGTGCGGCTGTATCAATCCCGCATCAATGACCCGATTGCCAAAGATATACTGACGTGGCGTATGGCCGTGCGCACAAATGATCTTTCCCTTAGCCAGTTGGGTGACCTAATTCGTCGCCGTCCGGACTGGCCCTATATGACAACCATTCGGGCAAAATCAGAAAAACTGATGTTTGATAATCCAATGTCGGCCTCCGAGACGCATAATTGGTTTAGTACGATGCCCTCGCCATTTAATGAACCCGCTTCCGGCGAAGGCCGCGCGGCGCTTGCGCGCGCCTATTACCGTCAAGGCGACGCCGTGACCGGCAAAGCCTGGCTGGAGAAAGCATGGCGGGATGCGCGCCTGACCCGCGACCGCCAGAAAAAGCTGTTCAGCGAGTTTAAAAGCAAATTGACCCCTGAGGATAATGCCGCGCGCGCCGATCATCTGATTTGGCTGGGCACGCGCTATTACAGTAGCGCGCAGGCCCTGCTCCCATATATGAGCACGGCGGATCGTAAATTAATGGATGCCCGCATGCGCGTGGGCGCGAACCGTTCCGGTATGGACGGCGCGATAAAAGCCCTGACCCCGTCGCAGGCAAAAGATACAGGACTACTATTTGAGCGCGCACGGTGGCGCCGCAAGCGCAAAACCAAAGATTACGCGCTCCCCGTCTATTTGGACATCACTCGCCCTGCCTCAACGATTAAGGGCCAAGAGCGGTTATGGACTGAGCAGAAAATCATGGCCTATTGGCTGATCTCGGTAAAAGAATATAGCAAAGCCTATTCCATAATTTTGCCCCACGGCATGGTCCGCGGAGCAAATTTTGCCGAAGCTGAATTTTTAGCCGGGTGGTTATCGCTTCAAAAATTGGGCAATGCCAAACAAGCCAAGGTTCATTTTGACCGCCTTCGTAATGGCGTCCGAACGCCTGTATCCGTCTCTCGCGCCGCCTATTGGCAAGGCCGCGCCGAAGCGGCCATGGGACTTCCCTCTGCTCAGGCTCGTTTCGCCGAGGCGGGGCGTTATCCCAACACCTATTATGGACAGCTCGCCATTGAAGAAAGCTCTGGCGGCCTCGCCTATATTACGCTTCCCCCCGAAGGTAATGGCGTGGCGATGCGCGATGAATTTGAGTCCAAACCGATTGTCCGCGCGCTGCGCATCATTGGCGAAACGGGCGATGAGCGGATATTTAGGCAGTTCTCTTTTCACTTTGACGATCAAATCACGACATCTGCGGAGCTAACGCTTCTCTCAAATCTCGCCAAAGATTACGTATTCTACGCGCCTGCCGTGCGGGCCGCGAAACTAGGCGGCAATCTCGGACCTGTATTGACCGAGAGCTCCTATCCTGTTCCAGCTGTCATTACGGATCTCGGCCCGGGATTTGATATCCCCTATGTCTTCGCCATCGCCCGCCAAGAAAGCGAATTTGCAGTTGGCGCGATCAGTCACGCCAATGCTTACGGCATGATGCAGATGATTAATTCTACCGCCAAAGCCACGGCCCGCAAACACCGCGTCAGCTATTCAAGAAGCCGCCTAACATCGGACCAAGAATATGCCGCAAAGCTCGGCGCGCTTCATATCAATGACCTGCTGGAGCGCTTCGACGGAAACTACATCATGGTCGCCGCCGCCTATAATGCAGGCCCGCATCGCGTAAAGCGCTGGGTTGCAGATTATGGCGATCCACGTGATCCCAATGTCGACGCAATTGATTGGGTGGAGAGCTTGCCATTTTCAGAAACGCGCAATTACATCATGCGCGTTATGGAAAACCATCAGGTCTACAAAGCGCGTCTGAACAATGATCAGGCAGAGCTGACCTTAAGACGCGATTTGGCCCGCCGTTATTAAAGCGCCATAGCGCGCGCCATGACCGACGGGTCAACATTGCCGCCGGATAAAATCACGCCGACCGTCTCAAAATCTTTTAGCTCCCCGCTTAGCGCTGCCGTTAAAGCCACGCTTCCGCCCGGTTCCAGTGTCACGTCCAAATGTCGCCTGGCCAGCTGTAATGTCATAAGGCATTGCTCATCCGTAACATCAAACACGCCGGACAGGTTTTTAGAATTTATCGGCCATGTCAGCGCGCCGGGCTGCGGCGTCATTAGCGCGTCACATAATGTCGGCGGCGGACTATCCAGTGAGGTTCGGCGCCCTCGCATAAAACTCATTTGATGATCATTATAATCCGAGGGCTCCGCGCCGAAAATCTTTGTCTGCGGCGAGAGGGTTTTAAATACTGTGCTTATTCCCGCACACAGCCCGCCGCCGCCCATACAAATCACTACCGCGTCGAGTTTCACGCCCATCTCTTCGCATTGTTTCGCAAATTCAATTCCGGCCGTGCCTTGGCCGGCTATGATGTAAGGATCATCAAATGACGGAACGACAATACGTCCGTCGCGCCGCGCAATCCGGGCTGCAATATCTTCACGCGACTCCGTCAGTCGGTCATATTCTTTAATCCTTGCCCCATCCGCTAGCACCCCGGCGACCTTAACTTTAGGGGCGTCGCTCGGCATGACGATTATGGCGTCTATGCCCAGTTCTCTTGCCGCGCGGGACACGCCTTGTGCATGGTTACCGGAGGAAAAAGCGACGACGCCTTTTCTGCGCTCATCCGAGCTCATCGCGGATAATCGATTATAGGCTCCGCGATATTTAAATGTTCCCGTATTTTGCTCGCATTCCGCTTTGGCCAGAATCCGGCATTCGGCAATTGCGCTTAAAATATCACTCTCTAAAACCGGGGTGAGACGCGCATGGCCATCCAATCGCGCGGCAGCGGCAACAACATCACGATATTGTATGGTCATACTGCACTCCGAGCTTGCGTTTTGATTGACCTTGATTGCGGAAATTGACACAAGGATGCAACGATAAAAACACAGGGAATAAACTATGCAAGGTTTAATGATGAAGCACGAGCTCATGATCAGCGATCTGATCGAGCACGCCGCCAATGTTCACCGCGACCGCGAAATCTACACGCTCGAAACCGATATGAGCGAGCACCGCTATACATGGGCCGATTGCGCCGTGCGCGTGCGTAAACTCGCCAATGCTCTGCTGGCCGCCGGTATTCAAAAAGGCGACCGCGTCGCGACAATTGCCTGGAATAATTATCGCCATGTCGAGATTTATTACGCGGTCAGCTCGATCGGCGCGATTGTGCACACGATCAATCCGCGTCTCAAGCCGGAGCAAATCGCATGGATGGTGGGTCACGCCGAAGATAAATATCTGATGTTCGATACAACCTTCGCGCCCATCATCAATGGCGTGCACGGCCTGTGCAAATCCGTCGAGAAATTTATCTGCCTGACCGACGATGCCTCTATGCCCGAGTTTAAATGCGACGCGGTCAGCTATGAGAGCTTTATCGCGGGCGCCTCTGAGGAAATTGAGTGGGAACGCTTTGACGAAAACACGGCTTGTACACTGTGTTATACATCCGGCACGACCGGCGATCCCAAAGGC
>ENA-ORXR01004948-ORXR01004948.1-marine-metagenome-genome-assembly--contig:-NODE-4948-length-10870-cov-43.893079_pt1 | contig 10870 bp, 6 predicted proteins | sample MGYA00237866_ERZ511479 | MGnify/ENA metagenome assembly ERZ511479 | reverse complement strand
TGAACGTTTGGTAATGTTGCTATTTGAGCAGTCATATTCTATTATTTTCTTTCAAATGTACACAAAAAAATGATGTGAAACAAGAATCGCCACGACGTTTTCATTTCCATATTTTTTCAATAATATGTATCTTGTCGTCCGACGAATGATTTAAATTAAAACACAAATTATCATTGACAGCCGATAAGCTGTAAACAGCATCTTTCGTCTGACGACTATTTAACACGGATGCTCTTGTACCGACGAATGACGGTATCCAGCCCGTGCCTCGCGTATGTACGGACACACGAGCGCGACGCGAACCGGATTGCCGCGCTATATAGTCGTCGGACGAGGCACTCGTCAGACGACAGGAAAAACACTATGCAAAAAACCAAAGTTTTTATCGCCTATGGGATGAAAAGATAATAAACGTTACATCTTCACGCCGTTATTTTTTCTTTATACGAATCAAATTTGACGCGCATAACGAGTTATTTAAGGAGAATTTGGTGAAGTAGAAAGGAAAAAGAACAAGTCAAGGTGTAACGTTTATTGTTTTTTCATCCCTATGCGCGGGAGGATGAGGCTTTTCTCCAGCACTTGCGGGAGTACCTTGCGCCTTTGAAGCGTTAAAATAAGGTTATTTGCATTCCTTCTTTATTGCCTATCAGACCGTTTACTTTGATTTGTTGATTATCTTCCTCAAAGGCTTTAAGCCATACATCAGGCTCGAATTCCTTAAATTGATACCAGGCCTTGAATGTTTCATCATTGTACAATGGATGAGATATGTGGTGAGATGCGATATTGTCAACAAGAAAGTGAAAGAAAGCACTACTATGTTCTGTTTTGAGCGTGTGACTTAACTCTACGTCCACTTTCTCATATCCACTGTTGGTAAACTTTCCGGTATTGGTTAATTTAAGTAGCATCTTTTGGGGGTCTACCCCATTTTTACCCTTGTAGAGTAGAAAGTAATTAGGTTGTTGCTTGTTTCTGTAAAAGATGATTTCCATTTATATCCACGATTTTGTAATGTTATCAATTTTTTCAATTTGTTCGAGCGTGAATGCAATAGCATTTATGATAGATGTCATTTTTTCTACTTCGTCCAAGCTGAGTTTTCTGGATTTTCTGGCGGTAAGAAATTTTTTGATGACCATGTACCCACCTATTTGAAATTCCCAAACATTTTTTGGTGTATTGTCGAAGTATTGTGTTGAGTTTATTATTATTTTTTCTTGATTTTCTTTTTCAATAAACTTCACATTATCAACGAGATATGAGCCTCTACCAATGAAATTACCTATATCAGAATCGGTGGCAGTTTCTAATAAATGTACTTCGGTAAGTTTGGTTCCTAACTTTGAGATTTGCAGGAATAATTTTTTGTCATCAGTGAAGGGAATTCGAGCAAATTTGTCTCCTAAAAATTCGGAGTATTTGCTTCTATAGGTAGGACTGTGTAATACAGCATAGATGTAGCCAAATATTTGCTCAGGGCTTATTTTTTCACCGTATTTCTCATCAATAAATTTTCTGAAGTTCTCTGTAAAGTTTTCCTCTCGCTTTATGTCTGAGGAAGAGTTTGAATATATGTATAAAGGGAAAAGCTGATTTTGCTCTTTTGTGGCAGAGGATATACCGCACATTTCAGGAATTAATCGCGTACAAAAAACATGGCGAAATGCTATTTTGGAGATTTGTCTGGGCAATAGCAATCCAATGTTTTTGTAAAGCATGTGTTTACATACATTGACTGATGGGCTAGCGTGAAAACCTTTAGATTTTCCAGTATAGTATGTGAATCGGGTATCAAAAGGTCGCCAAGTGATTTCTTTTATGTAGTCTTCCGAAGCTTTTGTTGAAATGATGTCTGCTTTTGCATTGGCTACTTTCCAGTCTCTACTATCGTTTCCGCAGGAAAGTGTCTCACGAATTTCTTCTTCGTCATTTTCTGTAAATACTTTTAGAACACGCTTAATTTCATTTTTTGTAAATCTAATAGTTACAGGATTTCTACCAGTCATTAGAGGTAAACTGTACACTTTAAAAATATCTGCGACCGAATAGAATGTTTCATATTGTTTTTTGTGAGTTTCATCTCGTGGAATGAAATAATAATCAGGCGATTTAGGCTCTAATTCTATCCAATCAATAGATTCAATATTCGTGTCTAGGCAACGCAAATATTTTTCCTTCCGACTTCCCCAAAAATCAGTATAATATACGGCTCGCTTTAGTCCTTTTCGTTTAATAAAAAACGAAATAGCAACGCCCTGTTGTATTTGGTCAAAAACATTCTCATCCTTGCTGTAATTCTCCGGTAGATTGGCTTCAAGTCTGTCACTTCCGTTGAGATTTACGATATAAATTTGATTGAAAGATTGGAGTAAACTCTGCCGCATACCGGGCATAGTGACATTGAGCAGGAAAGTATGATTAGTAATTATTGCTACGATACCTTCATCAACTTCATCCATTTTATGTTGAGCGAATCGGATGAATTTGATATAGTCGTCTCGAAACCAGTTTTGTCTTTCTCTAGATTTTACTCCGTCAATGTATTTGTAGTTATTAACAAGGTTGACAATCCAAGGGTCATTATTTTTAGATTTTTTGCTATACGGCGGGTTTCCAGTGATTACTAATATAGGGCGGTCTTTGATTTTTTGAGCTTGTTTACTTTCTTCCGTTAATGCAGGAAGTAGCGGAATTTTTTGTTGTAAATCAATGGGAGATAGAGTGTTAGTGAGGAAAATTTGTAGTCTTTCTTGTCCTTGTAATTCGTACCCGTTGTCTCTCAAAAACTGCGAAAGTTTTAGATGTGTTATGGTGTAAGGGGCAAGTAAATATTCAAAGCCAAATATATTTTTTAAAATATGTTCCTTGATTAAAAGGTCTTTTTTGCCGGAGTCTTTAGGAAGCTGCTCAAATATTTGTTGTAATACCTCAATTAAAAATGTTCCTGTTCCGGTTGCAAAATCAAGTAGGGTCACGCTTTTTCTATCAGCCAATCCATCTTTAATTTTAAAAGATTTTTTTAAAATGTCGTTAATGGTTCGTACCATAAAATTGACCACAGGTGGGGGAGTGTAGTAAACGCCTTTTGCTTTTCTTAACTTTTTATCATAAGCTGCCAGAAAATCTTCATAAAAATATACGTAAGGGTCTTTGATAATGATATTATCGTTATCTACATCTTTTTCTTCTTTGGTAAAAGAAAGTGAGTTTTTAATTGTCTCCAAATCAAGGTTATTCATAATGGTGAGTACCTCCTCAACTATCCATTTAGCTGAAAGATAATCCTCATTGTCCAGTTCATCAAGAAAATTTACCAATTCTCTAATCAGTGAAAAAGATAATGGAATATATTTTTTTGCATTGTAAAGGTTAATCAATTTCTTGTCGGCATTTAATTTCGCCAAAAATAAGCCATAAACAAGATTTTGAGCAAATGTATCTGCAAATTCTTCTATGGTAAGTTCTTGAAAAACAAAGTTTTGAAAGGTTTCAAACAGTTGATAAAGACGCCCCTGATGTTTTTCTTCTTCCTTTTGGATTTCCAATATATCATGTAAGATTTCTTTGAGCATTTTTGCTCTTTTTGCTAATGCTTCTGCGAGTTTTTTAGCACTTGAAATCGCTTTGGGAGCTTGAGAAAGAAATGATTTTATAAGTTTTTCTACAGCTAAAGCCTTATCGGAATTTAGCTTTTTTCGTTTGTCTTCTATGTCCGTCTGAAAGCATAATGCTTCACGTTGTTGGACATTACCGTTTTTCAACCAAATCCATTCAATATAATTAGTCAACAGGATATTATCGGATAGTACTTGATACTTTTTTATTTGTTCGCTTTTAAGGGTGTTGTCTAAATTTTCCTCAATTTTCTTATTTTCAATATATCCAATGATACTTTCAGTATGAGTTATCTTGAAGTCCGGTGCGCCAAATTTCCCTACTCGTTTAGGTTCATGAAGTACCTGAATAGGTGGATAGGCTACACTCTGTATAAGTTGTTGGAGAGAACTGCGGTGTGAATGTTCTGTAATCTCGTTAATACTGTGAGCTTGTAAAGCTTTAAAATATATTTGGAAATGATTTGACATTAAAAATTTTCGTTTTTTAAGTCGCTAAGTTACATTTTTTGATTGATAGAGCCACTATTTTAGATGATAAAAGATACAAATTGTTGCGGAATAATTTGAGAAAAAAATCAAGGAAAATTCACCCATTACCCATATGGAAAAAACCAAAGTTTTTATCGCCTATGCGCGGGAGGATGAGGCTTTTCTTCACCGCTTGCGGGAGTACCTTGCGCCTTTGGAGCGCAACGATGCCATTGAGACTTGGTATGACGGCAAGATAGCAGCAGGCGAACAGTGGGATGAAAAAATCAAAACCCACCTACACGCCGCCGACCTCATTCTCCTACTGGTGAGTGCCAAGTCGCTGGCTTCCAATTATTTCTATAATGAAGAAATGAAAGATGCGCTTGTCTTGCAAGGATAAAATTATGGAGGTAGAGTTTTAAAATTTATATTTCAGACCAGCTAATGCAAATCCACCTATTGTTGATACTATTTTTTCTTCAAAAAAGCCTTCGTGAACTTCATTTTCTACAATAGAATTTTTGTTCATATTTAAAATATCGTTTCCTCTTAAATAAAAACTCCACTTTTTTGACTTATAGTTCAAAGAGGGATCAATTCTATAAAATTGTTGGTTGGAAACACCGGAATAGTAATCTTCAAAAGAGCTATTGATTGCCAAATTAAATTTTTTGTAGTTTAGATACAAATTAACGAAGGGTCTATTCAGTATTACTGTGCTGTTGAAGTCTATATTATTAGTCTCAACATTACTTTGTCTCCTTTCGTACCCTAAATCAAAATTCAGTATAGACTTTTTAAAATTGGACGATATTTTAACACTATTTGATAAAGTGTTGGAGTTTATACTGTTGGGAGTGCTATCAATAAAATTATTCTTTTCGATGAATGAAAATGTATTTTTCAACCTGACAGAGAAAGGGATTTTGCTGAATTTTTTGTCAAGTAATAAATACGAGTTAGCACTTTTGCCATTATCTGCGAGTGAAAAATGATTTACTCGGTAGTCTGTAAAATTTACTGTATTTGTAGCTGCAACATCTTTACCTATAGTTAAATTGCCACCCAAACTAAATAGCGTTCCTGAGAATAAATCATATATAAAGTATCTAAAAATTAAATTGTCGTAAGTAGCAATATTGTTTACGGCTAAATTTTGATTATTTACTAATGTATTGAAGTTAAATACATAATTATCCTCAATTATATTATTGACTTGTGGTAATTTGATTGTTCTTCTATAAGACAAATTCAAAGAGTGTGCTTTTTTGAAATTGAATTTGATATTTGCATAGGGTAATACGTTATTCAGATTTATTTCATTAGCATTTAAAACACTGTAATTAGCACCTATTTCATAATTTAATAAGGTTTTATTTTTGCTGTAAATACTTAATCCGAATATATTTTCCAATACATCTAATTTTATATCATTATTGAATGGATTGTTAGTTGTATTGGTATTAAAAGTACTATTATTTTGGGATACATTATGTTTAACTTTCAAGGATACATTTTTACTGATTTTTCTATTCAGAGAGGTATTCAAGCCGAAGTTGTTTTCTTTACTCTTAATTTCTTGAGAAATTGAATAGTCATCTTCTTGAAATGTTAGGTTTAAAAAGCGACTGTCGGAGGTAAGGTGTAAGCTCTCGTCACTATCTTTAATAGCATTGTACAATGTTGTAGATAGGATATAATGACCTATCTTTTGTTTATAACTCAAGGCTTGATTGAGTGAGTAGCCATTGATATTTCTTTCTGTATTAAAATTTCTTGAATCAAATTTATCCCCGTTCGATAAATTATTTTGTTGAGGTGAAAAATTCAACGTATAATCAAAAATTGATTTGTTGGAGGGTTTATAGACTGCATTAATAAACGAGTTATTTACATTGAAAGTATTGTCTTTTGTATGTTTCAGATTTAGTATGACATTTTGAGTATTTGTCAGGTACGTCTGCTTTGTCAACTCTTTTTCGGCAACATTGACTCTATCAAATATCAAATAACTGTTTAATTTAAATTTTTTCGTAGGATTATATGAAAAATTGAATGCCGAGAATTGCTCATTTTTGCGCTCAACTCTATCGTTTGAAAATAAATATGATGGCAAATCGCCTGACGAGAGTGTTGCAGACCCCGAATTATCTCCTAATAATTTTTGAATACCACCTTGGAAACTAATATAATCTTCAAAGGTAAATACCTGATTACCAATATTATTTGAATTTGCTATAAAAAATAGGTTAGCTTTTTTTCTAAAAGAAAATAGATTGGTATTGGCTTCATACTTTTCGTTATAGCCACCGCCGAGAGATAGATTTCCTTTGACATTCCCTTTATAATCCTCTCCAATTTCGATATTCATTGCGGTCTTACCTGATTGTGCTTCACTGTCTAAATCAGAAAAACCTTCGAAGTTTTCGAGTAGGGAGATACCTTCTATCATTTCCGCACTGATATTTTCAGTGCCTAATTGATGTTGGTCACCAAAGAACTCTTTACCGTCAATCAAGAGTTTGTCAATCTTTTTGCCGTGTGCTTTTATCTTTCCGTTTTCATCGATTTCTATACCCGGCAATTTATTGAGTATGTCTTTCAAATTCTCCTCGCTGCCGTTAGTCAGTTGCTCAAGATTATACCTGATAGTGTCATCTCTGACAATAGCATCCAGCGGTCTGGATTTAACGACAATTTCATCCAAACTTGCGGCATCTTCTGTAAGGGTAAAATTTATTGTTTCATTTTGAGTAATTATTTTTTCACTCGAAACAGAAGCATATCCAAGATAACTTACCTCAAAGATGTAAGTTCCTTCTTCTAATTGCAAGTTATAAGCACCAACATCGTCACTGATAGCATAGGTGACGAGTACTGATGTATCTCTATCATAAACGGTGATGTTTGCGTAAGATAAAGGCACATCTTGGTTGTTGTTGATTATACCTTTTATCTCAATTTGGGAAAAAGAGATAAAAGGCATAATCAAAAGCGAGGTTAGCAGAAGATATTTCATTGCATTTTAATTATTTTTACTCCATTCCCACCAGATTGGATACTGCCGGTCAAACCTTTAATTTTTTCAGCTTTGATTTTGTCGAACTCCTCCTGTGTTACTTTTTTTCCTTTGGTCGGTCTTTCGAGGTCAATTTTCTCTTTAGATACGGAAATATCGGATGCCTCAATAACCAAAGAACCCGTCTCCACCTTTAATATTAAACCCGGTAAACCATAATAGTCTCTTGGTCCCTCATTACTTGGTATTTCGCTTGCAAACCATGCCACTATCTGCTTATCTTCCCTTTGAAGTGTTGCTTTCTTACACTCGTAGTCACCGATTTTTTGAGTCTCATCTGTGATAACCCATTCGTTTTTATTTAATTTATCTTCTATGAGAAATATGCGAGACATAAAATCAGTTTGGTTGACGTACAAATCTTCATTGTGATTTTTGTAGGTTATACTCTCACTTCCGGATTCCATCATGGTTACTCCGCTGTTCATATCACTAGTTTTATCGACCTTCTCTTTTCTTTTATAGACCGAAACTCCCTGATTGCTCAACAGTTGGCAGTAATTAGGCTGTCCAGCTTTCTCCATAACCATTTGTTTAATCATCGGATTATCAATTGCTTTTAATTGTTCTGTTAAATCCTTCTTTTCAACATATGTAACTTCTAATGTTTGCGAGTTACAAGAAAAAAAAGTGAATAATGTAAGTACGGTTAATACAGTTTTCATATTTATTATATTAGTTTAAAATTATTTTATATATAACTATCAAAACCCTTGTCATATTAATATGGCAAGGGTAGTGAAGATTAATGTACGACAACAATTATGATAGTACCATCATCAAAAATGAAGATATAAATATCTGCAAAAACAGCATTATCAACTTCCGCTAATTCTACATTAGAATCAGTCAAAGTAATCTGTGTAGCTTCGTTTACTACACTGTTTTCAGTTGCAGATGCAAAAGTGGTATTTGCAAAAAATACAGCAAATACGAAAGATAAGATGAAAACAAATCTTTTCATGATAAACAAAATTTAAAGGTTGCCTACTTTCAGGTTAAATTAAATAAACTGATATATCGGTCGCTGTTTCGGCATTGATTCCGACCGACTTGGATATCCAATTAAATCAAACGCCCGTTCATGATTGATTTATTACTATACTAAATGATTGGCCTTACCATTTAATAGATATATCAATAACAATCATATTGAAGTGGACGTAATACTAAGTATTACTTAAAAAGAAATTAATAGATGTAGTTAAATTATTAGTGTTATGCGACAAATATAACTATGATTTTTTATTAATGCAAATAAAAATGCTATTTTTTTATGTTAAAATGAGTAAGATATATCTTTGTGTTACTTAATATTCGTAATTTACCCACCCATCACCCCCCCATACAAAAACAGCGCAAACTCCTCCGGCGCAATATCCGCGCTATTCGAGAAATCGGTACGTAGGTCGGTAATCGTGGCGGTGCCGTCATAGACTCGGATGACTTTGGGCGTGGGCGTCGGACGCGCCTCGCCATTGAGCAGGCGGATGTTGACGGCTACGGGCAGCGGGTTTTTGTGCGGACGATAAAACAGGTGGATGCCCTGCTCGCCGCCGAAGAGTTCGTACAGTGCGTAGCCCTCTATCGTGATGCGTTGTTCGGCTTTATTGCGTTTGAGTTGGAGGTCTTGCGATTCCATCATTTTTTCGTAGAGGTCGAGTAGGAATTTGACCTCTGCATCGCCGCCGCCCGCTACGCAAGAGCGCACCGTGATTTCGACTTGTTGGCGGTCATCGTCGAGGTAGGCTTGCAAGCCGATTTCAAGGAATTTCGCGGCAATCATATCATTGAGATAGCGCGTTTGAGTGCGGTCAAAATGCTCGCGTCCGTAGCGGAAAGCATCTTTGAGTTCTTCGATGCCGTCGCGTTGGAATAGCTTGTCTTTCAGTAGATTATGTTGCTTGGCATTGGGTCTTTTGACATTGCCAATGACGATGCTCGATAAGCCCACACGCTTTAGGCGGAAGGGTTTGACCGTAGTTTCGACAATATCATGCCCAAATCCCAAGATGCGATTATTGACCCGTTCGCGCAAATCGTCAATCTGATTTTTGAAGTGATAACGATGCCATTCCGAAGGGTCAATCTCGCCGCCCGTATCTTCGCGCAAGACCGTATCGCGGAGTTGATTGATGCGTTTTTTGAGGGTTTTATAATGTGATTTAATTTGTTTTTCGTTGGGAATTTTGTCCATCCAATTTGCCGCAAGCGGCGTCACAAAATCCAGCGGAAGAATGTCTGGTACTAAACGATTTTCTTTAAAATGAATATTAAAAATCACCGGACGCTCGCTGTACGTGCGGATGAGTTGGTCGGCAGAAAGGGCGGTCAGGTCGCGTTCGATTTGGCGTTTGAGGGCGCGACCGCCCATTTTTTCATCAAAGCCTCTGCGTGCCACCCAATCTAGTGCCTCGGGGTCGATATTGAGAATGGTCATGCGGCGCACAAAGCCGTCACGACTGAGCAATTCCTGTATTTGCAGCTTTGCAATTTGCAGAATATGAGGCAGTTTTAAATTGTCAAAAATAACAATGCGGTCAATACGATTAATAAATTCAGGACGAAAATGATTCTCCACCGACTTGCGATACACCGCCGCGTCGTCGCGTGAGGTTTTACCCAAACCAATCGTCGAATCTACATCTCTCGCGCCCACATTTGAGGTCATTATAATAATCGTATTCGTAAAATCGGTGGTGCGTCCGAGGCTGTCGGTGAGTCGCCCGTCGTCGAGGACTTGGAGTAGGAGGTCGTGTACTGCCGTGTTCGCTTTTTCGATTTCATCCAATAGCACGATGCCGAAAGGTTGGTAGCGGACTTTGCCCGTCAATTGCCCTTCGGGGCGGTGCATATCGCCGATGAGTCGCTGCACTGCGCCGCCGTCGATATATTCATTCATATCAAAACGCATCAAGTGTTCTTCGCTGCCCATCAGATAGTTGCAAAGGACTTTGGCGGCTTGGGTTTTGCCCACTCCCGTCGGTCCGATGAATAGAAACGAACCCAGTGGCTTGCCCGGCGTATTGAGTTTTGCTTTGACGAGGTGAATGGTTTCGGCAAGACATTCGGCGGCTTGTGGCTGCCCTACGAGGTCGGCGGCAATAGCGTCATGCACCTCATTTTTATCGAACGTAAAACTCTCGTCGAAGACCTCCCATTGAAGCCCGCTTTGCTCCTCAAACGCCTCGCGTACCTGCGGCACATCCACGCTGCCAAACTTGTGGCGAGTCGCCAATTGCTCCAACATTTTCATGATGCCGCCGGGCAGAGCTTGATGTTTGAGGTAGTTGCGATGCAGCGAGAAAACCTGTGCAATCGCCTTGGTGGTGATGACACATTCGTTGTCGAGTTCGAGATTTAGGCGTTGTCGGGCAATCATTTTTATGGCGATTTCCTCGCTTGGTTCGTCGATTCGGATGACTTGGAAAAGGTCGGCAAAACGGCGGTCTTTATCCTGCAAAATCTTCCATTGTTCGGGCGTGGCGACTAGGATGACTTGTAAAGTGCGTTTCTCCAAATACGGCTTCAAAACATCGCTCAAAGTCATGTCGTTTTGCGAAGATTTACCAATACGTAGCATTGATACTACGTTGTCAATCAGTATTTTATCCTTACCGAGTGATTTTATATTTTTGTATTCGTTTTTGCGCTCAATGACGTATTTCAGAATCGCCTCAAAGCGTTTTTGCCACTG
>ENA-ORXR01004947-ORXR01004947.1-marine-metagenome-genome-assembly--contig:-NODE-4947-length-10871-cov-4.580322_pt1 | contig 10871 bp, 9 predicted proteins | sample MGYA00237866_ERZ511479 | MGnify/ENA metagenome assembly ERZ511479 | reverse complement strand
CAGTCATGTTTTTTGCCTTACTAGCAACAAAAATCTCTAACCCAAAATTCTTAATTTATTAATACCTCATTCCTAAGCTGGCAGGTAGCCAGTAATTTTTTCAAAAAGATCGTGTTATAAACTTTTTAGAATTTTTTTCCTTCCCCTGCCCGATCGTGGTAATGTACTTCGCCGTTGCTAAACTCGTCGCTGGCAATAAGTACCGGGTTGGGTAGTCTTTCGTAGAATTTAGAGATTTCAATCTGCTCTTTATTCTCGTGAATTTCTTCGATGGTATCTGTGTTCACCGCAAATTCTTCGAGCTTGTTGTGTAGCTCGTGTTTGAGATCGACAGAAATCTGCTTGGCTCTTCTGGAGATGATAACGAGTGATTTATAGACATTTTTGGTGTCCTTGATCATTTCGTGAATATCCCGTGCGCCACAATTAGGCTCCAGGCCTTGAACTCTTGATTTAATGTCCGACATTAGCGATGATTTTTAATTGCTTATTGGATTTATTGATAATACTTTCCACCTCGTCTCCGTATTTACTCTTGGGATGTTTACGAAGGAAAGTCTCTGTATATTTTAATGTGTTGTTGTACCGATCCATCTGTTTGGCAAAAATGCTGTTTTCTGCCCAGTTGAAGTAAGATTTTATGGTTAAAAACCTAACCTGTTCTGCGTGTGGCGAATCCGGAAAGTCTTTCAACAAATTCTGGAAAGACTGTGTAGCTGCCTGATACTGTTTTAGATCGTAATATAGTTCCGCTTCTTTGTACGTCTTATTCTCCAATTTTGTTCGCATCTGCGTAATCAGTGAATTGGCTTCTTTTACCTTTGGACTGGTCGGATAGGTGTTAATGAATAACTGAAATCCGTCAATTGCCTTTCGGGTGTATGTCTGATCCAGTCGATAAGAAGGACTGAGCTTGTAATTAGCGTAATGTTCCATATAATCTGCCTCTTCCCGGTACTGACTATTGGGAAAAGTGTTAGAAAAGTTCTTAAAATAATAGGAAGCCAAGGTATATTTTTGCTGATAATAGTGGGTATAAGCGTAGTAAAAATACGCTTTCTCTGCTTCTGGACGTCCCTTATAGGCTCCGATCACCAATTCGAATAAGGTCTGCGCCTTTACCCAGTCTTCCTGTTCGTAGTATTGGTTCGCTTTTTTTAGGAGTAATTCGGTATCTGTACTGCTACGTAACTTCTCGTATTCACTTTTACAGGCAGTTCCTGCGAGGAGAAATAATGTGATAAAGAGACCGAAGATCAGTTGTTTATTCATAGACGTGCAAAATTACGATTTTTTTCTCAGTTTTTAGGGAATTTCCGCCTTAGACGCTATATACCGTTAAACGGAAAAAACGGTAGAAAATTATGGATTTACCCGAAAAATTGCTGTCTGGCTTTTTTATCCCAATTTTTATTTAGGATGACGGGTAAATATAAAAACAGGTTGGGTCGGGAAAGGGGAATTTTATGATTAAAATGAACAAAGCCGGCAATTGCCGGCTCTGTTTTGGTTGGAAGTATCTATGCCTCCATAGTGTTACGGTAGTTTTCCCAACCATTATTATTAAACTCATTTAAGAGCTATTTAAAAGCAAAAGAATAGAGGTACAAATGTAAAAACCTTTATCACATAATCAAAATATTTAATGTTTTATTTTCAACCATTTTTATGTTATTTATTCTTTTAATGATCCTAAGATGAGATAAAGATATTCCTTGTTTCTACCGCAAGACCATTCCCATTAATTCTTTGAATTCATCGGCTTTATTAAAATTATTATCCTGATAAGTGGTGGCACTGAAACGTAAATTATAGACGATATCGTTTCTAAACTCCAGTTCAATCTTTATATTTCCGTAACCCTGATTAAATTTTTCCGTCTCCGTTTTTTTAAAATTCAGCGAAGGCTTCATATAATGCCGTTGAATAGACTCGACCCACTGCGGTCGATTAAAAGTGCGAACGTCACTCACGTAACTTACGTAGTTCATTTCCAATACTTTTTCACGCAGCAGATCAAAAAGGTGGACGATTTCCGCTTTCCGATACTGGGTTTGGTGAAAATGTACGACAAATCCTTTCGCTGATGGTGTATTTAAAAAAGCGACCGCATCGTCCGTGCGGGCGGTGGGCGATAGATAAGCCGCGTATTGATTATTGAGCCAATCGAGCATCCGTTTGGCGGAGAGCGTGGACTTCCATTTTTCGTAAGCCGCTTTTTCGGCCTCGCTCCGCTCAATGATTTCGTGGACCACGGGCTGTGAGGGCGAACTCTCCTCGGAGTCTTGAAAGAGCGATTTTATTTTTTTCCAGAGGTCAGACAAGGGCGTAGGGTTTAGTGGTGACGTATTAAATTACTATGACAGTAAAACAGTTATCTATTGTATAAGTTTACATTAAATCTATAGTTAAACTATTATATAAATTTTATTTGTTTAAATTAATAAAGTTGCTGAATATAAAATTAAATTGTGAAAAAATTATTATAAATAAAATTTTATTCTTATTTTTATGAGGACGATAACATTTATATATTTTTCACTCAAAAATTTATTTTATGAAAAATTTAATTAATTACTTTCTTTCTTTCTTTCTTTCTTTCTTTCTTTCTTTCTTTACCATTATTATTAAGCAGTCAAGAATGCCCAGATTATGATAGCAGTGGTTTTCCAGTACACTTGCCTTCTGATCCTGGTTGTCTATTTGATGCTAACAAGATTATCGCCCACCAATACGCTCCTACCATTCGTCACATGGCTGATGCGAGGGGTGATTGGAATGATCGGGGTGTTAAAGGGTATGCGGATTTATTAGTATCTCCTTTTTATGATGGAGACTATAACACCGGAAATAACTGGAATAACCTAGATAATAAAGCTTTAAATTATGTTTTTGGTAGTAATGCTAAAGATGCTTTTGACCCTTACGTTTACTATTCCGTTGTCTGGTTAGAAGATTTTTGGGTAGTAACTTATGGATTTTACCACGCTAGAGATTGGGCTCCTGACCTTATTCTTCCTCCTACTGAGATTCCTATTTGTATCGCCGATTGCCATGAGAATGATTACGAAGCAGCAATATTTGTAGTTAGTAGAGAAAATAGAGAAGTAGTAAGTGCTCACTCTGTCGCGCATTATGCATTTAAAAAATATCATAATCTTAATGGAATAACTCCAACGGTGTTTATAGATGATCGAACACATGCAGTTGAGTTAAATCTTGGTAATGAATGTATTGATTATGGCTTGGAAAACGGTTCGGTAGGTCCAGGTATTAGTAGATGTGATGACTGTAAGGATTTCTTTGCTCCAGGAGGTAATGTTGTTTATCAGCCCATCCCTATTAATTCTGATGAGGAACCTTCCATCGACGTTTATGAAATTGGTATAGACAATAATGATCACTTAGTAGGAACTGGACGTTATGAATTGGTAGATATTTTTGGTACAGACGATGAGAGTCTTAATAATTACAGATTTGATACGAATATTTTTACTCCTGACGGTAATTTCCATAACGAAGATACGGAGGGGCCCGAAAGTGGCACTGGGAGTGCGCCTTGGGGTTTGGGAAAGATGTCCTATTTTTCTAAACAGCTGGAATATGTAACTTGCTTTGCAGAGACTGGAAATCGGTTTTGCTTTCCATTTAAAGTCTTTCTTAGTGGAGGAAATTCAGTAACAATTAATCCACCTCCTTATCCAGTAAATATTGATCATAATCCTTTCTTTCCTTGTGATGGAGTTACTAATTCTGAAAACATGCCTGCTACATTTCCTGTTTTTCAAGATTTTGAGTTTAGTGGTAATGGTCTTTGGGAAGAAGTACCATTCGCCGAAATAATAGTTCTTTCCGGAAGGACTTTAACAATTAACAACACCAACATAAACTTTAAAAGTGGTGGGAGAATAACTGTCCAACCCGGAGGCACACTTAACATTAATAATTCTACACTTGGTTACTGTGGAGCATCCGTAAGTGGTCATTGGCAAGGTATAAGAGCGGAAAAAGGAATAAATGCTGCCAGTATTAATATTACAAACAACAGTGAAATACTTGATGCAGAAATTGGAGTAGCCTTGATGTCAAGTGAGAACCTCCCCCAACATACCTTTCCTTCCTTGAATATTTCTGATAGTAGATTTATTGACAATCTTGTTGGAATAAGGGCAAATCGTTTTAATAATCAGGCAAGCATTTCTAACACAGAATTCTTCCAAGGCTCAGGTATCCAGCTAGAAAATAGCCAAAATTTCAACATTGATGACTGCAGCTTTTCTAATCATGCTACGGGTATATCAGCGTTTAATTCAGCATTCGAAGTACTCAACCAAAGCAGCTTTGAAGACTGTGGTATTGGCGTTATTTCCGTTGGGACCTTCCCGCTCGGCTCCTCGGTTTACATCGGAGACGAAGACGCTGGATCTGGAAATTCCTTCAATGGGACTGATCGTGGAATATTATTGCTGGGTAACAATAGTTCCTTTGGTGCCTTTATTGAAAAAAATACGTTTACAAATACTCGTAACGCTATTGAATTTAATGGAGCGAATAAATTTACGGTAGCCAATAATAGTTTTATGGGTAATTCCCGAGCTGTTACTATGGATAATACCGGAATAGCTGTTAATAATTTGAGATGTAACCAATATATTGAATGTACTCAAGTAAATAATCTTTTTACCGGAGTAAACACAGAAACTCGATTCTTTGAGAATTATTCAGATGGAAGACTTGGATGGGGTTATATTATGCTTGATGCAGCGTTGCCTTTTATGATAGGAGAAAATGGTGAATCTGCCGCTAATTGCTTTGGCGAATCTGCAAACAGCTTTCTTCCAGACATTGCCAGTAACCAGCCATTTAACTATTTTTATAGCGAATCTATGGACTGTAAAACGGAGCCTTCTATTGGCAATAATAATGTGATTGTGACGCAAGTCTTTGAAGAAGGAGATTATTGTCAAGAAATTGGTCCATTTAATATTGAAAACCCTGGAAGTGGTAATGGTGGTCAAATTGATCTACAGAATTTTGAGGCTGAATCAGCCTGTAGAACCTGTATTCTGGATAGCATTGATCTATACATTGATAAGGTAGTTGCAAAAGGTGGAAATAATCCACGAACCGTGGTCGTTGAGACGGGAACAATAACGGCTGATCTTCGATCTACCGAACGAAACCTTGATCAATTGATAGATTTTGGTATTTACGTAGGACTGAAATTAAAAGATTACGAGTATTTAGAGCGTATTTTGAGCCCGATGAAAAGCTGGGATCTTCAAACCAAGCATTTTGGGATAAAAATGATAAAAAATGATTTGGCGGGGGCGCAAGCGAAATTGGCAAGTATGCCTGCTAATAACACAGCGCAGATCCATTTTAAAGAGGTGCAACTTTTAAACCTAAGATACCTGGAAGGATTTGATAACGAGAACGAACTAACGGCGACTGATTTACAAGGATTGATGGATGTAGCTTATTCAAAAGACCCGGTGAGTGGCTACGCAAAAGGATTGTTCTTTCAAATTACGGGAACGTATTTACCAAATGAATATCCGGAATTAGAAAAGATGGCTAAAAATATGAAAGAACAGGCAGAGAAAAAAGAAGCAGATGCTTATATAGCTAACAATCATGCGATTCGAATTTTCCCAAACCCTGCAACGGATCGACTTGAAATTGTTGCATCAGATAATACAGGTATCTCTAAATGTGTACTGACTGATTTTAGCGGAAGAGTCGTTCTTCAGCAATCAGTAAATAAAAATAGCTTAACTTTAGATCTACAGGATGTAGTATCCGGAATCTATTTGGTAAAAATTATTGACGAACACGGTGAGGTAACTATTGAGAAAATAATTGTAAACAAGTAAAAAATTAGAAGGAAAAGGTTTAAAACCTTTTCCTTCTATACTCTAAAATAAAGATCATGAAAAACTCACTATTGACTTTTCTTTTTATCTTTTTGGCTAACTTAATCTCTGCCCAGAATTACGGACATACTTTACTCATGATTCCAGAGCAGAATCTACTTCCGGCTGCCATTTATCAATTCCAAGATCGGTTTTTTGTTCCGACGATTTATCCGGACACCATTTCTTCCGTGATTTCATTTGATCAAGATGCAGGGGATAGAATAGATTTTATTTACGATAACTTTACTTTTGCATCTCATCCATATACTCGTATCGGCGACCAATTTTTTTTTTATGCAAAAGATCGTAGTATTGATAACGACCTACGGATTCGTAAGCAAAATACAGATTTTGAAACGCTTTGGGAAAGAACCTATGAGGTAAGTGAAGATTATTCATTCCCGGTTACGATGCTGAGTATTGATAATCATCTTTATATTACCGCGTTGAATCAGCGGAATGAACCCTATCAGCGAATGATTAATTTAAAAAAGATAGATACCCTAGGTAATGTGGTTTGGTCAAAAAACTATGGGGAAGATTTACAAAGGTCACTAGCGTACCATACAAAAATTACGATGGATGAAAATATACTTATGTCTGCCAAAAGAGATGTTTATGATCTTAGCATTCCGCCTCACAGTCAACTTATCAAAGTAGACACCGCCGGAAATATCCTTTGGCATGCGATCGGCATGGAACGTTTCCCAAACGGTGCCACCAAGACCTCGGTAACCGAGTTATCTAATGGGCAAATTATTCAGGCCTACGCGGTATATAAAAGGGAGACTTTCGATTTTATTACGTTGGGTTGGTACGAGGAGCCGACACGGATGGACTGGTACGACGCAGAGGGGAATTTTTTATTTTATAAATATATCTTGTCACCGAATACAACCAGCGTAGGAATCATTGATCTGATCAACGGTCGGGGAGATTATTTTTTTGCGATTGGTTCTTCCCGAGAACTGGGAGTAGGTATACATCATGGCTTGATTACCAAGATGAACCACCAGGGAGATACAATCTGGGCTAAAAAATACCAGTATCCTAGCGTTGATCAATTCAATGAACTGAATAGCTTTAGAGATATGATTGAGTTGGAAAATGGTGATTTGGTAACGGTCGGTACTGCATGGAAAGTGGGGACAGGCGAATTTGCTCCGGTGTGGATCATGCGGGTAAACGAATACGGTTGCTTCGGTGGAGATAACTGTGATGATATTGTGACCTCGGTGGAGTCTATAGACGGAGCGGAAACTTCGCAAATTAGCATCTATCCCAATCCTGCGCAAGACCTATTTACGGTGGAGCTTACGGATTTGACGGAAGTACGGATTTATGATCTGACGGGTAAAAAACAAATAGAGCAGCTGGGTAATACGGGTAATCGAGAGGAGGTGGATATATCCGGTTTGACGAAAGGAACGTATATTTTATCGGCTACGCGAAGGGATGGGAAGGTTTGGACGGAGTTGGTGGTGGTGGAATGAGTTTTTCTAAAATAAAGACCATGAAAAATATATTATTTCTTTTTATTTTCCTGTTTTTAACCATTTTACTCTCTGCCCAGAATTATGGCCACACCTTATTCACCATTCCCGAGCGTAATTTACTCCCAGCTGCTATTTATCAATTTGAAGATCGTATTATCACCCCGACTATTTATCCCGGGATAATATCTTCGGTTATCTCTTTTGATCAGGAAGGCAGCAATCGAATAGATTATGATTATAGTGATTTTACTTTTGCAGATCATCCATATACTCGAATTGGAGACCAACTTTTTTTTTATGCCAAAGATCGTAGTCTCAATAATGACCTTAGGATTCGCAAACAGAACACAGACTTTGAGATGATCTGGGAGCGCACATACCAGGTCAGCGAAGATTATTCCTTCCCAGTTACTATGTTGAGTATTGATGATCATATTTACATAACTGCTTTAAATCAGCGTACGGAACCATACCAGCGGACAATTAATCTAAAAAAAGTTGACACGTTAGGAAATGTGGTATGGTCAAAGATTTATGGTGAAAATTTACAGCGGTCGGCACCTTATCAAACTAAAGTAACGGTGGATAAAAATATCCTAATCTCCGCAAAGAGAGATGTTTATGATCTCAACGTTCCAGCCCACAGTCAACTCATCAAAGTAGATACCGCCGGAAATATCGTATGGCACGCCATTGGAATGGAACGGTTTCCAAACGGTGCGACCAAGACTTCATTAACTGAATTGTCAAATGGACAGATCATTCAGGCTTATAGAGTCTATAAGAGAGAGACTTTCGATTTTATTGCGTTAGGCTGGTACGAACAACCGATCCGGATGGACTGGTACGACGCGGAGGGTAATTTTTTATTTTATAAATATATCTTGTCGCCGAATACAAATAGTGTAAGTACCGTTGATCTAATCAACGGTCGGGGAGATTATTTTTTCGCTATTGGTTCTACCAGGGAATTGGGAATCGGTATACAGCATGGCTTGATCACTAAGATGAATCATCAAGGAGACACAATCTGGACAAAGAAGTATCAATATCCGGGTAATGACCAATCTAATGATCTCAATAGTTTTAGAGATATGATTGAGTTAGAAAACGGTGATCTGGTTACAGTAGGTACGACCAAAAAGGTAGGGGAGTTTGCTCCCTTGTGGATCATGCGGGTAAATGAGTACGGTTGCTTTGGTGGAGAAGACTGTGCGGATATTGTGACTTCGGTGGCGTCGATCAACGGAGTGGAAGCTTCGCAAATTAAGGTCTATCCAAATCCTGCTAAAAATCGTCTGACCGTAGAGTTGACCGATTTGACGGAAGTGCAGATTTATGATATGACGGGTAAAGAACGAATAGAGCAGCTTAGTAATGCGGGTGATCACTTGGACCTGGACATTTCTGCTTTGGCCACGGGAACGTATATTTTATCGGCGACGCGGAGAGATGGGAAGGTGTGGACGGAATTGGTGGTGGTGGAGTAAGTTTTTAAGCAACTTCACTCTTAGAATCGCTGACTTTCTGCTGTAGCACAGCGTACCTTTCCTGATATTTTTGATAGTGTGTCAGATAAGATTCAAAACTACGAATCTCTGCCTGTTCCTGGTACTGAGCAATGAGTCTACCCAGAAAAAAGCAACCCATAGCGAGGGCCGCTCCGGTGAATATATAACCAATGCCAGCGACAATTTCTGGTAGGTCAGGATTGGATTCTACGAAGATCAGAGACACGACCGCCAGAGACCAGGAAGTGATCAGCGATTTTTGTGCGGTACCGAGTAACAAAAGATGAATGGCGTTTAACATAAAATTTATTCTTTGTTCTTTTTGTAAGAAGAATATCCTAATAAAGTTAGCAACGTCGTCAGTGCCGCAGCACCAATTCCAAGAATATTTTTATCTCCCGGATTTTTATAAATAGCATAACTGCAAGCCACCAGAAACCCAAGTACAATCGAAAACGAAAAAAGTACATATAAGTTCTGAAATTATCCCGTCTTAGCCGATTTTTTTCAAAGGCTAAAAACATATCCTGTACTTTTTCCTCGAAGCTGGTGCTCTTTCAGAAGCTCTTTTCAGCCTGTTTTCAGTTTCGTTTTCTAGCCCTATTTTAGGAGTACGGACGGTTAAAATTTCATTGAGCTTTTGCTGTTTTTGAGATATTTCTTTTTCCAGTTTTTCTATTTCAAACTTAGGCTTTTGTTGGTCCTTCGTCATAAATACTATACTATGATCTTAAAGGTAGCTAATTATTTTTGGTTTTAAAAGTGTTTAAACAACTTCAATATTTAGTTTTGATACCTCACCCATACTTCGCCGCCCACATTTTTGCAAAATAAGTCAAAATAACATCCGCTCCCGCCCGACGAATACTCAACAACGCCTCCGGCATTGCCTGATCAAAATCCAGCCAGCCTTTTTGGGCAGCGGCGACGAGCATCGCACATTCTCCACTGACGTGATAAGCGGCGATGGGCAGGTGCGTATTTTCGCGTAAGGAGTGAATTACATCCAGATAATGTATGGCCGGTTTGACCATCAAAAAATCTGCTCCTTCGATAATGTCCAGTTTAGCTTCGATGAGTGCTTCGCGTTTATTGGCGGGATCCATCTGGTAGGTTTTTTTATCACCTGCTTTGGGCGCCGAATCCAGTGCATCCCGAAATGGACCGTAGAAAGCACTGGCATATTTTGCGCAGTACGACATGATGCCCGTATCCTCGTAGCCCGCCTGATCGAGTGCTTGACGAATAAACCCGATCCGGCCGTCCATCATATCACTGGGACCGATCAAATCAAATCCTGCTCGTGCTTGCGCCACTGCCATTTTACCCAAAATCGGCAAAGTCAAATCGTTGAGGATCATCCCTTTTTTGACCAGCCCGTCGTGGCCATCCGAGCTGTATGGGTCCATCGCTACGTCGCTAATCAAACAGCATTCCGGAAAACGTTTTTTGATGGTTTTGGCAGCCTTGAGGTAGAAGTTTTTCGGATGATGACTGTACGTTGCTTTTTTGTCTTTGAGTGATTCTCTGACCGCTGGAAAAAGGATGAAATTTCGGAGTCCCAGGTCCATACATTCTTCTATTTCTCCGAGTAATAAATCCAGCGACCAGCGATAATTGCCGGGCAAAGATTTTACTTCTTTTTTGATTTTTTTGCCATCTACCAAAAAAAGTGGATAGATTAGATTGTCGACGGTCATACGAGTTTCGCGGACCATATTTCGGAGAGCAGGCGTACGGCGATTACGGCGGGGACGTTGGTTCATATTTTGGTGTAAAATTTTTTATAAATAAAAATAATTCGTAAATAGTATTTAGTTTTTTATTCAAATACTCCTCTCTGTTTTATTAGCAACAAACAAACAAACAAACAAACAAACAAACAAACAAACAAACAAACAAACAAACAAACAAACAAACAAACAAACCACTCCACAAAAACCTAT